>JGI12210J13797_10019303_pt1 | contig 13270 bp, 11 predicted proteins | sample ElkSlonscriptome_3_FD_13797 | JGI IMG/M metagenome (IMG submission 13797)
GCTGATCATCTTTTCAGCACTGATTTTCCCTATATTGCGTTGGCCCTATCCCTCAGGACAGCTGTTCTGACTGAGCGTCCCGCGTTACACCGGCGCTGAGGGCGCGTGATTGTTCTAGCACATCAGGACAATCGCTATACACCCCGCTACTAAGTAAATTTCTATGGGTAGAAAATCTAGCTCGCTTAAACATCAGTCAGCACCCCCAACGGTGGGCGTCTATGACTGCGAGATTCATTTGAAGTTTCGTTTGGTTGAGGACGAAGCACTGCTAAGCGATCGCGAACGATTGCTGGAGCGGCTGCTGGAGGCGTTTGCCTGTGGACCGGACGAATACCTAGAGCCGATTTCTGCGGAGGCCCATGCTGAAGAAGTCTCTGAAACCGATGCTTCGGCAGGGATGCGTCGCCAGGTGATTCGGCTGCGCAACTCAAAAGGAGTCCAGTAGAGCAGATTTCTTCGCCGCATTTGGGCAATGGCATCTCAAAAAGAGTTGACAGAGGTCGAATCCATCTAATATCTTGATAAGAGTGGCAATCACGCCCCCATCGTCTAGAGGCCTAGGACACCTCCCTTTCACGGAGGCGACGGGGATTCGAATTCCCCTGGGGGTATTGCCAACAATAAGCATCTATAGGGGTCTGGCAGCGCCGGGTCCCTATTTTTGTGTGCGCTGTTTTGTATGGCTCTTTTGGCATGACCCGCTTGGGGCCGGTCTGCCATTGTGCCCCATGCCCATTGCCTAGCGGGGCTGTGGGCTGAGTCTGAGAACGGTCATAAGTCTTTGACAATTCGCAAATTCGTATATCAAGCTACAAACAATCTGAGTTTTTTATGAGTGTGCCTGAATAATTTCCCAGCGGCTTCTTATGATCTGCTCAGATTCCAGTCAGGGACGGCTCAGATAGCTTCGGCACTATAAGAACTGTAGACAGGCAGGCAATTACTTCATCTGATTCAACTGCTGTCTGAAATTAACCCCCCTGATTTCTAGGAGATTTTGATATGAAACGCATCGTCACTGCTGCTGTATCCCTCGCTGCGATCGCCGCTTTTGCATCCCCCGCTGCGGCGCTCTCTGGCCGGTTTGAGGAAGAGTTCAAGCAAGGCTTAGACAATAATCTTTCGGACCGCCACGCCGAGGAGTTTTACGAAGGGCTGGGCAACAAGCTTTCAGACCGCCACGCCGAGGAGTTCTATGAAGGGCTGGGCAACAAGCTTTCAGACCGCCACGCCGAGGAGTTTTACGAAGGGCTGGGCAACAAGCTTTCAGACCGCCACGCCGAGGAATTCTACGAAGGGCTGGGCAACAAGCTTTCGGACCGCCACGCCGAGGAGTTTTACGAAGGGCTGGGCAACAAGCTTTCCGATCGCCACGCCGAGGAGTTCTACGAAGGGCTGGGCAACAAGCTCTCTGACCGCTTCGAGGACGAATTTCGTGAAGGCTTAGGCAACAAGTAGGGCTTTCCCTTTGAGTCGAGCGATCGCATGAATGAGATCCCAGGGTTTTATGGCCCTGGGATTTGCTGTTGGGCTATTGCATTGGCCCTAGCGATCGCGATATCTCCCCGGAGCTAGCGCGGTAGCGGAATCCGCTTGGTCAAAATACGCATGACGTCGTGGGGCGTGAGGCCCCGCAAAATGCCGCCGTCACCCGCTAGGGGAATGGGCTGGGACCATTCGTCCGGGCGGGCATAGCCGAGGGCATGGAGGCTGTCGCGGCAGTTGTTGACCGCATAGAGGGAGCCGATGGCGATCAGGCGTAGGGCGTGGTAGCCGGTTTCGCTTTTGTCGCCGATGAGGTAGTCGCCGCTCAGGGGGTCGATGCCCAGGCGCAGGGCTGCGTCTTGGGGCGCGGCACCTGGGAGCTCGGGGCAGGCGGGGCTGTGGCAAGCGGTGGGCTTGCCGAAAAGAGGATATGTCATTTTGGGATTGTCTCCTGGTTTGGTTTGAGGAAAGACAAACCCAAAGAAGTAGCCACGACGCTTGGCATGGGGCGAGGTGGCTACTCCGGTATGATCCGAGTAGCGCTCGCTGGATGTGTCAGCGTGTGTAGTCCCTTGGTTGTGCTGGAATCACTTCCAAGGGGCGCTAAATCTTTGGTGTTGTCGGAAGTATGGACGCATTAGGTCCATGGATTGGTATGGTAGCGGAGGCGTGGCGCTGATGCAACCGTATTGGGGAAAGTCCAGCAATTCTCAGTTTGACGAATCAGGACGAACTAGCCGTTTGGCTAGGCTTTCAGACCATCCATTTATTTGCGGACGGCTCTTAGCCAACAATTTGCCGCAGCGCATCGACGCCTCTGCCAACGCAGGCTTGCTGCTGATGTTGTTCAATCCAGCTAGATAGTGCAGGTTCTAGAGCATTTGTTTTCTGGCCTAGCTTGACTAGGGCAGCAGCAGCGCTAGAGCAAACAAATGGCTCGCCATCTTTGAGCAGCTCAAGCGAGGCATCGACCACCGCTGGTGACCCCTGGCCTAGATTGCCTAGTGCCTCAGCAGCGCGAGAGCGAACAAGTGGATTGCTATGTTTGAGCAGTTCAAGCAGGCCCTCGACCACCGCTGGTGACCCCTGGCCTAAATTGCCTAGGGCATCAGCAGCGCGAGAGCGAACATGTGGATTGCTATGTTTGAGCAGTTCAAGTAAGGCATCGACCACCGCTGGTGACCCCTGGCCTAGATTGCCTAGGGTATCAGCAGCGCTAGAGCGAACAACTAGATTGCTATGTTTGAGCAGTTCAAGCAGGCTATCGACCACCGCTTGTGACCCCTGGCCTAAATTGCCTAGGGCAGCAGCAGCGCTAGAGCGAACAAATGAATTGCTATGTTTGAGCAGTTCAAGCAGTCCCTCGACCACCGCTTGTGACCCCTGGCCTAAATTGCCTAGTGCCTCAGCAGCGTGATAGCAAACATCTGAATCGCTATTTTTGAGCAGTTCAAGCAGTCCCTCGACCACCGCTTGTGACCCCTGGCCTAGATTTACTAGGAGGGCGGCAGTAGCGGTGGAGCGAACAAATAGATTGCTATCTTTGAGCAGTTCAAGCAGGCCCTCGACCACCGCTGGCGACCGCTGGCCTAGCTTTCCTAGGGCCTCAGCAGCGCGAGAGCGAACAAGTGGATTGCTATGTTTGAGCAGTTCAAGCAGGTCCTCGACGACCGCTGGTGACCCCTGGCCTAGATTGCCTAGGGTATCAGCAGCGCTAGAGCGAACAACTAGATTGCTATGTTTGAGCAGTTCAAGCAGGGCATCGACCACCGCTGGGGACCCCTGGCCTAAATTGACTAGGGCAGCAGCAGCGCTAGAGCGAACAAATGAATTCCTATGTTTGAGCAGTTCAAGCAGGCCCTCGACCACCGCTGGTGACCCCTGGCCTAGACTCCCTAGGGCCTCAGCAGCGCTAGAGCAAACAGATAAATTCCTATCTTTGAGCAGAGCGACCAGAGTTAGGGCCACTTGCTCCGGGGCTAGCTCGCCCTGATACTCTAAAAACCGCCAGCGGCCCAATCTCTCTTGGTGGCGCTCTAGCTGTGCTAGGGCCATTGACTCAAACGCAGTTTCATACAAATTGCTGATAATACGCAAGACCCGATTGCGCAGATCCTGGGTAACCAGCGGTGATGGGCGCACTTCCAACGCCATAAGGCGCTGCAAAATCTGGTGTGCTAGGTCAGCATCTGCAACCAGAACGTCCTCCCCCAAAACGTTTCCGGCAAACAGCAGGTTCCGGTGCAGCCATGGCTCGTAGGGGGTGTCATGGGACAGGATTGCCTTCAGCACCTTCACCGGATTGTTTCGCTTTTGCTGAGAAATCAACAAAAGCAGCACCTCCTCCCAATGAGGATCATGGAGATAGTCCGTGATGTGCTGCAAAACTACATCAAACCCCTCCTCCTGGCGATCGCGAATTTCCATCGCTGTCAGGTATTCCTGAAAGGTTTTGTGGACAAACCCATAGCGGTCTTGCCCCTGCAGGCTCAGCAGCCCGGCCCGGTCTCGCACAATTTGCTCTAAAAAGCGCTTAGCTTCTGCCTTGGCCTGATGGCGCTCTACCCGCTTCATCTCGCGGATATACTGTGTTAACTGCTCAATCAGCTCATCGCGGTCAATCAGCGTCCCGCCCTCAGTCTCCCCAACACCGCCCTGGCAGTGAATCCAGTAGGCAAGGCGCTCCATCAGCCGCCGCAGGTCATCTAGCTCCAGGTATTCCAAAATCTCATGGTTGCTCACCTCTCTTTGGCTGTCCCAAGTGGTGAGCAAGGTCTCCACCGCCTTGTCATACAGCTTGTGGCGCTCTTTGGGCAGCTTTGCCTGATAGCGGTGGATCAAGGCAATGATCGTCAGCAGCAGCGGATTGCGGGCAAGCTGCTTGATGCGCGGCTGCTCCTGCAGCGCTTTGCGAAGGCTAGCTTTACGCCGCTCCCGCTCCCGCGCTAGTTCTAGCCGATTGTCGTACCAATGCTCGATAAACGTATCAATCTTCTCATTGTCAAAGGGCTGAAGCTCATAGTGGGGATACTCATCAGTGCGGAAAAAATCGCGCTTGTATCCTGCTGGGCGAGAGGTGATGATGGCGGGGCAATGCTCAAACTGGCCGAGAAACGCCTCAATTTTTTTCACCACGTTGTAGCGTTGAGCGACCTCAGCCACTTCGTCTAAGCCATCTAAGAGCACCAGGGCGCTGCCGCTGTCCAGGTAATACTCAAAAAAGCCGGTGAGGTCTCGAGTAACCACCAAATCCTTCTCGGCAAACTCCTGAACAAACTCCAAAATGGAGCGCTCAGGGTGGCGGGCCAAATCTCTAATGCGAATAATAATCGGCAGGCGGTTGGAGAGGGGGCGCGTGAGGGCGGCTTGAAACTTCCCGTCGTCAGGCGTTTCCCCCTGAGCATTGGACAAAGCGCCAGCCATAGCAAAATAGTTCATCAGGGTAGATTTCCCCGATCCTGGTGCCCCCAGCAGCACCACCCGATTTGTTCTGCCGTCGGTCAATAGCTCTACCGCTGAGAACTGACGACCACCCGAGCGGTTGCGATCGGCAATAATCTTTTGCTGCTGCTCCCACAGCAGGCGCTGCTGCGGATCATCTGACCCAGGTAAATCGTCTATTTCAGCGCGCTGTGTCTCGCGCCCGTCTTCTTGCACATCGGGCATGACAAAAATATCTGCTAGGCGTTCAGCTCGTTCAATATCTTGTCCCTCAACGGCGATGCCCGCAAACTTCACGTCGTCAAAAACGCGGCAAATTTGGTCGCAGTAATCTGCCCTAATGACCTGAAACTGGAGGGCGCGATTGGTGGCCTGGAAATAGGTTTCAACAAATACCCGCATCCAGGATGGAATCTTCTCTTTGTTGAGCGCTTTAAGTTTTGCGTGCCCAGCGGCCTCTCGCCAAAGCGCTGCAGAGAGGTAATCTGCATCTGGGCACCCCTGATTCTCTTTCAGGGGTTTTTGTAGCTCAGCAAGAGCACATCCTTGAAAGAAGCGATTGAGAAAAGGACCGTATCCCTGTAACCCGTCTTCTTGAAAAGAGTAAAACAGATCAGGCTCTGCTGCCTTAGCCGCTGCGATGGCCTGCTTGAGAAAGATTTCAACGTCCTGGGGATTGAGCGTAGCGTCAATCCCAGTAAGCAACCTTTCACCCACCTTTTCGGTGGCAATTGTAAGCAGCGTTTCTAAAAAGACCATGGGGCATAAGTCATTTTCTTGCTGCCTTATTATGGCTTCTACGCTTCTGTGCTGCTAGGGCGAAGGGTTGGAAACATTTGTCTAGCAGCCTTAGCCGCCTTTAGACGCCTTTAGACGCGCGATCGCTCACCCCAGCATTGCCCACCCCACGGTATCAGCCAGCATCCTGCCCCGCAAGCTCCTCCGCCAGCGATCGCAGCACCCTCGGAAAATTAGCTACCGTTTTCGGAATCTGCTCCCAGTCAAACCCATCAAGCTGCTGCGACAGCATCTGTGCATACTCTCCCAGAGGCCGGTAAGGATAGCGATGATAGACCTGCCGCAAACTATCGCTGAACGCTTCAATGGTCTCGACATCGAGAGCAGGCTGCGTGGCTCGCCAGTCTTGGGCTTCAATGGCGCTCAACCGCTGCGCCAGCTCGGCCAGCTCTGCCGCTGAGAGGTGGCGCTGTTCCAAAGGCCAAGGGTCAGACGGCTGTTGTTCTGGCCCCTGGTGCGCAGGCAAAATCCCCGTCATGGCGACAAACAGATCTCGCTTTTGGACCGGCTTGAGCAAAACGCCGTCACAGAGTTCCGAAACATCGCCAATATCGCCCTCATAGTGCAGCGAAGCCGTGACAAAAATAATGGGAATCCCCTTGGTTGCCGGATTGGCCCTCAGGGTAGCCGCCACTTTCTGGCCATCGGGCTGGGGCATCCGCAGGTCCAGGAGAATCAGATCGGGGTGCTGCTGCTGCACAGACTCCAAAGCGTGCTGACCGTCATGGGCAAAGGTGAGGGTGTGACCACTGTTCTCCAGATAACCCGCCAACAGATCACGGTTGGAGCGAATGTCATCTGCAATCAAGATGGTCATTGCCGGAAATTGATTGAAATCCCCGTGGGTTTCGCCTGCTTCCGCCGGTTCCAAACGCGGTGCAATCATCCCACTGGCAACCCGGACATGGGGAAAGCGACAGGTGAACCTACTGCCTCGCCCCACGTCACTTTCAAGGTCAATTGTTCCCCCCATCAAACGGGTGAGACGGTGCGTAATTGCCAGCCCCAACCCAGTGCCTTCATAGCGGCGGTTTAGCTGCCCTTCTCCCTGGGCAAACGCGTTGAAAATCAGCTGTTGGTCTTCAGCCGGAATCCCAATGCCGGTATCGGAGACGCTCAGATCTAAATCAACATAGCTCACGTCATCTTGCGATTGGATTGGAGTACAGTCAATTTCAATATCCACCTGGCCCCGCTCAGTAAATTTCAGAGCATTGCCCACCAAATTGAACAAGATTTGGCGCAGGCGCACTTCGTCAACCAGCAGGTGACCTGGGAGGCTCTCTCCCACAATAGTGCGGAGCTTGAGCCCTTTGGCCAGAGCCTTTTGCCTAAATATATTTTGCACATCTTTGACAATGCGGTCGAGCTGATGGGCGTCATAGCGAATCTCCATCCGCCCGGCCTCAATCTTCGAGAGATCGAGAATGTCGTTGATCAGCGCTAATAGAGTCTTGCCGCTCGATGAGATGGACTCTAGATAGTCCTGGGCCACTGGATTGCGAACCAAAGGCTGCAGCAAGTCGGTGAATCCCAGCACGGCGTTCATTGGGGTGCGAATCTCGTGGCTCATATTCGCCAGAAACTCGCTTTTGGCTTGATTGGCAATCTTGGCCTGATTGGCAGCAGTGGCCAAGGCTTCCCCCGAGAATTTCAGAACAGCCAGCATCAGCATGTTGCGAAGCTCTGCCGCAAATTCCAGATCGTTTGGCGACCAGGCTAGCGATCGCCCCTGGACCTGCTCTTGCCAGATCTCAAAGGAATTGCGGGGGCATAGTGACCATTTCCCTGCGTCATCGACCTCAATGGAATCCCCAAGGCGGCCAGCCCAGGTCACGGTCCGTGTTTGCTCGGGGCGAAACAGCAGGAGGTGGTATGCCGTGGCCTGGGGCTGTTTGAGGGCAACGGTGATGGCCAGCATTCCGGCGGGCTGATAGTCCCAGGCTTGGCTGTTGGGGTAATGCTGACTTAGGGTTGCCGTACTCCAAACCTCTTGGCCCTGGTCAATCAGCCAGGGCAGGAGGGCAGCAATATCGGCTTGAGAAGGGGTATCACCTGCGATCGCAATATCGTCTCCAAAAACGATGGCTAGACCATCTGCATCAAAGAGACTGAAGCAGGTTTGAGCCTCTTGAATCAAGGATTGTTGGGTAGAGCCTGCCTCCTGTTCAATGGCCTGCTCTAGAGTGGTGACCAAATGCTTGTTTTGGCTCCGGTAGCGATCGCGCTCTCGGCTCTGCTGACGAATCAGCGTGAGGTTGGCCAGTTTAGCCAGCACGATGAATGCATTGCGGGTCTTGTAGTCGATCACCTGGGGCTGGCCGTGGTGGCAGGCAATCAGCCCCCAGAGTCCCTGCTCATTCACTAAGGGAATGGTGATGGAGCTGGCAACGCCCATGTTCTGCAGGTAAGTGACGTGGGGGGGCGATACGCCCCGCAACCCCGTCTGACTCAGATTGAGGGATGCAGCTGTGATTGGGTTGATGGGGGGGACCAACGGCGCAGGCTGATAGTTGATGTCAGGAATCCAGCGCAGAGGATTTTCGAGGAATAGGGCGCGGGCCTCTGCCGGAATGTCTGTGGCCGGAAAATGGAGCCCTAAATAGGGGGCTAGGTCAGATTGCTTCGCCTCGGCCATCACCACCCCACTGCTGTCAGGCAAAAAGCGATACACCATGACGCGGTCGAACATCAGCAGGGTGCGGACCTCTTCGGCCAACATCTGGGCGAAGCTGACTAGACAATCGGCCTTTTCTAGGCTGTCAATCGCCTTGATCATATGCTGCTGGAGGTACTCAAAGTCCGGCGAGTGGGTCACTTCCGGCTCTAGCTCCAGCAAGACAAGCTGGTCTTGACGATGGCAGTGGGCCAAAATCGGGGTCTCGGGCGTGCCGATGGTGAGCCGTTGCGTCACTCGTTCAGAGCGTCCTAATGCTGCCTCCAGTTGCCTAATGGCCGCTGCATCGAGGAGGCCGGTCATCGGTTGCCCTAAAAGCTGATCGGCGGCAATGCCCAAGAGAGCGCCGGTATTTGCGCTCACCTGCACGACATCAAGGCCAGGCCACCGCAGCACCAGTAAACAACCATGGGGCTGGATGTGCTCAATGTCCCGAATGGGATACTCGTCGCACAACTCTAGAGCCTGCAGGTCAGTGTTGGTTAGCAAGGAGGGATTAGACTCGGGCGGCATGATGACTTCTATGACCTTGTCTTATGGCCTTGTCTTACAAGAAGGAGATCCTCAAGCAGGGGGATGAGTCCGCTAATTTGAAGCGGGCGTTACGGACAGATGGCGCATAAGTTTAGATAATCACGGTAGTACGGTCAACCTATTTCGATGAGAACGGCTTATGAACTTGACGAACGCAGATCGCGCCGCCATTCAGTCGATCATTGAACAACAGATTCAAGCCTTCCGCCAAAACGATGCCGACAGGGCCTTCCGCCTTGCCAGCCCCACCATCCGCCAGCAGTTCGAAACGTCCCAAACCTTTATTGAAATGGTGCAGGCATCCTACGACCCACTATACCGCTCTCGCTCAGTCTTATTCGAGGATGTGGGGGTAGTTGAAGGACAGCTTGCCCAGCAGATGATTGTGATGGGTGCCAACGGCAGCCTCTACCGGGCCTACTATCTCATGCAGCGTCAGGCCAGCGCTGACTGGCGCATCAACGGCTGTTATCTGACCCGGATCAAGGAGCTGAAGCCCTAGTCTGCCGTCTGTCGCGATCGCGCTATGGTCGATGGCGCTGGCAGTTGACGCTCTTTTGACCGATGTCGGTAGGTTTCAAATCGAAACCCCACGTGCTTCTCACAGCTGACCTGCTGAAACCATCGGTGGAGAATGGCTTGGTAGGGCGGAAACAGCACATCGCCTTCGTAGTGGCCCTCAACAATAGTCAGCTCAAGGCGGTCCGCCTGAGCCAATGTTTGACTATAGAGCGTAGCCCCACCAATGATGAATGCGCGGGCCGTTTGGGTGAGACGCCACGCCTCTGCCAAGGATGGAACAATGTCTAGCGTCGTCTCTGGTGCCACCACCGCTGTGTATGGGGCAAGCTGCCTGGATACAACGATGTTGTGGCGCTGGGACAGGGGACCGGGCAAACTGTCCCAGGTGCGCCGCCCCATGATCACGGTGCTGCCCAGGGTGAGCTGCTTAAAGCGGCAAAGATCGGCAGGGATATGCCAGGGTAGGGTATTGCCGCTGCCAATAACGCGATTTGACGCTGCGATCGCCGCAATCATCACCAGCTCATCCATGTGAGCTACGCACCCTTCAGCTCGTCATACTTTTGGCGCACCGTCTGGATATCCTGCCACATCAGCCATTTGGGGCTGCCCTTTGCTTTCGACTGATTGCGCAGCAAATAGGCTGGATGGAAAATCGGCATGCACAGTCGCCCGTTCCACTCAATCCACTGGCCCCGAATTTTGGTGATTCCGCGCTTGTCTCCAATGAGCCCTTTGACAGAGGAGGCTCCTGTGAGCAAAATCATTTTTGGATCAACCATGCGAATCTGCTCTAGCAGATAGGGGCGGCAGGCATCCATTTCTTGGGTGGTGGGTGCTCGGTTTTCTGGAGGGCGGCATTTAACGATGTTGCAAATGTAGACATCGGTCTCGCTGCTCAACTTGACCGAAGCCAAAATCTTTTCCAGCAGCTGGCCCGATCGGCCTACAAACGGCAGTCCCTGCTCATCCTCGTTTTGCCCCGGTCCTTCTCCCACAATCATAATATCGGCTTTGGGGTTGCCTCGCCCCACCACCGCATGGGTCCGACCTGCCGCTAGCCCGCACCGCTGGCAGCTATTGCAGTGGGTCACCATCAGCTCTAGATCGTCGTAGGTTCCGGGTGGGATGGGGATGCTGGCGCTGGTGGGCACTAGGTCGATATCGATATCGTCAGCGGCTGGCGCAGAGGCGTCAACAGTAAACAGATCAATTTGCTGATCACTCATAAAGCAGGGGACGGCGTTGGGTTGGTCTATAGCAATAGTACAATTTTGAGGATGGTGACACCGCAATAATACCGCTGTTCAGCAGCGCGAATGCCTATGGGGTTACATTGGCTGCAGCTCCCATGGGCTGGGTTGAGACCGGCCTACGTCAAGGGGGTGCTAGACGACGTTGATTCTGCTGTGGGGCGGGCCATAAATTTGGCGATCGCAGGTTTGGTGCTGCTTTCCTGCGCCATCTATGTGGTCGAGACCTATCCCATCGATCCGCTGCTGCACCACCGCTTGCGGCTAATGGATGGTGGCATACTCGCTATTTTTTCCATTGAGTACGCGGTGCGATTGTGGTGCGCTGACCACAAACTACGCTACGTCATCAGCCCCTACTCTATTGTCGACCTGGTGGCGATCGTGCCATTTTTCCTGGGCTCAATCGATGTCAGTATCGTGCTTGTCTTCCGCTGGTTTCGCATGCTGCGGTTGATTCGGCTGGTGGGGGGCTCTAGATTAGGTTCGTTCAACAACGATGACGTCTTGAGCTTTGCTCGTATTTTGCTGACGCTGTTCACCATCGTGTTTGTCTACTCTGGATTGATCTACCAAGTTGAGCATCCGGCCAACGCCCAGGGATTTGGCACAATGCTAGACGCGCTCTACTTCGCCGTTGCCACCATGACCACCGTCGGCTTCGGCGATATCACCCCCACCTCAGAGCTAGGCCGACTCCTGACTATTTTGATGATTTGGACTGGGATTGTGTTTATCCCTTGGCAAGTTGGCGATTTGGTGACCCGTGCCCTCAGGGGTCTGCAGCGCATAGAGCGGCCCTGCCACAGCTGCAAGACGGAGTACCATGATGGCGATGCCAAGTTCTGTCGAGTCTGTGGCAATGTGCTGCCTCGCCATGAGGCCGATGAGGCCCTGCTTGAGCGCTGAGCGATCGCCGTTGTCCCAGGGGCTACAGAGGGTCAAAACTAACGTACTATACTAAATAAGACAACTGCCGTCCCGCCTCACCTAACCCGTCATGGCTATTATCTCTTCCAAGCAGCCGTCTCCCGATAGAGGACAACCCCAGCCTGCTTCCCCTGCCGCCGCGCCCGCCCCGACGCCATCGACCCTGCTGCAGCCGGAGAAGCGCCAGGACGAAGGAGGTGCGCCAGAAGACGGCCTACGGCCCCAGCGGCTGGGGGACTACATTGGTCAGTCGTCCCTAAAAGAAGTGCTCGACATCGCCATTCGGGCTGCCCAGGGACGAAATGAACCCCTCGATCACTTGCTGCTCTATGGCCCGCCAGGGTTGGGCAAGACCACCATGGCGCTGATTTTGGCCCAGGAAATGGGGGTAGGGTGCAAAATTACCACGGCACCGGCGCTAGAGCGGCCTCGGGATATTGCTGGCCTGCTGGTGAACCTGCGGCCCGGCGATGTGCTGTTCATTGACGAGATTCACCGCCTGCCCCGAATGACGGAGGAAATTCTCTACCCCGCCATGGAGGATTTTCGGCTGGACATCACCGTTGGCAAGGGCCAGAGCGCACGCACCCGCAGCATTCCGCTGCAGCGCTTTACTCTAGTTGGGGCCACAACCCGAGTGGGAGCCCTCACGTCTCCCCTGCGCGATCGCTTCGGCTTGGTGCAGCGGCTGCGATTTTATGAGCTAGAGGAATTGACCCAGATCGTGCAGCGCACTGCTGGCATTTTGGAGACGGCGGTGGGCGAGGAGGGGGCTGCAGAAATTGCCCGCCGGGCGCGGGGCACTCCCCGCATTGCCAATCGGCTGCTGAAGCGGGTGCGAGACTACGCCCAGGTCAAGGCGTCAGGGCCTGTGACGCGGCAGGTTGCGGCAGAGGCTCTAGAGCTGTTCAACGTCGATCCTGTTGGGCTAGACTGGACCGACCGACGCATGTTGACCGTGATGATTGAAAACTTTGGTGGCGGGCCGGTGGGCCTAGACACCTTAGCGGCGGCGACAGGAGAAGACGCCCAAACCATTGAAGAGGTTTACGAACCCTACCTGATGCAGATCGGTTACCTGCAGCGCACCCCACGGGGCCGTATTGCCGCCCCGTCAGCGTGGCAGCATTTGGGCTATCGTCCCCCTGATACCCAGCTCCCCCTGATATCTTGACGGCTACGAGTGATAAAGGTAACAGCTCAAGGTGTTAGTTCAAGGCATTAGTTCAAGGCATGATCTGAAGCAGTCGCGGTGAGCCCGTGATGCTGTAGTTCGGTCCGCTACCGTACACTAGGGGTATGAGAGCGTTCTTTGCATCAATTTTAGTTTTGGTTTTGTTTCTGGGCTGGGCCGTGCCAGCCGGGAGCGCTGCTGCTATTCAAACGCCAGAGCAGTTTGAGGCGTTGAAGGATAAAGCCTTTTCTGCTTCGCAGTCTGGGCAGTTCGAGGCCGCAGAGGGCTATTGGACAGAGCTATTGGAGTCATTTCCCACCAGTGCCCCTCTGTGGAGCAACCGTGGCAATGTCCGCGTGAGCCAAAACCGCCTAGAGGAGGCGATCGCCGACTACGATAAGGCGGTGGAGCTAGCGCCGAATAGCCCTGATCCCTACGTCAATCGGGGTGTTG
>JGI12210J13797_10992288_pt1 | contig 13267 bp, 12 predicted proteins | sample ElkSlonscriptome_3_FD_13797 | JGI IMG/M metagenome (IMG submission 13797)
TTCCACTGAACAATTGTCGGTCCCAGACCCGGCGGAGTTGATACGGGAATAGGCCGAGGATAGCCTTGCTGAAGGCGCCGTGCAATGCGTGGTCGTCGGGAAGCACGAATACCTTAACCGGTTGATTATCCGACCAGTATTGCAAGCGCATGGTGAAGAACAGTCTAGCCTCGTTACGCGATAGGTTGCCGTCAGCGAGACCCATGTTGGCAATGAGTTCCTGTGCGTCGATTGTTTCGGCAGTGCAGCCGAGAAATGCGGTCAACAGTGTGGCGCAAAGGTGCCGACGCATCATCTAGCCGCCTGATCGGTGGCGGGGACGTTTCTGGGCAATTGCCAGTGCTCGCGCCAGCGGCCCAGGTTCAGTCGGGCCCGAATAGGGATCGGGCGATGACTGCTTGGGATCAGAGGAGACCGCGAGCATTGCTTCTGCCAAACGTTTCCGGAGGGCCGGATTTGGCACCACTGCGTATTCCTGACGTGACACGACAAGCCCAACCCCGAGGCGTTACTTAGGCGAATAAGCGTAGCGGACCGGCGCCTGTTTCTCAATGGCACGGACGACACAGCGTTGGCGATCGGCGACAACCTCGGAGCCTGCTCGATGGGAATTCGGAGCCTGCTCGATGGGAATTGCTATGGATGGCGTCGCTCGCAGTGCGTTCCAGGAACGACATTGCCGCATCCGCGTCAGCCACTCCAGTGATCAGGTCTCGGCCTGTAGCGGTCGGGTATCAGGATTGACGGATGAAGCTGACGATGGTCCCTTTGCGGAAAGTCCAGCGTGTAGTGTAGGCCCCGGCTTTCGCGCCGCCGCTGCGCCGATTGTACAATCAGGTCAGCGACCTCGACCAGGTTGCGCAACTCCAACAGGTCGGTCTCGACACGGAAGTCGCTGTAATTTTCAATGATCTCCTGACGCAGCAAATCGATGCGTCGTTTCGCCCGTTGCAGGCGCTTGTTCGTGCGTACGATACCGACGTAGTCCCACATAAAGCGGCGTAATTCCTCCCAGTTGTGCGAGATCACGACCTCTTCGTCGGGTTCGGTTACCCGGCTTGCGTCCCAAGGGGGCAGGTCGCCGAAGGCGGGCCAGTCGTCATCGGCCGACTCGATGTCTGCCGCCGCCAATTCCCCGAAAACCAGACACTCCAACAACGAATTACTGGCCATGCGGTTGGCGCCATGCAGTCCTGTGTAAGCGGTCTCGCCGATGGCGTAGAGCCCCGGCACGTCGGTGCGCGCGTTGGCGTCGGTCAATACCCCGCCACAGGTATAATGCGCCGCTGGCACCACCGGCATGGGTTCTCGGGTGATGTCGATGCCGAGTTCCAGGCAACGCGCATCAATGGTCGGAAAGTGTGAGCGGATAAAGTCCGGCTCGCGGTGGGAGATGTCGAGCAGCACAAATTTGCTGCCGACGCGTTTCATTTCGTGGTCGATGGCGCGAGCGACGATATCGCGCGGGGCCAGTTCGGCGCGCCTATCGAAGCGCGGCATGAAGCGATCACCGTTCGGCAGCAGCAGCCGCGCGCCCTCGCCGCGCAGGGCCTCAGTCACGAGGAAGGACTTCGCCTGCGGATGGTAGAGGCAGGTCGGATGAAACTGGATGAACTCCATGTTCGCGACCCTGCAGCCGGCGCGCCAGGCCATGGCAATGCCGTCACCCGTGGCGACGTCCGGATTGCTGGTGTAGAGATACACTTTGCTTGCACCGCCGGTGGCGATCACGACGAAGCGGGCCACGAAGGTTTCTACTTCATCAGTGCTTGCGTTGAGGATGTAGGCCCCCACACAGCGGTTGTCGTGGCCGCCGAATTTGTCGGCGTTGATCAGATCAACGGCGGCGTGGTTCTCGAACAGATGCACATTGGACCGGGCGCGTACGCGGTTTTCGAGCGTGTCCTCCACGGCGCGGCCGGTCGCATCGGCGGCGTGCACGACACGGCGGTGGGAATGGCCGCCTTCCCGGGTCAGGTGGTAGCCGTCGGAGTCCAGTGCCTGCTCGTCGCGCGTGAATTCGACCCCCTCCTGCAACAGCCAGCGGATATTTTCAGGCCCGCGCTCCACGACCATGCGCACAATGTCCGCGTCGCAGAGTCCCGCGCCGGCGTTCAACGTATCCTGGACATGCGATTCGACAGAGTCGGTGGCGTCGAGCACCGCCGAAATTCCACCTTGGGCGTAGAGCGTGTTACCTTCGCGCAGCTCGCGCTTGGAGATGACCGCGATGGAGATGTCCGATCGCAGACGCAACGCCAGACTCAAGCCCGCGGCTCCACTGCCGATGATTAAAACGTCGTGTCGGTGCATGTCGGTCATGGCGTACAGTTTCCGCTTGAAGACTGGGCTGGGAGTTTGGAAGCTTGAACTTGGCGGTGCTCTGCTTGGCCGCGATGCGGCAGGATGCAGATCGAGTATGCCCCAAGGCTGTGAGGATTTCCTCGCTGTTGCGTGCGCAGGGACAAGCATGCGGGGTATGGGTTGCTCGGCATGGCCTGCACCTGTGCAAACGCTGTTCACTTCCGGAAAGCCAGTTTTGATCCGAAGGATAGTCCGCATATCTCGCATGGCGTCGGATGTCTGGGCAAACTTGCTTGTGTCTGCTGAATCTTCGCAGGAGCGATCGGCAACAAGGGCGTTGACGACTTGGCGTCAAACCCTGCGTGGGGTCAATGACAATTTTTTTATAACGAACTTTATACGTCGGGTGGCTGTCCATGCCAACGGAGTGCAGGCACAACCCGCCGCCGGGAAGTGTGCGTGTCTGAGCGAGAAGTCGATCAAGCCTTGGTGGAGCGAGCCCAGAGCGGCGACCGTCGTGCGTTCGATCTGTTGGTCCTGAAATATCAGCAGCGGGTCGGTAATCTGATTGGCCGCTATTTGCGGGATAGTTCCGAGGTCCTAGACGTCACGCAAGACGCGTTTCTAAAGGCCTATCGTGCACTGCCGGGCTTTCGCGGAGAGAGTGCGTTCTACACCTGGATCTATCGTATCGCCATCAATACCGTGAAGAACCACATGGTGGCGCAGGGCAGGCGCCCGCCGGGTGACGACGTCGATGCCGAGGTTGCCGAACAGCTGGATGTCGGGGGCCGTTTACGTGAGACCGCGACGCCCGAGCACGAACTACTCAGGGACGAGATTGCGGATAACGTCCAAGCTGCCCTTGACCATTTGCCCGACGAGCTGCGCACGGCCATCGTTTTGCGGGAATTCGAGGGTATGAGTTACGAAGAGATTGCCGCCGCGATGGAATGCCCGATCGGGACCGTGCGGTCGCGCATCTTCCGCGCCCGAGAAGCCATCGACAAACGCCTGCGACCGTTGATAACCCCTTGAGCCAAATTTGAGATCGCCGCAATGACCGAGGTTTCCCGACAAACACTGTCCGCGCTGCTGGACGGCGAGTGCAGCGGCCCGGAAATGCACCGTGCCATCGACCAGCTTCTGGGTGACGAAGCGCTTCGGCAGTGCTGGGAGCGTTACCACCTGATCGGCCACGTTATCGGTCGGCAACCCGTCGCTGGCGAGGCCCGGGCCATCGCGCCGCGAGTACGCGCGACGCTCGCACCCGAAGCAGTGCTGTCCATGACGCCGACACGCAAGCCACCTCGATTGGCCCAGTTCATGCCACTGACCGCGGCGATCGCGGCCGGCTTCATGTTGGTTGCGGTTTTTCTGGTTCCCGTCGGCCCGCGGGAAGGCTTTGCGCCGAGCACGGGCACCGCCGATTCCCGGGCCGCCGATGACGCCCTGATCGCCGGCACCGTCCCAGATCAACGCCTACGGCAGAATGACTCACTGTTGCGCGCGAGACTGGAACAGCTGGTGGTCAATCATCACGAACGGGCAGCGGGACCGGGGCTCTCGGGTTTCGTTTCTTATGCGACTGTCGTCGGTCGTCCGGGCCAACCCTGAGCGCCGCCGGATGGTTACCCGAAAGCGCGTGCTGAAACAGCGAGCCCTGAAGGGCCTGAGGAGCAGGGGGCCCTGGCTAACAGCGCTAACAGCGCTAACAGCACTACCGATCATGCTCTTTACCGTGGTCGCAGCATGGGCCGAGGGCTCGGCGGCGGTTGAGGCCTTCTCGCCTGCGTCAAGCCAGACCCCAGAGGCGCTGCTGCAACGCATGACCGAGGCCCAACGCGTCGTCGAGTACGAAGGAACCCTGGTGTATCTGCACGGCAGCGAACTGGCAACCCTGCGCATCGCGCACCGAATTGACAATGGCCTCTCCAGCGAAAGCCTGCTGGCGCTGAGCGGTCCAATCCGGGCTGTTGCTCGCAACGAGCGCGGCGTCACCTGTATGCTATCTGGTGCTCGCTCATTCTCGGTTCCTCGAGCACATCACGGCAGTTCGTTGCTCCGCTCCGCGCCGCGTGAGTTCGAGCGCATTCGCCGGCATTATCTGCTGCATACGCTCGGGCAGTCGCGAGTCGCTGGTCGCGATACCGACGTCATCGGAATCGTTCCACGGGACGATTTCCGCTATGGCTACCGGTTTTTCGTCGATCGCGAGACGAGGCTCCCGCTGAAGATCGATTTGATGGATGATGCCGCCGAGCCGATTGAGCAGGTGATGTTTACGAGCGTCGAGATTTTTCCCGGCGAAGCCCCTGCGCAACCGCGTGGCAGGATGACCATGGAGCCTGCGCCGCAGGCCTCGCCCGCGGCGCCGCCCGAGGAGTTGTCGGTTACGGACGCGGCGGATTCCGAGGGTTGGCAGCTCACTGCGATGCCCCCGGGCTTCGAGGTCGTTGCGAGAGCATCGCAGCCAAATTCCACCAAAGGGCCGGACCAAATCTCTGAAGGGTTGCGCGGCAGGACAGCGGATAACCAACCCGGCGAGCAGACGACTACGCAGTCAGCTGCCGCCCCGAACAGTATCGAGACCACCATTCTGGAGCATCTGGTCGTCAGCGACGGCATCGCGACGGCGTCCGTCTACGTCGAGTCCGGAGGCGAGCGCGGGCTCGATGGCGCGATGCGCATGGGCGCGATGACAGTGGTCGGTTCCGCCATAGGCGCGCATCATGCGACGGTCGTGGGCGAGGTGCCGGAGCGCACTGCTCGCATGCTGCTCGACGGCTTGACCGCACCGGTCGTGGATGGCGCTGATTGATAGTGAGGACATATCGGTTGATCGAAGAAACTGCTGTTATTTTATCCCGCAACGGCAACGTGGCGGAGGTGCAGGCGATGCGTCGCCGCGCCTGCGGTGGCTGCGGTGCCCGAGACGCCTGCGGCACTTCGTTGCTTGACCGATTCCTCGGTCGGCGGCCCATGAGGCTACACGTCATCAATGATCGTAATGCGCAGATCGGCGAGCAAGTGATCATCGGCGTGCCCGAAGAGGCACTGCTGAAAGCGGCTGTCGCCGCCTACCTGGCGCCATTGATCGGGCTGATCATCGGCGCGATCGGCGCCCACGAACTCGCCGGCGCCAGCGGCTCGCTGCCAGCGGACGGAGCGAGTTTGCTCGGTGCGTTGATCGGATTCGTAGCGGTATTTCGCTGGATTCAGGGGTACAGCGCCCGACTCGCCGCCGATCCGCGCTACCGGGCGGTGGTGTTGCGACGTGATGATGCCCGCAGTGCCTTCGTGCAGTTGACCTAGACTGCTTGAGGCGGCCAAACGTCTTCAGATGTGTCGAGGTTGACGGCGACAACGAAGTCGTCGTCCTAAGGGCCGAGCGCCAAGGGCCCGGGGCGAAAATAGCCGAATGTTGCTTTATGCGGTGGCCCACGGCGCTTGGCGCACGCAGGGCAACGCACAGGCATGACAACATCACGCCATACGTCCGTCGGTCTGAGGCATTGACTCGCTCGCGTTCATGGCCCAGCGCCACCCCGCAGAGATGACGCGTCTGTTTCATCGTAAGGCTGCCTGGCATCTGCATCGATTATCGACCGGAATCGAGACAGGTCTGCTATCGTTGCGCCTTAGTCCTTGCGCCCCAGGCTACCGGCTTGGTCGTCGCGGTCCGCCTTAATCACCTCACCGCCGCCATTGTTTTATTTCATGCGTAACCCGCTCGCCTTGCTGTTTGTCGGCATTTTCCTGTATTGCGGGCCATTTTTGGCCTCGGCCGCGTCCGCAGACGACACCGGCTTGCCGGTGTCGACCGAGGTGCATGCATGGCCCGACTTCACCGCTTTGGTGGAGCGCAACGGGCCGTCCGTGGTCAACATTAGCACCAAGCAGACCGCGGCGGAGTTCGGGCCCCAGGATTTTGGCACGGACGAAGGCCTATCCGAGGACAGTCCCTTATATGATTTTTTTCAGCGATTCTTTGGCAACGAGGGACGATTGCCGGAAGACGCCGACCCGAGCCGCTCGCTTGGGTCCGGCTTTATTGTTTCCACGGACGGCTATGTCTTGACGAATTCCCATGTCGTCGAGGCCGCCGAAGAGATTATCGTTCGCACCAGCGACCGGCGCGAATTCGTCGCGCGCAGTATCGGCGCCGACCAACGCAGCGACATCGCGTTGTTGAAGATCGACGGCAGTGATCTGCCGAAGGCGGATATCGGCTCGGCGGCGGATCTCAAGGTCGGCGAGTGGGTGCTTGCGATCGGCTCGCCGTTCGGTTTCGAGCATTCCGCAACCGCCGGGATCGTTAGCGCCAAGGGTCGCAGCCTACCAACCGAGAACTACGTGCCGTTCATTCAAACGGACGTGGCCATCAACCCAGGCAACTCCGGAGGTCCACTGTTCAATCTATCCGGCAAGGTCATCGGCGTCAATTCCCAGATCTACAGCCAAACTGGCGGTTTCATGGGGCTATCGTTCGCCATTCCAATCGAAGTGGCGATGGACGTGGTCGAGCAACTGAAGGACAAAGGCCGCGTTAGTCGCGGTTGGCTCGGCGTCCTGATTCAGGATGTCACGCGCGAATTGGCTGAGACCTTTGGTATGCGTCATCCGCGTGGCGCCCTGGTGGCCCAGGTGTTGCCCGGCAGTCCAGCCGAGACGGCCGACTTGCGTGCCGGTGACATCATTCTCAGCTTCAACGGCAAGGACATCCCGACGTCCAGCAATCTGCCTCCCCTCGTGGGCGTCGCCAAGGCCGGTACCGAGGCCAAGCTGCAGGTCCTGCGCTCGGGAGAAATCACAGAGATGTTGGTCATGCTCGAGGAGTTGCCGGAGGAGGATGGCCTCATCGTCACGTCGGACCAGGTGGAGCCCGCCGAGGCCAATCGCCTGGGGCTGGTGGTCAGGGATATCAGCGACGACGAACGCGCACAGATGGGCCTCGGACGGGGTGGTGTGCTGGTCGAGAGCGTGGAGGAAGGCCCCGCACAGCAGGGCGGTATCCGTGCTGGCGATGTCATCATCAGCTTTAACCATCAGGACCTGTCAGACAGTCGCAGCTTTCGGGCATTGCTGGACGAGGTCAAGGGCGGTCAGCCCGTCGCGGTGCTGGTGCAACGGGGCGACGGTCGCATGTTCTATCCGATCAAGATTCCCGCGGAGTAAATCGTTGTCGCATTGATTGGCTGGGCGGCTAATCTTTGCACTTGTTTCAGCAGTCCTTTGCCATTTCTGTTAGATTTGGGGGCTGGCTGGGTGGCAGCAAAATGAACGGCGCCGATTGGAACTGATGTTTGCGCCCAAGCGGTTCTCCGAATACGGGGGCCATCCTGGGCGTGGCCGCGATGAGCACCGGGTCTGGATACGAATCAGGCGGTTGCCCTCGCACTGAGATTGCTTTAGGGCAGCAAATGTCTGCAGATGCGTCAACTGAGTCGTTGTCGTTGTTGTAATCGAAACTTCCCTCAGCCGACGGCACCGCAGGGCGCCTCAACGCTTCACATCGACGGTCTGATGCCCAGAATGCATTGCCACGCGAAGCACGAACACGACAGGGATCAGTGCACTGCCCTAACCAGCGGCGACCATGACTCGTCGCTCTGAGGCATCGCCTCGCTAGCGCTTCGGCCGCTTGTTCGGCGGTTGGGCTTGCTTCCCGCGAACAGCCACGTTCAGGCACGTTTCCTGCCGGGTTTCTCATCGTACTGGCGCCCGCCGGCTCGAATTTTCGCCCAGTTTTCATAGGACCAGCATCCACCGATGGCGGCTCTCAAGCACATTCGTAACTTCTCGATCATCGCCCACATTGATCACGGCAAGTCGACGATCGCCGACCGCTTCATCCAGCATTGTGGTTCGCTGACTGCGCGCGAGATGTCGGCCCAAGTGCTCGACTCCATGGATTTGGAGCGCGAACGGGGTATCACGATCAAGGCGCAGAGCGTGACACTAGACTATCCAGCCGCCGATGGACAGGTCTACGAACTCAACTTCATCGATACGCCCGGCCACGTGGATTTTTCCTACGAGGTGTCACGCTCGCTGGCGGCCTGCGAGGGTGCGCTGCTGGTGGTCGATGCGGCGCAGGGTGTCGAGGCGCAGAGCGTGGCCAATTGTTACACGGCCATCGATCTCGGCCTGGAAGTGCTGCCGGTTCTGAACAAGATCGACCTGCCGTCCGCCGAGCCCGATCGGGTTATCCAAGAGATCGAAGAGATTATTGGCCTCGACGCGCACGAGGCGCTGCGGGTCAGTGCAAAGACCGGCGACGGCATCCCCGCATTGTTGGAGATGCTGGTGGCGCGCGTCCCGCCGCCCCAGGGGAATCCCGACGCGCCGCTGCAGGCGCTGATCATCGATTCTTGGTTCGACTCCTATGTCGGTGTCGTGTCTCTGATCCGGGTCATGCAAGGCACATTGAACAAGCGCGACAAGATCAAGGTCATGTCCACCGGTCGCGTGCACCAGGCGGATAGCGTCGGCGTGTTTACGCCGAAGAGGACCGAGCGTAAGACCCTCGGCACCGGGGAGGTGGGCTTCTTGGTCGCCGGCATTAAGGAGATCGACGGCGCGCCGGTGGGGGATACCGTGACCGGCGCCGAGCGTCCGGCCGACGCACGTCTCCCCGGGTTCCGCGAGGTACAGCCGCGGGTGTTTGCCGGCCTTTATCCGGTGTCATCTGACGACTACGAAGGCCTGCGCGATGCCCTGCGAAAGCTCCGACTCAACGATTCCGCGCTGTTCTACGAGCCCGAGACCTCGCAGGCCCTTGGCTTCGGCTTCCGCTGCGGCTTCCTCGGCCTGCTGCATATGGACATCATCCAGGAGCGTCTTGAGCGCGAGTACAACCTGGACCTGATCACGACCGCGCCAACCGTCATCTACGAGGTAGTGCAGGCCGACGGTGCGGTCACGGAGGTCGACAATCCCGCCAACCTGCCGGAGTCGGGCAAGATCCGCGAGATACGTGAGCCCATTATCGAGGCACACATCCTGGTGCCCCAAGACCTGCTCGGCGGCGTAATCAACCTGTGCATCGAGAAGCGCGGCGTACAAAAGCAGATCCAATACCTGGGCGGCCAGGTGCAGGTCGCCTACGAGTTGCCGCTGAACGAGGTGGTACTGGACTTCTTCGATCGACTCAAATCGGTCAGCCGTGGCTACGCATCGTTCGAGTACGAACTCAAGCGCTTCCAAGTTGCCGACCTGGTCAAGCTGGACATCCTAATCAATGGTGATCGGGTCGACGCCCTGTCGTTGATCGTACATCGGAGCAAGTCGCAACAGCAGGGCCGGGATCTGACCGAGCGCATGAAGGATTTGATTCCGCGGCAGATGTACGAGGTCGCCATCCAAGCGGCAATCGGCTCCAAGGTCATCGCTCGAACCACCGTCAAGGCGTTGCGCAAGAACGTCACCGCCAAATGCTATGGCGGCGACATCACGCGTAAACGCAAACTGCTTGAAAAGCAGAAGGCCGGCAAAAAGCGCATGAAGCAGGTCGGAAGAGTTGAGATTCCCCAGGAGGCGTTCCTTGCGGTCCTGCAAGCCGGCAAGGATAATTAATTGGTTGACCCAACGATACCAGTCAGTGCTTCGGTCAACGCATCGGTCGATGCGCCCCAGCGGAGGGGCTCCCGAAGCTTCAGGCCCAACGACACGCCGTTTCCGGCGCGAGCGAGTCATTCGATAAGAGCATTATGAGTTTTGATTTCCCGACCTTTCTCGTCGCCGCCACGGCTGTCACAGGTGGTATCTGGCTGATCGACGCGCTACTGTTCGCGCCCCGGCGCCGACGCTTGGCGGAACAGCAGGTGACCAGCACGGCGGCGACCGAGGGGCAGGGAGCCGGCGGTGTTGCCGTGACTGGCTATCGGGAGCCGGTCCTGGTTGAGTATTCGCGCTCCTTTTTTCCGGTCATTCTGGCGGTGCTGCTGCTTCGCTCCTTTGTCGTCGAGCCGTTTCGCATCCCGTCCGGCTCCATGATGCCAACGTTGCTGGTGGGCGATTTCATCCTGGTCAATAAGTTTTCGTATGGCCTGCGCTTGCCGGTGCTGAACGCCAAGGTCCTACCCCTCGGCGAACCAGAGCGCGGCGACGTGGTCGTGTTCCGGTTTCCGCAGAACGAATCCATCGACTACATCAAGCGCGTGGTCGGCGTGCCGGGGGACCAGATTTACTATCGCAACAAGACCCTTTATGTGAATGGCGAACCCATTCGCCAAATCGCATTGCCGCCCTATGTCGGTGAAGGTGCAGGCAAGGGCCACACGGGAGCGCTGCGGGCGGTCGAGGACATTGATGGGATTGAACACGACATCTTGATCAACCCGCGCACCGGCGATCTGCCGGGTGGCTGCGCGGTGCTGGCTTCTGGGCCGGTGAACGTGCCGGATGGCAGCTACTTTGTCATGGGTGATAATCGTGACAACAGCAACGACAGCCGTTGCTGGGGCTTCGTACCGGAGGCGAATCTGGTGGGCAGGGCGTTTGCGATCTGGATGAACTGGGATGGTCAGCGCGAGGGCTTTCCGATCGCCTTCGATCGCCTTGGTCATCTGATCGAGTAAGTCCGCGACGGCCGAACAGATGCAGTTGGACCCAATGCGCTCGCTTGGCGCAAGCCCGGCGGCGAAATCGCTCTAGCTCCATCCTCGCCGTCGTCCGGGTACCAACACGGGGGTAATCAGCCATGGGTCGACGCCTGCGGTCACAACGTGGTGCCAGCTTCGGCATCGTCATGATCGTCATTACGCTGGTGGTGTTCTTCGGCAATCTTGCCGTCAACATGGTACCTGCGTACATGAACTTCATGCAGGTGCGCTCCAGTATGGCATCGTTGCACACCAAGCACGATGTCGTCGACGGTGGTCCGCGAAAGATTGCAAGCGCCATCTCGTCGCAACTCTACATCAATAATGTCCGCTCGGTTCCGATGGACAGTTTCGATTTCGAAAAGACCAAGACTGGCTGGGATCTGACCGTCAACTATGATGTTCAAAAACACATCCTCGCCAATGTCGATGTCATCATGCACTTTGTTCACACCGAGTCGTATGTGAAGCAATGAACGGCGACCCGCGCCAGTTGAAGTCGCTCTTGCTCGGCGACGCCGATGTGCGCACTGATCTGCTGGACCAGGCTCTGACCCATCGCAGCGCCGGCCCGGTCAATAATGAGCGCCTCGAGTTTCTCGGCGACGCATTGCTCGGACTGGTCATCGCCGAGATACTCTGGCAGCGGTTTCCAGCGGCTGACGAAGGCGAACTCAGCCGTCGGCGGGCCTCGCTGGTGAACAAGGAGAGCCTGGCTCAGGTGGCCCGCGGGTTGCACCTCGGCGATTATCTCAGGCTCGGTTCCGGTGAGGTGCGCACCGGCGGGCATACCCGAGACTCGATCCTAGCCGATGCGCTGGAGGCGGTCATCGGCGCGGTCTACGTGGACAAGGGGTTCACGGTCGCGCGCGACATGTTGTTGCGGCTATTTGACGCGCGCCTCACCAGTGTGGCTGAACGCAAGGCGCTCAAGGATCCGAAGACCCGGCTTCAGGAAACGCTGCAGTCGATGCACCGGCCACTTCCGGATTACGAGGTGGCCGATGTCAGTGGGCAGCAGCATGCGCAGCGCTTCGTGGTGCGTTGTGCGCTCACGGACGAGGACCGCGCCACGCGGGGCGAAGGCACCAGCCGTCGTCGCGCGGAACAGGATGCGGCCGGGCAGATGCTAGCGCTATTGACTGGGCACGTTGGATGACCGGCCAGGCCAGCACACTCGCCCTATGAGCGGACTCGCCACATCAAGCATGAGTAATCGATGACTAACCACTGCGGCACCGTTGCGATCGTTGGTCGGCCCAATGTCGGCAAGTCCACGCTGCTGAATCGAATGCTTGGGCAGAAGCTTGCGATCACGTCGCACAAGGCGCAAACGACGCGCCACTCGATTCTTGGCGTCAAGACGACGGCGCAGGGACAGATCCTCTTCGTCGATACCCCCGGCATTCATGAGCGGGGCGGCAGCGCGTTGAACCGTTATCTGAACCGAACCGCGCGGGCCACCATCGCGGATGTCGACCTGGTGCTGTTGCTGGTAGAGGCGCCGCGATTAATGAAGGAGGATGAGTTGGCGCTGCGAGCGGTGGCGGAAGCTGGGACGTCGGTGATCGCCGTGATCAACAAGGTGGACCGACTGCGCGACAAGACCGCGTTGCTACCGTTTTTGCAGAGCCTGTCAGAGCGACACGGCTTCGATGCCATGGTGCCGGTATCCGCCAAGCGTGGTGATCAGATCGACTCGCTCGAGCAGGCGATCGTGGCGCGGCTGCCGGAAGGCGAAAACCTGTTGCCTCCGGATCAGCTGACTGATCGCTCGGAGCGTTTCTTCGCCGCCGAACTCCTGCGCGAACAGCTGACCCGCCGCTATGCCCAGGAGCTACCCTACCGCACCACGGTCGAGATCGAGCGCTTCGAGGACGAAGGTGGGCGCTATTTGATCCACGCACTCATCTGGGTAGAACGCCCCAGTCAGAAGGCCATCATCATTGGCCATCGCGGCGAGGCCCTGAAGGCGGCCGCGACCCATGCGCGACGAGCGATGCAGCGCCTGTTCGACCGTCCGGTGCATTTGGAGGTCTGGGTCAAGGTAAAGGAAAGCTGGAGCAGCGACGAGGCGGCCCTGGCCAGCCTTGGCTATGCCGATCCGTAGCGGGGCGATGTCTCAGGCGACAAGAGCGGGCGGCCGTGTTGCTCAGCCCGAGCGTTGCGTCACCTGGGCCAAGCGCCTAGGGCCGAGGTCCGCTGCCCAGCGCGGCTACGCACGATTGGCCATCGGCCCTGCAAGAGGCAAACCCGTTTCTGCCGCGAAACGTCCATGACTACAGACACCCGTGACTGCCTTCAGCAGGCCTTCGTCCTGCATCGGCGCAACTATTCCGACACCAGTCTGCTGCTGG
>JGI12210J13797_10701339_pt1 | contig 13266 bp, 13 predicted proteins | sample ElkSlonscriptome_3_FD_13797 | JGI IMG/M metagenome (IMG submission 13797)
CATCCGGAGAAGTCGAACGAAGAGGCTGCGGTCACCGTCGCGTCCGCCCACCACAGATTCAGCCCCCATTGATAGCCGGCGGCGCTCAGCCCGGTTTGAAGGGCGGGGTCGATCGGCGTATAGCCCAGCAGGAAGGCGTCCCCGGCGGCGTTCGTCGGCACGCCGTCGGCGTCGTAGCTGGCGGTCCGGGTGAACGCGACGTTCGAGAGCGCGACCGCCTGCGTCGTCGCCCCGTTGCCGTCGTAATTCAATCCGCCGGTACATTCGCTGCCGGCGAAGTTCGAGACCGTGGCGGCGACGGCGTCCGCGTCGGCGGCGTCGCGGATGATCTGCACGCCCCAGGAAGAACAATTGGTCGACGAGCAGTCTTCGATCACCGTGCCGGGCGAACGCTCCGCGCGGAAGCCGACGTCGCTGTCGGCGACGTGCACGTTCCGCCAATCCGTCGATCCGCCGACGGCGAACACCCCGAACCCGGTCCCGGGGGCGCCCGTGACGGCGATGCCCGACGCCCCGCCGTCGATCGTCCAGGCCGTGCCCGAGGCGTACGCGCCGAGCCAGTTCCCGCTAAGCGTGATGGCGTCCGACGCCTGCCAGTTCCAAAAGCCCCCCCGCAGGGAGATGCCGTCTCGGTCGCTGTCCCGAATGATAAGACGTCGCAGGTCGGGATCCGCGGCGCCGGTCAGGTGCACGCCGTAGTACCACCGGTCCATTGTGCAATCCGTGACGGTCGCGGCGGCCGTCTCGGCGAGAACGGCCGCCCGGGTTTCCGTGTTCCCGATCGCGTCGCCGTCCGCGAACGTGCCGTTCGTCACCGTCACGGAGTCGGCGTCGAATGCCTGCACGCCGCCGTGGCCGCCGGAGAGGTTCAAGTTCCGGGCGACGACCGTTTCGACGTCGTCGGTCCAGACGTGATCCTCGTTGTCGGTCCAGGTTTTCGTGTCAACCGTCAACGACTGCGTGACGCCCGGGTCGCCGTTCCACGCCAGCCCATAGCGGCAGCCGGTCACGGTGACTGTATCTTCGGAGCCGCAGGAATAGCTTGGCGTCGTGTCGATCACGCGAATTCCTGCGTCCGAATGGCCGGACAGCGTCAGCGTTCGCAGCACCATATCGTGCCAGCCGTGATAAATGCCGACCACGCCGTCGCGAATGACGGAGTTTCGGACTTGCGGCTGCGATCCGCCGCCGGCGGGCAGATAGACGCAATACTGGGCGTCGGCGATCTCGCTGCCTTCGATATAGACCGAAGTCCCCTCGACCCACAGTCCGACCATCGAGGTGCCGGTGACGGTCGAATTGACGAAGGAGAAGCCGGTTCCGCTTTCCTGATAGATCCCCCCGGAGCCGTTCACGAACGTGCAGCCGTCGACGTCGACGGCGGAGTCCTCCGCATAGACGCCCCCCGTGTATCCGCCGCCGACGCGGGCGTTGACCGAACTGCCCGACATCGTCACGTCGCTGCCGGAGACGGCGCTGACGGCGACGCGGCAGTCCGTGAACGCGCATTGATAGACAGTCAGTTCGCTACTCTCCGCGTCGATGCCGCTTTCAAAGCCGGAGAAGGTGCACTCGGCGAAGATGATTCCTCCGGAATTCGGCATCCAGATGCCGTCCGCGGTGGCCGCGTTCGGATTCGACGTGAAGTCGAAGCGATAGAAAATAATGTGATACTCGTTGGTCAGACGCAGCGCGAACGTGCCGCCGTCGAGGGACCGCACGCGGACCGAACCGCTGTCGCCGGTGTAGGCGCCGGTCTTGTCGGCGACCCAGATCACGGGATCAGCGGCAGTTCCGTCCTGCAATCCGCCGACAGACTCCGTATAGGTGCCCGCGCCCACAAAGACGCGATCGCCGGCCGAGGCGACGGCGGCGGCTTTGTCCATCGTTCGCCACGCGTTGGCGGCGGAGGTCCCGCTGCTCCCGTCGTTCCCGGTTTTCCGAACGTAATAATCCGTCGCCGCCGTCGTCTCCGGCGCGACGAACGGCGCCAGGAGCCCGACGAGCAGACCGACGAAGGAGGCGCGGACGCAATTAATCGACATTGAGGCGATCGACGGCGTGGCGGAGCGACGGGGGCGGCGGGGGGATCAGCGGAGGGCCGGCCGGGCGACCGCTCGATCGCGACTGCGCGGCGGACGGGACTTCGGTGCGGAAGGAACCGACGGCCGCGGGCGGCGGAAACGGCGTCCGGCGTCCGGTCGGACGCACGATCGGCGTTCGCCCCGCCGTCGCCTTCGAGGGCACGCCCACGGACCGCTGGGCCCCTTCCAACCGCAGGACGACGCGACCGGGGCGCTCGACGGTGGCGGTGCCCTGCTCTTCGCTGAATTCGACCAGCGTGACGCCGTGTCGGTTTTCGCCGGCGGCCAGGGAAAAGATCTCCACCGGGCGATCGTCCCGCTCGAGGGCCAGAACCGCTCGCTGCGGCTCGCCGTCGAATTGAATGAAGCCGTTCAGGCGGAGGTGTTCGGCGGCGGGACCGGCGTCCTGAGCGACGTCGGCCGACCTCGGCGGACCGAAGAAATCCCAGCCGTCCGGCTCGACCGGCGCGGCGGGGGCGACCGGCGTCGCGGCGACCGGCGTCGGCTCGTCGGCGGTCTTGGCAGGCGATTCGACCTTCTCCCCGACCGCGATCTCGCTCGGGACCGGCTGGGGCCGCGGAGCTTCGGTCGCCGCCAGATCCGTACCGCCGCAGCCGCACAGCGCCGCCGCGGTCAGCGGACCGAGCCACGCAAGACCGACGGTCCGGACGATCTGAACCACGGGAGAACCGAGCGGAAGAATAGGAGAGGGGGAACGCCCAACTCTGCGCCGTCCGGCATCGGCCGCGGGGACGGAACGGCCCGTCCGCCCGGACGTCGGGGAGAAGGATTCCGACGGAGACGGCGGGACGGGTTATGGCGACGGAAACGGCCGGAAAATGCTTCGTAGGCAGAGTTTTTTGCTCTCTCGCCGGGGTGGTGTAGGGTTCCGCGACGTCGAAGCGCCCCGCTCCGGCTGTTCCGTCCTCGTTCCCGATCGCTCTTCCATCGCCGCCGCCTCGATCGCCGCCGTTTCCTCGCTGCCCGCCGCGGCGAGCCGTCCCGGCGCGTCGGACGCGGGCGGGTCCGGGGCGGGCAATTTGGGCGTGCTGCTCGCCGATCCCGTGCTGCGGGCGGTGACGGTGCGCCGCCTGGAGCTGCTGGGCTATCAGGTCACGTTGCTGCCCGAAGATCCCGCCGCGGCGCCGGTGGTGGCGGCGGACGAAGGCGTCCATGGCGTCTTGATCGACCTCGATCTGCCGGACGGCGCCGGACTGCGGATCGTGGAGCGGTTGGCTTCCGAGGACGCGACCGCGGCGCTGCCCGTGCTCGGGCTGGCGACGGACACGCCGCAGGGGTTGGTAGAAGAGGCGTTCGCCGCCGGAGTCGCGGACTTTCTGATTCTCCCCTACGACCCGTTGGTGCTCGAAGCGAAGGCCGCCGGCCTGCTGACGACGTCGGCGGCCTCATAGGCCCGCAAAGCGATTTTCCCCCAGTCACCCCCCGAACGGACGCACGACGATGGCACGCCGCCTGGGCGACATTCTGCAGGAACGCGGTTGGATCGACGCCGACGCGCTCGATCGCGCCCTCGCCGACCAGCGGGGCGGCCGCGGCCGCTTGGGCACGCTGCTGCTGGGCCGCGGGCTGGTGTCCCGCGATCAGTTGGGCGAAGCGTTCGCTGAGCAGTTCGAGGTGCCGTTTCGTTCGTTGACGGCGACGCAGATTCACCCTCAGTTGCCGCGGTTGTTGCCGGAAACGTTCGCCCGCGGCCGGGAATTGGCGCCGGTGGCGGTGGACGGCGATTTAGTCACCCTCGCGATGGCGGCGCCGGACGATATGGAGGCGATCAGCGAGGTCGAACTCCTGACCGGCTATCGCGTGGAACCGGTGATTTGTCTGGCGGACGAATTAACCGCCGTGCTGGATCGGGCCTTCGACGAACGCGTCGCCGCCCGTCAAACGGCGGTCGATATTCGTTTTGAAGAACTGCGGACCGGCGCCGCGACCCCCGCCGCGTTGAAGACCGAAGAAGACCCGGACGCCCCGGTCGTCCGGCTGGTGCGGTCGATCCTGATGGGCGCCGTGCACTCCGGGGCGAGCGATATTCATCTGGAACCGCACGATCCGCAGATGCGCGTGCGGTATCGGGTGGACGGGCAATTGCAGGAGATTATGACGGTGCCCGGTCACAGCGAAGAGGCGGTCGTCGGTCGTATTAAGGTCATGGCGGATATGGACACCGCGGAGCAGCGCCGGCCGCAGGACGGCACGTTGACGCTGGTCGACGGGGAATCGCGCGCCAGCTTCCGGGTGAGTTCCATTCCCACCGTGGGCGGCGAGAAAGTCGTCATGCGGGTGTTGGACGAGACGGGGCGGACCTTTAGTTTCGACGCGCTGGGCATGCCGGACGATCAGGTGGGCCGCGTTCGCCAGTTGCTCGATAAACCGCACGGCATGGTGGTGATGACCGGCCCGACGGGGTCCGGTAAAACGACGACGATGTATTCGATGTTGTGCAGTATCGACGCGGATCAGCGGAATATCTCGACCATTGAAGACCCGGTCGAGTTCCGGCTGCCCGGCGTCAATCAGGTGCAGGCGAACAACGAGTTCGGCATGGGCTTCGCAAACGGGTTGAAATACCTGATGCGACAGGATCCGGACGTGATTCTCGTCGGCGAAATCCGCGATCGGGAAACCGCCACCGCCGCCGTGCAGGCCGCCCTGACGGGGCACTTGCTGATCTCCACGCTGCACACGAACGACGCGGTCGGCACCGTCGCCCGGCTGGCCGACCTCGGTCTGGACCAATTTAAGATCGCCGGCTCGCTGATCGCGAGTATCGGTCAGCGGTTGTTGCGGCGGGTCTGCCCGCACTGCCGGACCGAACAGCCGACCAGCCGCCGGGACGCGAACCGGAAGCTCATCGATCTGCTGTTCACCGGCCGCGAGCGTCCGGCGGACGTCGACCCGGACGCCGTGTATTACGAAGGAGCCGGCTGCGACCGTTGCCACGGCACCGGGTACGCCGGCCGGGTGCCGATCTATGAAATCATGTCGGTCACCCCCGCGCTGGAGCGGGCGATCGAAGCCGGTCTGCCGGCGAGCAAACTGCGGGAACTCGCCGCGGAGGACGGCATGATCGAACTGGCCGTCGGCGGTCTGCGGCAGGCGCGGGCCGGCGTGACGACCGTCGAAGAGGTGTATTTTAAACTCGCCGGTTAGGTCGTTCGTCGCGTCGCCCGATTTCTAGAAATTTCGTTTCCCCCCTCCGCATCCGCCCATGTCCGCCGCCGTCTCCGCCCCGACCGGCGCGCTCGGGTTTCTGCAGAAGCTGCAGGATATCAAGATCGGCGGCGGCCCCGCCGTCGTCGTCAAGCGGAAGGATCTGGTCGGAATCCTGCGAAATCTCTGCACGCTGGTGCGGAACGGCGTGGGACTGCCGGGGGCGATCGCGACGCTGCGGGAGGACCCGGCGAACCGCAAATACGCCCGGATCTTTGATAAAGTGGGCGAGTCCGTGGCGACGGGCAGCACGTTGTCCGCGTCGCTGGCGCAATTCCCGGAGTCGTTCCCGCCGCTGCTGGTTCATCAATTGCGCGTCGGCGAGCGCGCCGGCACCCTGCCGGACAGCCTCGACCGCGTGACGCGGCAATTGGAGCAAGGGGCGAACCTTAAGGCGTTCCTTATTAAAAAACTCAGTTATCCCGCGCTCGTGACGACCGCCGGCGCGGGCGCCGTCACGTTTATGATCCTGTGCGTCATCCCGACGTTTCAGGAGATGTACGACGAAAGCGGCGCCACGCTGCCGTGGATCACCCGGTTTCTGGTGGCGATCGGCGAAGGGGCGTCGCAGTATTCTCTGCCGCTGCTGGGCATTGCGGCGGCGGCGATCGGCGGGGCGGTCTGGGCGTGGAAGGACCCGAAGAGCCGCAACCTGATCGACCGAACCTGCGTGCGACTGCCGGGGCTGGGCGCCTGGTTCCGGAAAATTGCGGTTCTGCAATTTATGGACGTGCTCGGGAACCTGATGGAAAGCGGCTTCACGCTGGCCGACGCGCTTATGCCGGCCTCGGAGGCCGTCTCAAATCGCTATGTCCGAGCCGAGATCCGCCGGCTGCACGCGGCGGTGCGACGGGGCGAACGATTTAGCTCCGCGTTGGACGCCGAGGGCGGGTTATTTCCGCCGATCGTGCGGCAACTCGTGATCGTCGGCGAGCGAACCGGCCGGTTGGCGCCGATTACCACGCAGATTCGTTCCCACCTGCGGACCGACGTCGAACGCACCACCACCGTCCTGCTGGGCACGATCGAACCGGTCCTGACCGTCACCCTGGCCGCGGCGATCGGCGGGATCTTAATGGCGGTGTACCTGCCGATGTTCGACCTGATCGGACAGATGAATTAACGCCCGGGCGGGCCCCCGACGGCGTCGACCCGGGACGCAGCTCGGTCGGGGGCGATTTGGACTCCCCCTTTCCCCTCCGCCGAGATTCGCCGTGCCGTTCTTTGATTCCCCGCCCCGCCCGCGATCGCCGGGGCGAACCCGCCGCGGCGCCTCGCTGTTGGAGATGATCGCGGCGGTGGCCCTGTTGGGCGCGGTGGCGACGGTGGCGATTCCCCGCCTGGGCGACGCCGGCTCGTCGGTCGACGCCGCCAGCTGCGACCGTCATCGGGAGGCGATCGACCTGCAGGCGGCGCTTTATCGTCGCAATACCGGCTCCTGGCCGCAGGCCAATCTCTCCGATCTGGCGGCCACGCTGCCGGAGGGGCTGCCGACCTGCCCGGTGGACGGGACGGCTTATACGTTCAATCCGACCTCCGGAGAGACCGTTCCGCATGTTCATTAAGTTCCGCACCGTCGTTCACCCGACGACCGTCTCCGCCGCCCTGGAGGACGCTCGGCGCGCGAACCGTCTCGACGTCTCGTCTCGATTAAGAGACGGAAAACCGGCCGGGGCGCGCGGAACGTCCCGACGCGTCGGCGAAGCGTGTTCTAGGTTGAAGCGTCGGTCATGTACGACCGCTCTCCCCGCCGTCGACTTGCACTCGGTCGCGGGGCTTCCCTCCTTACAGATTCCCTTTCAGGACTCCACAATGACCCGCTCCCTCACGGGCCGGATGGACCGCGGTCAGGCGCGGGCCGCCGCCCGCCCTCGCCGGACGCTTCGTCGCGCCGGCTTTTCGCTGCTGGAACTGATCGCGGTGGTGACGATCCTGGGCATCATCGCCGCCGTGGTGATTCCCCGGATCTCCTCCTCCTCGACCACCGCCGGCGTGCAAGCCGATCAGCAAAGCGCTGCGGAAATGCGGTCGGCGTTGGAGCGGTATCGCTTCGACACCGGCGCCTACCCCACAGGAACCGACGCCGCGGCCGCCGCCGCCGAGTTGGTGACCAATGATTATTTGCACAGCGCTCCTGTCTGGCAGGAGCACACCGCCGCCTATGCCGACGGCAGAGTGACGCTGACGGCGAACTAGTCGGCACGTCCCGACGTCGCCGCTCGCGTCGGGAATCGCGCTGACGACCCGTCCGCTTTATCGAACCGCCGCCCCGCTGTGATCGCCTCCGCCCTCCGCCGTCGGTCGCCCGTTCTGGGCCGCCGACGGCGGCTCTCGTTGCGGGCGCCGGGCGGGTCGAAACGCCGGTCGCGGCGGGGGGTCTCGCTATTGGAACTGGTCGCGGTCACGACGCTGATGGGCGTCTTCGCGGCGGTCGCCGTCAGCCGGTCGGACGGCCTGTTTGCGGACGCGGCGGCACGGACGCGGGTCGAAGAGTTCGCCGCGTTGATGCATGACGCGAAACGTCGGGCGATCCTCACCGGGGACTCGCACGGCGTGGCCTTCACGAAGTCCGGCGGTGCGATTGCGTCCGCCCGAATTGAACGTGAAACCTCGCCCGGTGTGTGGGCCGACGCGGACGAGGCGTTCGCCGTGCCCGACGGTCTGCAGGCGACCAGCGCCGCCGATCATGCCCGGTTCTCGTTCGAAGGCGTCCCGTTGCACGCCGGCGTGACGATCGACTTCGTCGGGCCGCACCAAACCTGGCGTCTCACCTCGCCGCCGCATTCCGGTTCGATTCAGATCGAACAGATCCCATGATCGCCCCCCCGCTTTGCCGTCACCCCGAACGTCGTGTGCGACGCCGCGGTCCGGTCCGGGATCGGTCGGGCCTGACGCTGTTGGAAGTGCTGGCCGCCTCCGGCGTGATCGCCGCGGCGCTGGCGCCGGCGCTGCGGATTACGCGTTCCGCGTTGCTGACGGCGGACCGGTTGGATCGTCAGGAACGCTGTCTGACGGTCGCGAACGACCGCGTCGAGCTGCTGATGGCCCGCACCGCGGCGGATTGGGACACGGTCGTCACCGGGACGCCGACGTACGCCTCTTCCGCCGTGCCGGGCTATCCGGGGATGCGGTCGTACGACCTCGTGTCGGACTCGCCGGCGTACGGGGGGATCGCCGGCCGGCTCGCGGCGGTGGGGACGTTGACCTGGTACGACGAGGACGGCGACGGCGTCGCCGACGCGGGCGAACCGCAGGTGCAACTGGGCACCGCCGTCGCCCGGATGTCCGCGTACGAGAAGCACGTCAACCCATGATCGCCCTCGCACCCGACCGGCCCGGCGTCGCCCGCGCTGCCGTCCGCATGCCGCGTGGTCGGTCGCGCCGTCGGTCGCGGACGGGGCTGACGTTGTTGGAACTGGTCGTCGCCGCGGCGTTGATGGGCGGGGTGACGGCGTCGCTGCACATGGCGCTGCGGGGCGTGACGCAGGCGACAGACGAACTGCGGGGGGAGAACGACGTCCTCCGCCACGCCGACGCCGGTCTGCGGTTCCTGACGCGGCGCTGCCGCGCAGCGGAGGGGATCGCCCAGATCGGCGGCACGGCGGAGCCGTCGTTCCACTTGGACGTCGGCGACGGCGACACGCTGCGGTTCTATTGGGACAGCGGCACGAGCGGCCTGATGATGGACGATTCCCGGCTGGGCGTCGGCGCCGTGGAGGTCGCCCGCTCCGTGACGTCGTTCAGTCCGACCTTCTACGAAGCGGACGGCGTCACCGTGACGACGGACCCGGCGAGCGTCCGATTGATCGATATCTCCCTCACAGTCGATTTGCCGCGAGACGCCGCCGCCGGCAGAACCGTGCGCGGTCGCGTCTGGGTGCGGCAGTGGTAAGCGGGCGGTCGATCGTGACGACGTGCGCCGTTCCCTCTGCCCGCCGCCGTCCCGTCGCTTCGCCCGCCCGGTCGCCCGTCCGGCGGTCCGCCGCGGGGCGGCGCTGCTGCTGGCGCTGGTGGTGGCGAGCCTCGCCGCGCTGCTGACGGTCGCGCTGATGGACGCCGCCCGGCTGCGGGTCCGGGCCGCGCAGAACACCCGAGACTACGAGACCGCCCGCTACCTCGCGGAAGCCGGCCTCCACCGCGGGCTGGCGGAGCTCGAAACGGACATCACCTGGCGGGCGGGCGTCTCGAACGTCGCGTTCCCGCCCGGCGGGCCGAACACCTATTCCGTCACCGCGGCCGACGGCACGGACGGCACGGTCGAGGTGCGGGCCACCGGCACCGTTGCGCGACCGGACGGAGACGTCANGCGGGTTCTTGTCGCCACCGTGAAGCAGGGCGGGTGATGAGCGACCTTCCCCCCGCCGCGCAGGACGCTCCCCCCGCGGAGCCGAAGTCCAAGCCCGACGCCCCCGGGCTGGGCCTGCTGGCCGGGCTGCGCGCCCGGGCGGACCGTCGCGGCGACCCGAAGAAGACCGACCGTCGACAGGGCGGGGAAATGCCGGCGACGCTACGCGTCGATCGCCGCCGACGCGATCGGCGGTCCGGTCCGCGGCGGACCGCCGGGCTGGAGCTGTCGCCGAGCGGGCTGTCGCTGGCGGTCACGCTTCGCGTCGAAGGCGACGCGGACTCGGACGCGGCCGCCTCGGCGAACCCCGGCGAGGGCGAACACGCCGATCCGCACCGCAAAGACGCGGAGTTCTACGGCCCCGCCGGCTTCGAACGCTTCACCGCGAACGCCCGAACCGTCTGTCGGTTCCGTCCCTGGCCGCCGGGCTGCGGGCCGACCGAACCGGGGTTCACGCGGGAGATCCTCGCGGAGGCGCTCGCCGCGGCGACGGCGGATCTGGGGCCGGTGGGCGGCTCGCTGTCCGGCGTGCCGGTGGACGTGGCGCTGGGCGGGGCGCTGTGCGTGACTCGCGTACTGACGGCGCCGCACGAGGAGGCCGACCGCGAAGCCGCCGCCCTCGCCGACCGGGCCGGCCGCTATTTGGGGCTGGGGCGAGGCGAAAAGACCTGCGTGACCGCGGAAGAACGCCTCGACGCGAAAACGCGGCGGGTGCGGGTGACGGTCGCTTCGCGGCAGGTCGCCGCCGACATCTTGGCGGTGCTGGGCGAAACGGGCATGCGGACCGGCCGGATCGAGCACACCCTCGCCACGCTGTCGGCCGGGCTGCACGCCCGCGGCGCCGACGGCGATCGGCCGGTGCTGCTGTTGGCGGCGGAGGGCGATCGGCTGGATCTCGCCGTCGCCCACCGCGGGCGCCTGCTGCTCGATTACCGCCCGGTCGGGCACCGCACGGTCTCCGCCCCCGGCAACGAGTCGATCGCCGCCGCGGTCTCCGCCAGCATGCTGGGCGACGAGGTGCTGCTTCGTCACCAGAAGCGCATCCGGCGTTACGTGGCCGCCCAGTTGCGGGGCCAGCCCGGCGGCGCCCAGTTCTTCGCCGAGGCCGACGCCGCGGAGAACTCCGCCACCGGCCACGCCGCGGAGATGCGAGCCTACGTGACCGGCAGCGCCGAGCTGACCAGTCGATTGACCGCGGAACTCGACCCGCGGCCGGACCTCGCCGTCGGTCCGCACCCGGCGCCGGGCGGGGTCGATTTCGCCGCCGTCCGGCCAGAGGGCGACGCGAACGGCGAGAGCGTCCCGGCGATCTGGTCGGTGGGGGGGGCGGTCTCCCCGGGGCCGTTGGCGGCGGTGCTGCTGGCCTGCGGCGCGGCGGTCGGCGAGGAAAACGACCCGACGGCCCTGACCACGCGGGGCGACCTGTCCGCCGCAGTGCGTCCCAGCGGCGGCGTACCGTGGGCGGAACTGGCGAAGGCCGGCTGGCCGGTCGCCGCGACGCTGCTGCTGACGATTGCGATGTGGGGCTGGGCGTGGCAGTCGAACGCCTCTCGGGCGCCGCTGGAGAACGCCGTGCAACTGGCCCGTGCCGACGCCGACATGGCCGCCTGGCTGCGGGGCAAACTGGCGGACGCCGAGGAACTCGATCGCCGCTCCGCCGCCCTCACGCAGGAGCGGGGAACCGGGCCGGTCTGGGTGCCGGCGCTGGCGGGCGCCGGTGCGGCGCTCGTCGGGGCGGACCGCGGCGTCCCGGCGGGGAACGGCATGACCTACCGGCGAACCTGGCTGGAGCAATTCGCCGTTCGCCCCGCCGGCGACGATTCGGGCGCCGCCGCCGCCGGAGGGCTCGCCGAGGTGTTCCTGATCGGCGGCGGGCACACGGACCAGGACGTCTTCGCCTTTAAGGAACGCCTTCGCAACTCCGGCCGCTTCGAGCACGTGCAACTCGCGGCGACGCGGGAGGCCCGCTATGCGACCGGTCCCGGCGTGCGGTTCGAATTGACCGCGCAGCCGGCCGTGACCCTCCAACTCAAGCCGACTTCGCCCGCCGCCCCGGCGGTCGCCGGCGCCTCGCCCGCCGCCCGCCGCTGATCGCGGCGGCGGTTCCCCCCTTCGTTTCTCGTCCCTTTCCCCCTCGCGCCCCCCCGATGGACGGCCTCGCCCAGCAGTTCCTGGAACATCCCCGGCGGGCGTGGATCGTGTGGGGCGCCGCGGGGGCGGTGTTGCTGGCGCTGACGCTGCCGGCGTGGGAATCGGTCGCCGCCGCGCGCGATTCGCGGGCGACGCTCGCGGCGGACCTCGCCGCCGCGGAGGCCGCCGCGGACACCCTGCCCGGCTTGAAGAAACGCCTCACGGCGCTGCGGGAGGAGGACGCGGACGCGACCGCCCCGCGGGGCGTGGACGAGTCCGCGGCGGAGGCCCTGCGGGAAGAGGTGGTGCAGCGGATCGCCGCCGCCGGTTGTCGCTATCGACGGCTGACGCTGGACGCCCCGGTGGTCACGGAATGGATCGACGGCCCCCCGCCGCTGCCGGGGCTGGTTCCGAAGGGCGACGCCGGCCGGGGAAATGCCGCGGCCGGAGCGGAGAAGAAAGAGGCGAAGTTCGAACTGGTCACCCGTCGCCTCGAAGCGGAAGCGGTCGGCTCCGCCGAGCAGATCGCCGGGTTATTGAAGTGGGCCGCGTCCGCCCACCCGCACGCGACGGCCATGAAGTACGAGCTGGAATTCGAAGAGGCCGCCGACGCCTCTGCCCGCGGCGTGCACGTCACCTTCACCCTGATGTTCACGGCGGTCCGCCCGATCAAGCAGTCGGCGGCGAGCTGACGCGCCGTTCGGGAAGCGGGCGGAATTTCCGATTCAAATATCAGCCCGACGCGCAAGCGTCGGCTGTGCGTTTGTCTATCGTTCGTATAAGGCAACTTCGTCGGCTGCGCCGTCGGCCGACGCCTGCGCGTCGGGCTTGTATAAACGCCGGAATCGTCGGTGGTTCGACGCGTCCCTGCCGGCTGCGAAGCGACTCGCGGCGACGATCGGGCGATTTTCCCGAAGGCCGCGGGGCCGATCTGCCAGCGGCGGCGCCGTGTCGGAACGGTCCAGTCAGGCGGAAAAAGGTCCCCAGGCCGGAAAGTTCGGTTTCGCCGGGAGGAACCGCCGGCACGCCGCAATTCGTGAGCTATCCCTTGGGAGGCGGATGTCCGCCCCGATCCCGTCGCCTCCCCCGGCTTGCGCCATGTTCCCGTTCTATCTGGATCTGACCGACCTGGCCGCCGCCCATTGGGCCGGCCTCGGCGTCATGGCCGCCGCGGCGCTGCAAGCCCTGTTGTTGGTCGTTCGGCCCGGCTGACGGCCCCTCTCCCCCCTCCCCCGGCGCGTCCCCCGCCGCCCCGAATTAAGGATTCCTCCCGTGAACTGGACCGAAATTACCGCGCACCTCGCCGAGACCTGGCCGGTGTGGCTCGTCACCGCGCTGACGCTGTACGCCACCTGGATCGACGCGACGGAGCTGCGCGTGCCGAATAAATTGACCTACCCGATGATCCTCGCGGGGATGATGTATAACGCCACTTACGGCGAAGGCTGGGCCTTCGGCGTGACGGGCATGCTGGTCGGG
>JGI12210J13797_10401586_pt1 | contig 13264 bp, 13 predicted proteins | sample ElkSlonscriptome_3_FD_13797 | JGI IMG/M metagenome (IMG submission 13797)
CTCGGCGTAGGCGTCGAGGCGGGTCAGCAGCGAGGGCAGGACCTGGCTGGCGAGGGGCACGCTCGAGCGCTCGTAGACGGCGACGAGCTCGGCCCGGCGCCCGGGGTCCCAGACCCCGGCGAGGTGGGCCTCGGCGCCCTGGCAGACCGGCGCCGGCGGGGGCCCCGAGCGGGCCTGGGCGATCGCGGCGGCGATGATCGCGAGGGCCACGACCACGACCACGACCACGCGGCGGCGGAGGTTTTGCGGCGCGTGGTCGTCGAGGACCGCGAGCAGTCCGTGCATGTTCTCGAAGCGATCGCCGGGCGCGACGGCGAGGCCGCGACGCAGGGCCCGCTGGACCCGGGCGGCGACCCGGGCCTTGCTCGGCGCGGCGATCTTGCCGTTTTGCATGGCCTGCCACAGGGCCAGGGGCGAGTCGCCGGTGTAGGGCCGCTGGCCGTGGAGCGACTGCCACAGCGCGACGCAAAACGAGAACTGATCGCTGCGCTCGTCGGTCTCGCCGCCTTCGAGCTGCTCGGGCGCCATGTAGGCCGGGGTCCCGATCAGCGCGCCGCGGCCGGTCAGCTCGGTGTCGAAGATCCGCGTCGAGGTGTCGGGGGTCTCGCGGGCGCGCTCGCGGGCCCGGGCCTCGGACCGCCGGTTGGTCTGCTCGGCGACGATGCTGTGGGTCTGCGAGTGCTCGATCATCCGGCTGCGGATCAGCGCGTCTTGCTCGTCGCGGTCTTCGTCGACCTTGGCGACGGCGTGGGCGATGCCGAAGTCGAGGACCACGACCCGGCCGTCGTGGGCGACGATCACGTTGTCGGGCTTGAAGTCGCGGTGGACGAGGCCCTTTTCGTGGGCCGCGGCCAGGCCGCGGCCGGCCTCGACGAAGATCGCGAGGAGCTCGCTCGGCGCGCGCAAGCTCGCGTCGAGCCAGTCGCCGAGCACGAGGCCATCGACGAACTCCATCGCGATGTAGACCCGCTCGTCGAAGGTCCCGACGTCGTAGACCTGGATCACGTTGGGGTGCGAGACGCGGGCGAGGGCCTGGGCCTCGCGCAGCAGCCGCAAGGTCCGCTCGCTCGACGGGTCGTCGTCGTGGAGCAGCTTGAGCGCGAGCTTGCGGTCGAGGTCGGGGTCGTAGGCGGCATAGACCACGCCCATGGCCCCAGCGCCGAGCTCTTCGAGCACGAGGTAGCGACCGATGCGCTCGGGCATCTCGAGCTCGGCGTAGGGACCGTAGGCGCCGTCCTCGTCGCCGACGATGGTCGCGGCCTGGGTCTCGTCGTCGAGCGACATCAGCATCAGGTCGGGGTGGGGCGTACCCCGCCGCCGGCGCTGCTCGTCGACCTCGGCCATCGAGCTTGGCTACACCCTCCGCGCTAGCCAGACAAGCCGCGCGCCAGATTAGCTGGGCAGGATGTGATCGAGACCCTGGAGGATCGCGCGCTGGTAGTCGCGGGGGATGTCATGCTCGCGCAGGCCCGCGAGGTAGTGGTGGAGGTACGCGGGGCTCGGCTGGATTCCGCGGACCACGGCGAGGGCCTCGAAGCTCGCGGCGCGGACCGCCGCCGCCGGGTCGTCGTGGGGCTGGACGGTGTACGAGGCCGGTCGATAGCCGGTCTCGAAGGTCGCGAGCACGTCGAGCTGGTCGGGATCGAGCTCGTAGATCACCCCCCACACGCGCTCGCCTCGAGCCGGCTCGACGTTGCCCTTGGCGGTCCCGTCGGTGCCGTGTTTGGAGAACTGGTGGCAGTAATCATCGAGCCACCCACGCCCAACACAGCGAACGCGCCCGACTCGCCGCTCGAGTCGGGCCGAGGACATGTTGGATCCGTAGGCGAAATAGAAGGTCTTCTGGTCGTCTACCGGCATGTTTACGGGGTATGGCTTCAAACGCCGTGCAGGCTCCGCTAAACTAGCAAACGCGATCGACATGACCGATCGCACATAGACCCACATGTATGTCAGGTGATCCTGTTGTCATACATGACCCCACACCGATAGACTCGCCCCATGTCGACCGTCCACTTGAAGCACCTGGCGTTGTTGCTCGCGGTCCCGCTGATGATCGCCACGGCCACCGGCCTCGCCGCCGGACCCGACGAGGCGCCCGCGTTCGAGCCGGTCGACGACCACAGCCGACCCCAGCCTTACACCGAGCCGACCCTGCCCGACGAGCTGCTGCCCAAGCCCTCGGGCGAGGACGCCGAGTATCCCCTCGCCGTCGGGTTCAACCCCGCCGATCCCTCGAACTACACGCCCGGCGGCATCGTGTCCCACGACTATGTCGTCGTCCACACCATGCAGGGCTACTACCTCGGGGCCCAAAGCTGGTTTCAAAACCCGGCGGCCAACGTCTCGGCTCACTTTTGCATGCGCAGCGAGGACGGGGAGGTCACGCAGATGGTTCACCTGTCGGATCGCGCCTGGCACGTCGGCGGGTCCAACTCCTACGCGATCGGCATCGAGCACGAGGGCTTCATCGACGAGCCGGCCTGGTACACGTGGGAGACCTATCGCAGCTCGGCCCTGCTCTCGCGCTGGATCGCCGACGAGTACGCGATCCCGCTGACCCGCGACCACATCGTCGGCCACGTCGAGCTGCCCAACCAAAGCCACACCGACCCCGGCATCCACTGGAACTGGGACCTGTACATGGCGCTGATCACCGACTTCGTCGGCGAGGCCGAGGTCGAGGGCTACGTCGTCGATCGATCCAAGACCTGCGTGATCACGGCCAGCGCCGACACGTGGATCAAAAAGACCCTCGAGCCCTCGGCCGACCTGTCCGACAGCGACAAGTGCTTCATCCCGGCCGGGACCGAGATCGAGTACCTCCACGCCTCGGGCGCCCTGGCCGGGCACCAGCGCCTCCACTACGAGGCCAGCGGCGGGCCCTGCGAGGGCTCCATCGACCTCGACAGCGAGGGCTTCGTGTTCTCCGATCACTTCACGGCGACCTGCGCCGACGCCGACATGGCCGCGGCCGGGGTCGAGGTCATCCTCGACGGCGGCGCCTCGACCATGACCGACGCCGAGGGCTACTTTAGCTTCGTCAACGTCGGGCCCGGGGCCCACACCCTCGACGTCGCCGGCGGCGGCGACTTCCACGACGCGCTCGAGCCGATCGACGTCGACGTCTACCCCGGGACCCGCGCCATCATCGGCCTCGATCCCGTCGAGGACCCGGGCGGCGACGGCGACGGCGATGGCGACGGGGACACCGGCGGGGACACCGGCGGCAACGACAGCGGCGGCGAGTGCTGGGTCGGGAGCGAGGGGTGCCCGTGCACCGACGGCGGCGGCTGCGACCCGGGCCTGGTCTGCGATCCGACCCACACCTGCGTGCCCGAGGACGAAGGCGGCTCGGGCTCGGGCTCCGACGGCGGAGGCGACAGCACGAGCGGCGGCGAGACGGCCGGCGAAGCGGGCGGCGGCATCGACTACCTCGAGGCCGAGGGCTGCTCGACGACCGACGACGAGCGGCGCGGCGGCCCGCTCGGCGTGGTCGTCCTCGGCTTGCTCGGACTGGCCCTGCGCCGGCGAAATTGACCGCGCAGCGCCGTGTTTCGTGCATCGGGTCGGGGCCCGGATTAGATCCCCAGCATGCACGAGCACGCGCGCATCGCCTCGGTCGTCTCCTTGCTTGCCCTCGCGGGCATCGGCACCGTCGGCTGCGCGAGCGCGCCCGACAACGTCAGCTACGGGACCCTCGAGTCCGAGGCCGAGGGCCGGACCATGGCCTACTCGGTCTACACCCCGCCCGGCTGGGACGGCGAGACGCCCCTGCCCCTGGTCGTGTTTCTCCACGGCGGCGGTGACGACGAGACCGTGCTCGAGGAGCGGGCCGTCGTCGCCCACACCTTGGACGAGTGGATCGAAGCCGGGCGCCTCGATCCTTTCATCATGGTCGCGCCCGACGGCGAGCGCGGATTTTGGACCAACTGGCACGACGGCTCGCACCACTACGAAGACTACGTCGTCGACGAGATCATCCCCGAGATGTACGCCAACTACCCGATCCTCGAAGGCCGCGAGAACCGCCACCTGATGGGGATCTCGATGGGCGGGGCCGGGACGATGTACACGACGATCCACAACATCGAGCTGTTCGCCTCGGCCACGGTCCTCAGCGCGCCGCTGTTCGACGTCGACATGACCATGGAGTTCCTCGACGGCAAGGGCCTCGGCGGGCGGATCCCGACCGAGCGCCTGTTTGGCCCGCCCGACCGCGACAAGGTCGAACAGAGCAACCCTTTCGCCGTGCTCGACGACCCCGGCGATCTGCGCGGGACCAAGCTGCTCGTCGGCGTCGGCCGCCTCGATCTGCCCGGGCTGCTGAAGAGCAACCGCAAATTCCACGAGCACCTCGAGCGCCACGAGGTCCCCCACCACTACCTCGAGTACGCCGGCGGTCACGGCTGGCGCTCGTGGTCGCGGCTGTTTCCCGTGGCCTTGTGCCTGCACATGCGCGGCGAGGGCTGCGAGCTCGACGACAGCCGCTTTTACGATCTCGAGCGGGCCAACCACGACGCCCAGCTGGCCACCAGCCCCAGCCCCGACGATCGAGACCTCTGAGTATCAGGCGCCCAGCGCTTGATTCGCGGCTACTCGGCCCGCTCGAACCGGGCAAACTGCTGCTCGAGCCAGGTCCAGACCGCGGCGATACGCGGGACCTCGCGCAGGGCTCGGTGGCCGACGAGCCATAGCGAGCCGACCGGGAGCGCGGCGACGCTGCGCCGGAGCTTGGCCGCGCAGCGAAGCTCGGTGACCCCGGGCAGCTCGCGGTAGACCGTCGGCGCGAGCATGACCCCGAGCCCCGCGCGGACGGCCTCGAGCTGCGCCGTCATGCTGTTGGTCTCGAGCGGGACCTGCTCGGGCGCGACCTCGGCCTTGATCCACCGGCGGTCGGGCATGTTGGCCAGCTCCTCGCCCCAGGTCAGCCACCGCAGCGCGTTGGGATCGCTCAGCGGTTGGTGGCGCTTGGCCAGCTTGGGCGCCGCGATCACGCACCAGCCCTGGCGAGCGACGCACTTGACGACGAGGTCGCCGGCGCGCGGTCGGACGGTCCGCAGGGCGAGGTCGGCCTCGCGCCGGGTCAGGTCGGCGTAGCCGATCGACGCGGCGATCGTCAGCCGCAGCCGCGGGTAGCGATCGCACAGCTCCGCGAGGGCGGGGGCGAGGAAGTGATCGACGAGGCCCGGCGGCGCGCTCAGGCGGACCTCGCCCTCGACCTCGCGCTCGAGCGCTTCGACCCCGCGGACGAAGCCGTGGGCCGCGTGCTCCATGGCCTCGGCGAAGGGCAGCAGCTGCTCGGCCGCGGCCGTGGGGTGCGTGCCCTCGGGCGTGCGATCGAACAGGTGGAGCCCGAGCGTGGCCTCGAGCGCGTCGAGCCGCCGCGACATCGTCGAGACGTTGACCCCGAGCAGCGCGGCCCCGCGCTTGAGCGAGCCCGTGCGCTGCAGGGCCAAGAACACGCGCAGGTCGTCCCAGCGCAGCTGGTCGAGGGCGATCTCGTCCTTGTCGGGGGATTGCATGAATGCAAATCCTACTTGTCAATAGTGCTATTCTCAAGCGGTCGCGCAAACCTCATGCTCCGTTCATGAGCACGATCCACACGGTGTTGGGAGCGGGACAAGTCGGCACGCAGCTCGCGAAGTTGCTGGCCAAGCAAGGCCACGAGGTTCGCCTCGTCCGCCGCAGCGCGCCGGGACACGCGATCCCCGGGGTGACCTGGATGCGCGGCGACATCGGCGACAAGGCCTTCGCCGACGCGGCCTGCCGCGGGGCCGCGGTCGTCTACAACTGCACCAACCCGCCCGACTACGGGGACTGGGACGGGCTGCTGCCGCTGTATCGGGCCGCGCTCGCGGCCGCAGCTCGGGCCGGCGCCCGCTTCGTCCAGCTCGACTGCCTGTACATGTACGGCCGCCCCGAGGCCGCCCCCTTCGACGAGCGCACGCCGATGGAGCCTTGCTCCGACAAGGGCCGCACGCGCAAGGCCTGGGTCGAGGAGCTGTTCGCCGCCCACGCCCGCGGCGACGTCGAGGTCACCTCCGGTCGGGCCTCCGACTACTTCGGGCCCGACACGCCCAACGCCGTGCTCTTGCGCCCCGACGTCTACGAGCGCCTCGCTCACGGTGGCACGATCTACGTGTTCGGTGACCCCGACACCCCGCACAGCTACAGCTACACCCCCGACGTCGCCCGCGGCCTCGCGATCCTCGGTCAGCACGACGCCGCCTACGGCCGCGCCTGGCACTTGCCCTGCGCCGCGCAGCTGAGCTCGCGCGAGCTGCTCGAGCGCTTCGCCGGCCACGCCCAGACCAGCATCAAGATCCGCCAGATCCCCCACTGGGCCCTGCGTGCGATCGGCGTGTTCTCACCCCTCGTCGCCGCCCTGGCCCAGATGAGCTACCAGTGGGACATCCCTTATCTGATCGACGACGGCGACTTTCGCCGGACCTTCGCCGTCGAGCCGACCGCCCTCGACGAGGCCATCGCCGCGAGCCTCGCCCCCTACCTCAGCGCTCGCGCGGCGGCCTGAGGGCGGGGCGGATCGAGCACCCCACCGCGGTCAGCGGTGCGTCCAGCGATCGAGGGCCAGGTGGGCGACCTCGTTGAAGCCGTCGAGGGTCAGCCGCGCGCCGCTATACATGATCCGCGTGATCGAGGCGTTGTACAGGCGCCAGGCCTGCTCGAAGGCCTTGAGCGGGGGCAGCTGCAAGACCTCGGCGAGCAGGACCGCCGTCGGGCCGACGGAGGTGAACAGCGCGACCTCGCCGCGGGCCGACTCGCGCAGCTCGGCGAAGGCCGCGAGCACCCGGGCGCGAAACATCGGCCAGGGCTCGACGCCGTCGAGCTCGAGCGCGTCGTCGAGCCACTTGGCCATGATCGTCTCGAACATGAGCTGCCAGGCCCGCGAGCGGGTCCGCTTGTCGAGGCTGGTGTCGCCGGCCTCGGCCGCGAGCTTGGCGAGCTTGGGGTGGGCGGCGAGGCCCCCTTCGCGGCGACCGAGCTCGGCGAGCGCGCTCATGACCATGGTCTGGCCGTCGTGCTCGTCGAAGCCGGGCATGACCCAAGGCTCGGGGCAGCGGCGCTCGGCCGCGCGCAGGCCGGCGCTGACGAGCTGCGCGGTGTCGAGGTGGCGCCGGGCCGGGCCGCTGAGCACGTGGTCGAAGCCCGGCCGCTCGGCCGCGGCGAGGCGCTGACCGAGGACCACGCCGAGGGTCTCGGCCTGCTCGCGACCGGCCGGCGAGAGCTCGTCGTAGTTGGCCGCGAACATCGACGCCTGGGCGTGGCGGATCACGTAGAGGGTGCTCACGAGCCTCGACCATACCCCACTGGACGGTCTGGCGACGGCCAACTAAAAGGGGGCGATGAGCGACACGGCGAAGACATTCGATCTCGACGGCAAGGTGGCGATCGTCACCGGTGGTTCCCGCGGCATCGGCCTGGCCACGGCCATGACCCTCGCTGCGGCCGGAGCCAAGGTCGTGGTCGCCTCGCGCAAGCCCGAGCCGCTCGAGCAGGCCGCGGCCAAGATCCGCGAGGACACCGGCGGCGAGGCCCTGGCCGTGCCCGCCCACACCGGCGACGACGAGGCCGTGGCCCGGGTCGTCGAGCGGGCTACGGCCGAGTTCGGCGGCGTCGATATCCTCGTCAACAACGCCGCGACCAACCCCCACTTTGGCCCGATCCTCAGCGCCCAAGACAGCCACTGGGACAAGACCTTCGACGTCAACGTCAAGGGCTACTTCCGCATGGCCCGGGCCTGCGTGCCGACGATGAGCGAGCGCGGCGGCGGGCGGATCATCAACATCGCCTCGGTCGCCGGGCGCCGGGTCCAGCCCGGCATGGGCGTGTACTGCGTGTCAAAGGCCGCGGTCATCATGCTCACGCAGGTCCTCGCCGTCGAGCTCGCCGGCAACAAGATCAACGTCAACGCCCTGACCCCGGGCTTCGTCAAGACCAAGTTCTCGTCGGCGATCTGGGGCAACGAGGCGATCGGCAAGGCGGTCATCAACGCGATCCCGCAAAAGCGCATGGCGGTCCCCGAGGAGATCGCCAACATGATCTTGTTCTTGGCCTCGAACGAGAGCAGCTTCATGACCGGCTCGATCGTCGACATCGACGGCGGTCAGCTCGCGGCCTCGGGCATCCCGGTGCCCTGACCGTCAGGGGTGTTGTTATGCTTGGCCATGGCCGAGCTCCAGACACGCGAGACCGACGACAGCGTCACTCAGTTCATCGCGTCGATCGCCGACGACCAAAAGCGCGCCGACGCCGAGGCGATCCTCGCGCTGATGCGCAAGATAACCCGCAAGCCGCCCAAAATGTGGGGGTCGAGCATCATCGGATTCGACAGCTACCACTACGTCTATGAGAGCGGGCGCGAGGGGGACTGGTTTGTCTGCGGGTTCTCGCCGCGCAAGCGCGAGCTGAGCCTCTACATCATGGCGGGGTTTTCGGGCTACGAGGATCTGCTCGCCGAGCTCGGGCGCCACAAGACGGGCAAGTCCTGCCTGTACATCAAGCGGCTGTCGGACGTCGATGTGAAGGTGCTCGAGAAGCTGATTCGCGCCTCGGTCAAGGCGATCAGGGCCAAGTACGACTCGACCGACAAGGCCGAGAACAAGAAGAGCGCAAGCAAGAAGAGCGCGAGCAAGAAGACGGCGAACAAGAAGACGGCGAACAAGAAGACGGCAAACAAGAAACCCGCGCAGCGCAAGAAGACCGCCGCCAAGAAGAAGATCTCCCGGCGGACCGCGAACAAGAAGACCGCCATGAAAGCGGCCAAGAAAAAATAGGTGGCGGCTCAGCCGCCCGAGCTCAGCTGCTCGGCCTCGGGGTCCGGCGGGCGGTCGTCGTCGAGGCTGTCGCGGTAGCCGGCCGGGAGCACGACCTTGCGCAGGCGACCGCGCTTGCCCCGGACCGCTCGCAGCGCGTGGTCGGGAAAGGGCTCGTCGGGATCGCAGCTCGACAACAGCGCGCGGAGCTCGGCGAGGGTCTCGACGTGCATGAGCCGCTCGCGCAGGACCGCGCTGCCGCGAAAGCCCTTGGTGTACCAGCTCGCGTGCTTGCGAAACGCCCGCATCGCGGCTTGCTCGGCCGACCACGCCGGCCGTCCCCGACGAAGGGGGCGCGGCTGCTCGCTCGCGGTCTGCTCGTACCAGGCGATCATCGCGGCGGCGTGCTCGATCATGATCGCGGCGATCGGCCCAAAGCGCGGCGGCGGGCGGGAGGCCGCGCCAGCGAGGCGCTCGACGAGCTCGGCGAACAGCCACGGACGCCCGAGGCAGCCGCGCCCGACGATGACCCCGGCGCAGCCGGTCTCGCTCAGCATCCGCGCGGCGTCCTCGGCCTCCCAGATGTCGCCGTTGCCGAACACGGGGATCTGCAGGCGGCTGGCGAGGTCGGCGATCGCGTCCCAGTCGGCGCCGTCTTGGTAAAACTCGGCCGCGGTCCGGGCGTGGAGGCCGACGGCGGCGCAGCCCTCCTCTTGGGCCACGCGCCCGGCCTCGCGGTAGGTGATCAGCTCGGCGTCGATGCCCTTGCGAAATTTGATGGTCACCGGGACCGGGCCAGCCGCGCGGACCGCCGCAGCGACGATCCGCGCGAGCAGCCGCGGCTTGGCCGGGATCGCCGCGCCGCCGCCGCGTCGGGTGACCTTGGCCACGGGGCAGCCAAAATTCATGTCGAGGTGATCGATCTTGCCCTCGCCGACGAGGCGCTCGACGGCGGCGCCGACGTGGCCGGGATCGACGCCGTAGAGCTGGAGGCTGCGCGGGGTCTCGTCGGGGCCGAAGCTGGCCAGGCGCAGGGTCTTGCGGTTGCCCTCGACCAGCGGCCGCGCGGTGATCATCTCGCTGACGAACAGGCCCGGCGTCGCTCGCTCGCTGCGCTCGCCAAGGGCGTGGGCGAGGCCATCGAGCCCCGCGCGGGCGAAGCGGCGGCACAGCGCGCGGAACGGATAGTCGGTGACCCCGGCCATCGGCGCGAGCACGATCGGCGGCCACAGCTCGATCGCGCCGAGCTGTACGGGCGCCGGCGCGCCGGCCGGCGTCGATGGGGCGGGTGCCGCGACCACGCCATCGAATTGGCACGCTCCGCAGTTGAAAACCAGTTTCGTTATCACTCCAGGACCAGCGCAGACGTGAGCTTTTCCCGCTCGATCGCGGCCCTAGGGCCCTGTACGCCCATTGACCACCCCGCCGCCCGTGGCACACTGCCGGCCATGCGTTCGCTGCCGATCATGCTCGCCGCCACCTTCGCGTTGACCAGCCTCGCCGCCTGCGACAAGGCCGAAGACGCCGGTCAAGACAAGGACAAGGTCGCCGCGGCCGACAAGACCAAGACCGAGGCGGTCAAGGTCGAGACCAAGAAGACCGACGAGGCCGAGGCCGAGGCCGATCCCGAAGACGGCTGCATCCACGAAGGTCAGCACGAGCCCGAGGACGGCGGCAGCTGTGATCACCACGCGCCCGCGCCGACCGAGGCGACCGGCCACTTTGGTGCGCCCTTCGCCCTCGCCGAGCCCCAGCCCCTCGCCACGGTCCTCGCCGCCGAGCTGCCCAGCGACGCGGTCAAGGTCAGCGGCACCGTCGAGGCCGTGTGCCAAAAGAAGGGCTGCTGGATGGTGATCAAAGACGGCGAGATGACGGCCCGCGTGCTCGTCAAGGATCACGCCTTTGCGATCCCGATGGACGGCGAGGGCAAGGCCGCCCTCGTCGAGGGCACGCTCGAGGCCAAGGAGCTCAGCGAGGCCAACGTCGCCCACCTCAAGAAGGACGGCGACGACACCCTCGAGGGCGATGGGCCGCGCAAGGAGTTCTTCCTCCACGCGACCGCGGTCGAGCTCTCGCCGAATAGCTGAGGTCTGTCGGGACAGTGGGGCGCGATGCCCCGGACAGGGGGCCCCGGAACGCGTCGATCTTGAAGACGTTGTAATCCGAGGCCCCCACATTACTTGGCCTTAAGATCAAAATTTGGATCACAATATAGGTGGTGGATACGAAGCACTCCTCACCTCCAGACCCCCTACCGCTTCGGCGGCGCTCGCCGATCCCGCGGGCTCAGATCGACGCCGGTTCGTCAGCGGTCTGCCTCAACGCGTGGCGCCGGGTCTTGATCGTCGACGACTGCCGCTTCATCGCCGAGCGCATGGCGCGGGTGCTCGAGGCCCGGAGCTTTCACTGCACGATCGTGGCTGATGGCTACCAGGGCATGCAGCTGCTCAGCGAGGAGGACTTCGACATGGTCGTGCTCGAGGTCAACACGCCGGTGGTCGATGGCTTCACGCTCCTGCGCCACATCCGTGACCAGGGCTCGACCCACGCCAAGGTCCCGGTCTTGATGCTGAGCGGTGAGCAGTCGATCGCCGATTACGATCGCGCCGTCGAGCTCGGCGCCGACGGCTACCTGGCCAAACCCCTGCAGCGTCGTCCGCTCGACGCGATGCTCGACTCGATGCTCTAGAGGAGTGCGCGATGATCCGCTGGCAGCCCCATCCACCGGCCCTCTCGGACGCGCGTCGCTCGACGTCGTCGGGCGGCCGCTGCCCCGATCTCTCGACCGAGCTCACGCTGCCCGATCAGACCGGCGTGTTCACCGTACCCACGCCCGCCGAGCTCGGCGGACGCACGCGCCGCTGCGCGGCCTTGCTGTGTGACCTCGTCGACGTCCCGCCCGTGCGCCGAGCGCTGGTCCGCAAGCTCGCCGCGATGGTTCAGCGGCTCGGCGCGAGCGAGCGTGAGCTGTTCGCCCTCGCCCGCGAGGTCCTCGACGAGGTCGACGACATCCCGGTCCACCGCCGCCGCCAGGCCCGAGCCCAGGCCCGAGCGGTCGACAGCGCGACGGGCTAGCCGCTCTAAGTCTCGAACTCGCCCGCGCGGAGCCGGGCGAAGTACTCGCGCGACCAGCGGGCGACCTTCGGCGACAGCCACAGCAGCGCGATCACGTTGGGGACCACCAGCAACCCGACGAACAGATCCGAGAAGCTGATGACGACGTCGAGCTTGCGGACCGCGCCGACGAAGGCCAGCACGACGAAGATCGCGCGATAGACCAGCCCGGCCCGCGGTCCCAGCGCCCAGACGCCGGCGACCTCGCCGTAGTAGGACCAGGTGATCATCGTCGACAGGGCGAAGCCGAACCCGGCCAAGGTGATGAAGATCGAGCCGAAGCCCGGGATGAATTCGTCGAAGGAGTGGGCCGACAGCGAGATCCCGCTGAGGCCCTCGGGCGCGCCGGCGCCGTAGTTGCCGGCGAGGACGATGACGAAGGCGGTCGCGCCCGAGACGATGACCGTGTCGATCAAGGGCCCGAGCGAGGCGACGACGCCCTCGCGGATCGGCTCGTCGGTCTTGACCGCGGCGTGGGCGATCGAGGCCGAGCCGAGGCCGGCCTCGTTGGAGAAGATCGCCCGGCGTACGCCCCACATGATCATCGAGCCGAGCGCGCCGCCGGCCGCGGCCTCGCCGCTGAGCCCGTCGCGGACGATCAGCGCCGCGACCTCGGGCAGCCGGGTGATCTCGGCGCAGCAGATGAACAGCGCGCCGCCGACGTAGATCAGGCACATCGCCGGGACGATGCGCACGGCCCAGCGACCGATGCTCTCGATCCCGCCGATGATCACCGCGCCGGTCAAGGCCGCGAGCGCGAGGCCCGTGACCCAGCCGGGGATCTCGAAGTGGGTCCGCAGCGCGTCGGCGGCCTGGTTGCTCTGGAACATGCAGGTGAAGCCGAAGCCGGCCAGGGCGATGGTCAGGGCGTAAAACAGCGCGACCGGGCGCCAGCGCGGGCCGAGGCCGGCGAGGATGTAGTACATCGGCCCGCCGCGGGCCTCGCCGGTCGCCGGATCGATCTCGCGGTAGTGGGTCCCGAGCGTGCACTCGACGAACTTGGTCGCCATACCCAAGAGCCCGGTGATCCACATCCACAGCACCGCCCCGGGGCCGCCGACGGAGATCGCAATCGCGACGCCGGCGATGTTGCCGATCCCGATCGTGCCCGAGAGCGCGGCCGACAGGGCCTGGAGGTGGGAGATGTTGCCGGCCTCGTCGGCGCGATCGTAGCGACCGCTGATCAGGGCCAGGGCGTGGGGCAGGCAGCGCAGCTGGATGAAGCCGAGGCGGACGGTGAAGAACAGGGCCGAGAGCAGGCACAGGCCGACGACCGGGTAGGACCACACGAGGTCCGCGGCGCGAGCGAGGAGATCGGCCATGGGAGAATCTACCAGGTCGGCTCACGCGCTCGGGACCAGCGGCGAGCGCCG
>JGI12210J13797_10348957_pt1 | contig 13258 bp, 8 predicted proteins | sample ElkSlonscriptome_3_FD_13797 | JGI IMG/M metagenome (IMG submission 13797)
CGAGCCGCCGTACCGCACGAACGTGCTGCTCTCCAGCGCCGACAACGGCTCCCACGTCTACTCCGCCCGAGCGGTCGACACCGCCGAGCAGCACGGGGACAGCGAGGGGATTTCGCTGAGCGTGAACATCCACGGGGGGGAGATCCTCGAGCTCCACGAAGACATCGGGAGCGCGTATCTCCCGGCCCTGCATGGCCTGCCCCGAGTCACGCTCGATGTCTCGGGAGACCTTCTCGTCACCAGGACGGCGGTTCCCAACGTGACGGGAAATGCTCGCGTGGTCGCGTCTCGATTCACCGCTGATCTCTCGTTGCTCTGGGACTCTCATCTGACCCCCTGGGGCTCGCACTCGACGGCATTGTCGCCCCCGACCCTGACCTCGACGGGAGAATTCCTGATCGGCAGCTTCACGTCCAATGGCTCGGGGGGTGAGCTGACCGCCCATCGAGCAGATTTCTCCGATGGTGCTCCCATCGAGGTGCGGGCGCTCGGTGACGCCAACGGGTTCATGTTTCCCGTGACCACCAGGCTCACATCGGGAACGCTGCTCTTCTCGAGAGACGTGAACATGGTCGAGGCGTGGACTTCCGACCTGTCCGAGACCCAGTGGAGCCAAGCGCAGTTTCCCATCGACCCCGCGGATCCAGCAGGGACCATCTATGGCTTGGCTGCGGGTCCGGCAGACTCGTCACTCCTCACCTTCGTGGCACCCACTCCGACGTGTGGTGACGCTTGGGCTCATTGCCTTCGAGTTCTCTCTCCGAACGGCACGACACTCTGGACTCGCCGTGCGGCCGGGGGCCAATCCATTCAAAGTCCCCCACGCGCGCAGTTCGACGCCCAAGGACACGTCTACTCCGTCAGGGGTCACGAGGACGGAGGAGTCCAGATCCTGGCGTATGACCCAGAAGGCAACGAGATCGCCGACATCATTACCCTCGAAGGCATCGAAGTCGACCTGACCGATTTCGCCTTTGACCCTCAGGGTGACCTTATCGTGGTCGGATACGAATTGGACCACATGGCATGGGCGAGCCGCATCTCTCCGCAGGGCGCCGTGTCGTGGACGCGCCGCTTCGAAGAACTACCGGAGGACACATTCTATGGCAGTGCCGTCGGCGGGGTCACCGTCTCGGCGGATGGTCGTGTCTACCTAACAGGTGCCTCACGAATCGAGAACCTGTCGGGCTTCGACTACGGGGGCCAAGCGTGGGTAATGGAAATCACTCTCTAAGGTCGACTACCGTGCTCGTGAGTACGGCTGATCCGCGCAGCAACGCACTCTTCCCGCCCAGCGCAACGGCGTCGGTGGTCTGTAGTCAAGCGCCTAGCAACAACTCTTTCCCTAGACCTCCAAGAGGTCCAGAAGCACGAAGCTACTAGCAAGTGTAACCCGAGGTCCCGTCATGTATATCCGCACCAATCCCCTATTCCTCACCCCCCTCCTCCTCGTCGCAGGGGCATGCTTCGACCCGCGCGTCACGCTCAGCACTGACACCGATGCTGGTACAGACACCGACCCCACCGAGGATGCGGATACAAGCACCACCGACGACAGTGCCACCACCACCCCGGCCGACTCCGACGACGCCGCCGACTCCACCGGGGTCGACGACGCGCCCCCCGTCGTCCTCGCCTTCACCATCGACGGCTCCACCATGCCGAACGAGCGCGACATCGGCGGGCAGATCCTCCTCGAGGCGGATGCCACCGACGACCTCGGCCTCGATCGGGTCGAGTTCTACGACGGCGAGGAATTGCTCGCCGCCGTCGCCGAGCCGCCCTACCGGATGACTGTGATGCTCTCCAGCGCCGACAACGGCTCCCACGTCTACTCCGCCCGCGCGGTCGACACGGCCGAACAGCACGGGGACAGCGAGGGGATCTCGCTGAGCGTGAACATCCTCGGGGGGCAGATCCTCGAGCTCCACGAAGACATCGGGAGCGCCTATATGGCGCTAATGTGGGGCCTTCCTCGCCTGGCCCTCGACGCTTCTGGGGACGTTCTCGTGACCAGAACCGCAGCGCCGAATCTCCTGGGGAACTCCAGAGTCACCGCCTCACGCCTCACGCCTGACCTCTCGTTGCTCTGGGACTCTGCTCTGACACCGTTCGGATCCTCGTCAGTAGCGCTTGCCGCCCCCACGTTGACATCGACCGGAGAGTTCTTGGTCGGCACCTATACCGCCGGAGATCCGGCACAGACCACCGTCTATCGAGCAGATTTCGCTGACGGTACTCCTCTCGAGATCCTCGAAATGGGGGAAGCCGGCGACTTCACCTACCCCGTCACCACGCAACTCTCGTCTGGCTCACTACTGCTCTCGAGCCATCGCGCTCTCGTCGAGGCGCGAAGCGCTGACTTATCAGAGATCGAATGGATTCGAGAGCAGTTCACCTACGACCCGGAGCAGGGAAGCACCTGGGATGGAATCCACGGTTTCGATGCAGGGACGAGGGGGACGTCCCTGGTAACGTTCATTCCTTCCGCCGTCACTTGCGGCGCGACGGCGGAAGCATGCATCCGCCTGCTCTCACCGGATGGCACTACACTCTGGACCCGTCCTGCAGCAGGAGGACACTCAGATCTTCCCATCTCCACGGCCCGGTTCGACGCTCAGGGACGTGTGTACTCCGTCCACGGACTCTCTGATGGTGGATTGCGGCTCCTCGCCTACGACAATGATGGTACCGAACTCGGAGACTACACCGTGCTCGAGGACGTCGCGGTCGACATCTCCGACCTCGCTATCGATCATCAGGGTAATCTCGTCATCGTGGGCTATGAAGACTTCGAGTCCGCATGGGCGAGCCGCATCACCCCGCAGGGCTCCGTACTGTGGGCTCGTGCTTTCGACGAACTCCCGGCCGGCCCGATCTTCGGGACGGCGGCAGGAGGGGTCGTCGTGTCGGAAGGCGGTCGCGCCTACCTGACGGGAGCAGGCAACATGGAGGCGGGGGACGGGTTCTCCGTAGAGGGACGGGCCTGGATCATGGAAATCGGCCTTTGAGCCAAGTTCCCGACCGAGCGCCGTTCACCTCGCGCGCTCGGTCGTTCATTTCGACCGGTCTACTCAGCCATTCCACATAGTGGTCACAGCGGTGAAGTTCATGTGCATCCACCACCCGCCACCGTCCATCTGCTCCGCACAGAGCAGCTCGCTCAGTTGGAACTGCATACCGACAACTTCGACCATGCTGGCCATGGCGTCCGCTTCGGACAAGAACCCCTCGAGCGTCCCTGAGACCAAGTTTCCGGGAGGATCGCCGACCATTTGGGCCGCGACACGTACGTCGGTCAACGGGAGCGAGACAGCCGAGGTGACTACGGTCGCGTCGATATTGTCGGTCACGAAGCACGGGCCCATCGTGGTGCCGGTGTTACCGGTTCCAGGCTCGATGTTCCCGGCCGTAGCCTCGAGGCAGGTGCCCTTGGTCATGATCGTATACGTGGCTGGATAGAGGTCGCTGTCGGGAAGCAGCCCGCACATATCGCCGTCGGGAGCGTCGCACTGCGCGTTGGCAAAGCTCACCGCCCCCGTGGCCCCATCCGTCTGAACGAGATCGGTGAAGTCGAGCACGAACGACATATCGATGAAGCCATCGTCGTCTTCGTCATTGGCGATGGGTGTGGCGAGGAGAGCATTGACCTGATCGGCATTTCCACACGGCCCATTAAGGCCCGCCCCCGGATCGGTCAGCTCGATCGAGTTGAAGCGGAACGACACCGGGCCGCCCATGCTGGTTTCGGTGTCCGAGTCGGTCTCGGTGGGGTCGGTCGTCGCCGTGGTCGCCCCGGTAGCGGTGTCGTCGGTCGTGGTGTCGTCGGCCGGACCCACGGTCGTGTCCGCGCTCGCGTCGGTGGTGGTGGTGGGCATCGCGGACGTCGTGCTGTCCTCACCCGTGGTGGTTTCCGGGGTACCGCTCCCATCGTCGCCACAGGCGCCGAGGGCGAGCAGAGCACCGGTAAGAAGGAGGGAAATCGATGGGGTCGAATGCTCAAGCCGCATGGCCGCATGCTAGCCGTAGGGACGCGTGGCTGTCTAAATTCGTCGTCCCGACCACGCGGCGCGGCCCTTCCCGCCCGCGGCGTTCTTCGCCACCAACCCGACCTCGCTCAGCGCAGATTCCGCGACATCGGGCTCGAATGCGTCCCCAAAGGTGACCGTAGATGGGCGCTGAGACCCAGCCTTCGCGTCATCGACTCTCGGCGATGAGCCTACATCTATGATGTGCGTACGCCCTTGCACACCCATGATCGCGGGGTCACCTCACGCTCGTATCGTCGAGGCGCCGGTGGCCCGAGCGCCAATAGGCCACCACGGAGATCCCGCCTGGCACCATCGCCCGAGCGCCCCACCGAGCCACGGAGATCCCGCCTGCCCATCGACCGAGCCGCCAACACGACAGCCAAGCTCCCAGGGGCGGCGCCGAACCTCTCAGTCCGACGATTGCAGATACCGAGCGAGATGCTCGAGCTGCGTGACGAGGTGCTTCTCCCGCTTCCGGCACCGCTCCACCAGCTCCAGTAGCTCGGGCCAGGGGCAGGTGTAGGCGCTGCGGATCCCCGCCCGGCGCACGGCGGTGACCGGGTGGGTCATCAGGCGCTCGAGCGCCCGCATGTGACCCACCTCGCTGGTGAGCGGGCGCAGGGCGGCGAGCTTGGAGGCCACGCGCACGGCGGCCACGGGCTCGAGCTGATGACCACCGAGGACCCTGGCGAGCAGCTCGTCCTCGGTGTGGTGATCGAAGCGATCGCGGAGATCCCAGGCCAGGGCCTCGGCCTCGTCTCCGGTGATCCGCAGGAAGTGGCAACCACCGAGGTGATCGGCCACGTAGGTGATCTCCTCGCCGACCGAGGCCGACCACCGGCGGCTGGCCAGCACCAAGTGAGCCCGCTCGGTCTCCTCCCGCAGCGCCCAGCCGTCGGCCTCGGCCAGCGCGAGCACGGCCTCCAGCCGCACGTCGTCCCGCAACACGATGACCTCGGCGTTCGTACTCATGGCCGTCGACCTCCCGATGAACTCGAACCGGCGTCGACCTCGACGTCGCCGACGTCGAGCTCCACCGTGTCGCCGACGGCAAGCTCCTCGACGTCGTCGTCGCGCAGCTCGGTGGTTGCTTGACGCATGCGGTCTCGGCCCGGGGCCGGAGACGCCGAGCCCACGCCCCCATCCGCACTGCCGCCGTCACGGCCGCTGACTCCACCGCCGCTGGCTTCACCGCCGCTGGCCCCACCGCCGCCGCTCGCTTCACCGCCGCCGCTCGCTTCACCGCCGCCGCTCGCTTCACCGCCGCCGCTCGCTTCACCGCCGCCGCTCGCTTCACCGCCGCCGCTCGCTTCACCGGCTTCACCGCCGCTGGCTCCACCGCCGCTGGCTCCACCGCCGCTGGCCGATCGCTGGCCCTCCAGGTCGCCCGCGTAGGGATCGTCCTCCAGCGGAGGAATGCCCTCGTCGAGCAGGGCCTCGATCTCGGCCCGCAGGGCCGGATCGGACTCGCGCACGCTCATCTCCTCGAGCAGCACCTCGTGGTTGTGGGCCACGGCGATGTCACCGATGGTGCTGCGCACGACGGGCGCGGGGTGATCGACGTAGCGCCGGTACAGCTCGAGCACGCCCAGATCGCCGTGGCGAAGGGCCGAGAGCACCAGCAAGACGCCGGCGAGGTGCTCGGGATCGGTCGAGGTGGTGAGCTGGGCCTCGAGATCCCGCGGGCCGTCGAACTGGAACCCCAGCAGAGCCGCGAGCGCATCGACGGGCATGTCGGTGGGGTAGTCGCAGCCGAAGTAGGCGTTCATGGCCTCGACCACGTCGACGTGGGGGCTGGGCCGGTAGCGCAGCTGGGCCACGAAGATGTCGCCGTGGTGGACCTCGATGCTGAGGTACGAGCGCGAGTGCCGAGTGCGCCAGGCCTGCGACCACACGTGCCCGGGCTGCTGCGCCGCGAGAGCCCGCTGGTGCTCGGCGAGCTTGTGGACCAGGCCGGGCTGATGGGGAATCTCGTCGGGCCACGGATCGTCGAGATAGGCGCTGCCCCACGAGGTGGCCTCGACGAAGGGGTTGATGGCCAGGTGCCGCTCGAGCTCGGAGAGCGTGGCCGGCTCGAGCCCGCCGGTCACGGGGCTGGGCACCACCAGCTCGGAGCGATAACCCAAGAAGCCCCGCACCTGCCGCGGCATGTCGGCCCGCCGGCGACGAGGGCGAGGGAAGTACTCGGCCAGCAGCCGGCGCAGCCCGGTGGTGCCGCGGGGCACCCGGATCCACAGGAAGGGCGGGTAGCTGATCGACAGCGCCAGCCACAGGCCCTCGTGCGGCCGCGACACGTCGATGAACAGCAGGTAGGGCTCCGCCACCCCCTCGCGGGTGCGCGAGCCGGGACCCTGGGCGACCGCGCGCCGGGTCGACATGAGGTCGCGGCTGCGCTGGAGCGTGGCGGCGGTGTGCATGGTGCCCACCGGGCCGTCCTCGTACTCGATGCCGAGGGTGGTGGCGATGTCCTCGCTGCGCTCCTCGCTGATCCACTGCAACCCCATGCGCTGCAGATCGGGATCCTCGCGCATGGTGGTGAGCCAAGAGGCGAGGTCGTCGAGCCAGTCCAGGCCGTTGGACTCGACCCCGGGCAGCAGCGCCACGATGGCGGGATGCTCGAGCACGGAGGCGAAGCGGGCGTCGCCCTGGGCCCGGGCCCGATGGGCGGGCGCGAGACGAACGGCCTTGCCCAGCCACTCCGCAGCCACGACCGCGTCGCGGCGGCTGGCCTCGATCGCGGCCCGCTCGTACATGGCGCGGTCGAGATCGGGCTCCTCGACCAGCGCACGATCGATCGCCGCGACGGCGTCGTCGATGCGCTGGAGCTCGGCGAGCAGCTCGCCGCGGTGCAGCCACCGCTCCCCCGACTGCGGCGCGTCCTCGAGGGCCTGGTCGACCCACGACAGCGCATCCTCGAGATCACCCACCCGCCAGAACAGCAGGCCCAGGGCATGAGAGAGCTGGGCGCTCGTCATCAAGCCGTCGGCCTGGGCCTCGTCGCGAGCCTCCTCGAGGGCCTCGAGCGCAGCGCCGAGCGAGCCGTGCTCACGCAGCACGCAAGACTTGAGATAGAGGGTGGTGGACACGGCGTGCCCCTGCTCCACCGCGTTGTCGAAGCAGTCCACCGCGTCTTCGATGCGCCCCGCGCGGTGCAGCAGCACGCCGCGCAGCAACCACTCCTCACCCCGCAGCCCCTCGGCGACGCGAGCGTCGAGATGGGCGAGCAGCTCGGCGTCGTCACCGAGGTCGAAGCCGCGGATATCGGCAACGGTGGCCTCGAATTGGAGGTCGTGCATGGCAGCAGCCGGCTCCCCGACCGTAGGGGAAGCACTCGGGGAGGTCGGGATGGTACCCGATCGAGACGGAAGCGCCCGCAATCGAACGGACGAACCTAGGCCTGCGGAATTGGCGCGGTTCTCGCTCGGGCGACCCGGGGCTAGCGACGCACGAACCGCTGGTCGTGGTGCTCACGGATCGATCCGCGCGGGACGAGCCGCCGGGTCTGGTGCTCGACGACCTCGACCCGGGTGACCGAGGACCAACCGGCCGGCAGCGGGGCCAGGATGAGCGTGCCGCCGTCGCCGTCTTGCATGGTCTGGACGTGAGCCGGGACGTCGGCGACGATCCCGTCGGGCGAGGCCAGCTCGATGTGCACGGCGCCCCGCTCGGCCTGAGCGGGCAGCGAGCCGGGCACGGTAATCCAGTACTCACGCCCGCTGGGCTCGATCGCCCCCATCAGCAGCGACCCCCCGTAGGGATCGCGCGGGGGCGCAGCGTGGGTGCCCCCCTCGGGCGCGGCACCGGCCCCGGGGAATCCGGCGTCCCACTCGCTCAGCCCGCGGATGGTGGGAAAGACCTTGTTCCACCCCCAGGTGCCGACCCAGGTGGGGTGACAGTAGGTCATGTAGTCCTTGTAGAAGGTGGGATGGCGCAGGCCGAAGTCGATGACGCCGAAGCCCCACTCGCCCACGTCGCCGCCCTCGAAGGGGTACTGGGGGTTGGGGCCGCCCTCCATGCCGTTGCAGGCGACGTGCCGCCGGCCCTGCGAGTGACCCACCTCGTGCACGAAGGTCTCGGCCGACCAGTCGGCGTCGAGCGACAGGCCCGACGACACGCGCTGGGCGGCCGCACCCTCGTTGACGGGATCGGAGGGGATGCCGTTGGCCAGGCCGCCCGCGCCGCCCAGGCCGCCCGCGCACACGTTGATGAGGCCGAAGTAGTAGGCCTCGGGCGGGGCGCCGTCTTCGAAGCGCAGGCCGGCCATGAAGGAGTTGAGGGGCACGAAGCTCTCCAGCGGCGTGTCCCAGTCGACGGCCTCGCGAACCTCGAAGTCGAGCCGATCGATCGGATTCTGCATGTAGATGAGGTCTTGGAACAGCTGCATCGTCGCTTCGGACGTGTCGGGCTGGGTGACGCAGCCGGCCCCGTCGTCGTAGTTGAAGGGGACGACCACGGTCTTCATGACCTGGTAGCTGTCTTCGATGCCGATGAACGCATTGCTGCCGTCGACGGGCAAGATGGGGGGCGTGGCCGGCTCGGGCAGCTCGTCGTAGTCGGGCGAGGTCTCGTACAGCTCCACCCGGTAGGTGATGCCGGGCAGGGTCTGGTCGGCCATCAGGCCCCAGAAGAAGCAGCGGCTGAGGTCGCCCTCGAACGAGGTCTCGTCCACGAGCTTGGTGTCGCTGAAGGTCTCGGAGGTGCCGTCGGGGTAGTCGACGATGAGCCGCCCCTCGATCTCGCGCGGCTGCCAGTCGCCGGGAAGGCTCCAGAACGCGCGGATGAGGGTGACGCGGTTCTGGATGAGCGGCGCGGCCCGATCGGAGGGACCGACCTCACCGCCGTCGCGACCGATGTCGACCCCGACGCCCTGGTTGGCCTGCACCCACTCGACCCCGATCCCGCCGCGCGCGAGCGGGGCCTGCCAAGGACCTCCGGTCGTCTCGGCGCCGGTGACGTCGAGGCCGGAGCTGACCCCGCTGGTGGAGGTGGTGGACGGGTCGGTGTCGCTCGACCCCGTGTCCATGCCCATGGGCTCGGCCACCGGCCGACACCCCGCCACGAGGGACAACGCCAGCCCGCACGGCACCCAAGCCCGATTCCAATGCGCCATGCGGTCAGAGTAGCAGCACCCGCCGGGGGAGGGCCATGGAATGGGCTGGTATCATGGCGGGGTCGATGACGTCTCCAGAACGAGCCATCGTGGCCGCCAACGAAGCGTTCTATGCCGCGTTCGCGAGCCGCGACCTCGACGCCATGGAGGCGCTGTGGTCCCACGGCTCGCCGGTGTGCTGCATCCACCCGGGGTGGAGCGCGCTGAACGATCGCCCGACCATCATGGCGAGCTGGGCGTCGATCCTGGGCGGCGAGGATGCACCGCTGGTGCGCTGCGACCGGGTCGAGGTGCGCCCGGGGTCGAGCGTGGCCACGGTGATCTGCGAGGAGGTCCTGGGCGAGACCCGGCTGTCGGCGACCAACGGGTTCGTGTGTGAGGACGGCATCTGGCGGATCTGGCACCACCACGCGGGGCCGATCGCCCGCCGGGTGGCGCCCAGACCCCTGCTCAACTAGTCGTCGGGGCCGCCAGGATGATCGCACGGCGTGAGGACGCCATCATCGGACCGGCGCATCTCGAGTGACCATCACGGTCGCTAGGCGTCGGAGGCATCGCCGCCGCCGCCGGGGTTGGCGTCGAACGTGGCCTTGACGGCCGCGTCGGCCGAGGCCTCGACGGCGGACTGCTCGGCCGTCTTGGCGTCGGGGGGCGCATCCGGCGTCTCGGGGGCCATGGTGACCGCGTCGGGGCGGAACTCGCCCTTCTCGGTGAGCAGGCCGTAGAAGCGGGGCAGCCAGTCGGGGGGCAGCTCGACCTCCTTGGCCCACGCCTCGATCTTGGGAGCCTTGCCGTCGCAGTGGTTCCACAGCACGAAGTAGAGGATCTCCGCGGGGTTGCGAACCGCCTTGAGGAAGCCGTCCCACTTGCCACCGAAGTGCTTGTCGACCTCGGCCTTCAGATCGGCGTAGGTGCCGGCGTCGGAATCTTCGCGCTCGGGTTGCTCGCTCACGCCAGCACGCTACCAGATCTGGGGGGGCGGCGGCAGACGGCTCCGGGCGCGAGGTCGAGACCCCCTACAGGCACGCGCCGAGCGTGCCGGCGGGCAGGTACAGGCCCACGCTGACGTCGGTACAGGTGCCGCTGGGGCAGGCGGGCGCCATCGGGTCGCACCAGGTGCGGCACACCTCGGCGATGCAGCCCACCCCGGCCCCGCACGCGCCGGCGTCGGCACTGCAGTCGTCCCCCTCCCCCAGCGGGCCGGCGTCGTCGCAGAGGAAGGCATGGCCGCCGAAGGGGCCCCCGCCGACCACGCCGCAGGCCCGGCCGGCACCGCACGCGTCGTCGACCAGCGAGCAGGGCGTCCCGCCGCCGATGCAGGTGCCCTCGTGCCAGCGCGGATCGGTCTTGACCTGGCACTGCGCGGGCACGCCCCCGCACGCGGCCGGATCCTGCTCGAAGCACGCGGGCAGACAGATGCCGATGAGTGCTTCGCCCTCCCGAGGGATGCACGCCCCCGCGCCGCACTGCCCGAGGTTGTTGGGGTTGCAGTTGGTGCCGCCGGGCATGCACGCGCCGACCATGGGGTCTTCGGGGGTGGCCACGCAGGACTGGCCGCCGGGGCAGGTGCCGACCATGCCCGGGGTGCAGGTGGCTCCGCACAGGCCGTCGACCTCGATCCCGTCGAGGTGCAGGCAGGTCTGCCCGCCGCAATCGGCGTTGGTGGAGCAGCCCGCTCCGCACGCGCCGTTGCCCTCGACGAAGGGGGCGAAGTCGATGTCGGAGCCGCGGCTGGGGAAGCACGCGAAGTTGGGCTCGCAGGCGTCGGCGCCGGTGGTAGGATCACAGCCGGCGCCGCACACCCCGTTGGGGCCGACCTCCAGGCAGTTGTCCCCGGGGGCGCAGACGCTGGGCTCGGCCTGAGGATCGCAGAGCATCACGCCGACCGCGGCGCAGACCCCCAGCGCGCCGCTGGGGGCGGCAGGGTCGAAGGTGGAGAGATCGATGCACGACTCGCCCTCGCCGCTGCACTGGGGCGCGGTGGGATCGCAGGGCGGCAGGCATATGCCGCCGCCCTCGCCCGTGCCCTCGACGTCGACGCAGAGGAGATCGGCCTGGCACGACTGGGCGGGATCGAGGGGCTCGCAGGGGGAGCCCAGCCCGCCCGGGCCCAGGTCGACGCACGCGCCTCCGAGCAGCTCGTTGGCCAGCTGGCACTGGGTGCCGCTGGGGCAGTCGTCGGTGAGCACGCCACACTCGGCGCAGGTGCCGATCTGCTCGCCCAGCGGCACGCAGGCGGGGCAGCCCTCGGGCAGGGGCTGGCCGGGGACGCACCAGCCGGTGCAGGTGCCGTCGGCCCCGGCTTGGAGATCGCCGCCGAGGCAGGCCAGGCCGGGGCCGCAGTCGAGCATGCCGGGGGGCATGCACGACTGTCCGCCGTCGACGTTCCCGGTGGGCACGCACGCGGTGCGCAGGGGATCGAGGGCCACCACCACGCAGCCGTCGCCCGCCTCGAGCTCGCAGCCCGAGCCGGTCACGGGGTCGCACTCGGCCACGTCGAAGCAGGCGGTGTCGTCCGAGCCGGGCCGGGTGGGCAGGCACACGTCGTCGGAGCCGCAGGGCGTGCCCGGCTCGGCCATGCTCGAGCAGCGAGGGCGGCAGTAGAAGCCGCTCATGGGGTGCCCGGCGCACTCGCCCTGCTCGCAGGGGGTCTCGGCGAGCGGATCGCAGGGCACCAGATCGACGCCGGAGGGCTCGCCGGTGGTCATGCCGTCGCCGGTGGAATCGAGCCCGCCCGTGGACCCACCGGTGGTGCCCGTGCCGGTCGAGCCGTCGGTCTCGGTGTCCTGCGCGGGGCTCGGGCCGTCGTCGCCAGGGCACGCGGGCAGGAGCGTCAGCGCGGACACGAGGCCGAGGGAGAGGCGGGCGCGGCGGAGCATGGCGAGGCCCCATGCACGGGGGATGCCGAGGGTACGGGACGATGGATCTTCGGGCGAGCGCGGCGCTCGGAGGGCGGAGCGTCGCGTGCTGCAACACTCGGGCGTGGCACGATCCTACACCGCGCTACGGCGCTACGGCGCTACCGCGCTACCGCGCTCGGGCGAGGCGCCGACCGAAGGGGGCGATGGCGCGCCGGATGACAGGCTGGAGACGACGCCCTATGATGGAAGCGTGTCGAGGAGAGATGCGGCGATCCGCGCGGCGGACCGGCGGCGTCTCACTCGGCCCACGACCGCGCTCGTAGCCGCACTGGCCCTGTCCGCCTGCCCCCACTCCCCGTCGGGCAGCGACGATCCGAGCGAGGGCTCGACCACGGGGACGACCACGGGGCACGCGGACACCACCGGGGCCGACACCACCGGGCCGAGCCCGGGCGAGGACTCGTCGTCCGGCTCGGGAGGCTCGTCGGGAGGAGAGGGTCAGCCGCCCCCGACCCCGACGTTGCTGACTCCCGCCGACGGCACGATCGACCTGCCTCGCTCGGTCGAGCTGTGCTGGACCCCGGTCGAGGATCCCGACGGCGATGCGCTCGGCTACCGGGTGTTCGTGAACGACATCGAGCTGGCTGCGAACGAGCCGGGAGGGCCCGAGGGTCACCCGGGGCCCTGCCTGGGCCCGCTGGTGTTCGACCACGAGCAGAGCTACCAGTGGCAGGTCCAGGCGTTCGAGGTCGACGATCCGACCCAGGCGTCGGCCCGCAGCCCGGCGTGGAGCTTCACCATCGCGGGCGACGGGCACACCCAGACCGTGCTGGAGGATCGCTTCGACGTCGATCTGGGCTGGGAGGTGGGGGGAGACGCGCTCACCGGGGCGTGGACCCGGGGCAACCCCGGGTTCGCCAGCCACGGGGGGGAGCGGTCGCAGCCGAGCGACTGCATCGGCGGAACCGCGTGCTACTTCACGGGGCAGAACGTGGGGGGCATGCCCGACAACGAGGACGTGGGGGGCGGCAGCACCACGCTGACCTCGCCGCCCTTCGATCTGAGCGGGGCGGTCACCGCCTCGATCCGGCTGCAGCGCTTCTTCTACAAGTCGGAGCCCGGCCCGGGCCCGGAGCTGCGGGTGGAGCTGCTGGTGCCCGACGCGGGCGCGCCGGGGGGGATGGCGGCGATCGAGCTGGAGCAGCTCGAGCTGGCCACGGCGATCCAGCCCGACAACCGCTGGACGCCGCGCGAGT
>JGI12210J13797_11219541_pt1 | contig 13256 bp, 8 predicted proteins | sample ElkSlonscriptome_3_FD_13797 | JGI IMG/M metagenome (IMG submission 13797)
CCGTGCTCGGCAGCCGGTACCGAGCAGCAGCCCGATGCATACGATCAGTGCGAAGGGAGGGGTCGTCACGGGGGCGCACCATACGACCAAACCCGATCCTGCCACCAGTCCCGCCCTTGGTCACGAAACGCTGTCAACATGCGTGGGGATGGTGTGAACGACGATGCCGTGGGGGAGACCCCGAGAGACCACGGGCTGCTAGGTTGCAGGGGTCCATCGCGGATGCACGCCGAAGAGATCGTCTCCTTCGCGGGCGACGAGCTCACCGATCCACGTGTCCATGCGTCCAGGCGCCCGGGTGCCCCGCGGTGCCCGGGTGTGCAGGCGCCCGGGTGTGCAGGCGCCCGAGTGACCCGGCGCCCGGGTGTGCAGGCGCCCGGGTGACCCGGCGCCCGGGTGTGCAGGCGCCCGGGTGACCCGGCGCTCGGGTATCGCGGCGCCCGGGTGTGCAGGCGCCCGCGGGGATCGATCACTGACACGAGGCGCGACAGGCCGCGATCATGGCGGGGTCGGGGCTTTCGACCTGGGCCAGCTCGATCGGGGCGGCGCACTGGATGGCGCACGGCATCTCGCTGCGACGCACCCGGAGCTTGCGAGGGTCGCCTTCGCGCTGGCCCACCAGCACCCCGTACATGCCCGAGGATTCCCAGCGCTCGCCGACCTGCCGCCACGCGCCCACCAGCTGCTCCCCCTCGCGCGCGAAGGTGAGCCGCAGGGGCACGCCCTGGCCGTCTTCGTTCTCGAGGTCGAAGCGCGCCCCGAAGCCGAACGCATACATGCCGTCCTCGCTCGCGCTCAGCGAGGCCGATGCGCGCGGGCGCTTGGGGTCGGCGAACGATGGCTTGCCCTTGCGGCCGACCTTGGTGACCGTGGCGTCGGCCGAGCAATCCTTCACCACCACCTCCAGCTCGAAGAACCCTCGCATGCCGACGCGGGTGTCCTTGCGGGCGTTGGTGGTGGCGGTGGTGAACACCCAGGTGCCGGCCAGGCCCTCCAGCTCGGCGCAGCCCGGCGGGGCAAGGCCGCGGGCCGAGATGGAGATCGGCGCGAGGTCGTCGTCGGGGGCGGGCACGGGGGGCTCGGCCTTCAGCACGAAGAACGCGATCACGCCGGCGATCACTAGCCCCGCCACGCCGAGGAGGACCAGCGGCATGGCCCCTCGCCCGCCGCCGGGGCGGGGCAGCGGAGCGGAGTGCACGGGGGAGACCGATTGCGGAGCCGCCGCCGCTGCGCCGATGGGCGAGGCGGCCGGGAACGCGGCGGAGGAGGACGCGGCCGGGAACGCGGCGGAGGAGGACGCGGCCGGGAACGCGGCAGAAGAGGACGCGGAGGCCGTGGCGGAGTTGGCCGTGGCGCCGGCGGCCGAGGCCTGGGCCAGCGCGGTCGAGTCGGCCCTCGCCGCTACCGCCGATTCTGCCGCGGCGATCGAGGCGGCCGAAGAGGAGTCACCGGCAAAGGCCTCGATGTGCGGCACCGGCTCGGTCGCCAGCGACGCGGCCGCGCCGGGGATGGGCGCGCCGGCCGGCTCCTCGGGCAGGATCGTGGTGCGCTTGGGCGCCCCACAGTCGTGGCACTTGAGCAGGCCCTCCTTCCACCGGGCACCGCAGAGCTCGCATCGCTCCGACACGAGGGAAGGGTAGTCGAACCCGCCCACGACCCCAAGCGCCGGATGATCTTCGAGGGTGAGGTGGCCCGCTCAGGCGAGGTGGGCCTCGAGCAGGGGCCGAAACTGGCCCTGGGCCCCCAGGACGCGCAGGTTGCCGTAGGTCCCCACCACCACGCGATCGAGGAAGACCATCTCCACCGGGGGCTGGAAGCTCCGCAGGTACTTGGCCAGGAACCCGGGAACCAGCTTGATGGCGTCCTGCTGGAGGTTCGAGGTGCCGAAGTCGTAGGGCTCGTCCCCCAGCAGCGGCCGCATGAAGATGTCGCGCCAGGGCTTGTAGTAGCCCAGTGGGACCTCCGGGCCATCGAGGTTGCGCGCGCCCAGGCGCACCAGGCCGTCCTCGATGCCCGCGTAGTCCTCGGCGAAGCCGGCCCGGATCGTGTCGCGGTAGGCCTCGATGATCTCCGGGTCGAGCCGCTTGATGCACCCGAAGTCGTACAAGACGATCGTGCCGTCGGGGCGGAACGCGAAGTTGCCGGGGTTGGGATCGGCGTGGAGGAGCTTCAGGTCGAAGATCTGCTCGGCCAGCACCCGAAACAAGTTGGCGCCGATCTGGTTGCGCACCGGCTGAGGGAAGTCGTCGAGCTCGGTGATGTGGTGCCCCGGCTCGAACGTGAGGGTGAGCACCCGCTGGCTGCTGCGCTCGCCCACCACCTCCGGCACCACCACCTGCGGGTCGTCGCGGTACACGTCGAGGAACAGCCGCACGTTGTCGGCCTCGTTGCAGTAGTCCAGCTCCTCGTGCAGGCGCGCCCGCAGCTCGTCGAACACGGCGTCGAGCACCTTGCGCTTCACCTTGACCAGGCCGCTGGCCCGCAGCGCCAGCTTGAGGTGGGCTAGGTCGGAATCGACCGCCGCGTCGACGCCGGGGTACTGCACCTTCACCACCACCTCGCGCCCGTCGTCGGTGCGGGCGCGGTGCACCTGCCCGATGGAGGCCGAGGCGAAGGGCTCGGGGTCGAAGTGATCGAAGAGCATCGCCGGCGGCGAGCCCAGCTCGCGCTCGATCTGCTCGGCGATCACCTCGAAGGCCATCGGCGGCGCCTCGCGCTGAAGCCCCGACAGCGCCGAGGCCAGCTCCTCGGGCAGCAGGTCGCCGGCGATGGAGGCCATCTGCCCGACCTTCATCACCGCGCCCTTCAGCTCGCCCAGGGTCTGGGCGATGAGCTCGCCGGCCTCCTCGTGGGTGCGGATCCGGTCGCGCTCGGCCGCCTCCTTCGACTGGAAGACCGACTTGACCCGCGACGTGGTGTAGCCGGTCGCGACTCGCGCGGTCATCCCGGCCAGCCGCAACAGGCGGCGCCCCTTGGTCGCTGGTCGATCTCCCATCGTCGCCGCACAGCAGGGTGCGCCCCAGGGGGCGCTCTGTCAAAGCACCCGGGCCTGCCAGTCCCCCGGGGACCTCCGGGCCGGGAGGGCGACCGCGGCGGGCTCGAACGCGCTCGCGAGAGGGCATCGGTCGCGATCGGTGGCTCGCCCGGACATTTTCCGAGATCGTGTGTCTGACGAGGGCGGCGCGGCCCGAGGAGCAAGAGCGATGATCGACGGAATGACGGAGGCGCGAGGCATGCGCGAGTGGATGACGGGGGCGTGGGTCGTCACGATGGCGGCGGCGTGCGGCGGGCCAGCGCCCGAGATGCCGCCCATGAACACCGGGGTGATGACCCTGACCGCCACCGCCGGAGAGACCGACGGCTCGGAGTCTGGCGAGGGGAGCACCAGCGACGTCGCGACCAGCGGCGCCGACTCCACCGGCGACACGGGCGGCCAGAGCTGCACCGCCAGCGCCGACTGCCCCGAAGACCAGGCCTGTGCCGCCGGCGAGTGCGTGGCCACCGACGGCCCCTGCCGCACCGACGCCGATTGCAGCGGCGACACCTACTGCTGCGCCGAGGGCTGCCTGCCCGAGGGCGAGGAGGGCGGCGTGTGCATCCCCTACGGCGAGGGCCCGGGGGGCGTCGTGAACGAGGAGTGCCTCGGCGACGTGGTGATCGGCCTGTTCGAGCCCGACCTCCAGTGCGAGTGGACCGCTCCGCCGGCCGGCGACCCGTTCCCCGACCACGTCAACGTGCTCACCACCCCGCTGGTGGCCCAGCTGCCCTACGACTCCGGGACCGCCGGCGAGATCGTGCTGGTCACCTACAACTGCTTCGACGGCGGCAACGATGCCGGCTGGGGGGAGAGCCCCGCCTGCTACGGGGTGATCCGGATCCTCAACGGCCAGACCTGCGCGCAGCTCGACACCATCGACGACCCCGCCAACCGGGTCATCGCCGCATCTCCGCCGGCCATCGGCGACCTCGACGGCGACGGCTCGCCCGAGATCGTCGGGCTGCGGGCGGTGAGCGGCCTGGTGGCGTTCTCCTGGGACGCCGCCCAGCAGCGCTACGCCACCCAGTGGACCGCGCTGGACTCCGACATCACCGGCGTCAACCGCTGGGACGGCCCCTCCATCCACGACGTGGACGACGACGGCCTGCCCGAGGTGGTGAGCCAGAGCGAGGTCTACGACGGCGTGACCGGAGCGCGGCTGAACCCCGGCCAGCTCGTGGTCGGCGGGGCGGGGGTCTCGCCGGGCGTGTTCTCGGTGGTCGGCGACCTCGACCAAGACGGCATCGCCCAGCTCGTCGCGGCGGGGATCTGGCGCTGGGACGTGGCCACCAGCCAGTGGGTGGCCGACCAGGCCGGCAGCCCCGGCGGGCGGCACTACGGCTTCGCCGACTTCGGCACCCCCGGGCCCACCGCGGCCGACTTCGACCGCTTCACCCTCGACGGCGTGGCCGAGGTGGTCACCGTCACCAACGGCGGGGTGCAACTGCACACCCTCGACGGCCAGGCGCTGCTGAGCGTGATCGGCATCGCCGGCGGCGGCCCGCCCACCGTGGGCGACTTCGATGCCGACGGCTTCCCCGAGATCGCCTCGGCCGGCGGCAACTTCTACCGCGTGTTCGACCTCGATTGCGTCGACGCCACCACCCCCGGCTGCGCCGCGCAGTGGGTGCGGTGGATCCAGCCCTCCCAGGACCTCAGCTCCAGCAACACCGGCTCGTCGATCTTCGACTTCGAGGGCGACGGCGAGGCCGAGGCCGTGTACGGCGACGAGTGCTACCTGCGGGTGTACGAGGGGGGCACGGGGGAGGTGCTCTACTCCACGCCGCGCACCTCGTGCACCTGGTACGAGAACCCGATCGTGGCCGACCTCGACCGCGACGACAACACCGAGATCCTGGTCGGCTCCAACATCAACTGCAACGTCAGCTGCCCGGCCATCGATCCGATCCACCGCGGCCTGCGGTGCGAGGACGGCTCGGGGTGCCTGTCGGGGGACTGCGACGCCGGCTTCTGCCGCTGCGCCGACGACACCCAGTGCCCCAGCGAGCACGGCTGCGCCGCGCCGCCGGCCGGCACCCCGGGCGGCGGGGGCAACACGTGCCGCTCCACCCACCCGCCGGGCATCGCCCTCGCCGGGGTCCGGGTGCTGCGGGACCGGCTCGATCGCTGGGCCAGCTCGCGCGCGCTGTGGAACCAGCACGCCTACTCCATCACCAACATCGGCGACGACCTGAGCGTGCCGGCCACCGGGGCGTGGGTGCAGAACTTCAGCGATCCCACCCTCAACAACTACCGGCAGAACCAGCAGGGCGACGCCACGGCCGACGAGCTGCCCGACATCACCGGCAAGCTCGAGGACACCGCGTGCACCCTCGACGGGACCGACATCACGCTGATGGGCACGGTGTGCAACCGCGGCCTGAAGGCGGTGGCCGCCGCGCTGCCGGCCACCTTCTACCTCGGGGACCCGGCCGCCGGGGAGATCCTGTGCGTGGCCTACACCGCCGAGCCCGTGCCGGTGGGCGAGTGCCGCGAGGTCAGCTGCCCGATCGGGGACGAGGTCGACGGCCTCATCACCATGGTCGTCAACGACGACGGCATGGGCAACGCGCTCACCGTCGAGTGCAACGACGACAACAACACCGACACCGTAGAGGTCGCCGAATGCACGCCCCCGGGCTGAGGAGCACGGCGGGCTGGGGGGCGGGCTGGGGGGTGGTGGCCTCGGTGCTGCTGGCCTGCCAGGCCTCGCCGAGCACCGAGTCCAGCTCCACCACCGACCGCGAGAGCACCGGCGACGGCACGGGCACGGGCACGGGCACGGACACGGGGGCCGACGCCACGGGCTCGCCCGTGCGGCCCGACTTGGGCCAGGGGCCGCCCCCCACCCAGACCGCCCGCTGTGCCGACTACGTCGCGTGCGCCCAGGCGCTGATGCTCGACGACGTCGAGGACATCGAGCAGGCCTACGGCCCCGACGCGGCGTGCTGGGACACCTACGACGCGCGGGCGGAGTGCGACGCCGCCTGCGAGCAAGAGCTGGCCGCGCTGGTCGGGTCACTCGAGGCCGAGGGGCAGCCGGTGCCCGAGGTCTGCGACCCGCCCCAGCCGGTCACGTGGTCTCGCATCGCGGACATCATCGACGACGACTGCGTCACCGGGTGTCACGAGCCGGGGGGCACCGATGCCTCGCTCGACCTGAGCGACCAGCCCTACTTCGCCCTCATCCAGGTCGCGTCCGATCAGTCGCAGCTGTACTTGGTCGAGCCCGGCGCTCACGAGGAGAGCTACCTGTGGCACAAGGTCAGCGGCACGCAGGGCTCGGTGGGCGGCATGGGCGGGCGCATGCCCAAGGGCCTCGAGCCGCTGCCGCAAGACGACATCGACGCCATCGCGATCTGGATCGACGACGGCGCGTCGGGCTGAGGCGGGCTGAGGCGAGCGGAGCCGAGCGGAGCCGAGCGGAGCCGAGCTGATCGCTGCGTCGAACCGAGGTGAAGCGAGCTGGGACGAGGCGAGGTGAAGCGAGCCGGGCTCGGCACGTGAGCGCTCCTGGCGACCTCGCCCGGTGCGTGCTAGCATCATGCCCGACGTGCAACCCACGTCGTCGATGACCCTCCGTCGCTAGCACGCCACGCCCCTCCACGAGGCCTCACCCCGCCGGCATGATCGGCGGTGGTCTCGTGTGCGTGCGTGGTCATTCGTAGCGCTCGCGCCCCGGCGGGGGTGGAGTCCGGCTCGGGCCGGCGGCTCCACCCAGCTCGGGAGCGCTGGTCCTGCGGTCGATGCCGGCCCGTGAATGCGACGACGTGATGCAACCCGAGATCCTGTTCCTCATCCTCAACTACGGCGTGCTCCTGCCCTGGGCCCTGCTGGTCCTGGCCCCGCGCTGGTCGGTCACCCGTGCGCTGGTCACCGGCGGCGGGCCGATCATCGCCCTGGCCATCGTGTACGGGCTGGTCATGCTGCTGGCCCCCATGTCGCCCGGCGGCGGCGATCTACCCTCGGTGGCGCGCGTGCTCGGCTCGCCCTGGGGCGCCACCGCGGTGTGGATCCACGCGCTCGCCTTCGATCTGTTCGTGGGCGCCTGGGTGGTCCGCGATGCCGAGCGCCGGGCCATCCGCCATCGCTGGGTCGCCCCGTGCTTGGTGCTGATCCTCTTCGCCGGGCCGGCGGGGCTCATGTCCTACCTCGTGCTGCGCCTGGTCACGGGCCACGGCGCCGGCCTTCCGGAGCACCCCGCCGCGCTGCCGAGCCCTCGGTAGCGCTGGGTCGCCCGGCTCGCCGGGCGCCCCACGAACGAGCGACGCCTCCGCGCACCGGCTCGGTGGTCGGAGGCGTCGCGGGGGCCTCTTGCTCCCCGGGTCGCTAACGCTAGCGCGTGGAGAATTCCTCGAGCGGCTTGCGGCCGTCGGCGTGGATCTCCACCGGCTCCACCTTCCAGATCTCCCGAGCGTACTCCGCGATGGTGCGGTCGCTCGAGAAGCGCCCCATGTTGGCCAGGTTGCTCACCACCATCTTGGTCCACTGGTCGGGCTGCCGGTAGGTCGCGTCGACCCGCTCTTGGCACTCCCAGTAGCTCTCGAAGTCGGCGCACACCAGGTACGGGTCGTCGTGCCGCAGGTTGCCCACCACCGAGGCGAAGCGGTCGCGCTCGTCGGGGCTGAAGAAGCCCGAGTCGATGAGGTCGATGGCGCCCCGCAGCCGGTCGCTGCGCTCGATGTACTCGCCCGGCGCGTAGCCCTGCTGCTTCACCTCGCGCACCTGCGCGGCGTTCAGGCCGAACAAGAAGAAGTTGTCTTCCCCCACCGCGTCGCGGATCTCGATGTTCGCGCCGTCGAGGGTGCCCACGGTGAGCGCCCCGTTCATCGCGAACTTCATGTTGCCGGTGCCCGAGGCCTCCTTGCCCGCCATCGAGATCTGCTCGGAGACGTCGGTGCCGGGGATGATGGTCTCGGCCATCGACACCCCGTAGTTGGGCAGGAACGCCACCCGCAGCCGCCCGCGCATGGAGGGGTCGGCGTTGATCGTGGCGGCCACGTCGTTGATGAGCTTGATGTGCAGCTTGGCCATCGCGTAGCCGGGCGCGGCCTTGCCCCCGAAGATGAACGTGCGCGGCACCCGGTCGGCGTTGGGGTCGTCCTTGAGCCGCTGGTACAGCGCCACGATGTGCACGCAGTTGAGCAGCTGGCGCTTGTACTCGTGCAGGCGCTTCACGTGCACGTCGAACACCGAGTCCACGTCGACCTCTACGCCGGTGCGCTCGGCGATGAGCTCGGCGAGGTCCTGCTTGTTGCGGCGCTTGATGTCGCGGAGGGTGGCGAGCAGCTTCGGGTCGTCGCGGCGCTGCTCGAGCACGGTGAGGTCGTCGAGCGCGGTGGGCCAGCCCGGCCCCGCGAGCTCGGTGAACACCTCGCCCAGCCGCGGGTTGGCCTGCATCACCCACCGCCGCGGGGTCACCCCGTTGGTCTTGTTGTTGAACTTCTCCGGCCACATCGTGGCGAAGTCGGGCAGCAGGTGGCTGCGCACGAGGTCGGAGTGCAGCTTGGCCACGCCGTTGACGCTGTGCGAGCCCACCACCGCGAGGTGAGCCATGTGCAGCTTCTTGCTCGCGCCCTCGCCCGACACGATCGACATCCGCCGCAGGCGCGCGTCGTCGCCGGGGGCGTGGATCTGCACCTGCCGCAGGAACCGGCGGTTGATCTCGTAGATGATGCCGAGGTGCCGCGGCAGCAGCCGCTCGAACATCGACACGGGCCAGGTCTCGAGCGCCTCGGGCAGCAGGGTGTGGTTGGTGTAGGCGATGGTCTTCTCGGTGATGGCCCACGCCCGGTCCCAGGGCAGGCCGATCTGGTCGATCAGCACGCGCATCAGCTCGGCCACCGCGATGGCCGGGTGGGTGTCGTTGAGCTGGATCGCCGCCTTGTCGGGGAACTGGTCGAACGAGTCGTGACTGCGCTGGTAGCGACGCATGATGTCGCTGATGGAGCAGCACACGAAGAAGTACTGCTGCTTGAGGCGCAGCTCCCGGCCCTCGAGCGACTGGTCGTTGGGGTAGAGCACCTTGGAGATCGTCTCGCTGGTGCTCTTCTCCTCGACCGCCCGCCGGTAGTCGCCGTCGTTGAACACCGAGAAGTTGAACTCCTTGGTGGCCCGCGCCGCCCACAGCCGCAGGATGTTGACGGTGTAGTTGCCGTAGCCGGCCACCGGGGTGTCGTAGGGCACGCCGAGCACCTTCTCGGTGTCGACCCACTTCACCCGCAGGGTGCCGTCCTCGTCGAGCCGCTCCTCCACCCGCCCGTACATGGGCACGGTCACCGTGTACTCGTGGCGGGGGATCTCCCACGGCGTGCCCCGGGCCAGCCACGCGTCTCCGCGCTCGACCTGGTAGCCGTCGTTGAACTCCTGCATGAAGATGCCGTACTCGTAGCGGATCCCGTAGCCGTAGCCGGGCAGGCCCATGGTGGCCATCGAGTCGAGGAAGCACGCGGCCAGCCGCCCCAGCCCGCCGTTGCCCAGGCCCGGGTCGTGCTCTTGCTCGAGCACCTCGTGCAGGTCCGAGCCGCGATCCTTCAGCAGCTTCGCGACCATGTCGAACAGGCCCAGGCTCATGAGGTTGTGGCCCAAGAAGCGGCCCATGAGGAACTCGGCCGACAGGTAGTACACCCGCTTGGCGTCGCGCTCGTTGTACTGGCGCTGGGTCCGGATCCACCGCTGCACCAGCCGGTCTCGCACCGCGTGGGCGGTGGCCTCGTAGAGGTCCAGCCGCGTGGCGAAGTCGGGGGCCTTCATGCAGGTGTAGATCATGTGGTCGAGCACGGCCCGCCTCACGGTGTCGGGGTGCATGCCGGTGCGGTCGTCCTCGACGAGGACCTTGGGGGACTTGGAATCGTTGGTGTCGTTCATGACGGCTCAGTCGGTGGTGGAGGGCTCGTCTTCGAGGACCATCTCGGCGCCGGGATCTCCGGTTTCATAGTCCAGCCCGTGCGTGTCGATCCACGACAGCAAGCGGGCGCGTATGGAGGACGGGAGGGCCCCGTCCACGTCCTTGGCCTCGCGCAGCATGTCACGGCGCTCCTGCAGGCCCAGGGGGCTGTTCATGCGCAGGAACACCGCCTCCAGCTCCGCGATGGAGGAGTGGCTGGGGGCATGGGAGGGCTCGCGGGCCCAGTCCAGGATGAGCCCCACCAGCACGTGGCGGCGGTGGGTCTCGGTGTCGGAGCCGGGCGGCACCGCGCGGGCGCGCTCGTAGTAGGCGGTCATCGCCTCCATGACCGCCTTCGACCCGCGCCCCCGCAGCACGGCCACCCGCTCCAGCTCCGCCTCCAGCTCGACCACGCTGCGGGCCATGAGCACCGCGCGGGCGGGGCTGGTGGTCGCGCTGGCGGCGGTGGGCGGGGGCTCGGCGCTCTCGCGGGCGTCGGAGGGCGCGGCCGCCGGCAGGGTCTGTGCGCTGTGCCGCACCAGCGCGGCCGCGCCCACGCCCACCACCGCCAGCGCGACCATGAGCCCCGCCACCAGCATCGTGCGGCGGCGCCGAGGCGGCGGGATCGTGAACGACTGGGTGGGGGTGCCCATGGTGGGCGTGGCCATGATCGAGCTCCACAGCTCGTCGGCGAAGCGCTCCGCGGACAGAGGCCGGGCGTGGGGCTCCTTGGCCAGCGCGCGCATCAGGCAGGCCTCGAGCGCCGGCGGCACGTCGACCTCGGGGGCGATGGCGCTGGGGGCCGGCGGCGGCACCTCTCGGTGCTTGCGGGCGTACTGCTCGGGGGTCGAGGCCAGGAACGGCGGCTGGCCCACCAGCATCTCGTAGATCACCACCGCCAGCGAGTAGATGTCGCTGCGGCCGTCCACCGCCTGCCCGGCCAGCTGCTCGGGTGACATGTAGCAGGGCGTGCCGGCGGGCAGGCGCCCCGGCGAGGCCGCCTCGCGGGCGTCGATGGTGGCCACCCCGAAGTCGACCATCTTCACGAAGCCCGGGCCCTGGCGCTCGGCCACCATGATGTTGGAGGGCTTCACGTCGCGGTGGATCACCCCGTGGCGGTGGGCCTCGGCCAGCGCCTCGCAGCACTGGGCGCCGATGTTCACCGCGCGCGAGGGCTCGATGCGACCGCGGCTGACCATCGTCTGGGCCAGCGTCGAGCCCTTGATGTGCTCCATGGCCAGGAACAGGGTGCCGTCGGGGAGCTTGCCGTAGTTGTAGATCGAGACGATGTGGGGGTTCTGCAGCCGAGCGGCGGCCCGGGCCTCGGCGTCGAAGCGCGCCGAGATCCCCGGGTCCTTCGAAAGCCACGGATGGATCACCTTGATCACGGCGGTGCGCCCCACGGTGGGCTGATCGGCCAGGTACACGCTGCCCATCCCGCCCTCGCCCAGCTTCGCCTTCACCTCGAACTGGCCGATGATCGAGCGCCCGATCATCGCGTCCTCGACGGAGGGCTCGGGGGCGTGGCCGCGGCCGGGGAGAGTGGCGTGGTCTCGCCCGCTCAGCGTGACCCCGCAGCCGGGGCACTGGCGGGCCCCGATCGCCACGAGGGCCCCACAATGGGCGCAGTTGGGCACCGGCCCCATCTTACGTGTCCCGTGGCGGGGGGGAAGCCTCGAGCGCGACGAACGAGTCTCCAAACGACGAAGCGGCTCCGAGCTCCGCGAGGGAGCAAGGAGCCGCTGGGTCGGTCGGTCGAAGGCGGCTGGAGCGGTCGGCCCTACTCGGCCGTCACGCGGGTGCCAAAGGCCACGCGGGACTCCAGCTCGAGCACGGCCATGATGTTGGCGTCCATGTCCTCGGGGTCGAAGCCGGTGAAGTCCACGCCGTCGAAGAAGCGGTCGTAGGTCTTGGAGAGGGTCAGGTCGACCGGGAAGTCCTCGTCGGCCTCGATGGTCAGCGGGCCGCCGTGCATGACGGTGCTGAGGTCGAGCTCGACGATCGCGGTCTTGTTGCCAACCAGCTCGAAGTCGACGGAGACGCCGTCCTTGGAGGCCACGCCCTCGAAGTAGTAGGTGGCGCCGCGAACCTTGTCGCCGTGCTCCCCCATGTCGTGCTGGCGAGCCATGTCGTCGGAGGCGATGTAGGGGCCGTACTCGACCGTCATGCCGCAGAACTTGCTGGCCTCCACCTCGACCGCCGCGAACGAGTTGAGCTCGAGGTCGGTGTTGGTGATGTCCTCGGGAAGCTGGCCCCAAAAGGCGTCGAAGGGGACGCTGGTGCCGTTGCACTCGTGCAGGGTCGCGCTCGAGGTCGTCACGAAGGCGGCCCGCAGGCTCACCGTCCAGCCCTCGTCCGTCTCGAAGGTTCGCGCGTCGCCGTTGGTGAGGTCGGGGAATCCCCCGTCCTCGGGCGTGGCGTGATGGGTGACCATCAGCTGCACGAGGGTCGAGCCCTCGTTGTTGAAGGCGTCGATGAGGTCACAGCCGGCGCCGAGAACGGCGGTGGAGGAAAGAGCGGCGGCGGCGATGAGATGGCGGAGGGAGAAGGACATGACGGGGTTGCCTCGCTTCGACAGATACCAATAAGCCAGGTTACATATTTTGAATCAAGTGAAAATTGGACCCAAGCCGAAAATATTTGTGGTGCTCATTGCTCGAAGAATCGTTGCGGAACGTGAATTGCGCAAAAAAAGCACGATTTCGGACGCGAGGCAGATCCCTCCGGCTTCGCCGGATCGGTTGATAACTAACAAATCTATACCGATTCTCAGGGTGGTATGGGGTGTGTAGACCCCATATGTGATCACACTAGTGCTCCGTGGTGGGTTGACCTGGGTTGCACAGGTCCGGTAGGGCCCTCTCTGTGTCGTTCTACAGGCGATTGGCCGTCAGCATGGTGGTGACTTTGTCGACATGTCGATTAGGGGGCGAAAGACCCCACGATTCCCCACCGGCCCTTACTCAGCGGCCGATCTCCTCCAATGTGGGAGGAGATCCCCACTCGTATGCCCGACCGGACCAGGTGGTGGTCCGCCATCTCGGTCTGGACTGGACGGTGTCGTTCGCCGACCGGCAGCTGGTGGGGTCGGCGACCCTGCGCGTGGAGCGGACCGATCCCGACGCCCCGCTGCGCCTCGACGCGCGCGATCTCGACATCCAGTCGGTCCGCACCGCCACCCTCGGGGCGGATTCGCGCGAGGGCCCGCTGCGGCTGGCGGGAACGGAGCACGCGTGGGCCGAGACCCCGTGGGCGAAGGGCGAGCGGGATCCGGTGCTCGGCGAGCCGCTGGAGATCGTGCTGCCCCCGGGGGCCGACCTGGTGCGGATCGAC
>JGI12210J13797_10856901_pt1 | contig 13251 bp, 8 predicted proteins | sample ElkSlonscriptome_3_FD_13797 | JGI IMG/M metagenome (IMG submission 13797)
TTGAACCTTGAACCTTGAACCTTGAACCTAAACCCCATTTCCGTCAACGGATAAGAACAAATGCCCGATAGCTCCGAAATGGTTCTCGCCGTCGAAAAGTATCTTCTCGATCTTCAGGATCGAATATGCGCGGCGTTCGAGCAAAGCGATGGTCAGGCGAAGTTCCGGGAAGATGCCTGGGATCGTCCCGGTGGGGGCGGCGGTCGCACTCGCGTGATCCAGGACGGCGCGGTGTTCGAAAAAGGCGGCGTGAATTATTCGCTGGTCCACGGCAACGCGCTGCCGGCCGCGGCCAGTGCGCGGCGTCCCGAGCTGGCCGGACGCAGTTTCCAGGCGCTGGGCGTATCGATCGTCATGCACCCGGTCAATCCCTTTGTCCCGACCAGTCACGCCAACGTTCGCTTCTTCATCGCCGAGAAGGCGGGCGAGCCGCCGGTGTGGTGGTTTGGCGGCGGTTTCGACCTGACGCCGTATTATCCGTTCGACGAGGATTGCCGAAGCTGGCACGGCGCGGCCCGCGACCTGTGTGCGCCGTTCGGTGAAGGCGTCTATGCCGATCACAAGCACTGGTGCGACGAGTACTTCTTCCTCAAGCACCGAGATGAGACGCGCGGCGTAGGCGGATTGTTTTTCGACGACCTTAACGAATGGGGCTTTGAACGAACCTTTGCCTACATGCAGGCCGTCGGAAACGGCTATCTGGATGCGTATCGCCCCATCGTCGAGCGTCGCAAGAACATTGAATACGGGGAGCGCGAAGTCGATTTCCAGCGCTACCGCCGCGGCCGCTACGTCGAATTCAACCTGGTCTACGATCGAGGCACGTTGTTCGGTCTGCAGTCCGGCGGGCGTACGGAGTCGATTCTGATGTCGCTGCCGGCGACCGCGCACTGGCGCTACGACTGGCATCCAGAGCCCGGAACCCCGGAGGCGAAGCTGGCCGAATATCTCAAGCCCCGGGACTGGGTCGGGCGAAGCTGATGTAACGAGTCTTTGCCGGCGATACCGGACAGCGAATTCGCGCCGAAGTTTCGGTCGATACCATGGCCTGAGCGAAGGCCGGAGGCAATGAAATACTTGGCTACAGACTTTTTAACGGCACGCTGAAATCGGTAGACAATCCGATCGAAGGGCTCGACGACCTGGTCTGGCTGCATTTGTTCGACTAGTGTACCCCGCCGTTAATCGGGTAACATCCAGAGAGTGACTGAATCGACAGTGCAAGACGCGTCCTGCAGTGAATGGCCCGCCCTTTACACGGGGCGCAACGCCGGGGCGATACTGCCGTAATGGTTGTACAAGCGCAAAGGCTGGTTGTAGCAGGAAGTTTAAGGCCCGAACATCCGACCGGCTTATTGGCCACGTTTTTTTGCGAAAATCGTAAAGTGCCGCCGTCTCCGTAATCCCTAAAACTCAATCCGGTGGTCAACAAACAGCATCTTCCCCTTCCCCTTCCCCTTATCCCGAAATCCGTCCTGCATAGCTCACCTTGCCCGTCGCCGATGCCAGCGAAGCACCCGATGCGCATTACCGAGAAACAGCTGATACCCGAGAAACACCCCGGCGGCGCCGATGAACATCAGCCATTCCGGCCAGCCGTACTGCCAGGCCAGGAGGCCGAACAGGCCGGTGGCCACCACCAGAAGGTGAATCAGATGCACCGTGGTTGTTACGCTGTAGCCGCAGCGCCGGAATATATGGTGCAGGTGGGTGCGGTCGGGTGCGAACGGGCTCTTGCCAAGATGGAGGCGGCGGAAAAAAAGCGCCAGCGTATCCATGGCCGGAACGACGAGGATCCACGCGATGGAAACCGGATAGATGTTGCTGCCTGCATCCTTGTGAATGGCTACGGCCAACCAGGCGATCGCGAAACCCAGCATCATGCTGCCCGCATCGCCGAGGAATGCCTTGGCGCGTTCCCGACCCGGCATCCGGAGGTTGTGCACCAGGAACCCCAGGGTTGCCAGCGCGAGTACCAGCGGGATTGCCACCAGGCTTGCCGACGCGCCGCTCATCCAGCCGGCCAGCGCCAGCAGCGCGAAGATGAACATGCAGCTGCCGCCGGCCAGACCGTCCAGGCCGTCTGACATATTGATGGCGTTGATCATGAACACCACGCACGCGACGGTAAACGGGCCGGCGAAATATCCAAGGCCGACCAGCCCGTAGGCGGGCCCGAAGACTTCACCCAGAATGTTCACGTTGAGCCCGCCGCCGTAAACCATCAAGCAGCCTACGCCGGTCTGGATCAGCAGCCGGGCCGCCGCGGAGACTTCCATGAGATCGTCGGCAAGCCCGGTCAGCAGCAGCACGATCATGCCCAGGATCAGCGACCAATAGGGCGCTATTGGCGCGCCCAGAACGAGCATGGCGACAAAAAAACCTGCGAACACGCCCAGGCCGCCGGTCAGCGGCGTCGGTTTCGCGTGGCGCTTTCGGTGATTGGGATGATCGATGAGACCCAGTCGTTGGGCCGGGCCGTCGATAGCCGGAATCAGCACACCGGAGACCAGAAAGGCTACCAGCAGTGCAAGTCCAATATCCAAGAACGCGGTCACAAACCTCCCCCTCTCGATGGTTATCGCTTGACGTACAACACCATTTACGCTCCCTGAAACACAGTCTACATTAGCTGGATATCATTTGTACAATGTTGCCTGGACGCGCCGCTTCCTCGTGTTCCGATTCCTCTTTTCGCCGTCTTTCCGGGGCGAGCAGGACGCCAATAAACATCGCCAGAACGACCTGCGTCGCCGGTATGTGCCAGCTGAAATCTCCAAGTGCAACAAGCGCTTGGGCGCACAGGCCGGCATACAATGGGATTGTCTCGCGATTCAGTCGGGCATTCCGCCACAGCGCTGCTGCCGCGGCTGCCAGCAGACAGGCGCCCAACAGGCCCATTTCCAGAAGCCACTGCAAAAGATCGTTGTGGGCATAGTCGTACCAGCCCGATATGTCGCCCGGCTGCACCTGCTTGAACACGGCCTCGAATCCACCGAGTCCGACCCCGCTGAGCCACCACTGAGCGGGTAGATCGTTGATCATTGCCGCGAACACCCTCAGTCGCGATTCCTCGCCGGCGGTCGCGACCAGGCGTTCGGCCAGCGGGGTCAGACCATACCAGGTGGCTGCTACCAGCGCGCCGAACGCGGTCAAGTACATCGGCCAGACCGCCACCCGGCTGAGTCGCGCCCGGAAACGGGTCCAGAGCACCAGCCCCACGAGCATTCCGGCCAGACCCGCCGCACTGCCCAGCCGCGACGCCGAGCCCAGCAGCGCCGCACCTATGATTGCGCCGGAGATGATGCTGCCGGCTACTCTGAGTTCGAACGGCAGCCGCTTGATGCCCGGCATCGATCGCCGCCACCACAGACTCACCACCAGCGGCCAGGTCAGCGCCAGATACCCGGCGAACAGGTTGCGGTTGCTGAAGCTGCCGTGCGGGAATTCGACGTTGTTGCGCGGCCATATGCCGAATATGGTTTCCGAGCCCGCCGCGTGCGAGGTCAGCCCGTAAAGGGCCTGGAACAGCGCGGATAAGGCGACCAGGAGCCAAAGCAGGTCGCGGTGTTTGCGCTGCAGCGCGCTGGTGGCCCAGGCGACCGTCATCAGCGCCATGAATACCGCCCAGCCGCGCAGGGTGGCATTGGGGTTTGGCGACCACTGGCCAGGCTGTGACTCGCCGTGCCAGAGGGTTTCGGGATAGGGGCCGAGGGCGCGCGCCAGCGGCTCGAACGGCAGCAGCTGAAGCATTACCCAGGCAGTGAGAACGCCGGCGAAAACCCACCAGCCGGTCCGCGGCGGCGCCAGCGTGGAACCCGATCCCGTTCCGACCAACGCGGCCAGCGCCACAGCCAGCGCGCCCAGCACCATCACCAGTCCGCTGCTGGTCAGCGTCATCGGCGTGCGGTTGCCCATCATCAGCGGCAACACCAGCACCAGCAGCGCCAGCAATGCGAAGACCGCCAGGTGGCGGGCCGGGGTGCGTGAATCGTTCATTCGATTTCCAACCGGTCGATGGCCAGGCGGCCGCCGCGCTCGACCAGCAGGAAGTTGCTGCGGCCCGAGAGCAGGGTTTGGTTGGCGCCGTCGCGGTCGACGCGTACGTCCAGATTGGTTTCCACGCGCCAGGCGTCGTCGTCACGCCCCAGCCGCAGCACCTTCAGCGTTACCTGGCGGGAATCGGCCGAATCGAACCCGGTGCGGAAATGGTCCGCGATCTGCTGGCGCCCGCGCATCGAGCCCATACGGGCGTCCGGCGCAAACGACCCGGCAATGCCCGCGATATTTCCGGTCTGCATTGCGCTATGCAGCCGTTGCAATACCTCGCCGGCCGGGTGCCGGCCCAGTGGACCGAGTACCAGTTCAGAAGCGGTTTGCGCCGATGGCACCGGTTTCGGGTTTCCGGATTCGGGTTTCCGGGCAGGCGCGTCTGGTTTGGCGGTTTCAGTTTCGTTCGCGGCGATTCGGGACTCAGTGCCTCGTTCATCGCCGGCAGGGCCGGCTCCTACACTCGTAGACGATTCGGAGACGGGGTCGGAATCAACAGCCGGCACTGAGCCGTCTACAGGAGTAGGAGCTTGCCCTGCAAGCGATTGGCTATCTGTAATGGTCGGCTCTGCGGTTTCCGGCTTCCGGTTTCGGGTTTCCGGAGAAGCGACGGCTTCCGATTCGCCGACGTCCGAGCGTGCGACGGCGTTTTCGGCTCCCGGGCCTCGTCCATCGCCGGCAGGGCCGGCTCCTGCACTCGTAGACAATTCGGAGACGGGATCGGAATCAACAGCCGGCACTGAGCCGTCTACAGGTGTAGGAGCTTGCCCTGCAAGCGATTGGCTATCTGTAATGGTCGGCTCGGCGGTTTCCGGCTTCCGGTTTCGGGTTTCCGGAGAAGCGGCGGCTTCCGATTCGCCGACGTCCGAGCGTGCGACGGCGTTTTCCGTTCCCGGGCCGCGTCCATCGCCGGCAAGGCCGGTTCCTGCACTCGTAGACGATTCGGAGACGGGGTCGGAATCAACAGCCGGCACTGAGCCGTCTACAGGAGTAGGAGCTTGCCCTGCAAGCGAAGCTTCACCATCTTTGCTTGTCCCGGCATTCGGCGATTCATCTGCCTCCGTTTCGGTGCCGTCGTCGCCGCTTCCCGAATCCGGAGCCCGGGAACCCGAAACCGGCCGTTTCTCTTCTTCCCCAATCCGTCGATACAACCGCGCCGTATCGTCCTCCAGCCCCATCGCCGCCAGCTGCTCGTCGACGGTCTGGAGGGCCGCGACGGTCGCAATCTTGCCGTTCGGGTTCATCGCCCGTCGCGCCGCGGCCAGGAGCGGGGAGACTTCGGTGTCGGAAGACGAAGACAACGGTTTCGGGTTTCCGGTTTCGGGTTTCGGAGCGGACACGCCGGATTCGGCGGGTTCTGTCGATGCCGCGGCGACTCGGGTATAGGGGCCTCGATCATCGCCGGCAGGGCCGGCTCCTACGCCCGTAGCTGAATTCGAGCCGGAAGCTGAATCGTCGGACGGCGCCGAACTCTCGACCGCTGTAGGAGCTTGCCTTGCAAGCGATTCATTATCTGGGTCCCGGTCATCGCCGATTTCCGCACCCGAACCCCAGCCTGAGTAGCCGGTTGCCTGGTTCGCTTGTTGGTTTGCTGCCGGTTGTTCGTTGTTGGTTGTTTGTGTTATCGGAGGTGGCTCCGGCGCCGATTCATCGCGGCCGGAGCCCGCTCCCACAGAATCATCTTCGAATCCTGCCGCACTCACCGACGGGTCGTCCCCGGAAACCGGAACCCCGAAACCGGAAACCGGATTTTCTTCCTCACCCGCCCCAACCGAATCCGAGGAAGAAACCGCTGAATTCGCGCTTTCTTCAGAACCCGGAGCCGGCACCAACACCATGTTCAACACCGGAAGCAGTGCCAGCACCGCCAGCCCGCCGATCAGTTTGGGGGCCAGGTAGCGATCATTCCCGAACCGTGCTCGAAGCTGGTTGGCGATCGCCCGGATGCGGCGTTTCCGGGGGCGCGGCGGCGCGCGATGCTTTGCCGGACGGATGCCGCCGGCCCGGGGATGCGTCCCTGGCCGGACAGGGTCCGGTGCGACAATCCGTGCTTCCGGATCCTGCTTGAAGCGGGCATAGGCCCGATGTACGGCCTGGGACCGCTGGGTCAACCAGTCCGCCAACTCCGGAAAACGATCCGGGTGAAACGCGCTGGCCAGACGGCGGAATCGGATACGCCTCCGAGTAGCCGGCTCCGATGCATCGAGCCCGGCCGCCGCAGGCCGCAGTTCGCCGGCGTCGAACAGCACGTCGTCCAGGCGGTGCAGCACCATCTGCAGCAGCACCGGGTCGTGGCCCGGGCGGGGGAGGTGTGCGACGTCCGCGCCTTCGCGCGCCGCCGAGCCGGTCAGCCAGCCGAGCAGCGCTTCGACATCGTCGACCGAAAGGTGCGGCCGCTCGCCCTGGCGCAAGCTTTCGAGAAGGGGGCGGAGGGTGTTCATGGCGCCTTCGGCCTCGTTTTCCGGTTTCCGTTTTCCGGTTTCCGGAGATCCAAAGGTGTGTTCGATCGCGGATTGTCGGTCGATTGTCTTGTGGGCGGCAGCTCTGGCGCCGATTCATCGCGGCCGGAGCCCGCGCCTGCAGAAATCTGCCAAGAATCGGGGCTGTCGACATCGACGGCAGGGCTGGCGCCCACGCCTGCAGCGAGCATGGAGCTGGATTCCAGACCTTCCATCGCCCCTGGGCCATCTATCGGGGTAGGAGCTTGCCTTGCAAGCGAATCGGAATTTGATTGAACCCCGTCGCCGAAGACGCCGACTCCCACACCCATAGCCGATTCGTCGGCCGGCGGGTTTTCACCCGAACCCGGAACCCGGAAATCGGAAACAGCGCCTTTCACCGAGGCCTCCCGCCCCAGCGCCTCGGAAGCCGCGGACTCAAGCGATTTTTCAGGTTCGGCCGGCGCGATCGGTTCTATCCTGAATTCGTCCAGCCACAGCGCGCCGTCGATAAAGCGGTCGAAGGCCTGGGTCGAGTCCCGGCGCACTGCCAAACGCATCACCTTCGAATCCTCCGGCACGTCGAATTCAATCGACCACTCTCGCCAGTCGAATGCAGTGTCCGGCACCCGCAGCGTTTCGCTAAAGCGACTCCCTTCGGCACGAAGTTGCAGGTAGGGCAGGGCGCGGGTCGTCAGCCCGTCGGCGCGCCAGACCCCGGACAGCCTATACCGGCCCCCGGGCGTTACCGGTATACGAATCCACGGTCTGCTCAGCCTCACGTTCTCCTTGCCGTTGAAAGCAATCTTCAGGCTGGCGGGAGATGAATAGCTTTGATCAAGGTCGCGTTGAATGACAACGCCCGGCGAAGCAAACCGCCTGCGCCAATTCAGCCCAAGGCTCTCGCCCAGTTCGCGGGCGAAATCCCCGTTCACGAGCATGCCCGGTCGCCAGGTCGGATCCCGATCGGACCAGAGCTCGGCCGCGTGCGCCACCTGGCCCGTGTCGAGCAGAAGCTCCACGTACTGCAGAAAGGTCGGGTCGTCCAGTCGCGGTTTGGGCTCCAGGCGCTTCCAGACCTCGTCGGCCAGGGAAAAATCGTTTTGCCGAAGCGCCACCTGCATGGCCTCGTCGAGGTACGCGCGCGCCGGCGGCAGCATCCGGTCCACCAACTCGCCGGGGTCCGAGATCCAGCGGCGGCCGATGAACAGTGCCTGCCCGGTATCGCGCGGATACAGCTGCAACCACTGCCTGAGCTGCCGTTCGGCCAGTTCGGCGTCCCCGGTCTGAAGCGCAATCTGTGCCGCACTCCAAAGCGTGGGCCGATGGAGCGGACGGATGGCAATGGCCTTGTCCAGCAACGTATCGACCTGCTGCAGGCTGCCTGCAGCCACCCTGATTTGCGCCAGATCGAGCCATTGCCGGGCATCGAGCGGATAATACGGCGACACTTCCTCGATCAGTTCCGAGGTGGTTTCCGAAGCGATCATCCAGTCGTCGCTGGCCGCCATGACGAGCTCGCGCTGGCCGTAACCGCCCCAGGGCTGGGGCCACGGCATCGCGGACGCTGAAAGCGCCGACGCGTCGCCGCTCCGCACCTGCCGCAAATTGAAAAAATCGGCAAGCATGATGTAGCCGCCGAAAGCCAGCAGGGTCACCAGCAAGGCGTTTCCGGGGCGAATGCTCACCTGGAGGGCCGGAAGCCGCGCCGGGTCTTTTCGTCAGGCAGTTCGGCCGAGTATTTTTCGGGGGTTCGGTTTACCTGCTTCACCGTCTTTTTCATCGGAATCATAGTTGTAATAGTAAGACGAGTAGTAGGCGTAGTCGGGGCTGTCCAGATCGACCGCGTTGAGCACGACACCCAGGACCGGCGCGCGCACCTGCGCCAGGCGCCGCATGCTGGCCTTGATGTTGTCCTTTCCGGTAACGCCGGCCGACGTGACGACGATGACGCCATCGACGAGCCTGGACAGGATCATCGCGTCGGCAAGGCCGAGAATTGGGGCCGAATCGATAATCACGTGGTCGAAGGCGCGGGCGTTCATCGCGATGATCTTGGTCATCCGTTCCGAGCTCAGGAGCTCGGCCGGGTTCGGCGCCTGGTTGCCGCTGGGCATCACGAACAGCCCGTCGACGTCGGTTGAAACGATCGCCGAGCTTTCATCACCGGTCGACTGTTTGCCGGCGATCTTGTTGGTCAGTCCCGGGCTCTGGGGCTTGCCGAAATCTCGGTGCAGCCGCGGCTTGCGCAAATCAGCGTCGACCAGCAGCACGCGCGAGCCGTTTTGCGCCATGACCGTGGCCAGGTTGATGGCCGTCGTGGTCTTGCCGTCGCCGGGGCCCGGGCTGGTGATCAGGATTGTCTTGGGCATCCCCTCGGGCGTGGAGAACATCAGGCTAGTGCGCAGCGATCGGAACGCCTCGGACACCGAAGATTTCGGGAAGCGCGCGCTGTAATGGCCCACGGCGCGTTCGGGCGTCGCAAATTGCCGGTTGTCCTGGCGCATGCTTTTCGGCTTGACCATCGGCACGAGACCGAGCACCGAGCGGCCGGTCAACGCCTCCAGGTCTTCGGTCCGGTGAATCGTCGAATCGAAGAACTCCAGCACCAGCGCCAGACCGACGCCGATGGCAAGGCCCAGCGCAAGCGCCATGGCCAGATTCCGGCTCATGTTGGGTTTGTACGGCCCGCCGGGGGGAAGCGCGGCTTCGATGACGGAGATGTTGTTTTCCTGCACGCCGGCGGCCACGCCAATCTCCTTCATGCGCTGCAGAAGGCCGTCGTAGAGCTCGCGGTTTGTCTCGAGTTCCCGGTTGAGGATGTTGTACTGCACGCCTTGCGTGTTCAGCGCCAGGATGGTCTGCTCGCGCTGCTCGATGGCCTCGCGCAGCGATTCGGCTTCGGCGGTCAGGCTGTTGTACCGGCTTAGAATGCCGCGGACCGCCAGCGTGCGTTCCTCGGCGATCTGGTTCGAGATGGTATCCATCTGGTTGCGCAGTTCCACCAGCGTCGGATAGTCTTCCTTGAATCGCTGCGCCAGGCTGGCGTATTCGGTGGCCATCTGGGCGCGCTGCTGGCGCAGGGCACGAATTTCATCGCTTTCGTTGATCAGGTTGATGTCGGTGGCCTGGCCGCGCTCGATCATGGTCTTGTAGCTGCCCAGCTGAATGAGCTCTCGCTCGATTTCGCCAAGGCGTCTATTGAGCTCGTTCAGCGTATCGGTGGCCATGGAAATGCGCTGTTCCAGGTCGGCCACCTGGTTTTCACGGGCAAAATCGAGCAGCGCCTGGTCGGCGCGTTCCAGCGAAATCCGCATATCCGCGAGCTGCTCCTGCAGGAATTCGCGGGCCTCGTTGCCGGCCTCGAAGCGGCGCTGCATCGTCGATCGCGTGTACTCATCGATCACCGAGTTGACTACGCGGGCGGCAAAGCCGGGGCTGAAGCTGTCGAACGAAACCGCCACCAGGTCGGTACTCTCGATAGTTCGTGTCGACAGTCGAGAGCGCAGCGCGCCTGCCGCCCGCATGATCTGGCGCTCCCGGCGCTGCTCCTCGCTGAGCGCATTCAACTGGGGCCGCTTCTGCATTCTGAAAGCCGAGGTAACGGTGTAGTAGACCGAACGAATTTCGCCTATGAGGCTCCGCTGACGAATTTCGCCGTTGAGCTCCGGGTGATCCTCGATACCCTCGGTGCGGACCACGTTTTCGGCAATCTCGCGCGATCTCAGGATTGCCAGTTGAGAGTTCCGAAACTGGAACCCGCCGTAGGCCGCCGCGCCGGATTCGTTGGTAAAGCTCTGGTACTGCAGGATCTGGTTGCCCGGCGGCTTGATCTGAATCGTGGTCGTGGACTTGTAGACGGGCACGGTGAGCGTGGTTGCCAGAAAGCTCGAAACCAGCAGAATCAGTACGACCGAAATGACCACCCATTTGCGTTTGAGCACCGAGCGCCAGAGTTCGCGAAGATCGATGGTCTCGTCGTCGGCCATTGCGCCCGCGTTGGGATCGTAGGGTACAAGCTGATTGTCCCGGTGCGTCACCGGTCTCAAGTGCTTGCCGCCCAACTCGGGATTTTCAATTTCAGACATGCTTTCTGGCTACCCCTGTACTTCCCCTGTACTTCCAGTATCGGGTTTCCCCGATCATTGAGTAACTATTGAGTGATTATCTACCGATAGGCCGGTAACCGACCATCACCAGTCGGCGCAAACCTTCCCACGCGCCAACCCAGGCAGTGCGGAACGGGCCGCTTTCGACCATCACGATATCGCCGTCGCGCAATTTTATGTCGGCCAGCGGAGACTCCCGAATCTCGTTCATGGCCACCGTTTCCTGGTTCCATTGGTTGGATTGGGGGTCGCGACGCAGGACGTTGAGCTTCGAGCGATTGGCCTCGAATTTCAGCCCGCCGGCCATGGTGATGGCCTTGAGCACCGTAATTTCTCCGGACTGTGTATACACGCCCGGGCGCTCGACCGCGCCTTCGACAAAGAACGATCCGGCTTCCGGCACATTGATGACCGCCGATTCGCCCAGCACGACGTTCGTGTCCGCACCGCCTTGCATCAGATCCTCGATGTTGATCATCAGGTTGCGGACCTTCAGCGTGCCGTCCTCCGAGTCGCGAACCCGATCGGTCAGGTACACCGTTTCCCCGGCATTGCTTGAGAGACCACCGGCCATTGCCAGCGCTTCGACAAGGCTCACCTTGCGCTGGGTGTTGTAGATTTTGGGCTGGGATAGCGCGCCGATCGCGGTGAACTGCTGGCTTCTGAACTCGACGACGCTCAGATTCACCTGCGGATTTCTCAGGTATTTGGCGCCGTAGCGCGCCGCCAGAACGCCCTCGGCTTCGTTCAACGAATAGCCGGACAGCGCCAACTCGCCGATCAGCGGCACGCTCACGCGGCCCATGCCGTCGATTCGGTAATCGCCGGAAAGCTCGTCGACGCCGAACACTTTCATGCTGATCTCGTCGCCCGCGCCCAGCCGATATACCGAATCGTCCAGTCCGGTCGCGACGGCGCGCGACAGGAGCTGCTGATTCAGATTGCTGGTGTCGTTGTCAGTGGCGTATTCGTTCTGGAATTCCTCGAAAGTCATCCCGTCCGAGCCCGGCGGCGGCCCACCCGCGCAACCCCCGAGAAACAGGGCGGTTGCAAGCAATACAGCGATTTTCCAAGGCATCTTGATCACCTGGCTATTCCGTTAAATGTTGGATGCTGCTGCGAGGCGACAAGGGACGACTCGTGGACGGGACTGGCTTATAGCCGCCTGCTCCGAGCCGGACGCCCGGAGCAAGCGCAGGCGATCAAGGCGATACGGGTCTCTCACGTGACCTGCTGCCGCCTCGATCGGAGACAACGTAGACCCCCGTTGCTCCGGCGGTTACGCCCAGAAACGCGCCGACGACGCGATTGTCCCACCAGTAGGCGCCAATCACGTCCTGCATCACGTCCAGGTAGACGAAACGCTTGATTTCACCGGTCTGGCCGTCGATGAACCGAATCTCGTAGTCGCCCGGGCTTCCCGGGGCCTCGAATTCCAGCTCGTTGCCTTGGTCGCTGTTGACCAGCGATTCGAACTCGTCCGGCTCGGCGCCGGACTTTGCAATCACCACGTAATCGCCGTCGACCGTCTCGGTCGATTCCCAGCGGATCAGGAATTCTTCGTTGGTGCCCACGCGCTCCGGTGATTGAATAAGCACCGGTGGCTTGCGCGGGTCGGAAATCTCTGACTGCGTGCGAATGGTCTTATTGGGCATATCGAGCAGGCCCACGCTTTCGCCGGCAGAAACCTGATAGCGCACTGAGTCGCCGTTGCGAATATGCAGCGCGCCGGAGCGCACGGAAGCCTTGATGTTGCCGTCGGCGAGAAGCTCGATGGTGCCAACGCTGGCGCCGTCGCGGGCCACTTGCATGGAGCGCACTTCCGGCGCCTGGCCGTGGACGGTGAAATTTCCGACCCGGAACACGAAGTTTTCTCGACCCTCCGGGAATGCGTAAAGCAGCGAACCTTCGATCACGTCGGCTTCAAAGCTGCCGCTTTCGGTCTGGACCACCTGCACGCGGCTGCCCTTGGGAAAACCGAAACCGCCCCCGCCATTGATGTTCAGAACCGCATCGTCGCGATTGACGATGACCGTGTCGCCGGAAAAAAACGTGTAATCGGACTGATTCAGCCGCACCGGCTTGCCAGCTTCCGCAGCAATCACTTGGAATTTCCCTTCGGACTGCAGCGTGCCAATAGGCGTCGAAGCTAAAGCCGTCACGGCCCAAAGGGCGGCGGCAAGTGCGATTAAGGTCCGGTTGAAGGTCATGTCAATACATCCCCTGTCGAAAAAACAAAAAAAACGGGCTTGATAAATCAGCCTCTACACCACGCATTCCCACTATTGAAGTCTAACGTCATGCGCTGTCAATATCAAATAAAACAGCTACGTGTATTGTGAAATGTATCACAAATACCCCCCAAGTGGAACCGGCCCCGGGCCGGTAAATTAAGTTCATCGCATGAACGATGAGCAGTTTCGGAAGAACGATGAGCAGTTTCGGAAAAATGACGACATCGCCGCCCCGCGCCAAACCAACCCCCACATCCAGAATAGACACAAATTTTCGACAAGATTACCCTGTCGATGCCCGAAGAAACCGAGGCTTTCCGCTGACTTGCCTTTTCCGACCACTGACGCCTGACCACCAACTTCCGGTTATTCTCCAAACCGGAAACCGGCTTTCATCCCCTAACCCTTAACCCATTCCCC
>JGI12210J13797_10075541_pt1 | contig 13250 bp, 10 predicted proteins | sample ElkSlonscriptome_3_FD_13797 | JGI IMG/M metagenome (IMG submission 13797)
TCCAGGCGTCACCGACCATCTCCAGGGGCAGGTTGAAGACCGAGGGAAAGGCCACACCGAGGCGCATCACGATCCGGCGATTCGTCAGGGCGTAGGTGGTGGTGCGGGCCACCAGCCAGGCCCACCCCGTCACGAGCCCCACGGCGACGGCACCCAGGAGGAGGAGCCATAACCCCCGGGCGATACCTCCGCCGATGCTGTTCAGCACCGTGGCGAGACCGGCGAGGGCCACGAAGTAGGCGGCAATCCAGCGATTCTTGAAGGCGTGTCGAGCCAGCATGGCCGTATCCGGCGAGCCTTCCCAGAGCAGCTCCTCCCCCTCGGGAAGCGGTTCGTCGACGCCCCGGATGTAGACGCTGTTCATCATATGAGCGACTCGTTCCGGCTCGGCTCCGCATAGCGATAGCCGCCGGCGTAATACGCTACGATCTTGTCCTCCTCCAATAGCGTAATGCGGTTCGGGACGCGGAGTTTGGGCACGTCGGGGAAGTGGTGGCCGAAGATCGCCCGCACCTTCACCGTCCCGGAGCGCTTCACCCGCACGAAACCCATGGGGAGGAGGACGGTGCCGCCCCCATTCAACTCCACGGTCAGGTAGCGAGGCTGCGGCTCTGCGAGGTCGACCCACACATCCGTTACGGTGCCCACCTCAACACCGTCTCCGGCCTCCACGGTCATGCCCCGGGGGTCCGGGTCCCGGCGCTCCAGGTGGTACTCTGGAAGTTCGGAGAGGGGCTGGAATCGCGGCCGCCCGTCTACGGTGAGGTCATAGCGGTCTTCCCGGTCCGCCCAGGCTGCGGCACCCACACCGTCCTTCATGGGGTCACCGGTGGGGCTCAGCGATGCGCCGGGGTGGGCCCTCGATGGCTCGAGTGTCATACGTCCTCCTTCTCTTCGTCTTCGGTTTCGATCACGTCCACCTGGTCGACGACGATGGTCTCGTCCCTGGTCTCGATGACCTCGGTCTGGTGGACTACGATGCGTTGCTCCTCCTCGATCACGGTGGTGGTCACCGTGTCACCCACGACCTCGGTCGCCGGCGTACCGGAATCCACGAGGTGTTGTGCGGATGCGGCCGCGACGTGAGGGCTTCCCGCGTCCGGATTCTTCACGAGAGCCGGGTGCTTCACCCGAGGCTCGCGAGGGCTCGGCTGCGCCGGGAATCCCTGAACGCTGACTCCTTCCCGGTCGGAATCGAGAGGGTAGCCCTCTCGTTTGTCCTCCCGCCGGATGTAGATGACCAGCAACGCGAATCCGAGCCAGAACGACCAGATGAGGATGGTGGGCAGGTCGATGTAGTTGGCTTCCATGTGCATTCCTCCTTGTGAGGATTCAGCCGGGCAACTCCGCCAGGCCGAGGGCAGCGGTCTTCTCGGTCCGTTCCTGGACCGAATGACCACGAGGACTCACCAGGGGTCCCAGCACGACCATGGCCACGAACAGCGCCAGGATCTCCAGGTGATAGACGATGACGTATCCAGCTTCCGGTCCGTGTAGGGCCGGTCCGAGGGCGCCCGCGTCACCGAGTCGGGTGACGACGTCCCGGAGAATCCCTCCGAGACCCACGGCCAAACCGGCTGCAGTGGTCTGGACTGCGCCCCAGGCTCCTACGGCGAGCCCACTCCCCATCTCCTGAAGCCCCATGGCCGCCGTGAGCGTTCCGACGGCGAAGAGGCCGCCTCCGAAGCCGATCAGGACCGATCCCGCTCGGAGGAGATTCGGGGAGACGAAGGGCGCCGCCAGGACGACCAGGGCGAAGGCGAAGACGCCGGCCACCGTGCCCCAGGCCGCGATCCGCAAAGGATCGACACCTTTGGAGAGACTCCGGGCGGAGAGGGCGAACGCCGCCAGGGCGCCGGCGGCCGACAGGGCGGTGAGGAAGCTCGTGGCCCCGACACCCAGCGACATGACCTGGCCGCCGTAGGGCTCCAGTAGCACATCCTGCATCGCAAAGCCCGCCGAGCCGAGACCCACCGCCAGCAGGAGGCGGCCCGTCCGGTCGGTCCGGACCAGCGTGCGCCAGGCCTCGCGGAAGGCCGGACGGGGCGCAGCGTCGGCCCTGGGCATGTAGGCCTCTTGCCGAGCCTCTTGCTTCCACAGTGCGATTCCGTTCAGGATCAGCGTCAGGACTGCGGCGCCCTGGATCACCTGGATGAGCCGAAGGGGGCTGAAGTCCCGGAGGAGGGCCCCGAAGACCAGCCCACCCAGGAGGAGTCCGGCGAGGAACGTCACGTAGAGGAGGGCCACGACCTGGGGTCGTCGCTTTGCCTCGGACAGATCCGTCGCCAGCGCCAGCCCAGCGGTCTGGACCGTGTGGGCCCCGGCTCCGAGCAGGAGGAAGGCGAGGCCGGCCCCGGCGAGACCGATGCTGTGTTGAGCCTGCGTGTGGTCCGCCGTCCCGTCCAGCAGGATCAGGGCGAAGGGGAGGATGGCGAAGCCGCCGAACTGAAGCAGGGTGCCGAACCAGAGGTAGGGCACTCGGCGCCACCCCAACACGGAGACGTGATGGTCAGAGCGGAAGCCCAGGAGGGCGCGGAGGGGAGCGAGGAGCATGGGCACCGCCAGGAAGGCCCCGACGATCCACGCACTCATGGCCAGCTCCACGATCATGACCCGGTTCAGCGTCCCGGCCAGAAGCGCCAGCGTCATTCCCACCGTGACCTGGAAGAGCCCGAGCCGCAGGAGTCGCCTGAGGGGTAGCTCCTCGGACACGGCGTCCGCGAAGGGAAGCCACTCGGGCCCAAGACGGGTCAGAAGGCGCGTCACATTCACGAGGACCTGCCGCGTCTGCGGAGCTCGATCCCGCGGGAGATGTAGAAGCCCTTGTGGACCCGTGCGCTCCGGTCCAGTGCCAGGGAGACGGGCCCCCAGGGCCCCGTCAGGCCTCGGCGAAGGGCCCGGTCCCGTACTGGGATGATCCCCGGCGCGCGATCACGACGCGGGAAGATCTTGCCTACGCCGTGCATCACCCCGAGGAGGGGGGTCCAGGGAGCGACGGTGAGGACGATCGAGCCGGAGACGGCGCCCTCCATGGCCCGGAGTGCCGTGAGGGTGTCCCGGAGGGGGTAGTGGATGAAGCAGTCCATGGCCACCACGTGATCGAAACCCTCCTGTGCCGCCTCGACCATGTCGCCAGTCCGGAAGACCGGGGCGTTCTGGGGCAGGACATCCAGCCCCGAATTCCGACCGCTGCGGGCCACCTCGATCAACTCATCCGCCAGGTCCACGCCTACCACGCGTGCCCCACGACGGGCGAGCTCCCAGGACATCACCCCCGGTCCGCAGCCCGCGTCCAGGATCTTCGCGCCGTTCAGGTCCTCGGGGAGCCACGACAACAGGGCTGCTCGCATTTCGGCGCGGCCTGCCCGTACGGTCCTGCGAATGCGGCTCACGGGACTCCCGTCCGTGAGCTGGGTCCAACGCTCGGCGCCTTCCTTGAAATGGTCCTCGACCCGATCCGTGTGGCGGGTCCAGGTGGAGGGGGCGGAGGAGTCGAGCGAGCGGGCCATCAGTCGAAGCCGAGGAGGTTGAAGATCGTGTTGTCGTCCAGGGGATCGGGCATATGGGCCGGCACCCCGTTCATCATGGTGCGGGCGAGACCCGTGTAGATCTCCTGCACGGCCCGGACCTCCTCGGAATCCTCCATCTCGAAGAGGGTCTTCTTCTGGAGCCGGCTTCGACGGACGGAGTCGAGGTTCGGGACCACGGCCATGATGTCCATGCCCAGACGGGCATTGAACTTGTCGATCTGGTCGGTCTCAGCGGCACGGTTGGCGATCACTCCGCCCAGGCGGACCTTGTAGTTCTTCCCCTTCGCCTTGATGGCCGCGACGATGCGGTTCATGGCGAAGATGGAGTCGAAGTCGTTGGCGGTGACGATCAGGGCCCGGTCGGCGTGCTGGAGAGGGGCTGCGAAGCCCCCACAGACCACGTCGCCGAGGACGTCGAAGATGACCACGTCGGTGTCGTCGAGGAGGTGGTGCTGCTTGAGGAGCTTCACCGTCTGGCCCACGACGTACCCCCCGCACCCCGTCCCTGCCGGCGGGCCTCCGGTCTCGACGCACATGACGCCGCTGTAGCCCTCGAAGACAAAGTCCTCGGGCTGAAGCTCCTCCGCGTGGAAGTCCACTTCGGCCAGCGTGTCGATGACCGTGGGGATCATCTTCCCCGTCAGGGTGAAGGTGCTGTCGTGCTTGGGGTCGCACCCTACCTGAAGGACCCGGTGACCCTCTCGGGCCAGCGCCGCGGAGAGGTTGGAGGAGGTGGTGGACTTCCCGATCCCTCCCTTGCCGTAGATGGCGATCACCCGAGCGCCCTGGATCTCTTCGGCGCCGTCCATGTGGACCTGGACGGATCCCTCTCCGTCGCCTACGCCATCGGTCCCCATCACGGGGAGTTGTGTTCCTGAGTTCATGCTGCTGCCTCCGGGTCGATGCCTTCGAGTCGGTCTTCCAGTTCGTCCGCCGCATCCTGCAGGGCGGCCATCGTCTCTTCATCGGGGGTCCAGAACCCCCGGTCACACGCCTCCAACAACCGACCGGCCATACGGACGGCGGCGTCGGGGTTGAGCTCTGCGAGACGCTTCCGCATCTCCGGGTCCAGGACGTAGGTCTCTCCGATCCCCTGGTAGACCCAGGGGGAGACGGCTTCAGCCGTGGCGGACCAACCCAGCGTGGTGGTCACCCGGGCCTCGACCTCTCGAACTCCCTGATAGCCGTGAGCCAGCATGGCCTCGTACCAACGGGGGTTCAGGGTCCGGGTCCGAGACTCCAGCGACACCTGCTCCTGAAGGCTCCGGACCACACCGGCGCCCCGGGTCTCATCGCCGATGTAGGCCGGAACGTCCTTGCCTGAGGCCCGGCTGGCGGCCTTGGTCACTCCGCCCAGAGCGTCGACGTACTGATCCACGTCGGAGACGCCCAACTCCACGGAGTCGAGGTTCTGGTAGGCGGCGTCCACCTTGCCCAGCGCCATCTCGAAGAGCTCGTGGGCTGGTGCCGCCCGGCCATCCCGACCGTAAGCGTAGCCCTTCCGCCGGACGAAGACCTCCGCCAACTCGTCGCCGTCGGTCCAGGCGCCGGTCTCCACGGTCTGGTTCACGTTGGCGCCGTACGCGCCGTCGGCGTTGCTGAAGACGCGCCGAGACGCCTCTTCCAGAGTGCAGCCCAGCGCCTCTTGTTGGGCCAGGGCGTGCCGCCGCACCGCGTTCTGCTCCGGATCCTCGTCCGCCGAAGCCGCAAGCCACGCCGCATCCGCCAGGAGGCGGAGCTGGAGGGGCAGGAGGTCCCGGAAGACCCCGGACGCCGTGACCAGAACATCGACCCGAGGTCGGCCGAGCTCCTCCAGTGGAATCAACTCCGCCCCGGAGAGGCGGCCGTAGGTGTCGAAGCGGGCCTCGGCGCCGATCAAGGCCAGCGCCTGGGCCAGCGGTGCACCGTCCCGCTTCATGTTGTCGGTGCCCCACAGGGCCAGGGCCACAGTCTCGGGCCAGCTGCCATTCTCCCTCTGGAGTCGCTCCAGGAGCCGCTCCGCCTGAAGCTGTCCCTCGCGCTGCGCCGCAGCGGTGGGTACGCGCCAGGGATCGAAGCCGTAGGTGTTCCGGCCCGTGGGGAGGACGGCGGGATTCCGGATCACGTCGCCGCCGGGAGCAGGAGCGATCCAACGGCCGTCGAGGGCGTGGACCAGAGCATCGAGCTCCGGGTTCGCCAGCAGCCGCCCCCTGAGGTCTTCCAGGACAAGGGCCAGAGCATGAGCGTCCTGAGTCGAGAGGCCCGCCTCGGCAAGCTCCGTCTCCGCCCGCCGGGTGTCCCCGGCCTCGAGAGCCCGGACCGCCGGCTCCAGCGCGTCACGGGACGGAGGCGTAAGGGCCCCTCGCAGATCGTCGAAGGGGAGGATCTCCGCCTGTGGGAAGCCCGCCTCCGCAGCGGCGGCCAGCAGCTCGCAGCGGGCGTCGGGGCCTGGCGCGTGTCCCAGGACGTGCAGACCGGTGGGGATCAGGGCGTACTCCAGTTCGAGGAGCTGTTCCCGGAGGAACTGGACGACCTGCCCCGGCTCCGGCTCTCCCTCGGGGAGGTCCAGCTCCATGGCTTCAGCCCGGGCTCGGATCGTCTCGAGGAGGGCGTCGTCGCTGTTGCCGCGACCCGTCTGTGAGGACCAGCGGTCCAGCTCCTCCCGGAGCGCCAGCAGGTCCTTGTAGAGTCCAGCCCGGGCCAGGGATGGGGTGAGGTAGCTCAGGAGCGTGGCGTTCCCCCGGCGCTTGGCCAGCGTCCCCTCGGAGGGGTTGTTCGCTGCGTAGAGGTACAGGTTCGGGGTGTCGCTCATGAGCCGGTCGGGCCAACAACCAGGTCCCAGACCGACCTGCTTGCCCGGCATGAACTCAGCGGCGCCGTGGGTCCCGAAGTGGACCATGGCGTGAGCGCCGAAATCCTCCCGGATCCAGCGGTAGAAGCCGCTGAAGGCGTGGGTCGGCGCGAAGCCCTTCTCGAAGAGGAGCCGCATCGGATCCCCCTCGTAGCCCATCCCGGGCTGGAGACCGACGAAGAGGTTCCCGAACTCTGCGCCCAGCACCAGAATGTTGGCGCCGTCGGAGAGGTGGCGACCGGGCGCAGGGCCCCACGCCGCCTCGATCTCCTCCAGGTGGGTCTCCCGAGCGACGTGATCGTCGGTAGGCACCCGGACGTGGACCCGTGCCCGCGTCCCCAGGACCCGGGCTCCCTCACCCACCAGCATCTCCCGCAGCGCCTCGGCGCTCTCGGGGACGTCGATGTCGTAGCCCGAGTTCGCCAAGCGCTCCATGAGGGCGAAGAGGGAGGGGAAGACATCCAGGTACGCGGCCGTCCCGGCATTCCCCGCCGTCGGCGGGAAGTTGAAGAGGACGACGGCGAGCTTGCGGTCCTCCCGAGGCGTGGAACGAACCGTGATCCACCGATCCAGGCGCTCGGCCAGGTGCTCGATGCGCTCCTGCACCGGTACCGCGTCCGGAGATCCGGACGAAGCCGACCCCCCACGGCCGCCGAAGACGAGGGGGCTGATCGCCCCGTCCAGCTCCGGCATCGAGACCATGAGGGCGGTCTCCAGGGGCGTGAGGCCACGATCATCCTGTTCCCAGGCCTCCACCGTCTGGAATTCCAGAGGCTGGGCGACGACGAAGGGCACATCGAGGCTCGCCAACGCCTCCCGGGCCCGCTCTGCGTCGTGCCAGGCCGGTCCCCCGACAAGGGAGAAGCCGGAGAGGGAGACCAGGGCGTCGATATCGGCGGAGCCGTCGGCCTTCCGGAACCAACGATCCAGGACCGGACGGGTGTCGAGCCCCGCCGCGAAGGCGGCCCGAACTGCCAGCCCCCGGGCCTCGAGAGCCCGGATGACCGCGTCGTAGTGGGCTGTGTTCCCCGCCAGGACGTAGGAGCGCATGATGAGCAGCCCCACCGTACCCCGGGGGCGCTTCGGGGCCGGCAGCCCCTTCGCCGCATCGGCGATCCCGTTCCCGGGCAGGTCCGGGTGGTAGAGCCCGGACTCCGGGTAGTCCTGCAGGGTGGGAAGGGGGCCGGCCTCGTGGTCCGGGAACTCGTCGGGGGCGTAGCGGAGCGCTACGGTCCGGAGGAGCGCGGTCAGGTTGTCGTCGGAGCCCGTGAGCCAAGCTTGCAGCGCCATCAGATAGACCCGGACGTCCTGAGCGGAGCCCGGGATGAACCGGAGCATCTTCCCGGCCCGCTTCAAGCTCCTGAGCTGACGCTCTCCCGAGTCCCCGCCATCCTTGCCGCGGCCCCGGAGGCGACGCATGAGGCCTGCAGGGGACCACTTCTTCTCGGCGCCAGGCTCGAACCGCCCCATCAGAGTCCGGTTCGTCAGGTCGCCGTGGCACATCAGGCAGACCCGAGCGGCGTGTCGATCGGCGTGGGCGTCCAGAAGGGGCGCCACCGTATCCACGTGATCCTGGAGGAAGAGCTGGCTGACCAGGACCAGCGAGCTCTCCTCCAGATCCCGAGCCATTCGCTCCCGTTCGGAAGGGACGTCCCAATCCGCCGCGACGTGGATCCTGAGATCCAGGTCGATTCCCTGGCGCCTCAGGCGCTGGTTCGCCCGATGGAGGGCGCCGACGAGGTGATTGTCCAACGTCACCACGGCAAAGGGCACCCCGGACTTCGCACCAGGGGCGCGACGAGTCCGGGAGCGGGCCTTCTTACGCTCCGTGGGGGCGGCGGAGGTGGGGGCGGTGGTAGTCATCGGCCTCCGAAGTGGGCCTTCGCCTCGTACAGGGTCTCCACGTCGATCTCGGAGATTCCCTGCTCCCGAGCGAAGGTCTCAGTGTTCTTGCGGGCTTTGCCGCGGACGAAGAAGGGGATTCGCTTGAGCTCCGCCTGGGCGTCCGGCGTCCACTGGGGTGCCACCGTGTCGGCGGGCTCCTCTCGAGGGAGGACGGTTCCCGTCGATACCGGGTCCGTCGTCGACGCCGAAGCGGCCAACGCCGTCGCAGCGATTGCTGCGGCCTCCTCGCCAGCGTCCGGCGCGGGCGTGGCAACGATGTCCTCCTCTGCTTCTGCGGTGGCGGTCATCACCGGCGCAGCGGGGCGCTCGTTGTGGCGATGGGACGGCACGGCGCCGTCCCCGAATTCGAAGTCCTCCTGGAAGAGACCCAGGAGGTGCTCCTCCAGCCCCATGACCAGGGGGTGGATCCAGGAGTCGAAGAGGACGTTGGCCCCCTCCGGCCCCATCTGCGGCGCATAGCGCGCCGGGAAGTCCTGCACGTGGACCGGGGCCGAGATGACGGCACAGAAGATCCCCAGTCGCTTTGCGATGTGCCGCTCCATCTGGGTGCCCAGGACCAGCTCCGGGGCTGCTGCGGCGATGGCGTCTTCGACCTCGAGGTGGTCGTCGGTGATGAGGGGCTCCAGCCCCATGGCCTTTGCCGCCTTCCTGACGTCGCGGGCGAACTCGCGGCTGTAGGTGCCGAGTCCCACGACTTCGAAACCCATCTCCTCCTGGGCGACCCGAGCTGCCGCCACGGCGTGGGTCGCATCTCCGAAGACGAAGACCCGTTTCCCGGTCAGGTAGGTGGAGTCCACGGACCGGGACCACCACGGGAGGCGCGTCTCCACGGCCTCGAGCCCGGGATCCGCGCTCACTCCGGCCAGCGAAGCCACCTCGCGGACGAAGTCTCGTGTGGCGCCGACGCCGATGGGGATCACCGTGGTCCGAGGCTGGTCGAAGGTCTTCTCGAGCCAGCGTCCGGCGCTGTCGGCGATCTCGGGGTAGAGGATGACGTTGAAGTCCGCCTCCCCGAGCCGGGTGATCTCCTCGGCGGTGGCCCCCAGGGGTGCCACGACCCGGACCTCGATCCCCATCCGCTCCAAGAGACGGCGGATCTCCGTCACATCGTCCCGGTGGCGGAAACCCAGGGCCGTGGGGCCCAGGATGTTGCACGAGGCCTGGGAGCCTTCGGGGCGGGGAGGCCGCTTCCACCCTCGCTCCGGCGCACGGCGCCCCGCCAGGGAACGGACCAGCTGATACAGCGTCTCGCCGGCGCCCCAGTTTTCCTTCCGCTGATACGACGGGAGTTCCAATGGCACTACGGGAATCGGAAGGTCCAGGCTCTCGGCGAGACCGCCGGGATTGTCCTGGATCAGCTCGGCGGTGCAGGAGGCGCCCACCAGGAGCGCCGATGGCTTGAAGCGCTCGTAGGCATCCTTCACGCTCCGGACCACGAGGTCGGCGGTGTCGCCGCCCAGATCACGGGCCTCGAAGGTGGTGTAGGTCACCGGCGGCCGGTGATCCCGACGCTCGATCATGGTGAAGAGGAGATCTGCGTAGGTGTCGCCCTGCGGCGCGTGGAGGACGTAGTGGACATCCTCGAGCCCCGTGGCGACGCGCATCGCGCCGACGTGAGGCGGGCCTTCGTACGTCCAGACGGTCAGTTGCATCAGACCCTCAGCCTTTGGGCCCGCTCGAGGGGGCGGTGAAAGAGCTCGGCCAGGTCTCCGGCCTGCTCGAACCCCTGGATGGGGCTGAACACCAGCTCGATCGACCACTTGGTTCGGAGTCCCTCGGCCTCGAGGGGGTTGGCCAGGCCCATCCCGCACACGGTGAGGTCCGGCTCTGCGGCGCGGCAGCGATCGAGCTGGCGCTCCACGTCCTGTCCCTCGGAGAGCCGCACGCCTGCAGGGAGGCGGTCCAGCTCCGCGCTCATGAAATCCCCGTCCAGGTGAGGGGTGCCGACCTCCAGGGGCCGCATCCCGAGCTCGCTGGAGAGGAAGCGAGCCAGGGGGATCTCGAGCTGCGAGTCCGGGAAGAAGAAGATCGACCGACCCTCCAGAGCCTCCCGGTACCGGCCGATCGCTCTTCGAGCCCGGTCCCTGGCCGGAGCCACGACCCGATCCACCTCCTGGTCGGCAATACCCCAGGCCCGGGCCGCAGCCCGGATCCACTCCGTGGTCCCCTCCGCACCCAGCGGGTAGGGGGCCGCCAGAACCTCGGCTCCCCGTCGCTGCAGCGCGCGTAGGGTGTCGTTGACCCAGGGCTGAGCGGCAAGGATACGGGTATGGGCGCCCACCGGGGGCAGGACGTCCGCCCTGCGACCCGGAAGGAAGTCAACGGGGCCGATGTTCAGCTCGCGGAAGAGCCGGAGGAGTTGCTCCTCGACGACGTCGGCCAGCGTCCCGACCACCAGCAGTCGGGGATCGCTTCCCTCATCGTCGGGGAGCCGGGGAACCAGCGCGGTGAGGCACGAGTCCTCCCCCTGGGTGAAGGTGGTCTCGATCCCGGATCCGGTGTAGTGGACGAAGCGCACGCCGCCAGACCGTTCCTCGAGACGCTCCGCAGCCCGACCGAGGTCCAACTTGATGACCTCCGAGGGGCAGGAGCCGACCAGGAAGATGGTCCGGATCTCCGGGCGACGCTCCAGGAGTCGCCCCACGACCCGATCCAGTTCGTCGTCCATCACCGCCATGCCCGCCAGGTCCTTCTCCTCCATGACCGCAGTCCCGAAGCGGGGCTCCGCGAAGATCATGACCCCGGCGGCGGACTGCATGAGGTGCGCGCACGTCCGCGAGCCGACGATCAGGAAGAAGGCATCCTGCATCTTCCGGTGCAGCCAGAGGATACCTGTGAGGCCGCAGAAGACCTCACGCTGACCACGCTCCCGGAGCACCGGGGAGTCGCAGCCCTGATCGGGGAGGGTCGGGAGGGGGGTGCTCATGCGGGCCTCAACGACGACGGGGCCTGCATGCGCGCGCGCCTGAGCTTCAACAGGAACTGGGCGGCGTTCACGCCGTAGGCGCCGTAGGCGACGAGGGCCAGGACCATCCGACCCTCCACGGAGAGGAAGCCTACGAACAGGGTCGCCATGTAGGCGGTGTGGAGGGCGATGACACCCATGCTGACGACGTCCTCCCAGAAGAAGGGGCCGGCGAAGAGGTACTTGCCGAAGACGTCCTTTTCCCAGAGTGAGCCCGTGACCATGATGGCGTAGAGCGTCAGTGTCTTGAGCACCACCGAGGCATCGGCGGCGAAGACGCCTTCTCCCGTCATGAGAGAACGCACCACCAGGATGGTGGATACGATCATCACCAGGAATTGGAGAGGTGCCAGGATTCCCTGCACCAGGGTCCACCGGGACGCGTCCCGGCGAGCCCGCTCCGCTGGCGTGTAGAGGTCACGATCCGACACCCGTTCGCCCCGCTGCTGGATGGCCATGATGAGTTGGGCGGACCCCCCGTTCGGAGGTCGTGCCCGGATACATCAATTACGACATCCTGGGCTGGGTGTCAACAATCATTGACGTAAAGCTTCCCTGACATTACTAATGACTCCCATGGTGACCGGAGTGCGGCGGGTCCAGATCCGTTTGACAGGACCTCTCCGCAGGTGCAGCCTAGGCCCAGGCAGGGTGCTGGATGAACGGCCCGGCCTTCGAGCCCCGGATTCTGAGGAGGGACAATGCCAGACGTGGAGATCGGTGGACTTGGTGAGATCACGCGGGCCTCGCGTGGAGGCGGAGCGGCACCTCACTCGCTAGCGGCGGAATCGTTCGAACGACTCCGGCGACTCGTGGAAGGTGACCTCCTCCCCCGCCTCCTGCTGATCCACAACGCGGGCCCGATCCCTCCCCGCCTCGCCGCACGGGCCGCGCAGGTCCTGCCGGCGGGGGAGTACGATCGCTTCATCGGGCTGGTCCTGGGACGGAGCGCCGACGACACGGTGACGGAGTTCGTCGAAGGTCTCCTGGACCAGGGGCACTCCCTCGATGCGGTCTACGTCGACCTCTTGGCTCCTGCCGCGCGCCAACTCGGCGTGATGTGGTCCGAGGACACCTGTGACTTCGTGGAGGTCACCCTGGCGTGCTGTCAGCTCCAGCGTGTCATCCGTCGCGTAGGTCGGCATCTGGTAGACGAGCGGCCGCGGACGACCAAGGGATGCGTTCTGGTCGAGGCCCTTCCCGGCGAGCAGCACACCCTCGGGGCCATCCTGGTCGCGGAGCTCCTGGGACAGGATGGTTGGCAGGTGGTCCTGGGTGAGCCTTTTCAGCCAGCGGACGATCTCGCGGATATCCGCCTGGTCGCGTTTTCGCTGGCGCAAGTCACCCGATGGGAAGAGGCCAGGGACCGGATCCAAGTGCTCCGTTCCCGGGGAGCCCCGGGACTGCAGGTCATGGTTGGTGGTGGTGCGTTCCTGGAGCGGCCGGGGTTGGTGTCGCAGATGGGCGCAGATGGATGGGCGGAGGACGGAAAGGCCGTTTCGGCGCTGGCGGATCGACTGTGTCTAGCCTGAGCCGGTCCCCGCTTTGCTTTCCCTCGAATAGGAGGCGGGCTTTGCCTGGAAGCAGATGACCGAAGAGCGGCATCACTCGAATACAGCGGAGACGGCGCTGACCACTGTGAATCCGTCGGACTTTGAGACCATTCTCAACGCCTCCGTGGATGTAGCGCTGATTCTCGACGAAAAGGGTCAGATTCAGGAGGCGATTCCGGGACGTGACCCGGGCTTGGACGAGGCGGAGGATTGGGAAGGGGGCCGGTGGAAGGATCTCGTGACCCCGGAGACTCGTCCCAAGATCGACGCCCTCATCGAGGAGGGTCTGTCACAAGGGGTGTCCCGGTTCCGACAGGTGAACCACCTCCTGAAGGACGGCACCGATGTGCCCGTGGGCTTCACCACGGTCCGACTCGGGGGAGGAAAGAGGCTGATCGCCGTGGGCCGAAGCCTCCGGACGCTCGCCGATCTGCAGCGGCGCCTCGTGGAGGCGCAACAGACGATGG
>JGI12210J13797_10020757_pt1 | contig 13240 bp, 9 predicted proteins | sample ElkSlonscriptome_3_FD_13797 | JGI IMG/M metagenome (IMG submission 13797)
CGCTGGCCGCCGCGCCGCTGCGCCCCGATCTCGGGCGCGGCTTCACGGCCGCAGACGCAACGGGCGCCGACGCGCGAGCGGACAGGCGCATCGAGGCAAGCACGGCCGCGCGCGGCCTGCTGCGCCTGCTCCGCGACCCGGCCACCCTCGCGCTCAGCGCCGACGATGCCGCCGCACTCGGCCTCGCGCCCGGCGATGCCGTCGACGTCGATCTCGGCGGCGACAGCGCCCAGATGACCCTCGTTGCACGGATTCCGGCCGAGGCGGGGCTCAGTGGCCTCGCGCTCACCGACATCGCGACCGCGCAAGAGATCCTCGGGCGCCTCGGCGAGATCGAGCGCATCGACCTGATCCTGACCACGGCCGAGGCCGAGCGCGTCGCCGCTGCGCTGCCGCCGGGAATCCGGCTGGAGCCGGCGGCGCAGCGCACCAACGCGCTGGCTCAGATGACGCGTGCCTTTCACACCAACCTCACCGCGATGAGCCTGCTCGCGATGTTGGTCGGCGCCTTCATCGTCTACAACACGATGACCTTCGCTGTACTCCAGCGCCGCCCGCTTCTCGGCACGCTGCGGATGCTCGGCGTCACCCGAAGCCAGCTCTTCGCGCTGGTGCTGGCCGAAACCCTGGCGCTGGCGCTCCTCGGCGCCCTGCTCGGGGTCCTGCTCGGAATCGCGGTCGGTGCCGGCCTGGTGCAGTTGGTCACCCGGACCATCAATGACATCTATTTCCAGCTCAATGTGCGCGAGCTGCATCTCGACCCCTGGTCGCTCGGCAAGGGTATCGCGCTCGGCGTCGGCGTCACCCTGCTCGCCGCGCTGGGTCCGGCGCTCGAGGCGGCGCGGGCGCAACCGCGCGACGTGATCCGGCGCACCCGCGTCGAGGGTCAGACGCGGCAGCTGCTGCCCTGGCTTGCTTCGACCGGGGTCTTGTTGATCGTCATCGGCATGGCGCTGATCGCGCTCTCGACGCGCTCGATGGGGATCGGATTCCTGGCGCTCTTCCTCTTCATCGTCGGCGCGGCGCTGCTGATGCCGCTCGCTGTGCATGGCTTCGCCACCCTGACGACGCCGCTCTTCGGCCGGCTGTTTGGCACCCAGGGGCGGCTCGCCGCGCGCGGGATCACGGCATCGATCACGCGCTCCGGCCTTGCGGTCGCGGCGCTCGCGGTGGCGGTGGCTGCCACCATGGGCGTCAGCATCATGATCGGCAGCTTCCGCGCCAGCGTCGCCGACTGGCTTGCCCACACGCTGACGAGCGACATCTACATCTCGGGCGAGGCGAGCGGCAGCGCCATCCGCAGCCAGACCCTGCCGCCGGCGCTCGCCGACGAGCTCCTCGCCCTGCCCGGCGTCACCGCGGTCAGCCAAGGCCGCAGCAACCGCGTGGAGACCCGCGACGGCCCCGTGCTGGTGCTCGCGCTCGAATCCAGCACCGGGCAACCGCGCGGTTTCGAGTTCGAGGGGGCGACGGCCAAGAACCTTTGGCCCCGCTGGCATGGCGGCGAGCTGGTGCTGATCTCCCAACCGTATGCTTATCGGCGCCAGCTCGAGGTGGGCGACCGCATTGAACTCTTCACAACGGACGGTTGGCAGGACTTCGTCGTCGGCGGCGTCTTCCAAGACTACGGCAGCGACAGCGGAACCATCGTCCTGCCGCGCTCACTCTACGCGGAACGCTGGGACGACCCCGCGATATCGTCCTTTGGCCTGGTCCTCGCCGACGCCGCCGACAGCGAGCGCGTGCGGCACCAGGTCGACGCGCTCCTTACCGCGCATGACCTGGTCGCGAGCGTGCAAAGCAACCGCGCGATCCGGGAGCTGTCGCTCACGATCTTCGATCGCACCTTCACCATTACCAAAGTACTGCGTCTACTCGCGATCGGCGTCGCCTTCGTCGGCATCCTCAGCGCCCTGATGGCGCTCGAGCTCGAGCGCGCGCGCGACTACGCCGTGCTGCGCGCCACCGGAATGACGCGCGGCCAACTGCGCGCTCTGATCCTGATCCAGACCTCGGCGATGGGCATCGCCGCCGGGCTGCTCGCGGTCCCGCTCGGCATCACCATGGGGGATCTGCTGATCAGCGTCATCAACCTGCGCTCGTTCGGCTGGACCATGCCCCTGCGGCTGGAGGGCGGGACCCTGATCTCCGGAATCGTTCTGGCCTGGTTGGCCGCCCTCCTCGCGGGGCTCTACCCGGCCGCGCGGGCGGCGAAAGCGGTGCCTGCAAGAGCGCTGCGAGAGGAATAGCGTCGAGCGCGCTGAAACCGCCGTTGAAACTTCACCGAACAAGTTTCGATTGACAAGAAAGGTCGTGTATTCTGTACGCGAGCCGGGCCATCGCTCCAGCACATCAACAGCGACTCAGGCCCTTTTGATCGGCTGAAGAACCGGTAGTATCAGAGGCGAGGAGCGACAATGGCTGAAGACAAAAAGGTCGTCACCAAGAAGACCGCGGCGAAGGCCGGGGCGCCCGATGCAAAACCCGTCACCAAAAAGGCCAGCAGCAAGAAGACAGGGGCGACGAAGAGCACCATCAAAACAGCAGCAACCGGAACCACGACCAAGAAGAAGGTCGCGAAGAAGACCGCTGCAGCCAACACGACCGCAATACCTGGCGTTGCAGCAGGAAGCAAGCCCGTCACCAAAAAGACTGCAGCCAGGCAGGCACCCGCGTCGGCCAGTCCGGCCGATCGGGCGCCGACGCCGGCTGCATCGGAGCCGTCCGCCTCGCCGGCGAAGCCGCTCGAAGAACGCCCGGTCACGCTTTCTCCGATCAGGGAGGTGAGCCCGGAGGAACGTTTTCGCATGATCGAAGAGGCGGCCTACTATCACGCCGAGAAGCGAGGTTTTGCGCCGGGTGACGATGCCCAAGACTGGGCGGCCGCCGAGGCCGAGATCGACGAACTTCTTCGGGATCGCGGACACTAACCGCCACGTTGGACCCGTCTTGGAGGGGCCGACAAATGCGCTAGCCTCCCAGCGACGATGGATTACCTGACCACCCCCGAGCAAACGAATCCGGATCCTGCGCTATTCCGCGCCCGGAATATGGAACGCGCGTTGGATCAGGACGCCCTGCATGCGGATCCGATCCTGCAGTTTCAGCGCTGGTACGAGGAGACCCTGGCGGCGCAGCTCCCCGAGCCGAATGCGATGTCGCTGTCCACCGTCGATGCGGACGGCCAGCCGACGCTGCGCACCGTCCTGCTCAAGCTCTACGATGAGCAAGGTTTCGTCTTCTTCACCAACTACAAGAGCGCGAAGTCGCACCAGATCAATGCCAATGCCCGCGTCGCCCTGCTCTTCCCATGGGTCGCATTGGCTCGTCAGGTCATCATCCTCGGCACTGCTGAGCGCATCGCGACCAGCGAATCCCTCCGCTACTTCGCCACCCGCGGGCGCGGCAGCCGCATCGGAGCTTGGGCGTCGCCGCAAAGCCAGGTGATCACATCCCGCTCCCTGCTCGAGCAGAAGTTCGCCGAGATCAAGGAGCGCTTCGGCAACGGCGAGATCCCGCTGCCGGACTTCTGGGGCGGATACCGGGTGGTGCCGACGAGCATCGAGTTCTGGCAAGGCCGCGCAAACCGGCTTCACGATCGCTTTCGCTACCGGCGCCAAGGGCCGCGCAGCGACTGGCAGATCGAGCGACTCGCTCCCTGAGCAAGGGCTCGGCCTATATGCCCGCGGAGTCGACTCGGGAGCCGACGCGCGAGAATATCACCGGCCTCGTGCTCGCAGGGGGCGCCGCGCGGCGGATGGGTGGCGTCGATAAGGGGCTCACGGTCTTGGGCGAACGGCCGCTGATCGACTGGGTGGTCGAAGCGCTGCGCCCGCAGACCCTGACCCTGTTGATCAGCGCCAATCGGAATCTCGATCGCTATGCAGCGACCGGGTGCCCGGTCGTGACCGACAGGCTCGAGGATTTCCAGGGCCCTCTGGCAGGGATCGCCGCCGGGATGCGCCGGATCGACACCGCCTGGCTGCTCGTCTCGCCGTGTGACACCCCGCTGATCCCGCGGGATCTTGGGCTCCGATTGGCGGATGCGCTCGCCGCGCAAGCGGCGCGGATCGCGATTGCCGCCGATCCTCACCGCACGCATCCCCTGCACGCGCTCATCCCCCGCACCGCAGCGGCAGACCTTGACGACTATCTTGCCAGCGGCGGCCGCAGCGTCGGCGGATGGCTCGAACGACACGCCGTCGCAACAGCTAGATTCGACGGATCGCCGAGCCTGTTCAGCAATCTCAACAACCCGGGAGATGCGAGCGCGATGGCCAAACGATTGCGCGCGTACCGAGGCGACGCGCCGAGATAGCGCCACCTTAAGCGGCAGTAAGCGGCAGGATTCCGGTGAAAACCGGCCACTGCCCCGTCTCCCGAGACGGCCGAATACAGTTGCTTCCCTGCCCGCCCAAGTGAGTCCGCCGCGCCCAATGGATCGATGACCCGATCCGTGCTGAGTCGTCGCACGGGTTCCGTCTTGGCTTGGGCGATCAAGAGTCGGCCGCAGGGATCGCGGTGATGGTCGGGAAGTTGGCGAACCGCGGCTGCGTGCCGGCCGGAGATGGGCAATTCGTGAAAGCCGGATGCCAATCCCGCCGCCCGGATAACCTCGGGTTCGGCATCGAAGTCAGGCCGATCCAAGGTGCGCTTGATCGCAGTCTTCTACAACGCCTCAGGCTGAAGGCGACCAAATCCGGACGGCGGACGCCGGTGCTGGGTCGCTTGCTCGTAGGCGTAGGCATATTGGAACAGCTTGTGCTCGTCGAATGGCCGCGCCAGCAGTTGCAGGCCCAGCGGCAGGCCGCTGTCGGTGAAGCCCATCGGCACCGTGATGGCGGGTTGCCCGGTATGGGGCGCAATGACTGGGCTGTTATTGCCGTGCGGGCTCTCGCTATCACCGATGCGCCGTGGCGGATGGCTCCAGCTCGGATAGATGATCGCATCGATCCGCTGTTCATCGATCGCAGTGAGGACGGCCTCGAGCACGGCCTTGCGCCGCGCGTCGCCCTGGACGTCGACACAGGGCGGTTCCTGTGCATGCGGGTCCGTGTCAACGGCCATGGCCCACCGCATCGCCCCGGCACTCTGGGGCAAGAATTGGTTGCTCGCCACCACCTGGTCCAGGGTGCGGATGGGTGCGCTTGGTCCCAGCGTGTTCAGATACCGCTTCAGATCGTGGCGAAAACGGCTGCAGAAACCCGTGGCCTCGGTCAGGCGCTCAAAATCGCGAATCTGAAACGGATCGATGAGGATAGCGCCGGCTTGGCGCAGATCCTCGATAGCCTGCTCGAAGCGCGCCACGACCTCGGGGTCGGCGGTGTGCGCGTTCGTGTCTGTGCCCGCATCGGTGCCTGTTCCGACCAGGGCGCGCAGCACGCCCAGTCGAGCGCCCTGCAAGCCATCGCGCTTGAGATAGCGCCGATAATCTGGCTTGACCCGGCCGATAGCGGCCTGGGTTAACGGGTCCGCCGGATCATAGCCAGCCAGCACGGAGTAGACGATCGCGGTGTCGGTGACGGTGCGCATCAGCGGGCCGCCGACATCGCGGTTCGCCAGCAGCGGCACGATGCCGTCGCGACTGGTGGCGCCGAGGGTCGAGCGAATGCCGACCAGGGCCAGATGCGAGGCCGGACCGCGGACCGAGTTGCCGGTATCGGTCCCGATGCCGATCATTCCAAGGTTGGCGGCGATGGCTGAAGCGGTACCGCCGCTGGAGCCGGCTGGCACACGATCCAGGTCGTAGGCGTTGCGGGTCTCGCCATGGGTGGAGCTGATGGTCTGGTAGGGGCTGAAGGCCCACTCGCCCATGTTGGACTTGGCCAGAATAATGGCGTCCTCCGCTCGCAGGCGTTTCACCATGAAGGCATCGTCGGGCGGCACCGAGCCCTTGAGCGCGATGGAGCCCGCCTCGGTGGGCATGTCTGCGGTATCAAAGTTGTCTTTGAGGATGACCGGAATGCAGTGCAGGCGGCGCAGGCGGCCGGTCTTGGCATACTGACGGTCGAGCTGCCGCGCCCGAGCCAAGGCATTCGGGTTGACGGCGATGATGGCATTGAGTCGGTTGGCTGGGGCCTGCGACCTGCTTGTGCTCGGACTCGGGGCTGCGTCAGCCTTCGTGGGTGGGTCGTAGGTCTGGATGCGTCGGAGATAGTGCCGGGTGAGTTGTTCACAGCTGATCTCCCCGCTCCGTAGCGCATCATGCGCCTGGTCGATGGCGAGCTCGATGAGATCGACACCGGTTTTCGGCCCGGTGGCGTCTCGACTCGATGGCACACAGGCAGCGCAGAGGACGATCAGCAGAAAGACGAGCAGGCGCGTGGACAGACAACGCTGCTGATGGCGTCGGGTCATAGCGGCGAATCGAGCACTCTCTCGGCGGGATTCGACCTGAGAAGCAGCCTCACTCCGGGTGTCCATAGCATCGCGCAGGATCGCCTCACTCTCAGCGTCGATCACGGGCAGGGTCATTAAGGCATGGAACGCAAACCGCTCGGCGAGCAACGGAACAGACTGCGCCTGCTCTTTATCGGGACCGGACCAGCCGCGGGATTGGATCCAGCGTAACAGGCCAAGATAATTGACAGCAGATAGGCGCGGTCCTGCTCAGCGCAGCGGATCGCCGACAAGCCCTCCGGCAAGCAGCAAGCGGCGCTCGTCAGTCGCCTGACTCATGGCAGCCCGGTCACGCGTTTATCAATGAGGAAGACCTGGCCGTCGATCTCCTCGCATCGCACGGGCTCGAGTCGCTCCCCGGAGCACAGCACGCTCAATGATTCGCCGGAGGCTGGATCAAAGGTAATGCCATGCATGGAGCAGCGCAGGTGCCCCTGTTGTTCATCGAAGACGGCGTCGTGGACGCAGTCCAGGCGCCGCACCATGTGCACGCATTGATTCAGGTAGGCGTAAACCCGGTCCTCGTACCGCAGCACGATCGCAGTCTGCGGGTGCTTCTTGAACCGTAGCGGCACGATGCAATGCTTGCGATCCGCCAGTTCAGCGCTGTCACACACCAGCAGCTTGCGTCGCTCGGGTGCGGGCCTGTTGAGGGTTGATGGCGTGTTCATCGCTCAGTCACCCATGGCTCACTCGGCCCTGCTTTTCCTGTGCGGCGCCATGATGCCGGAGCCAAGCCCTGCCATTCTGTCTTGCTCTGTTCTGTTCGACAGCCTGCTGCGTAGCGACCTCCTGCTCTGGCTCCATTTGCAGATCCAGCGCATCGGCAAGCACCTGCACCAGATGGCGAGGGCGTTGCGCCGCATGGGCGCGCATCTGCTGCCGACAGGAAAAGCCGTTGGCGATGATGGGCACGTTCGAATTGGCACGCAGTTGCGGCAGCAAAGCCAGCTCAGCCATCTCTCGGGACAGTTCGGCGTGCTCTTGTTCCAGGCCGAAGGTGCCGGCCATACCGCAGCAGCCGGCGTCGATGATCTCCGGCGTCAGCCCTGGTAACCACTTCAACACCTTGCGCATCGACTTCATCGCGCCCACCGCCTTCTGGTGGCAATGGCCGTGCACTAACGTGGTGCTGCTGTCGTGCGCTTGCGCATCGGCGAAGGGGAGCCTGAGGCGCTTGGCCATGAGCTCTTTGGCCAAGAACTCCTCCAGCAACAGGCTGCGCTCGGCCACGACCCGCGCTGCGTCACCCAGCCCGAGCGCGAGGTGGTCTTCGCGCAGACTCAATAGGCAGGAGGGTTCGAGTCCGATGACCCAGCGCCCGGCGCGAGCGTGGGGCAGCAGTGCGCTCAGCAGGCGCCTGGCCTCATCGGCGGCCTGCTCCACTAGGCCTTGAGCCAGAAAGGTGCGCCCACAGCACAGCGGGCGTGTCGGGTTCAAGTCCGACGCGATAGGCTCGGCGATGTGGACGCGGTACCCGGAAGCGCGGAGCACGCGGAGCGCCGCGTGCGGGATCTCGGGCTCGAAGTGGCGGCCGAAGCAGTCGACCAGGAGCACGACCTCCGGCAGCGATGGTGGCGAGGACTCGCTCAGTACCGATGCGGGTGCGGCGGCAGGTTCAGGGCTGGCCGCAAAGGGGGTACGCGTGGGCTCCGGCAATTGGACGTCGGCGGTGATGCCGAGCAACCGCTGGCCCAGTTGCGCTAGCCAAGGGTGGCGGTTGCGCATCCCGATTAGCCAGCGCACGGCAGGTCGATAGCGCGACAGCCAGTGGGGCAGCGCGGCGAAGAGGTATCCACGCCAGCGAAGACCGTCGCGCCGCACCCGCTGCGCGAAGTATTCGCTCTTAATCAACGCCATGTCGACGTTGCTCTCGCACTCGCGCTTGCAGCCCTTGCAGGCGACGCAAAGATCCATCGCACGGGCGAGGTTTGGGTCAGCGAGGGCCGCATCGAGCAGGCTGGCCTGCGATTGTCCGGTATCGGCCGAGTGGGTATCGGCGGAGCCGGTATTGAGGGCGGCCTTCAATAGCCGCACCCGCCCACCGGTGGACAAGGCTGGATCTCCGGTGACGCGAAAGCTCGGACACATGACGCCCTTGCTGGTCTCAGCCTCGCACTGGCGGCTGTTGATGCACGCCGCCACCGCCTTGGCGAAGTCGCCACCCTGCTTCGGGATGTCCGCATAGGCGTCGCCCATGCCGGCATCCTGATAGGCGGACCAGTCCAGCGCTGTCTTCATAAGATGAACTACTCCGGCCGAATGGATGGGAAGCGCACAGCGATACCTGGCGCGCGGCTAGGCTGGCACCGGCGCTTCACAGGCCGCACGCAACTGCGGGAGGACCTCGTCGAGCCAGGCGCCGATGCGCGTGTCGATCAATCTGGTGAAGCCGGAATCCGCTCCAAAGACGATGCCGACCTGACGCATACTGCCCACATCGAGTGCGTGTCGCGCCGTTGGGAGCCTTGGTGATCGTCTTGACGATGAGCCCGTCAATTTGAGCAGATCTGGCAAGATCCGAGCCAATCAAAGGCTTGCGGCCGGCATCCCGAAGACAGTAGCGACCAAACGACTCAAGTGGCTGAAGGGAAAGCGGATAGTGATCGATGCAGCAGCGGCATCTCGGTTGTTGAGCGGCCGGATGTCATCGCCATCGTTAGCCGAATGTCGCCACTCAGCTTGTCTTGGCCTGTGGCGAAGCCGACAGGCGCAAGCGGCAGCCTGCTCAGGATGCTCACCTTATAAGGCTGATCGCCTAGGCCCTAGCAATGGGTGGCAATCGGTTGAGTCTCTCCGTCCAGACTAACTCACGGACCGTTTCTTCACAGTGTGCGACCTTACGCCTGTCTCGAGCACCATTGCGCCTCGCTATCGGGCAGCCTTCGCTTGCCCTGCAGCGTTGACCAACGCTGCGCTTCTCATCCTCCTGGCCATCTCGCTGATACCCCCCGCTGCGTCTGCGCTGCATTCGGAGGAGAGTGCAGCACCTCGGCGTGTGGTCATTCTCAACGCAACCGACCCCTACCTGCCCGCGTTCCGCACACTCGAAAGCGCCCTCCGCGAGACGCTCATCGCAAGCAGCGATCGCCCCGTCGAGTTCTATGCTGAAACCCTGGACATGCACCGTTTTCCCCACGAGATGCTCGACACAGAGGTGGCTCAGCTGCTGCAGCGGAAATACCAGAGCCTCGAGGTCGAGGTGGTCGTCGCCGTGGCCCCCATTGCACTCACCTTTGCCGAGCAGCACCGAGACCTGATCTGGCCTCGGGCGACGATCGTGTTCACTACGGTCTCGACCCACTTGCTCGATCAGCGCCAGCTTCCACCCGATTTGATCGGGGTTCCGCACCAGCTTGAATTTGGTCAAACCCTCGACCTCGCATTTCAATTGAGACCCAATACGCAGACGGTTGCTGTCGTCGGTGGCACCCCTCGCCCCTGTTGTGACTATCTGGAGCTCGCCCGCGAGGCCCTAGTGCCGCTGGAACGCGCAGGTCGTATCAGCACGCGCTATCTCATTGGTCTCAGCGTCGCCGAAACACTTGCCGCGGTTGAAGCACTGCCCCCGGATACGATCGTGATCTATCTGGCCATCTTCCGAGATCGGGACGGAAAGCCTAAGGTCCCGCGCAATGTTCTGGAGCAGATCAGCCTGGTGTCTTCAGCGCCAATTTTTGGGGTCTTCGACAGCTACCTGGGGCACGGCATCGTCGCCGGCTCGATCGCGAGCTTCGGATCGCAAGGCAGGGTCGTCGGCCAGATCGTGACGCGCCTGCTCGATAGAGAAGGCCCGGCAGCCATTGGCATCCAGCCACCCGTCACACCCCACTGCATGGCAGACTGGCAGCAGCTGCGCCGCTGGGACATCAACCCGGACTTGCTGCCCGCTGACTGCGATGTTCGATTCCGCGAACCCAGCGTCTGGGATCAGTATCGCCATCAGATTCTGCTTGGGCTTTCGGTGATCCTGGCTCAAGCCGGATGGATCCTGGCGCTGATGCTCAAGCAGCGGCGGCTGCGGCGGACGCAAACCGCCCTGGCGGCAGAATGCAGGCACCGGAATACGGCCGAGACGCTCGCGGCGCAGTTGCGAGGCCGATTGACCCGTATCAGTAAGGAACGCAGCCTCGGCGCCATGGCCACAGCCATCGTCCATGAAGTCAATCAGCCGGTGACTGCGATCCAGAATTATGCCCAGGCGGCCAAGCGCAGGCTGGAGACCGACCTCGACAGCAAGCCGAAGCTCCTCGAGTTGCTCGGCAAGATCTCAGGCCAAGCCGAACGCGCGGGTAGCATCACGCAACGCGTCCGCTCCCTGGTGAGCTGCGACGAACCGCAGATTCAGGCCGTCGCCCTCTGCCCGCTGGTTCAAGCCGTGATCCGCATGATCGAGCCCGAAGTCGAGGGACGAGGCTGCCTCATCAGTTGCGAGCTCAGCGGCGAAGAGCCCACCGTGCTCGCAGACCCCTTGCAGGTGCAGCTTGTGCTGGTCAATCTGCTGCAGAACGCAACGCAGTGCATTGCTGAGGCGAATGCCAGCGACAAACGGGTCTTGGTTGACGTGCGTCATGCCGGCAAGGATGACGTTGAGGTGAGCGTCACAGATCACGGCCCCGGCGTGCCGTCAACGCAGACCACGGCCATTTTTGAGCAGTATTATTCAGAGAAGCGGGGCGGGATGGGCTTGGGGCTTTCGATCGCCCGGACCATCGTCGAGGCCCACGGCGGCAGGATCTGGTACGAGCCCAACCCATCCGGAGGTGCCGTTTTTCGCTTCACGCTACGAGCCGCCGAGCAATGACTGAGCAATGTTCTGAGATGGTTTATATGGTCGATGACGATGCCGCGATGCGCGACTCCATCACCGAATTGGTCGAGTCGGTTGGAATGCAGGCACAGACCTATCCGTCGGCGGAGGCGTTTCTTGATGTCTGTGAGCCAAGTCACCCCTGTTGTTTGGTGCTTGACGTTCGCATGCCTGGAATGAGCGGCTTGACGCTCCTTGAGCGGCTGCAGGGACAGGGTGCATCCCTACCGGTGATCCTGTTGACCAGCCACGGCGACGTGCCGATGGCTGTCGATTCGATGAAGGGTGGTGCCTTTGACTTCGTCCAGAAGCCCTACCGCGACCAGGCATTGCTGGATCGCATTCAGGCCGCCCTGTCGCTCGATCGGGACCGTCAACAGGTGCGGGAAACGGAGCACCGTCTCGGTCAGTGCGTCAATACGCTGACCCCTCGCGAGCGTCACGTTTTCGACCAGATGTTGACCGGCAGCACGAGCAAGGAGATCGCCCGGGCGCTAGAGATCAGTCCGCGCACGGCTGAAGTCCATCGGCGCAATGTGCTGCGCAAGTTCAACGTCCACTCGACCAAGGCGTTGCTCGCTCTCTTTGCACCGGCATCAAACCCAGCGCAAAGAGAATCGTAGCCCGCAGGACGCGGATTCGTTCTTTTGCAGAGGTGCCCCTCTGTGCATCGCCCGGTTACTTCACTCGCCAAGCGTTTGCTGCATCTTGGCAATGAGGGTCTGGATACTGTCCTGATCCACCTGGATGAAACCGGATACTGGTTGGTCGAGATCCACGAGCAGCAGCATCACTCCGGACAGGACGAGAGCGAGTGCGGTCATCCGCGACCGGCTAATTTTCCCGGAAATACCCGCGTTAAAGCCCCCAATCGCCATAGAGACCGTGGCAATCATCACCAAGATGCTGAGCACGATGCCAGGTAGCCGGTAGAACACACTCCAATTGCGGAGTCGGTGTGAGCTAAACAGGTCCGTAACCGCTGTCCCTAGCGGCACGTTGAACGCACCGGCCTCTTTCGCGTCCACAATTTCTTGGGTAACCTGCCAGATCGCATCAGCCGCATGGGTTGACGCGTCGACTAAGTCCTCGAGCTGCTGGGACGAGAGCGCGTCGCCTTGCGTGATGACCTGCGTGCGCGCGTACGCGAGTAGTGCCCGCTTTAACGTCTCATCCTTGGGCTTTGCGACGAGGTCGGCAAGCAATAACACCTTGCCGATCGCATTCGCATCGTTGATCACGGCCTGCTGTCGAGACTGGTGATTGCCCACGCTGGTTGCAAAGGTCAGCGCTAGGACCAGACCAAGCAGCAGCAACATGGACGAGAGCACGACATTGCCCCCACCCGCCTCCGCACTCTGCCAGTGCTCCTTGGTCCGATGACCAGCGCGATAGCCAAGCTCGATTGCGAGCATCACGAGGCCGAAAAACACCAGGACGACGGCCCAGATCGGCATTTGATAGAAAAACGACGTCATCGCTATTTAGGATCCTACGCACGCAAGCTCAGACCACGGATTTTACAGTATCGATCGTATGTCGTTGCCATGATCGGGGCAACGCCCTCAGTCGCGCCATCGACCCTATTTTTGGCACAGATACGTAAGTAGTGTATGTGATTCCACGAATTTGCAGTGCTGCTGACTCGCATTATTATCGCCGAGTTTAGTCATGGTGTGCGCTGGAGAGTGCACGTTTGTCGGTCGAGTCACCAGCTTTCTCCCTCGGCTCTTTTCCTGACTGCCTCAGAATCCTTTCATCAACGCCATGTCTCATATACGGGGATTGCTCGTAACTGTTCGCTGCATATTCACTGCGTCAGCCCTGGCAGCCAAGGATCGCTAAGGCCAACAGACTTGCCAAGGCGCTTCGGAGTCCGGTGCTTCCTGCATGGAATTCAGGCAATCATGGTATTCATCCGACTTTTTCAATTTGCGATCCTGGCGACCCTCGTAACCTCCGCAAGCAATGCTGCCTCGGGCAGCACCTTCGATGACGATCGATGGCATAGCACACTGCGTCTCTATGGCT
>JGI12210J13797_10020864_pt1 | contig 13230 bp, 8 predicted proteins | sample ElkSlonscriptome_3_FD_13797 | JGI IMG/M metagenome (IMG submission 13797)
CGGTCAACGGCGGGCAACATATGTATTGATTTTTTTGGCCTTTGCGGCCGGCAGCCGGTGCATGCGGCGAGCGACGCGTGCCTGGCGCCCGGGCCGGATGCGGAGCGGCTTTCGAATTCAACTCCAACAAGTTCAACTTCAAGTTCATTTCGCCCCGCGCTGATGGGGGCACCCAGAGGGCGTGCCGACACCTACCGAATTCAACTTCAAAGGCCGTTTCGCCGCCAGCGTCGCTGGCTGATGCGAGTGACTTTTTTCGGTTGCAAAAAAAGTAACCAAAAATGCGCTTTATAGGCGGCAGCTGTTGGCGGGGCTGGTCCGAGGGGTCTTGGGTTAGGTGTAAGTAATCAGGCTTTGCTCGGGGATCTTCTTGTTCGCACAGCGTGTTCGTCTTCGGCTCCCGGGTGACTAGGCGATTTCGGCTTCGATAGTTATCGGAGCGGGGTTGTGATGATTGTGCCGGCACTGATCGGATGTGGATGCTGAAGTGGGTTTCAGATTGGGGCCATTGGGAGGTGCGGGCCTGGTTTCGGTCGGGATTCTTTTCCGGTGGCGGGCTTTGCGCAGCTAGCCGCTGGGCTCTTGTGGGAGGGGCTTCCAGCGCCGACCGGGTTCGGCCCATCGGCGCAGGATGCGCCTCCTACAAAAACATGAAACGACAGGCACCCCGTCGCGGATGCCACCGCGACCTACAGCGGGTCGGACTTACGCCCTTGACATCCGGACGAGCGGGTGCCCAACGCCAGGTTTATGGCAGGAAGCCCGGGACAGCCGGTTGCAGGATTACAAAACAGCCCGGACCCCCGGACCCACTCATCCCCCCCAAACTGGAACCCGCTTCAGCATCCACAGAAGCACACACGCCCCACGATCGCCACGACCCCGCTCCGATAATTATCGAAGCCGGAATTCATTCATCGCCCGTGAGCCAAAGACGAACGTGACGAACGGACAAAAAGATCTCCAGCCAACGTTGTGGTCAAACACCTAACCACCCGCTTCATCAACCCGCACCGCAACGTGCTGCCGTCTGTAAAAAGCGCTTTTGCCTACTTTTCAGGCGCATGTGAAAAGTAGGTCGCCTGCAAGCGCGAAGCGCGTGGCGAAACCGCATTTGACGTTAGAAGCTGAAAGTTGAAATGCCAACCCCGCCTGCGGCGTCTGAACAAACCTCCGTGCAAACAGCGAGGCTGGAATATCAATCGCCCCTCGGCGCGCGCCGCTTCGTCCGCATGGTCGCGTCCGCGCCAAGGGGATCATCCGGCCACGGATGCTTGGGATAGCGCCCCCGCATGTCCTTGGCAACGTCAGGATAGGCATTGGTCCAGAAGCTTTCGAGGTCGGACGTGATCGCAAGCGGCCGACCGGCCGGAGAGAGCAGGTGGAGCACGACCGGTATCCGACCGCCGGCGATGCGAGGGCTTTCGCGCCAACCGAATACGCCCTGGAGCTTGATCGGCAACACCGGCTGGTCGCCGGTGTAGTCGAGCCGGATTTCCGGGCCGGCCGGCACGGCCAGGCGAACCGGCGCGAGTTGGTCCAGTTCGTGTTTCAGCGTATAGCCGAGACGATTCTCCAGCGGTTGCATGAGATCCAGCTTCGCGACCTGGCGCCAGTGGGTGAGACCGGCGAGGAACGGTCCCAGCCATTCGGCCAGCGTTTCGGTCAGTGAGTCATCGTCGAATGCCGGCCATTTTTCCGGCTCCAGACGGCGCATCAGCTCGACCCGCCGGCACAGCTGGCGCGTCGGCTCGGTCCAGTTGAGCGCATCCAGGCCTTTTTCGGCTGCCGCGTTCAACAGTCCCTCGGAAATCTGTTCCGGCGTTGGCGCGCCCGCCGGCTTTTCTTCAATGACAATTGCGCCCAGCCGCCTTTCGCGCCGGACGACGACCGTGCCCCGCTTCTCGTCCCAGGCCGCGCTCTCGGTTTCTTCGATGTGTTCGGCCAGGACGCTTTCGATTTTTGCCACGTCGGTGCGCGCGGCGAGAAAGATACGGGCTTCGCGCGCCTTTCCGTCCAGTTCGGCCGCCACCAGCCAGTCGCTGCCAGCAAGCGGATCGTCATCGGGCAGCCAGGCGCCCTTGCCGTTGCAGAGCTGGAACCTGGTCTGCCCACCGGGCCTGCGCCGAGCGACCCGATCCGGGAAGGCCAGCGCCAGCAGCGCGCCTGGGTCGGCGTCGGTGGACGTGTCCCTGCGGTGGCCGGCGAGCCTGCGCGCCAGTTTCTGCGTCGCGTTGATGCGGCCCCGGTGAGTATCCCGGGCCTTTCCATGTTCGAGTGCGCGCAGCCGCGGCTCGATGTCCGATCCGAAACCGGCGCCCGAAACGTCGCGCTCGCTTAGCAGCGCGGCAAGGCTTGCCCCGGTTCCGCCCGCCCCCATCGCCCGGCCTTGGACCAGCATGTGGGCGAGTCTTGGGTGCACCCCGGCCGCCAGCATTTCGCGGCCGGTCGGCGTGATCGCACCGCTGTCGTCGAGTGCATCGAGCCATTGAAGCAGTTCGACGGCCTGGTTCCAGTGCGCGCGTGGCGGCGCGTCGAGCCAGGTCAACTGCTCGGGCGACCGCGCGCCCCAGTGGGCCAGCTCCAGCACAAGCCCGGCAAGATCGGCCTCGAGGATTTCCGGCGGTGTGAATGCGGTGAGGGATTTTTGCTCCGACGCGCTCCAGAGCCGATAGCACACGCCGGGCTCGACCCGCCCGGCGCGTCCGGCGCGCTGCTCGGCCGCAGCGCGCGAGACGCGAGTGGTGACCAGCCGCGTCATGCCTGAGCCGGGATCGAAGCGGGCGCGCCGTTCCAGCCCGGCATCGATAACCACGCGGATNCCTTCAATGGTGAGGCTGGTCTCGGCGATTGCGGTGGCCAGTACCACTTTGCGCCGGTCCGCCGGTGCCGGCGCGATGGCCGCGTCCTGGGCCGACGGGTTGAGCGCGCCGTAAAGCGGCTGAAGATCGACGTCCGGGTCCAGCGAGTCTTGCAGTCGATCTTTCACGGTGCGGATTTCGCCGACGCCCGGCAGGAATACCAGCAGCGACCCGGACTGGCTCGACAGCGCGTGGCGCACGCAGGCGGCTGCGGCGTCGGCCATACGCTGGTCGCGCTTCGGCGGCCGGTACTCGACATCCACCGGGTGCGCGCGACCGGCGCTGGTCAAAATCGGCGCATCGCCCAGCAGTCGGGCCAGCGGATCCGCGTCCAGCGTGGCCGACATCACCAGCAGGCGCAGCTCGGGCCTCAGCGCCTGCTGCGATTCGCGCGTCAGCGCCAGGCCCAGGTCCGCGTTGAGCGAGCGTTCGTGGAACTCGTCGAACAGCACCGCCGCGTAGCCGGTGAGCTCGGGGTCGCGCTGCAGCATTCGGATCAGAATGCCCTCTGTCACGACTTCTATTCGGGTGCGCGCCGAGATCTGGGTTTCGAGCCGGGTGCGGAAGCCGACTGTCTGGCCGGCTTTCTCGCCAAAAGTACGCGCCATGAACCGCGCTGCGGCGCGGGCCGCCAGCCTGCGCGGTTCCAGCATCAGTATTTTTTCGTCGCCCCGCCATTCCGTATCCAGCAGCGCGATCGGCACGCGGGTGGTCTTGCCGGCACCGGGCGGCGCCTGCAATACCGCGGTCGATGATATTGACAACGTCGAGAGCAGCTCCGGCAGCAGGGCGTCGATTGGAAGTTCATGCGAATTCATGGCTGGGGCGAGCAGGGCGCGGGTATCAAGGTTCAGGCCGAACGGGATTGTTGCATGGCACAGCCGTTCGAATGGGCACGGATGTTGCGCAGGCTGCGCGGATGGCCGGCGGTACGGTCGGTGCTGTTCGGCGATCTACGAAATGATCGAGTGGGCTGCGGCGTTGGTGTTCGGCGGCGAACTCGGCATGGCTTACCTTGGCACCCAGGGCGATGTCTGGGACAGTCACAAGGACACCGCGCTGGCGCTGTTGGGCGCGCTGGTTTCGGTCTTGCTGATCGGCGGGTTCAGGCCGCGTTTCGCGGCCCGCCGGATTGGTCCGGCGATCTGAAGAGCAGTGCCCCTGCCGGCGCGTTCCAACAGGAATGACGATAGAATTGGGCCTTCGCAGGCACCAGGTTTCGCGCATGAACAAATCGAGCCGGGCACGCGCGCTCAATCGCGCCGAAGTGGTCGATGCACGATTTCTCGAATCGCTCGATCAGCTCGAAGCATCGTCAGTCGAGCCTCCGGAGCGGAAGGGCTCGATTTCGGATTTCGACCTGCTCGAACTGTTCGAGAGCCAGCTGACGTCTCGCCAGCTTGACCTGATGGCGCGGGTCAAACGGGCCGAAAACAAAGTGTTCTACACGATCGGATCATCGGGCCACGAGGGCAACGCGATGGTCGGCCGCGCCACGCGCGCCACCGATCCGGCTTTTCTGCACTACCGGTCCGGCGCGTTCGTGGCCGAGCGCTACCGCAAGAAGGACGGCCTGGACTTCATTCACGACACCTGCCTGTCGTTCGCCGCGGCCGCCGATGATCCGGCCTCGGGCGGGCGGCACAAGGTCTGGGGCCACCCGGAGTTGTGGATTCTGCCGCAGACCTCGACCATCGCGAGCCATCTGCCGAAATCTGTGGGCACCGCGCTCGCAATCGCCCACGGCAAGCGCATCGGGCACGACATTCCGGTGCCCGAGGACAGCATCGCAGTGTGCAGTTTCGGTGACGCCAGCGTCAATCACGCCACGGCCCAGAGCGCGCTCAACGCTGCGGCCTGGACCTGCCATCAGAATCTGCCACTGCCGCTTCTGTTCGTTTGCGAGGACAACCGGCTGGGCATTTCGGTGCCGACGCCGTCGCAGTGGACGGCAAGATCAATGGCCGCGCGCTACGGGCTGGAATATATCTACGCCGATGGACTGGACCTGGAAGCCGGATACGAATCGGTGCAACGTGCCGTCGAGATCTGCCGCGCTCGGCGCCGGCCGGTGTTCTTGCACCTGAATACCACCCGGCTGATGGGCCACGCCGGGACCGATTTCGAGATCAAGTATCGGCCGCCGGCCGACCTGGAGCGCGACGAGCTGATGGATCCGCTGCTGGTCTCGGCGCGGACTGTCGTGGCGCGCGGACTGCTGAGCCCGGCCCGGATTCGCGAGCGCTATGAGCAGCTCCGCACCCGCTGCCTGGAGGAGGCCGATCGCGCCGACCGCCGTACCCGACTGACCACGGTCGACGAAATCACCCGGCCGCTGGCGCCGTTTTCGCCTGATGAAGTTGCCCGCGAGGCCGGGCGAACCGTTGTGGCCGGTGCGCGCGCCGAGGCGTTCGGCGGTGAATCGCGTCTGCCCGAGAACGATGCGCCGAAGCACATGGCGGTTCAGATCAATCGGGCGCTGCACGACTTGTTATTGAAATACCCCGAATCGCTGGTGTTCGGCGAAGATGTCGCGCGCAAGGGCGGCGTCTACACCGTTACCAAGGGATTGAACAAAAGCTTTGGCAACGCGCGGGTATTCAATACGCTGCTCGACGAGACCACCATCCTCGGCCTTGCTCAGGGTTACGGCAACCTGGGTTACCTTCCGATCCCCGAGATACAGTACCTGGCCTATTTCCATAACGCCTGCGACCAGATTCGCGGCGAGGCCTGCTCGCTGCAGTATTTCTCCAACGACACCTACCGCAATCCGATGGTCGTGCGGATCGCGGGCCTCGGTTATCAGAAAGGTTTCGGCGGACACTTCCACAACGACAATTCGATCACCGCGTTGCGCGACATTCCCGGCCTGGTCATCGGCTGCCCGTCGCGCGGCGACGACGCGGCCATGATGCTCAGGACATTGGCCGCCCTGGCGACCGTCGACGGCCGCGTGACCACCATCATCGAGCCGATTGCGCTGTACATGACCAAGGACCTGTACGACAAGGACGACGGGCTCTGGAGCTTCGACTACCCGGCCCCGGACCAGTGCCTGAAACCCTGGCAGCCGCGCATTTACAACGAATCGGCCGTCGACCTGCTGATCATTACCTTCGGCAATGGCGTGCCGATGGCGATTCGCGCGGCGCGCGAACTGGAGAAGACCGACGGCGTCGAGACCCGGATCCTGGACCTGCGCTGGCTCAAACCGTTGAACACCGAAGCAATCGCCGAACATGCCGGAGCTTGTCGCGCGGTTCTGGTGCTCGACGAGGGCCGCCCCGACGGCGGCATCGGCGAGGCGGTGGTCACCTCACTGGTCGAGCGCGGCGTTGCCGACCGGCCGATGAAGCGCGTGACAGGTGTGGATTGCTACATCCCGCTGGGCGACGCGGCCAAGCTGATGATGCCGGACGAGGCGAGAGTGGTTCAAGCAGCACAGACCCTTTTGAATGACTAGGTTTTGCTATCGAAGCCCATTTCGCCGAAGGCGCCTAGCTCAGTAATAGCTTGCCGGTAATCGCGCGGTAACAAATGACAGGTGACTTACCGGGCAAACCAGTGCTCTATCGATTTGAGGCTGATGGTTTGCGCTGTTCCAGTTCGTCAGTTATCCAGCTCAGCAGGCCGAGGTATTGGTTGAACTCCACTGGAGTCAAAGTCTGGTAGATTGCTTCATCGATGCCGTTCGGAAGACTGCATATTCGTCCCGATTGATAGACCGTGAGGCAATATTTGAGGACAAATGGGTTGCCGATGCCACGGCAGTCATTCAGTCGGCGACAAATCAACCGCGTTGTCACCTGATGGCTTGCAGTCAAAAGAATGCTTTCGCTGGTAGTTCCGTTAACTGCGATCTGTTCGTGTAGTCCACGATCGATAACTGTCATGATGATGCCCTGCGCTTTGGATTCGTCAAAACGATCGAGCGCAATCCGGAGCTCGCGCATCAATAAATCAAGCGCTTCATCCGTGCTATATCTATCGAGGTTATCGAAGATCGATCTTGGCGGCTCATCGCGAAGCAATGTATCCAGATTCTGGTCCAGGTTTTCAAGTCCATGATGTTCAATCGCTTCGGGTATTCCGGCGCAGTAATCCTCAAATTGCTCCATGAGCGGGCGATATCGATCCGATGAGAATTCGGGAAGGATCATGCCTTTCGGTGCCCTGATCCTGCTGCAGGCATCTTCCCACTGAAAAAGATTTCGTGTCATTTCTTGACCTGTCATCTCCAAATCGTCTTTTAGCGCCTGGAAGAATGCCGCTGCAGTTTCGAAGTCTTGAGGTTCAATTGGTGGTTCTATTCCGCTAAGGTCTGCGGCGATTGGCCCATCTCTCGATGGCTGGTTAGCCGAGGCGGATTCCACAGTAGCAGTTTTTTCGATTGGATCGGAGGAATTGAAAGTATCGGAAATCCCTGCTCGGTCAACTCGGTGTTTGGGGTCAGGCTTTGAATCGACTTCGCCATTCATAGCTTCTGTCGGGCCTGGTGACAGAGCCTGGAATGAAAAATAGATAGACAGAGAGAGTCCTGCGAAAATAGCAAGGACGAGTGTGGCATACGCATTTCGATTTCTCACGATGCTGTAGTAATCCTATGTCGACCAGGCGCTGCCGGTGCTGAAGCACCGGCAGCGTACCAGAATGCCGCTTTTTAGGGCCTGAAAACTAGCGAATTAGAAACCCATCGCCCAATTCATGAAGTTCCACAATACTTGATGATCACTAAGATTTGAATTACTTGCGCCAAAAGCATTCCAGTCGACCGTCCGCCAATCCAGCACAGAGCCGGGCATATCTCCTCTGTGAATCCCAATCGCTCTGAAAGTTGCGATATCTTTGAGTGCCCACTGGTAAGTCGCGCTGTGTATGTCTGCCATAAGGTCTGCGAAAGCTTGAGCAGTCATTACTTTGGAGCCAATTTTTACTGTCCCCGATAGTCCCCCGGACCCGCTGCCACCTCCACTGCCATAATTCTCGGTAATCGCAAGATCCTGATACACCTCTTGTGGTCCGCGACATGCGTTCCCGAGTTCGATAAGGCCCAGATCAGCGCAGCTTCCCGTTACCGTTATCGGGGGGGAGAGTAATCGTTGCGGAGGAGGTCGAAGAGAGAGATAACAAGCATGTTATGAGAAGAACGCCCGCCACTGCGGTAGGAAATTGCCAGCTATTGTTTTCCGAACTGCGAACTGCCTGAGCAGAGAATCCTGCCGTCCCGCTGGTATTGGTTGTTTAACTAACAAATACAGGAGCCACGACGACAATGTCCGATGTTTCGATCATCGCTATATCACCAACTTTGATTTAGCTAACCCTGACATTGCCAACGTTCCATTGCAGCCCCTGCAAATCGTTTCTATCATAAGGGCTGAGACGTGTCAAGCGGGTTAATGAGTATGCTGCTGTCGCGCAGTACCGCCGTTCGATGCATGAAATGGATTGCCGGCCAGCGCGATGGAAATCCACCAAAGCACGGTGACAGCAGGCGTAGCGGCAAAGGTGCCCAGCAGGTGGACTGCCAAGGTTTGCTTACGCAATATTCACAGATTCACTGGTGGTGAGGCGGCGATAATGAAGATCATCAGCCAGTCGGTGGACGCGCGCATTTCATCCGGCGTCCGGAATTGTGTGACGAAGAGGTGGTCCATCCAACCCTCGTCGATCACGGCGCACAAGCGCAGCACCAGATTCGGGCGACCAGGCCATATTAGTCTGGCGGGATTCGAGATCGGCCGTAGCCGTGATGATCGCAGAAACCTCAACAGCTCGCATTGCGTTTTTATCGAAGTGGATCGTTTGCCTGTTGTCGCGCGGCGGTATGATCGAAGGCCGGGTCCAGGGCAGAGTCATTCCAAACGTGTCAGAGTCGCCATCCGATTCCAGTCCCTCGTTACCCGAGTGGGTGGAGCATCTGCAGACTGCGGTGATGCTGCTGGACGCGGGGAATCGCGTTCGGTTTCTCAACCCTGCCGCCGAGGACCTGCTGGGTGCCGCGGGCGGGCAGACGGCGGTCGGGTTCGGGCGCGAACTGCAGGCCAGCGGTCTGAGCGCCCTGGTGGAACGCGCTTCGAACGGGAATCAGGCCATTTCCGCGCAGGATATCGAGTGGCAGGACGCCGGCCGGGTGCAGTGGCTGGACGTGCAGGTCACGGCGTTGGCCGGCGGCGGCACGCTGCTCGAATTGCACGACGCCGGGCTTCGCAAGAGAGCCCAGGACGATCGCCTGCGGCACGACCGCCAGGCGCTTTCCAGGCGTGTGGTGCGCCAGCTTGCGCACGAAATACGCAACCCGCTGGCTGGGCTCAGGGGCGCGGCTCAATTGCTGGGCCGCGACGAGCGCGACCCGGATCGGCGCGAACTCACCGAGATTATCTGTCAGGAGGCCGATCGCCTGCACGCGCTCGTCGATGAAATGCTGGCACCGGCCGGGCCGCCGCGAATGTTGCTCGCCAACGTCCATGAGCCGGTCGATCGCCTGTACGCGCTGCTCAGCACCGAGGCTGGCGAGGGCACGGCTGTAGCGCGAGACTACGATCCGAGCCTGCCGGAAATCGAGCTGGATGCCGACCAGCTGTTTCAGAGTCTGCTGAACCTGGGCCGCAACGCGCTGCAGTCGGGCGCGGATCGGCTCGTGCTGCGCACGCGAGCGGCCACGCGCAGAACCTGGGAAGGAACACTGCATCGGCTGGCCGTTGCGATAGAGGTCGTCGACAACGGCCGCGGCGTGCCGGCCGAACTGGCCGAGTCATTGTTTTTTCCGCTGGTCACCGGCCGGTCAGAAGGCAGCGGTCTGGGACTGGCGATCGCCCAGGAAATCGTCGACCGGCACGGCGGGCGCATCGAATTCGAAAGCCAGCCGGGCGAAACTGTGTTTAGATTGCTGTTGCCGGTTCCGGAATGATTTTCAATGGCCTGAGCGGAGTGCGATGATTGGATCTTCGAGAGACCGCTTCGAGTGAGGCGCGTGCGATGAAAGAGCCGACCGTCTGGATCGTCGACGACGACGCCTCGGTACGCCGGGTGCTGGCCCGGGCGCTGCAGCAGGGTGGAATGGATGCCCGCGAGTTCGAGGCGCCGGAGACGGTGCGCGATGCGCTGGCCGTCGAGGCGTGTCCGAACGTGCTGGTCAGCGACCTGCGCATGCCCGGCGAATCTGGATTGACGCTGCTGGAGTTCCTCAAGGAGACGCATCCCGAACTTCCCGTCATCGTCATGACCGCGTACGCCGACCTCGACAATTCGGTCGCCGCGCTTGCCGGTGGTGCGTTCGAGTTGCTGCCCAAACCCTTCGACATCGACGAGGCCGTGGACCTGGTGCAGCGCGCGCTGGCCGGTACGTCCAGAACCTCGCCGGGCGCCGATCGGCCCGGCGCGTCCGAAGAATCTCCATCCCTGATCGGCTCGGCGCCGGCGATGAAGGAATTGTTCCGGGTCATCGGAAGACTGGCCGGCTCGGACCTGAGCGTGCTGCTGATCGGTGAATCCGGCACCGGCAAGGAACGCATCGCGCGTGCGCTGCACGAAACATCACGCCGGTCCGATCAGACATTCGTGGCTCTGAACGTGGCCGCCATCCCCGGCGAGCTGCTGGAATCTGAACTGTTCGGCCACGAAAAAGGTGCCTTCAGCGGCGCCGCCGAAGCACGTGCCGGCTACTTCGAGCAGGCCGCCGGCGGCACGCTGTTTCTCGACGAGATCGGCGACATGCCGGCCACGCTTCAGACGCGCCTGCTGCGCGTACTCGCGGAAGGCGACTTTCACCGGCTGGGCGGCAGGACCGCAATGCGCGCCGACGTGCGCCTGATCGCCGCGACCAACCAGGATCTCGGGCGGGCGGTGGCCGACGGCCGGTTCCGCGAAGATCTCTATCATCGTCTCAATGTCGTCGAGCTGGAAGTCCCGCCGCTGCGCAATCGGCGTGAGGATATAGCGCTGCTCCTGGAACACTATCTTGCAGCAGCGGCCCATGAGATAAACACCGAGGCGAAGACATTGACCGACGAGGCGCGCGGACTTCTGGTCGGTCACGCCTGGCCGGGCAACGTTCGCGAGTTGGTCAACCTGTGCCGTCGCCTGACCGCGCTCGTGCCCGGCCCCGAGATCCGGGGCGATGACCTGCCGCGGCTTTCTGTCGACCGGGCAGTCGACGACTGGACCGACGGGCTGCGCGCATGGGCGCGAGATCGGCTTTCGGCGAAGCCGGAAGAGCTGATGGTCGAGGCAATCGCGAGGGTCGAGCGCTGCCTTCTGGAAGAAGCGCTCCGGGCCACCGGCGGCCGGCGGGCCGAGGCCGCACGTCTGCTCGGTATCGGTCGCAACACGCTCAGCCGAAAGCTTTCCGACGACGCTGACGATGGGTAGTCCAACGCACGGCCAGTCAACATCGGCACCCGGCTCGTGCTCGAATTGCGGTCGTCCTCTGTCGTCTGGAGATCGTTTCTGCAGGGGATGCGGGCAGGAGGTTCTGGACGGTGGCTGGTGGTGCCGCCGCTAGCGCTGCTCGATACGCTGATCACGGGCGTCGACATCCCCGTCTGGCGGGTAGCCGTCAGTCTTCAGTACCTTTACGTGCCGTTCATGCTGCGGACCGCGCTGGGCCTGCCGTGGTGGCGCGTCGTTCCGACGACGGTGCTTTTACTGATCGCGTTGCGCGGTGTTCACGTGGTCTACCGTTTCGTCCAGTTCGTTGTGACGTTTTCCTTCGTCTCGACGTGACCGGTAGCCGGAGCTGTCACCGGCCGGGCGGTGCCGGCACGCCCGGCAATCGATCGGCGCGCGTAAACTGCCTGGCCAATACCAGCACGTCATAGCCCCAGACCAGTTCCGAAAGCGCCTCGCGACCGGTCGCGTTGTCACGGTCGTGAAAGATCGGGCGCAGCGGGCGCAGATCGAAGACGGCCCAGCTGGAACCTTCCGGCATGGCCGCCTCAAATCGTTTCAAGAGGGGTGATTGTTCGATCCAGCTGTCGAATTCACCATCGGCGTCGACGCTGCCGAGGGCGGTTACTTTCACGTGTATCGATCCGCCGCCGCGCAGCACGCCCAGCTCGGCCGCGGCATTGCCCAGGTCGAGTTGATTGAGCGGCGAGTAGCCGCGCTGCATGTGCACCGAGCCGAACTTCATGAAAACCCGCGTTGCCGCATCGGTTTCGCGCAGTCGGTCGGCCAGATGGCGTTTCATCAACTCGATGCGTTGATGGTTACTCTGGTAATTGGCGCCTTGCCCATATAACTGATAGATGCGGCTGCTGGCTGCCAATTCATCGATGATCCGGGATGCTTCGTCCACGCCGCTGAAAGCTGACCTCAGCGCCGAATAGCCTGGCGCATCGGTCGATTGCAGGAAACCGGCCGACGAATCGCCGCTTTGAGAGAATCGAATGAACCCCTCGCGCGCCCGGTTCAGAGCATCCTCGGCCATTCCGCGCGCTTCCGGATTCGGTGCCAGCTCGACCAGGCGCGCGAGGTTGAATCGCGCACCCCCGGCAAAAACCTGGTCCAGGCCCCAGAGATCGTAGCCGAGACCGACCGAAGTCTCGAGCAGCTCGAACTCGGGTGCGTGATCGATGAATGGGGCGGTGAAAGGTGTCTCGGCCAGCAGGCGGGCAAGTGATTCGGTGTTTCCGGCCCGTAGCTCAGCCTGGGCGTGTTCGGCGATCATCGGTCCGGTCTCGATGGCCAGCACTGAATATCCGGCCGGGGCCAGGGCGGCCAGCAGGGCGGCGGCAAGCGCCGGTGTTTCCCGATTGAGATGGGATTCGCCCAGAGCGAAGAACGACGCCTCCCTGCCCGCCGCGATCAGCATGTCGGCCCCGGGCCCGCGAATGCCTTCGGAGGTCACCGCCATCGGCAATGCCCGCTCGGCAAGTGCCGCATCGAGTCGTGCGTCGATCTCCTGCGCGACGCCCGTCGCAGGGGCAGAGAGGAGTACGATCAGGGCTAGCAAGGTGTTCAATTCTTTCACGATGGCGTCCTCTTCCAGGCCGCTTTTCCGGGCCCGGGTGCAATGAAGTCTTCGGCGATATGGCCTGCTAGAAGCGTCAATGCCAATCGCAATACCCCCTGGATGCATTTTCCCCTTGAATGGTTTGAATGAAGGATCGATCTGGCGCCACAGAGGCTGGTGCAAAGGGCGAGTGGCCTTGCCGGTTGACCAATGGCTGCCCATAGATCAACCGCGAGTCGCTTCGATATAGCGGCTGCTAGTGTACCCCGTCGTTAATCCTGTAACTTTCAGCGAGTCGGAAAGCGCTTAGCTGCAAGGCAGGGCTTGCCGGGAATGCTTCGCCTTTCCAGGAGGCCTGACGCCGCAGATGAGCGCGATTGTTTTCTTCTTCGGGCTCGCCCTTCGGGCGTG
>JGI12210J13797_10082761_pt1 | contig 13230 bp, 9 predicted proteins | sample ElkSlonscriptome_3_FD_13797 | JGI IMG/M metagenome (IMG submission 13797)
TCAGAAGCGCGAGTTCCGTCCCTGGTGGTTTGAGACCGCGACGCCGAGCTTCTTGATCGATCTCCTGCTGGAGCGCGAGGTCTTTGCCCCACGGCTCGGGCAACTCGTCGCCAACGAGGCCCTGCTCTCGGCCTTCGATGTGGAACACATCGCCACCGAGGCGCTGCTGTTCCAGACCGGCTATCTCACCATCGAATCGGTGCGTCGACGCGGCGCGCTGATCGAGTATCAGCTCGGCTGGCCCAATCTTGAAGTCTATGCCAGCCTCAACGACGCCTTACTGCGGCGATTCACACCACCGTCCGGGGCCGTCGCGACGCCCAGCCCAGGGCGCCTCTACGACCTGTTGCTAGCCAACGACTTCGCCGGCATGGAGACGCTGTTCGGCGCGCTGTTCGCCGGCATTCCGGGCGAGTGGTTCACCAAGAACTCCATTGCCAAGTACGAGGGCTACGACGCCAGCGTCTTCTACGCCTATTTCGCCTCCCTGGGGCTCGACATCGTCGCCGAGGAGAGCAGCAACGCCGGGCGCCTGGATATGGCGGTACGCTTCAATGGACAGATCTATCTGTTCGAATTCAAGGTCGTGGAGTTGAACCCAAAGGGGCGCGCGCTGCAACAGATCAAGGACCGGGGCTATGCGGACAAGTATGCCGCCGAGGGCCAGCCGATCCATCTGATTGGGGTCGAGTTCAGCCGCAAGCGGCGAACGCTCGCGGGGTTCGAGGTGGAGAGTATCGCGGTCGCCGGGGGCGCTGGACGGTGATGTCGGGGTGCCGAGCTTCGTCACGTCCACGCACTGAGACTGGTCAAGTATTCATTCGGGCGCCGAAATTGGGCTCGATTATCCTTTTCGAGATGCCCGAGCAGACGATAAATCAATGCGTTACTGTCGGCTAAATGGTGGATGCGCTTCGCTTATCTACCCTACGGCCAGTCAGGAACAAGAGATCTATGGGTTGGGTGCGCTCGGCTGTTGAGCACGAAGGACATCAAGGACAAGGAGAAGAAAAGACCGGGATTTAAGACTGTCCTTTACCTTCGTGTTCTTCGTGCTCTTCGTGGTTGAACTTCATTCTTGGCGCTGCGGGGAATACTTCCCGGTCTTAAGGCGCTAACGGGTGCCCGCTTGCGCCGGCGCGATGTCATCGGCCCTCGACGATACCTCCGCGGGTTCTGCGGATGACTCCGCCGCTGACTCGGCCTCAGGGTCAACGCTGGCGGATGCAGAAGCAGTCTCGGCGACCGGCTTGGGGCTCGCTGGCGACACCTCTTCGCCCGTCATTGCAGCCGGATCGCCTGGCGCGGGTGGCGATGCGGGGTCCGGCAGCGGCGCCGATGTCGACGTTGACACGGGGTCCGGTTCCAACGACGACCTGTCATTTCCCAACAGCGTCGCCGTTGTCAACTCCAGCAACCCACTCAGCTCGAAGGCCGCCAGGCGATAGAAGTACGGGTCATCGTCCAACTTCAGCACGTAGTCGTCGCTGTCGGCGAGGGCGCCGATGCGATAGCGTCGACCAGTGCCGTCCGCTAGACCAATAGCGAAGGTCGCCGCGGGCGTATCGAGGCCATACTCCGATTTGGCATCGGTACCCAAGACTCCGCTGTAGCCGAGCGAGGTCAGGCTACTGAGCAGATCATCGACCGCTTCCGCGTCCGGCGACTCTGCGCTGCCCTCAAGCTGCCAGCCGTCCTCGCCCCGCATCAGGGTCCAGTCGGCGCCAGCGATCCGCTGGATCTTCTCTCGGTCGAGCTGAAGCCGGCCGCGGTCGAGCCAATCGTCGTTGTTCGCGGACAGGTCAAATAGGGCCAGGCGCAGGTCGTAGACGGCATCCTCGCCGGCGACGCGCGCAAATACCCGGCGAAAGCCGGGCGAGTCGCCGACGATCAGTGTCGCAAGATCATCGTCGCCGCCGCGCAATGTCAGGCGCCGCTCGAAGGCGTCGTCGGCGACCTTGAATCGTCGTTGCGCATCAGCGCTGGTCGCGACCGGCAACGGCCTGGTCAGGCCGGCAAGGCTGTCGAACAACTGCTGCACCCGCGTACCGCTGGCTGGGAAATCACCCAGGTCAGGCAGCGTCCAGCCATTGCTCGCCCGAATCAGCTTCAACGTCGTCGGCGCGTCGCCATCGGTCTCGGCCGGCATCTGAATCTCGATGCCGGTGACCGCCGTCTCATCGAACGGCAATAGCCTGGTATCGGCGACGACCGGCGCCATGCCGGAGCCGCCGCCGAGCAACAACGCCAACACCAGTTGCACCAGCAGTGCCGCGCCTAGGGCGATCACCAATGGCGTCTTCAGCGCCGGCAACCAGCTCGGGTCAAGCCGGAACTTCGGAAACGGGATCATCGGTCTCTCTACCATCGACTCGCTCATGGATCAGTTGCCTCCCGCCAGGATCTCGGCATAGGCCAGCTCACGGCGCCGGCGAAGCCTGCGATGCAGCCAATAGACTAGGGCCAACCCGCCCAGGGCGAGGGCATAGTTCAAATATTCCCAGAACATGCGGCCCTCGCGACCCACCGGTCCCAGCGTGCGGCCGAATTGTCCGCGACCGCGCAAGGCGAGCAGACCGCGGTCCTCGAGCGACCATTCGACGGCGTTCTGCACCAGCTCCAGCGGCTTCAGATAACGGGTCTGCGTGGCCTCGGTGGCAAGGCTGATGGCGGTGTCGCTCAAGAAGGTCGACGAGCCGATCAGGATCAGCCGCGCCGAGGCCGGCGAGTGCTCGACCACGCCGGAGACGATGGGCGGCGAGGCGTCTGCGCCCTCCGATTCATACGGCTCCGCATCCGCGACGACATCGGTGTCGTCCGCGACCTGATCAGTAGCGTCGGCGCCCTCCCCTGCCGCGCCCGGCTGCGCATTCGGATCGGGCAGCAACGGCGACGGCTGACCGCTGAAGGGCGAGTCGAAGCGCCCCTCGATCGCGACCGCCAGCACCTTGCGACCGGTGTCGTCACCGCGCGCGAAGCCGAGTGGTCCGAAGGCGTCGAAATCCGGCTGCATCTCGGTGGAATCGCTGGTCCAGGCGGCGGCGGAGCTCTCGATCAGCGGCGTTACCCGGCGCTCGGCATTGGCCTCGGCATCGATGCTGATCGGCGACGACCAGTTCATCGTCACCTGCCCGAGATTGGCGGTGATGCCGCTATCCTCGCTGAGGCCGTCCGCGCGCACGTCAGGGAAGTATGGATAATCCAGGGTCTGGATCTCCTCCACCACGAAACCGCCGAGATCGCGCTGCACCGGGATCGGGAACGGTGTGTTCTGCGGGTCCAGGACCAGATTCGGCTCCAGCGTCACGCCCAGGTCACCGAGCCAGTCCTCCAGGCCGGTCGGCTTTGGTCGGGCGCCGATCGCAGTGCCGCTTAGATCGATATGGAAGCTAGAAGCGGCCAGCACGACGGTGCCGCCCTGCATCAGGAACTGATCGATCGCGAACTGCTGTTTCTCGTCCAGGGACTCGGGCGCCACCACCAGCAGCAGGTCAGCATCATCCGGCACTTGGCCCGAGGTCAGGTCGGTCTCACGAAGCGAGAAGCCCTCGCGAAGACTGTCCTGCAACAAGCTGTAGCCCGGACCGCTCGGCCCCCCGGCGCCCATGAAGCCGGCGGGCGCGGGACTGGGGGTGAACAGCGCGACGGAGCGCATCACACCGGGCGCGAAGCGGCGGATGCCGGCCTCGATGGCTCGCTCCAGCCCAGCGCGATCGAGCGACTCCGGCAGTGGCACCGGCACGGCCTGCTCGCCGTGCTCCAACACCAGATAGAAATAGAAGGGCGCCGGGTCCAGCAGGCCGATGACCAGCGGCTGGAAGCCAAAGCGCTCGCCGATCTCATTGGCCAGGTCCGGGTCCGTGGCCGGGTCTTGGATCTGCCAGTCGAAGCGCCCGTCGGAGCCGGCCTGAAGCGCGTTCAACACAGACTCCAACTCCGTACGCACGGCCGGCAGCGGCTCGGGCAACGTCGACGGGTCCGAAATGAAACCGCGCAGGTGCACCGGCTCGCCGATACCGCTGAAGACATCGCCGCCGCCCTGATAGCCGTAGAGCACCTTTTTGATGGTTCGGGTCAGGTCGTATTCGGGGTTACGCAGCCGCACGTCCAGGTCGGTCTCCCCTTGGGCCTTGACCTCGATCAGGTCCTGAAAGCCCAGGGTCTCGTACTGATCACCGTACTTGACCAAGATGTCGAAGTAGGAGTTCACCACTGACGACTGGTACTTGGTCTCGGTCTGAAACGCGACCGGGCGAATACCGTACTGTTCGCCGGCCTCGCGCTCCAGCTCCGGCGACTGCTGCGGGTCGACGAACTCGACCTGCACCTGGCCGCCACCGGCGACCTGATACTCGCGCAGCAGATCGCGCAGCTGCGGCACCAACGGGGCCAGCAACGGATGTGTGTCGGCGCTGAAGTAGCCGCGAATCAGCAACGGCTCTTGCAACTGGCCCAGATAATTGCCGGTGGCGTCCGAGATCGTATACAGCGAGCCCTCGGTCAGGTCCGCACGCAGCCCGCCGATCGGCTGCAGCCACAGGTTCCCGGCCAACAGATTGGCCGCGACCAGGCCCGTGATCAGGGTCCAGCGATGATGGCCGACCCTTGCGCCCCTGTCGGTCGGATCATCGGCCCAGCGGAGTCGCTCGAGACTATAGATGGTCAAGGCCAGGAACAGGCCGACCAGGCTGACGTAATAATACAGATCGCGCAGGTCGATGACGCCTCGGGTGATGGACTCGAAGCGCGCGCCGCTGCCGAGCAGCCGCAGCACCTCGCCGCCACCGTGGCCGAGCAGGCCGGTCAGCGCCTGGGAACCGATCAGGTAGAACACCGCGCAAACCAGCGTGGTCCCGATCAGCGCGACGATGGGGTTGTCGGTGCGCGCCGAGACGAACAGGCCGATGGCGATATAGGCCGCGGCCAACAGCAGCGTCGCCAGGTAGGCGCCGAACACCGGCCCCCAGTCCAGCGGCCCGAGCATCGACACGGTGATCGGCAGCGGCACGGTCAACGCCAACGCCACCGCCACCAGCGCCATCGCGGCCAGAAACTTGCCCAGCACCAGCCGCCAGGTGGGCACCGGCAAGGTCGCCAGCACCTCCAGCGTGCCGGCGCGGCGCTCCTCGCTCCACAGGCGCATGGTGAGCGCCGCGGCCAGAAAAATCAGCAACACCGGCATCCAGTCGAACAGCGGCCGAGTATCGGCAATGTTGCGGGCGAAGAAGGCGTCCACCCAGAAAAAGACGAACAGGCAAGCGGCCAGGAAGGCGCCGATGAACAGATAGGCCACCGGGGACCCAAAGAACCCGGACAGCTCCTTGCGGGTGATGCGCAGGATGTCAGACATGGGCCGTCTCCCCGGCGTCGACGCCTGCCCTGTCGAAGACGGCCGAGCCGCCCGAGACCGCACCGAACAGCGCCTCCAGATCGCGCCGCTCCTGCTCCAGGCCATAGAGCGCCCAGCCCTGCGCGGCCAGATCGCTGGCGACGCGCGGCGCGAGGGTGATGGGATCGGTCGCGCTCAGCGCGTAGCGCCGACGCAGGCCGTCGTCGCCGAGATGGGTGACGTCGGTGACGCCATCGAGCGCACCGAGCAGCTGGCGCACCTCGTCCGGCCCGCGGTCCAGGGTCACCAGCAGTCGCGGTCTCGCGCCGATCTCGCCAAGGTCGCTGTCCAGCGCCAGACGTCCGGCACGCATGATCAACACCCGCCCACAGATGGCCTCAACCTCCTGCAGAATGTGCGTGGAGATGATCACGGTCGCATGCCGCGCCAGCTCGCGAATCAGCGAGCGCATGTGCTGGATCTGCGATGGGTCCAAGCCGTTGGTGGGCTCGTCCAGGATCAGGATGTCCGGCTCGTGCAGGATCGCCAGCGCCACGCCGAGCCGCTGCCGATAGCCCCGCGACAGGGTGCCGACCTGGGCCATCGCCTTGGCGCCGAGTTCGGTGCGCTCGATGGCGCGGCGCATGGCCGCGCCGCGCTGGGCGACTGGAATGCCGTGCAGCGCCGCCTGGTAGTCGAGCTGGTCCACCACGGTCATGTCTTGGTACAGCGGGCAATTCTCCGGCAAATAGCCGATGCGCCGCTGAACCGCGCGCCGATGCGCGGCGATGTCCTGTCCGTCGATGGTGATGGAGCCGCTGCTGGGCTCCAGAAAGCCGGTGATCATTTTCATGATGGTGGTCTTACCGGCGCCGTTGTGGCCCAGCAGACCGACGATCTCGCGGCGGCCGATGTCGAATGACACCCTATCGACTGCCATCAGCTCGCCGTAATTGCGGCAGAGCTCGCGAACTTCGATCATCTTCGTCTCCCAAAGTTGTTTGAGGGCGCTATCTGTGTGTTCGCAAATACGCCAAGTTTCGCAGCGACAACGGGGTTGACGTCCGAAGGGCCGAGCTCCAACGGCCTGGGTCCGAACTCTCCAATCGCGCGGCCCAGCGGCGCTTGGGCCTCGGCGCTCGGCCCGCTCGAAGCAACGCCTAATCAACGCAACAGGTCGGCGTGCATTCATCGGTCAAGGCATCGCATCGCCAAGCGTCGTCCCGTTGTTCAAAAGGGAAAGATGCGGGCAGCCCCGAAGATCCGCCGATCATCCGGATGCAGCGCCGGGCGCGGATCGGTCCACGCGAACGGCGGAATTTCACAGCACAGGGCGCCATGCCCGCAAGGGCTGCTTCATGAAACTTTTGTAAGTTATTGGGGAGGTCGACGGAAATCGCGCGAACTCTTCTTCTCGGCACCAGTTCTCGACACCAGGGGGTGGAGCAGAAGAAAAATTTTTTCCCGCAAAGGCGCAGAGGCGCAAAGAAGACGAAGAGAGATCTGAATCCATGTATCGGCCCCCAGCAATCTAGGCTACCGTGTATTCTGTTCATCGAACCGCGTGCACACGGGCACGCTCCAACCCTCGAAAGGGCCGGATATGACGCAGGCCTTCACGATTCTGATTGATGATCGCGAGTCCAAAGCTGGCGTTGTCGACGCGTTGCGACGAGACCCGCAAGCCGTCGTCCGCCTGCAGCGCCTGCCGGTCGGCGACTACTTGTTGGACGACAGCTTTTTGTTCGAGCGCAAGACGCTGGTGGACCTGGCCGCCTCGATCAAGGACGGACGCCTGTTCAGGCAAGGGCTGCGGTTGGCCAGCGCCTCGGCGCGCGGCGTGGTGATTTTGGAGGGCAGCTCGCGCGATCTGGCCCAGAGCCGGATGCGCCGGGAGGCGATACAGGGTGCGCTGGTGACGCTGACGCTCTCGTTCGGCATCCCGCTGCTGCGCTCGGCCAATTCAGACGAGACCGCGGCGCTGATCCTGCTTGCGGCGCGCCAGGGTCGGGCACATGCCATCGGCAGCCTACCCCGTCCCGGCCGTCGCCCGCGCGGCAAACCGCGGATTCAGAGCCGTGTGCTGCAAGGATTGCCCGGAGTCGGGCCCGAGCGGGCCAAGCGGTTGATCGACCATTTCGGCAGCGTCGAGGGCGTGATGGCAGCAACCGCCAGTGAACTCGCCGCCGCGCCCGGCATCGGCAAAGGCATCGCCGGTGCCATTCGGTGGGCGGTGGAGGAGCCGCCTGTAGCCTACAACCCCCAAGACGCCGCATTCGAGCGCTTGCGCTTGGGAACGACGTGCATTCGTGATGGCGACGAGAGCGGACCTAGGTCAGGCTTCTAGGCCGGAGATGATGCTGTCGCGAATCTCCTTCACATCGCCGATACCGCTGACCTTGACGTAACGAGGCGCATTTTCACCGCCCTGCTCGGCCCAGGCGGAGTAGTACTGAATCAGCGGCTCGGTCTGGTCGTGGTAGACCTTCAGGCGTGCCTTGACCGTGTCTTCCTGGTCGTCGTCGCGCTGGATCAAGGGCTCGCCGGTCTCATCGTCCTTGCCGGCTTCTTTGGGTGGGTTGAAGACAACGTGATAGGTACGACCGGAAGCCATGTGCACGCGACGACCGGACATGCGCTTGATGATCTCCTCGTCCGGCACATCGATCTCGACCACGGCGTCGACATAGACCCCAGCTTCCTTCAGCGCATCGGCCTGCGCCAAGGTACGCGGGAAGCCGTCGAACAGGTAACCGTTCTTGCAATCGGGATCGAGGATGCGTTCCTTGACCATGCCCATGATGATGTCGTCGGAGACCAGGCCGCCCTCGTCCATGATCTTCTTAGCGGCCTTGCCCAGCTCGGTACCGGCCTTGACGTGTCCGCGCAGCATGTCGCCGGTCGAGATCTGCGGGATCTTGAAGTGTTCTTTGATAAAGCTGGCCTGGGTACCTTTGCCCGCTCCAGGGCCGCCGAGCAGAATGACACGCATTGAACAGATCCTCAGTAAAACTCTTATGGAGCTAGCAAGGCTGCCACAGGCGGACGCTCGGGGCAACGCAGCAATTCCGATAGCGCAATAACCCTGCCTTATTTGGTGATGCCCCTAAGCCCCATCATCGGGGACGGCCCCACTGTCAGCAGACCACTCGCCATTCACCGTCTATCGCAATGCCCGCGACGCCAGCAGCGGCACGCCGTATCAATCCCCGTTCCAGCAGGCTGGACAAATCGATGATGGCAGCGTTGGCGCGGGAGACGTCGAACGCCTGCTCAGCCGCGAGTCGGTTCAACCTAGAAAGAGCAGTTGGACGAAGGAGCTATAGAGCCGTCCAGACCAACCGTTGAGCGACTCTGACAACGGAGCGATTGGAATCAGCTATCATCAACGCACCTTATCGCCTCCTCTGGGACTTTGATGCCGCAAGACGACCTGATCCAACTCTTTTCAAACTTTGGCCTCGCCGCGCTATTGGGCTTTCTTATCGGTCTCGAGCGCGAGCTCCGCGACGAAGACATTCCCACCGTCGGGATTCGGGACTTCGTCCTGTTCTCCTTGATCGGCGCCCTCGCCAGCTACGCCGCCATCCAGTACCAGGCTTCCTGGCTGATTCTGGCTGGGTTCGCCGGTTTCCTCGCGATGTTGTTGTCCTCCTACTGGGCCCAACGAAAGCATGGGCCCGGAATCACCACAGAACTTGCCGCGGTGCTGACGTTCTTCCTCGGCGTCGTCATCATGCAGGGGGCCACGTTGCTAGCAATTGCACTGGCAATCCTAATGCTGGGCGTTCTATTTCCAAAGGATGCGATCAAGCGCTTCCGCTCTCACGTGCAAGTTCACGAGATGCGCGCGGTGCTGTTGTTCTTGACCATCACCTTCGTCATCTTGCCGGTGCTTCCACGCCAATCGTTAGATACCTTCTTGACCCACCCGGTTGGGACGGTGACGGCAGTGGACCAGGCCACGGGCCAGATCGATATCGCGTTGGACGACGCTGCGGCCGTGAGTTCCGGGGATCGGGTGATGCTCTACGAGCAGCGCGACCAGACGCGTATCGGCTTCGTCGAGATCACCGCCGCCGAGGACCTGAGCGCGAGCGGCAGCTATGAAGGTAGCCAGTTGCCCAATGTCCAGCCCGACATGCGCGTGGACGGTGGCCTGGGAATCGAGTTTCTGGAGGTGATGGCGTCAGCTGTTCGCCCCTACATGTTGTGGCTGATCGTGGTGCTGGTGTCTTTCGTCAGCTTCGCCGGCTATGTACTGATCAAGATTCTCGGCAGCGGGGCTGGTATCGGCTTGACCGGTTTGATCGGTGGTTTGGTCTCAAGCACGGTGACGACGCTCAGCTTCGCTCGCCGAAGCATCGAGGCCCCCGCTGGCAACTCTCTGTTTGCCATGGCGATCATCCTCGCCGGCTCGGTGATGTTTCCGCGCCTGCTGCTGGAAATCGCAGTCGTCAATCCGGCGCTAATGAAGAACATCGCCGTGCCATTGACGGCGATGGGCGTTACCGGCGCCCTGATGGCGGGCATCCTGTACTTCAGATCGCGTCAGCCCGACACGGAGAGTGCGAATGTTGAGTTCACCAACCCGTTCAGTCTCAAGTCGGCGGTCAGCTTTGGTTTGGTGTTTGCGGGAATCCTCATGTTCACCCGCCTGGCAACCTTCTACCTGGGCGACGCCTGGCTACCGGTCGTCGCCATCGTCAGTGGGCTGACCGACGCCGACGCCATCGCCTTCTCCGTAAGCAGTCTCCAGGCATCGGGTCTGATACATATCGATTGGGCCGCCTTCAATCTGGTACTGGGCGCCATCTCCAATACCTTCATGAAGCTGTTCTTGGTGCTGGGACTCGGCGACCGGGCCCTGTTCAAAAAGTTGCTCGGACCTTTCGTGATCATCGGCATCGTCGGCCTGGCAACGATGCTGCTGTATTACGACCTTAGCGCCGCCTTGCCAGCGGCGGGCGGTTAAACGCCGTACGAGGTCATGTGATGAGGGCTATCAGACGAGGTGCTCCTCGGCCAACTGCTTGAGCGCGACACGGTCGACCTTACCCGTGGCATTGAGCGGGATCACATCAAGCACGATGACCTCCTCCGGTGCCTTGTAGCCGATCCGAGCGCGGGCGACGCGGATGATCTCTTGGACGGTCGGCCTTGGTACACCGGGCTTGAGGCTGACATAGGCGCGCACGTTCTCGCCATGGAGTAGATCGTGAACACCCACCACACCAACGCTGCCAGTTCCCCACCGTAAATCGTCATGCTTCACCCCGTCATTCAGGTTAGCGTCCGGCTGCGGAGGCAAGAGTCTAGCGCAACCGCTAAGCGCAAGGTGGAGCGGACGGCTGACCGGACAGCCCTCTGCTCAGTCCAGCGTCTCGACCTCGAAGCCCACGAGGGTGCGCTTCTCGCGGCTAAATTCGATGCCGATGAGATGGATCGGCAGACCTTCGGCGCTGTATTTGTCGGCGTAGTCTTTCGCCTTGATCTGCTGCAACGCGGTTCCCTCGGGCGCGAGCTCTACCACCTTGAACTCGAACAGCCAAATGCGGCCGTTGAAGCGCAGGCGCAGGTCGAGCCGGCCGTGGCTGCTGGCGTCCTCCGCCGCTAGATCCAGCCCCAGAGCGGCCAGGTGGCTGTAGAAGACGCTGGCATAGAAGCCTTCAAAGCGCGCCAGGTCGTTACCGTCGTGCCAGTGATGGGGGATGGCGGCAAAGAGGCTGACCAGGTGTTGGCGCATGGCGTGGAGATCATCCGACACCAGCACGTCGTAGAGTCGGCTGACGGCGCGCTCGGCCTGCATGGCGTCGCCCATCAGGCCCTTGAGCAGGGCATCGTTCAGCGCGGTCTCTACCTCCAGGTTCGGATAGCCCAGGCTGTACTCCCAGCGCGCCCCGATCTGGCGCGCACCGGTAAAGGTGAGGTAGCCGGTCTGCCAGAGCAGGGCTTCGGAGGGCATATTCTGGACATCGAACGTCGAGATCAGGGCCTCGGACGCGCGCACTTGGGCCAGATCGGGGGTGAAGTAGCCGCGATCGGTGAGCACCTCTACCAGGAAGGTCGGCGTACCGGTCTCGAACCACCAGGGGCGGAATTGGCGCTCGCGAAACAGCAGCAGCACGTCAAACGGGTTGTAGACCGCCGCGCCGAGCCAGTTGTAGCCGTTGTACCAGGCGCGGATCTGCTCTCGGTCCAGACCTTCGAGTTCCGGCGCGAAGACCGCATCCAGGTCGGCCTCGGTGTAACCGCAGATGGCCGAATAGTCGGCCGAAACCGTCAGATCGAACAAATTGTTCAACCCCGAGAACAGACTGACCTTGCTGAACTTGGACACGCCGGTGAGGAAGGCGAAGCGGATATGGGCGTCTGAGTCCTTGATCAACGAGTAGAGATTGCGCAACCCGTCGCGCATCGCCCGCGCCGTGTCCGGGTCGGTGAGGTTGTCCAGGATCGGCTTGTCGTATTCGTCCACCAAGACCACGACGCGCTCGCCGGCCGCGGCGTGCGCCTTGCGGATCAGCTCGGCAAGGCCGCCGGTGAGCGTCGGCTCCGCGCAGCGGATGCCGATTGCCTCCTGGTTGACGACAAGCTGCTCGCGGATCTTGGCGTCGAGCTCGGCCGGCCGACGCACCAGCCCGCCGCCAAAACTCAGCCGGATCACCGGAGAGCGCCGCGACCAGTCCCAGCAACGCTCGGCCTCCAGACCGCGGAACAGCGCCTCATGACCCTCGAACAACTCCGCCAGCGTATCCAGGAACAGCGACTTACCGAAACGCCGGGGGCGCGACAGAAAGTAATACTTACCCTCGTCGATCAGCCGCAGGGCAAAGCCGGTCTTGTCGACATAGTAGAAGTTCCCCTCGCGGATCTCGCGAAAGGTCTGGATACCGATTGGCAGAGAGCGTCGGGACATGTCAGCGGCGGCGGGTTGAGGCAAGCAAGACCAACGGGCCGAAACTTAGCACAGGCGCCGATCGGTGACTGAAGAAATCCGTCGATGGCTGGGTGGCTCTTTTCAGCACGCATCCCTGCGTGTTTCGCTCTCCGCATCGACATCGCATCGCCCTTGTCGACGGATGAACGCACGGCCATGGCACCAATCGTGCCCGGCCCGCCATCCCGGCTAAAACGACAGGCCAACCCAGACCCAACCCGCCGCGCCGATTCCAAACCGCAGCACCGGAGCAGGACGACGCCGATGAGACCGTGCTCGTTGATCAACCCTTCAGCCCGGCCTGGTCGAGCCCGCTTCCAGGGAGACGGTCCGATCCTGCAGGGCACCTCGGCCTCGCGCAGACTGACAGGTCAGTCGCTATCAGCAAAGCGCATAACCCCGAGTTCTTCGTAGTCGCCCGCGCCATCGGCTGCCAGCACCAGCGCGTCCAAGTAACCCAGCAGCTCGAATGACACCGCGGCGATGTTTGGCCGATGCGTGATCAACACCAAGTTACCAGGCCCACCGTGGGCACTGATGATCTGCTGCAGGTGCTGACTCTGAGGCGCCGCCTCCGCTGGTGGCATCTCTTCGATCAAAGCCAGAAACCCGGACGGTGTGGCTTGCTCAAAGGCGATGGTCGCGGTCTCTGTGGTGCGGCAAAAGGGACTGTGAAGGACCTGCGACACCGCAACCTGACGCGCCCGAAAACGACGCCCGAACTCGGCGGCGTCCCGACGTCCCTGGGCGGATAGCTTGGCTTCGGTCTCGCAGGAAGGGTCGCGGACACGCGGGTCTGGTTGTCCCGGCCCGCGCTCGATTGGGGCGTGACGCACCACGACCCCACTGCTGCTTTCGACGGTGATGGGAGCCCTGCAACTTGAAGGCATCGAGCGCGTTTTCCTGGTCGGCAGCGCGCTCATCTACGTCGTGGGCGTGCAGGCACCCACGTTCAGGATCA
>JGI12210J13797_10101032_pt1 | contig 13230 bp, 6 predicted proteins | sample ElkSlonscriptome_3_FD_13797 | JGI IMG/M metagenome (IMG submission 13797)
CGCCTGTCGGTCGCGTGGCCTATGTTGCGGATGGGAATTCGCCGGATCCCGATGATATCGGTGGAACGAGTGCGGCTTTGGCCATGTTGCGCGCCGCCGGTCTGTCGGATCGACTGGTGTACTGCGCCCACAGCTGCGACTTGGTAAAGGCCAGCAATATTTCGGTAGAAAAAGAACTGAGCCGCCAGAAGATGTTGCAGACGGCCTGCGATGGCACCGCGAGCCGATGGGGAGGATTCGATGGTCTTATCTTCTGGAATTGCAGAACACAGCAAACTGAGGCGGTCAACGCACTGAAGGAACAAATCAACGCGTCCTCGGAATCCGATCCGCTGTGGATTATTGAAGCGGGTGAACCCGATATTATCGGCTACGCGCTCGAGGCGGCCGATCCCGCAAAACGACCCTATGTGAAACTGCTCACGCATCATTCGGTAAACGATGGAAGTGGCGACTTTTTCAAGTGGGGACAGATCCTTAAATTTGGAGTCGAAGAAGTGCGTATTCCGGATCAAAATGGCTACAACGCTGACATCGGGAAAGGACTCCAGCGACCGCTATGGGCCTTTTACTGGGCGCGCGACCATCAAGACCCCCGTATTCAATGGCTCTGGCAGCAAGGTAAAAGCGCGGAGGAAGATGGGGTGGTCGGCTTCCAAAAGGGCAAATTTGATATCTCGGACGCGGGAATGATTTTTTACTGGATCACCGGTGCCAACATGAGCCCGGAGGGTTACCGCGAGGCAACCGTTCATGATGTTCGAAAACTGCTTGAAAATTATATGGATAAAGATAATGAAAAAATTACCCCTTAATATTGAGCGTTCGATGGGGCGCGTTTTGTTCTCAATCCTGACTTTAACATCCATAACCTGCTTGGGGGCGGTAACGCCCTCTGACCTGCGGTGTGAATATCGGGTTGATCCGCTGGGGGTCGATAATCCGGCTCCGCGTCTGAGCTGGAAAGTCATCGATTCCGAAAAAACGCGCGGGCAAAAGCAGACCGGGTATCAGGTACTGGTGGCGAGCAGTGTCGAAATATTGAACCAGGACAAGGGAGATCTTTGGGATTCGGGGGGAGTCAAGAAATCCCAATCGGTCAACAATGTCTATGAAGGTGTGCCGTTAAAATCCGGTCAGTCCTGTTTCTGGAAAGTGCGCGTGAGAGATGCCGAAGGCCATGTTTCGGATTGGAGTCCGAGCGCACGATTTTCAATGGGGCTGCTGAATTCCAAGGATTGGAAAGGCGAATGGATTCTCAAAGCCGATCAGAAGAAGACGGATCACAACTGGTACCGCAAAAACTTCACGCTTTCCGCCGATCCGGATTCCGCCTTTGTTTATGTGGCTTCGTTCGGGTATCACGAACTGTATGTGAACGGGAAAAAGGTCACTGAAAATGTGATGAATCCGGTTTCGTCTTACATGAAGAAGCGGATTCCCTATCTGACCTATGATATTTCGGACTATCTGAATAAGGGTGATAACGTCATCGCTGTCTGGCATGCGGCGGGCTGGGCGCGTTGGCGGCGTATTCGGGAATATCGAAATATTCCTTTTGTATTTAAGGCGCAGGCGGAAATTATAGCCGGCGGGAAGGCGTTATCTTTATCTTCTGACATCAGTTGGAAATGTAAGAAAAGTCACAGCGAATATTATGGCGACTGGGATATTCTGAATTTCGGTGGGGAAACCATTGACGACCGTTTGCAAGAAGAGGGGTGGAATACGGCCGCCTATGACGACAGCTCCTGGGCAAACGCAGTTGTGTTTAATGCCGCCGAGCTCAATTCCAACATTCCGGATGGCGATAATATCAGCATATACCTTGGTGGAGGAAAGAGCAGGACCATGCGATCGGAATACAGCGACATCAAAGCCGAGCTCAGTGCGCAGATGGTGGAGCCGCAGGTTCGGTTTAAGGAGATTACACCCATTGAAGTGCTTGATAATGGGGACGGAACCTATCGCATTGATATGGGCGAGAACTATACCGGCTTCTTTGAAATGAATTTGTATAACGGCAAAGAAGGCGAATCGGTCTTCTTTGAAATCAGTGACCAGACCGAACTGATCATGAACTGGGATCAGAAAAGCCAATATATTTATGGAAAAAGCGGTAAGGGGCGTTTTACGAACCGCTTTAATATAGGGGCCGGCCGATGGATCACGGTCTACGGTTTGAACTACAAGCCGGAGTTGAAAGATATCAAGGGATTTGTGGTCACCAATGATCGAAAGCAGATCAGTAAATTTGAAAGCTCCAGCGAGCTGTTAAATCAGATTTATAAAGTAAACCTCGATACGTATCTGGCCAACACCATGGATGGCATTCTGGTGGATTGCCCGCACCGCGAGCGACGCGGCTGGGGCGAGGTGACTGTGGCGGCGATGTATGGAGATGCGCTGCCCAACTTTGAAAGCGGCGCCTATATGGAGCAGTACCTTCAGTTTCAACGCGATGCCCAGTTCAAGGACGGCCAGATCCGCGCGGTCATCAATGAAGAGGACCGTCCGTTCCTGATGTGGAAGGCCAATAGTCCAATCACGGTTTGGGAAACCTATAAGATGCTGGGCGATAAAAAAGTGCTGCGAGATAACTATGATTCCATGCAGAAATGGATGCAGTGGTTGTGCGATGCCTCTGACTATGAAACGGGGGGCGCGCTGAAAATAGGGGAGCGCGGAAAGCGTGAAATGCCCGGTTTGGGCGACTGGTGTACGCCCAGAGGAAATTTCTGGGATAGCAGTAATTCGCCGGATGCGGCTCATTTCAATAACTGTGTGTATGCCTTCATGCTGGAGTGTGCGCAAAAGACGGCCGAAGCGTTAGGTGAAACCAAGGATGCAGAAACGTATGCTGATCGGCTGAAGGTTCAACAAAAAGCGGTGCACAAATTGTCCTACGACCCAGCGACGGGAAAGTATCTTGATGGGAAACAGGTCGATCAGGCTTTTGCTCTGTTGGCCGGTGTGACGCCCGGAAAAGAGAGAAACAAGGTCCGTGCACAACTCGTCGATAATGTGCTGTATATGTTCCCGTATTATGACACGGGAAGCTCAGGGCAGGCGCTCTATACCCGCTACTTTACGGAAGGTGGCGAACGCATGGACCTGATCTATGAACTGCTTAAGGATACGCGCCATCCAAGCTACGGCTATTTTATCAGGGAAGGTAAAACCGTGTGGCCGGAACGTTGGTCTGCGGTTGGAAACAGTCAGATTCACACGTGTTACACCGGAATCGGCGGTTACTTCATTAAAGGCTTCGGCGGCATCCGCCCTGATCCGTCCGATCTGGGAATGAAAAACTTCCTCATAAAACCCACGCCTGTCGGTGATCTTAGGTTTGCCAACACAGAATTCGAATCCATGTACGGTAATATCGTGGTGAACTGGAAGCGTGATGACCAGACGGCGAGCTATCACATCGAAGTGCCGCCCAACTGCACCGCCAAGGTCTATCTTCCAGCCCTTGGAAAACAAGATGTGAAAGAGGGCGATGTTCCTGCGGAAAAAGCCGAAGGCGTGAAATATGTCGGTGCGGAATCCAGTGATGCCGTCGGCAACTATGTGATCTATAAAGTGGCATCAGGCGTGTATGATTTTACCGTAAGCGAACAGCCAGAAATCTCGTTCCCGGATCCGTTGTATACGGGTTCAAACCTTTCAAAAATAGGTCGAATGAATGCCTCATCCATGTTTATTGAAACTGAAAAGCTGCCGGGCTTCGAAGCCTTCAAAGCGAACGACGAAGATCCGGAAACAGCCTGGAAAGCCGGCGATGTTAACGATCAGTGGCTGGAAGTGGAATGGATTAAGCCGCACACCTTCAGCAAAGTCGTTATCAACGAAGTCGGAAACGAAATCAAAGGTTACAACGTTCAGGCCTGGGATGGAAGCGCGTGGAAAGATTTGGTTTCGGGGGACGCCATTGGTGTGGAGAAAATACATGCCTTTGATGCGGTGACAGCAACCAAATGCCGACTACTTATTACCGAAGCTTCGGCGGCGGCATCTGTTTCAGAGTTCCAGCTGCATACTGCGAAATGAACGTGCCTGTGTCTTGATTAAAAACAGGGGAAGGTTTTGAGCCGTTCTTTCTAACAACTATTGCTCCGGCGATTAAATATTGAGAATCCCATGCGACTGATTAATGGCCACAAAGAGTCTCAAAAGGCACGAAAACTCAGAGGTTCGGGTCTTTGTGTTTCTTGTGCCTTTTCGTGGCTATCCTCACAACATTTAGTCGCCGTATCTATAGGCATCTTTTATGAAGACATTTTTTGCATGTGTGGCAAGCGTAACCTTATTGCCCTGCGCTTTCAGTTACGCGGGGGGAACTCCCCGTACGGAACGCCCGAATATTCTTTTTATTCTGGCCGATGACCTAGGCTATTCCGATGTAGGTTTTATGGGCAGCGATTATTATGAAACCCCTCATCTGGATGCCCTGTCGGAGCAGGGTATGGTGTTTACGGATGGGTATTCGGGGTGCCAGGTCTGTAGCCCGGCGAGAGCCAGCATTATGACCGGTCAGTTTGCCTCCCGTCATGGAATTACCGATTGGATCGGTGCCGCGACGGGGGAACAGTGGCAAACGAAAAAAAAGCGCAACAGCAAACTCCTGCCGCCTGAATATAACTGGCATATGGCTCAAGAAGATATCACGATGGCCGAAGCGTTCCAATCGGCGGGCTACACTACGTTCTTTGCCGGAAAGTGGCATTTGGGCGGCAAAGGAAATTATCCGGAAGATCACGGATTTGACATTAATAAGGGCGGTATTGACCGAGGCTCTCCGCCGGGCGGTTTTTTTGCCCCCTTCAATAATCCAAAACTGAAGAATCACGAACGCGGCGAAAACCTGTCGATGCGCCTAGCCAAAGAAACGGCCACCTTTATGGCGGCCTCAAAAGATAAACCCTTTTTGGCCTATCTCTCTTTTTACGCCGTGCATGCCCCCATTCAGACCACGCAAGAAAAGTGGAAGAAGTATCGCGATAAAGCCGAAAAGATGGGGGTTGCCGAACAGGGGTTTGAAGATGGCGACTTGCTCCCCATGCGGATGCATCAGGACAATCCGGTTTATGCCGGGTTGATTGAATCGATGGATGACGCCGTCGGCCATGTTTTGAACGCGCTTAAGGAAAATGGATTGGACAAAAATACGATCGTGGTTTTCACGTCCGACAATGGCGGGGTGGTTTCGGGCGATCATTATTCAACCAGCTGCTTCCCTTTAAAAGGGGGCAAGGGCTATCAATGGGAAGGGGGAATTCGTATTCCTTATGTTGTACGTGTACCATGGATGAATCATCACGGCCAGCGAAACAGCACGCCCGTGGCGGGGAGCGACTTTTATCCTACGCTGTTGGAGTTGGCTGGCATTCCGCTTCCTGAAAAATCGACCGTGGATGGAACGAGTATTGTTCCCGTATTGGAAGGAAAAACGATCGGTGAGCGTCCACTCTATTGGCACTATCCACATTATGGAAACCAAGGGGGGCGCCCCGTTTCCATTATGCGCAAAGGGGATTGGAAAATTATTCACTTCTGGGAGGATGACCACAGCGAACTCTACAACGTGGCGAAGGACCTTCATGAAGACCAGAACCTGGCGCAGCTTCAGCCCGAACGCACGAAGGAACTGTCAAAGGCATTGATGACCCATCTCGGGGAAACCAATGCAAAAATTCCACAACCAGATCCCGCCCATAATGAGAAAAAAGAGAAGCAGACCATAGCGCGAATGAAGGCCAATGCATCAAAAAAGCAGGAAGCCTTGCGTAAGGAAATGCTGAGCAAAGATTGGCAACCCAATCCATCCTGGTGGGGCAGTCTTCAAACCGAAGATTGATTGGACAGGTCTGATTGGACTGGTCTGATCGGATCTCGCGGTTCGAGTGGCTGGCTGGTGATCTGGATCTGCCTGTGCACGCCCCTTCAACAGCTGAGGGCCTTTAAACGTATGTTCATTCCGGCTTCAGCAAGCCGAAAGGTCAGGCTTGAATTCCCGATTTCAGCGCTTGCTGTGTGGGATGAACAACAGGATAAATTTGCCGTTAAGCTTGGAGCATATAAAATCATGTTGGGATCATCATCGGCTGATATTCGGACTTCAGCGATGATTAAACTTGCATAATTTTTTGGCCAAGTTGTGGGGCTTTCGTGCAAAGTCCTATTCTGATGGATTGGGAATAAAGGAGTGTTGCGATGCAAAGAAGAAGGTTTATGGAATTCACAGCGCTCGGTGCTGCTTTCGGAGCGATCAAAGGGTATGCCGCACCGACGGCTGAGCGTCCGAATATTCTCTGGCTGACCTGCGAGGATAATAATGTCAACTGGGTGGGATGCTACGGCAACGAGTATGCCGACACCCCGAATATTGACCAATTGGCGAGCGAGGGTTTCCAGTATATGCACGCCTATGCCAACGCGCCGGTCTGTGCGCCTTCACGCAGCACGTGGATTACTGGCATGCTCTCCTTGTCGAATGGCACCTTCCCGATGAGGAGCCGCAATGAGATCCCGCATGACCGGATTAAATATTATCCGGATTTCCTTAAGGCCAATGGCTATTTTGTCGGAAATTTCAGAAAGACTGATTATAATATTGGTGGCCGTCCGGATTCTGATTGCTGGGATAACCCTAAGAAGGTGGATTGGGAAAAGCTGAAAAATAATCAGCCGTTTTTTCAGGTGATTAATTCGACTGAATCGCACGAAAGCCGCGCGCAGGGCGATGTGGAACATACGATTCATGATCCGAAAAATACGAAACTGCGGGCCTATCACCCTGACCTGCCGGATGTCCGAAAAAACTATGCAAAATACCATGACGCCATGAAACGTATGGATGCTCAGATCGGCGAATCGTTGAAAAAGCTAGAAGCCATGGGGCTGGCTGATAACACGATCGTGATCCACAACTCGGACCACGGGGGTGTACTGCCGCGCAGTAAGCGGTATATCTTCCAGAGCGGATTGCATTGTCCGTTGATTGTTCGAATTCCTCCGGCCTATAAAAAACTCTACCCGGCGGAAAAACCGGGATCAAAAATTGATCGTCTCGTCAGTTTTGTTGATATGCCAAAAACGTGGCTCAGCCTGACGGGTTCTGAAATTCCAAACTATATGCAAGGCACGGTATTTTTGGGTCCCGGAGCTGAGCCCGAAAAAGAATTCCACTTTGCCTTCCGCGGACGAATGGATGAACGACTGGAAAGTGCGCGGGCGGTTTGTAATAAGCGTTTTCTATTCATTCGGAATTACATGCCCTACGTGCCATGGGTGCAGCACCTGGATTATCTTTGGAAAATGAAGGCCACGCAGGCTTGGGACAGCCACGTGAAATCCGGTAAGGCGAGCGAGGTGCAGGCTCGCTTCTTCAAGCCCAAAGGCTGGACGGAGGAGTTTTATGACATGCAGAACGATCCGGATAATGTGACGAACCTGATTGATAATCCGGAGTATCAGCAGGTTCAGGCTCAAATGCGTAAAAATCTACGCCAACAGCAGCTCGCGGTCTACGATGCCGGATTGTTGCCCGAGTCCGAAATGATCAAACGCGCCGCTGATAATCAACTTACGATCTATGAGATGGTCAGAAATCAAAAACTCTACGATTTGCCTGCTTTGATCGATGCCGCTGACCTAGCCTTGGAAGAGAAAGACGAGCACCTTCCAATGCTTGGAAAACTGCTGAAACATCCGGACTGCGGCATGCGCTATTGGGGTGTGGTGGGTCATTTCCTTCTAGGAAAACTTCCGGAAGGTGATGACGGCCTGTCGGACGAGTCGCACGAAGTCCGCGCCATGGCGGCCTGGCTGCAGATCAAGTCGGGGAGCCGCGATAAGGGCTTCCAATGTTTGGAAAACCTGCTGAAACAGAAATCCTACGCCACGCTGACGGTTTTGAATATGGTGGATTGGATCGGGGCGGACGCAACGGTGCTCATGCCGGTGGTTCGAACCCTTGAGCCGGAGAAAAAATCCTATGAAGAACGGATGCGCAGCAACCTGATGAAACGCTTTGGGTGAAATTAACAGGTCATGTTTAAAACAGTTTTATGTTCAGCCTTGGCCTTTAGCTTTTGGTGTTTTACCCCTGTGACAGTCGACGCGGCGCGGACGGCGTTCCGGCTGAATAATGATCAGGCTCTGCTCGATCTATACATCAATAATCCTGATGCGTTTCCGGTATGTAAACGGTCCTTATCTTATATGCATTTTGATTCGCCGGTGAACAAAGCTAAATGTCGCCTGTTCGATACCGATGGGGCTTTCATCGAGGTGGGTGCCTATGATCCGGTGAACGAAGGCTTCTCAGGAAAAACGCTGCTGAAACTGATGGAAATTCTGCGTGGCTATGAAGCCGCAGGCTTTGCGGTACATGGCGTTTTTCTATACCGGGAAGAGTGGATTAAAACCGATCATCCCAAAGCCGTGGGCGGACCGTTTGATGTCGATCGCCGGATTTTGTCGCCGACTGATATCCGCAACGTACGAGATGCCATCGCCCAGTCGGAGCTGGAATGTAAAGAAAATCTGAAGATCTTTCAGTTACTTGGCGGGCGCGTGAAGGGCCAACGGGGCGACAGCTGGTTTTTCATGGATGATGAAATGAAACGCTATCTTGAGCAGTTTGATGGGATTGGAACGGAATGTCACACGGTCGACAGCGGAAACCCCAAAGGGCGGGAAACCTTGAAAGCCCAGGCGGCGTTGGCGCAGTGGGCGAGGGAGAAAAACAAGGAATGCTTGGTTTTTATGGGCGGTGGCGGCGCTTCCTATTCGGACTTTTCCCGACAGGAAAATACCTTCAACTATCTGTGGAATGAAATGGGGAATGTCGGAGTCGACCGTAGATCGCCACATCTGATTTATTTGCGACAGGGCGCGCACCATCTTCCTCAGGCCTATGCAGCTCATTTGCCTGAACATGAAGAAAATAAGCTGACCTATCAGGTGAAGTGGATGATTGAAAATGTCCGGGACCTCAACGCGATAACATCAACGGCCGAACGTGATCTTCCGCTGAAGCGGACCATTACAAACAGGGCGGATGGAAAAACCATGGAAGTGGAGCTCATCGAAGTGCAACGAGGAAAATTGGTCTGTCGCGCAAAAGGGCGGCGTTTCTACATTCCGGTATCTGCGCTGAGTGATGAAGATATTGAGTTCCTGAAAAAATGGATGCAGGAGCGCTAGAAAATCGCAGAACTGATATGTTCTTGATCGAGACGCGATCTATCCAATCCTGAATACGGAGATGTTGGGCATGAATAAAATGAGAAATACATGGATTTTGGGATTATTGCTCGCTGCGGACGCAGGGTGGGCAGGCGTTACGTACGATCCGGAGATTCCGCAGGTTGAATTTGCCGCGCGTGAAGTTAAACAGGCGCTGAGCGATGCGGACGCCGATGTGATATTCAGCATTCAGCCGAATCCCGAAAAGCCGGAATCTTTCACGATTGAAAAAAATGCAGATGGACTCGTCCAGGTGATTGGAACTGATGCGGCTGGAGCCATGTATGGCGGGCTGGAGCTGGCGGAGCTGCTGCGGATCGGCGGCGTGGACCGGATAATGCCTATTACTAAAAATCCGTATATGGGCATGCGTGGGATCAAATTCAACATTCCGCTTGATGTACGAACCCCGAGCTATTCGGACTTTGGCGATGCCGGACAGCAGGCCATGGAGGATGTGTGGGATTTTGAATTCTGGACCGCCTTGATCAATGAAATGGCGCGGTATCGATACAATTATATTTCCCTTTGGAATCTGCATCCGTTTCCCTCGTTGATGAAGGTTCCCGAATATCCGAATGTGGCGCTGGACGATGTAAAGCGTTCAACGACGGTGTGGGGAAAATCGCATGATTTAAGGGGCCAAAAATTCGATGCGCCCGAAATTCTGAAGAACACCGAAACACTAAAAAAAATGTCGATCGAAGAAAAAATCGACTTCTGGCGCAAGGTGATGCGCTACGGAAAAGAACGCAATGTTGATTTCTATTTCGTGACCTGGAATATTTTTGATTATGGAACGGCGCAACAATATGGCATCGACGACAAACGCGACAATCCGGTCTCCGTTGATTATTTCCGCAAAAGTGTGAAGCAACTGTTTTTGACCTATCCCGACCTGAAGGGGATCGGTTTGACCACGGGCGAAAATATGCCGCGTGCCTCGCAGCAGAAAAAAGAGGCGTGGGCGTTCAATACGTATGGGCTGGGGGTGCTGGATGTCGTAAAGGAGCAGCCCGGCCGAAAGATCACTTTTCTGCACCGTCAGCATCAGACGGGCGCGTTGAAGATCGCCGATCAGTTCCAACCTTTGATCGATCATCCGGATATCGAGTTTTTATTCAGTTTTAAATATGCCAAGGCGCATGTCTACAGTGCAACCACGCAACCGTATCATGAGGGGTTCGTTAAAGATATTCAGGCGCGTGGCGACCTGAAGACCATCTGGACCCTGCGTAACGACAGTGTTTACCTCTATCGCTGGGCCGCTCCCGGCTTTGTGCGCGAATTTGTTCAGAACATCCCATATGATGTCAGTCAGGGCTATTACTACGGTTCTGACGGATGGATCTGGGGGCGCGACTTTACGAGCCTCAACGAGCAGGACAAAAGCGAACTGCAGATTTCGAAACACTGGTTCCAATGGATGTTATGGGGGAGGTTGGCCTACGATCCCAAAATCGGGGATACGCGATTCGCAGAAATTGTTCAGAGTCGTTTCCCGCAGGTGGATGCGGCGAACCTGATGGCGGCCTGGGAAGCTGCGTCGATGGTGTACCCTTTAGTGACGGGATTTCATTGGGGTGTACTTGATTTTAAGTGGTATCCCGAGGGCTGTATCAGCCGACCGCAACCTGCTCAGAATGCGACCGGTTTTCATGATGTGAACCGCTTTATCACGTTGGAGGCCCATCCGAAAAGCGGCTACGTTTCTATTCCGGAATATGCGGATATCGTGCTGGCGGAAAAACCGTTCACAGGGCCGGGGCCTTTTGAAGTCGCCACGCAAATGAATGAAAACGCCGAGCGGGCATTGGCACTGATTAAAACCATGGATGCTGGCGGGAATCGCGAACTTGCCGAGACCTTGGGTGATATTGAAACGATGGCCTATCTCGGACAATATTATGCGCATAAAATCAAAGGATCCACTTCGCTTCACCTGTATCGCGAAAGTGGACAAAAGGGCTATCAAAAGGATGCGGTTGCCGAGCTGGAAGCGGCAGCGCGCTGTTGGCGAAGCTATACCGCAAGTTCTTCAAAACGCTGCGTGAATCCCATCTGGTACAACCGGGTGCCCATCGTCGACTGGACCCAAATCACGCAATGGGTGGATGAAGACATCCAAATCGCCAAAAATGACCCCGGTAAAAAAGAAGACTGATGAGTTTCATGCGAACGGTTGTTCCGGGCACAACTTAGGCATTTTCAACTGACCTGTAATCGTCACCCGATAGGCATACTTTTACCGATTGCTAATTTTTTTGCCTCTTCAGCTAAATTTGTGGGCTAGTTCTGGCTCCGGGAGTTCGCCCATGGTGTGAAACAGGGCGATTTCCAGCGTTTCATAGCTTCGAAAGCCGAATGCTTTTCTCGTAACCAGATTTACTTTGCGGTTCAAACCTTCGACTACGCCCGATGAATAGGCCTTCTTGGCTTTGAACCAGTTCAGGATCAGCGGCTGATGCCGACGGATCGTTCCGACAAACTTCTTAAAAGGATCCAGCCTTGAGCGCATAGCCCGGTTGCACCACTTCTTAAGATACCATTCAGCCCAGTATGGACTCGTGTAATTCCAGAAGAGCTGGAAGCTTTCCTTGAGCAGATAGGCCCTGACGCTCTTCAGATCGTAGGCGAGCACATCATCGAGCCTAAGTGCCTGTTTCTCGGTGAGGTTTTCCGGATTCTTGAGCAGGCAGTATTTCGTATGTTTAAGCACCTCGTCATCATAGCCTTCCTGACGCAATCGCTTAACTTCATCGATACGAACCTGATTCACGGCCTTGTTGAGATGCTGGACGATGTGAAAGCGGTCGAGCACGTGCAATGCCTGCGGTGCCTTTTTGGCGATGACTTTGAGGTAGGCCTTCCACATATCGGAGCAGACAAACTCCAGACGGAGGCAACGGTCCTTGCCCAATGTCCGAAAGATCCGCAGCAGGGTTTTAGCTGTACGGTCTTTGCCGACAAACAGCAGGCGGCGCATGCCGGCATCGATCTGGTAAACCACGGTAAGATATTGATGTCCCTTGCCATATTGGATTTCGTCCACACCGATGGCTGTGATGTTTTCAAGGTTTCGGTGTGCGAGCCCATAGTTAACAACAGATTTTACCGAGCGGAAGACCGTGTCCCAGCTTGTGCAGAACGATTCGGCGGTTTCCTTCCATGAGAGCTTCCGTGCCCAGCGGGCGAGGAACAGCTGGAATGCTTTCGTTGTATGCGACTTTCCCTCCGCCCATGGAACCTTTTCAACCTTCACTCCGCAGTCCGGGCAGTTTACCCGACGCATGCGGTATTCAAGTTGAACCGGGATATTCCAAAGCGGAACGAATTCGAACCGCCGTTTTTCGAGTCGATCATAAAGCCTACGGGACTTTCCGCATCCGGAGCAAAGCACCTTACCGTTTTTTCTGGGCCGGATCACTGCCACAAGAAGCAAGCCGGCCTTGTGCAATTCCATGCGGCAAGCGGAGTAAACAAATGATTTGAGCGGATGAACTCTGTTGAGTAGGGTCTGGACTCGCACCGGGCATACCTCTTCTGTGTTGTGTCGTTTTGGTCGACAACACATTACAGATAAGTTGTCCGGTGTGTTAATCATCATTTTTTACCCACAGATTCAGCGGAAGACCCATAATTCATTCCTGTTTCAGGTGAGGCGAATCACCGCCTTGGCCCGACAATAGAAGATACCGATGCAGATTCGGTTCGCTACTCTATGCATGACGGCCAGTGCGTCGCGATCCGGCTGGGGGACTGGAAAGCGGTATTTTTGGAAAACCGCGGCATGCGTTTGAAGTATGGCGCGAACCTTTCACTGAACTCCGCGTACCTCTGCTGTTCAATCTGCGGCGCAGATCCGTTCGAGAAAGCACAGCATAACGCCAATACATAGAGCTTGTCCCGTCTTGGGCTTAAGCTTTGTTTATAGCCCTATTCGGGGATAAAAATCCGAACAAGAGAGGCATTTTT
>JGI12210J13797_10235506_pt1 | contig 13230 bp, 13 predicted proteins | sample ElkSlonscriptome_3_FD_13797 | JGI IMG/M metagenome (IMG submission 13797)
CGCCGGCCAGGGGCGCAGCGGTCGTGAGGGCGTGCGCATGGGGCTCTGGGGCGCAGCTCAAGCCATCGCCTTTGGCGCCGGGGGCTTTGTCGGGACCGTTCTCGTGGACGCCGCCGGCGCCATCGTCGGTCCCTCTGGCGGCGCCTACGCCTTCGTCTTTGCGCTCGAGGCGCTTGGCTTCTTCGCCGCGCATCTCATCGCGCTTCGCACCGTCTTCAGCCACGCGCCCGCGACGGCACCATCGCCCTCCACCCTCCAGCCGGAACCCCTCTGAAGCGACCATGCAGGAGCCCATTGCCAACGGCTGCCCCTTCCACCACGGGGACACATCTGCCGACGAGAGCGGCCCCCGAGCGCGCGAGAGCGGTCCGCGCTTGGTGCGCGAGCGACCGATCAAGAAGGGTCATTGGCTCAAGCACTCGGCCGTCGTGCGTACGGTGCTCACGAGCTTCTTCGTGCTCTTCATGCTCGCGGCGGCTCACCTTTTCATGGTCGTGATCAACGCGGCCGAGGCGCGGTATGCCGGCCCCCAGCCGGCTGCTGGCATGAGCGCGCGCATGTTCTCCGATCGACCCATGGTCGAGGAGCTCCAGGCGGCGCTCAAAAAGGCGCGCACGCCCGAGGCAGAAGCGGTGCTGTCTGACGCGCTGGCTTCCGCGAAGGCAGGCGAGGAGATCGTACTGCGCACGCTTCCCGTGACCGAGTTCCTCGTCTACTCGGCGCTCGGACTGAGTCTGGCCGGCTTCCTTCTGCTCTTGGTGACCTCGCGTCTCAGAAGCGATGCGGCGCAATCGATCGTCGGCATCTTCGCCGGCAACCTCCTGTGGACGGGCGGCATCGAATACGGGCTCACCATCGCTGCGCGCGGTCTCGGTATCGGCAAGACGGTGGGCGTGGTCGACGGTCAGCTCACTGCCATCTACGGCGAGTACGTCCTCATGAAGCACACCTGGGGCGTCCTCTTCATCGTGCTCGGGTATCTCGCCTTCTTGCCGTCGTCGCGCTGTCCCATCTTCCTGTGGATGCGCAAGACCACGCCCATGATGCGGGGGCCGATCGCCACCGGGCGCATCTTCAACTTCGGGCCCCGAAGCGCATTCCAGTACGCGACCACGGTCTGGGGGTTCTACTTGCTGCTGCTCTGGGCCTACGACGAAGCGGTCTTCGGGGTCTACTCGATGGTGACCAAGGGCATCCTCTTCGGTAGCGTCGCCGGTTCGATCTACTGCCTCTACAAGCTCTACCACCAGAACGGCTGGGGGCCCGCGCTGCGCTACGCCGTCGGGGCCATGATCGTGGTCTGGACCCCCATCGAGATCTTCGCCAAATGGGGCGTGATGAAGGAGCCCTGGCTCTTGCTCGAGCCCAACGCCTTCATGGTCTTTTTCGGTGGCCTCGCGGTCGGCACCTGGGCGCTGTGGCGCGCGGCCAAGAAGCGTCGGGCTGCGGCGAAGACGGGTCAGGCGGTCACCGAGTTGGTGCCCCAGCTGGCCCGGGCCGAGGCGACGCTGCGTCGTCGTGACTCGAGCATGGGTAAACCGGTCGTCGCTTGAGGCGCGGCCTCAATCCGGCCCCTGCTTGACGGGTTGGTCGGGCTTCGAAAGGGTGGCCTCGTGGCTCCATTCCCCTTCACCGCCATCGTCGCTCAGGACGAGCTGAAGCTCGCGCTGCAAATCGCCGTCGTCGATCCCCACATCGGGGGCGTGCTCGTCTTCGGTGACCGCGGGACGGGAAAGTCCACCGCCGTGCGTGCCCTGGCCGAGCTCTTGCCCGCCATGCCGGTGGTCGCCGGCTGTCCCTATCACTGCGACCCCAGCCGGGACGCCTGCGTACCCGACTGTCCGCGGACGCAGGGGGCGGCGACGGTCGAGGTGCCTGTGCCGGTGGTCGACCTGCCGCTCGGCGCTACCGAAGACCGCGTGGTGGGTGCGCTCGACCTCGAGATCGCGCTCACCCAGGGCGAGCGCGCTTTCGCCCCGGGGCTGCTCGCGCGTGCCCACCGAGGCTTCCTCTACATCGACGAGGTGAACCTCCTGCCCGACCACCTCGTCGATCTCCTCCTCGACGTGGCCGCCTCGGGAGAGAATGTGGTCGAGCGCGAGGGGATCAGCATCCGGCATCCTGCGCGCTTCGTGCTCATCGGCAGCGGCAATCCCGAGGAGGGCGAGCTGCGGCCTCAGCTGCTCGACCGCTTCGGTCTGTCGCTCGAGGTGAAGACTCCGCGAGAGATCGAGACCCGGGTCGAGGTCGTGAAGCGGCGGATGGCCTTCGAGCAAGATCGGAAGGGGTTCGCGCTGGCCTACGCCCATGCTCAGCAAGCGCTCGCGGCGCAGCTGCAGCGGGCGCGAAAGACCCTCGACGACGTCGAGGTGCCCGACGAGGCCCTCACCCGTGCAGCCACCCTCTGCCAGTCGCTGGGGACCGATGGTCTTCGTGGAGAGCTAACGCTCGTACGTGCCGCGCGTGCTGCGGCCAGTCTCGAAGGCGACGCAGCCGTGCACGACTCACACCTCCGAGGGGTCGCGGGCCTGGCGCTGCGCCACCGGCTGCGGCGCAACGTGCTCGACGACGTCGGCTCCTCGGCGCGGGTAGACAAGGCGGTCGAGGAGATCTTCGGGGCGTGAGCGAAGGCGTGTGGGCCGATGCCGCGCTCGCGGTGCGCCTGCTCGCGGTGGCGCCCCACGCCGTGGGGGGGATCTGGCTGCGCGCTCGACCGGGGCCGCAACGGCGCATCGTCGAGGAATGGATACGGGCGGCCATGGAGGCCAACGAGCGCCCGCGGCTCAAGCTTCCCCTTCACATCACCGACGACCGGCTCCTCGGTGGGGTGTCGCTCGCCGCCACCCTACGGGAGGGGCGCCTCGTCACGGAGCGCGGGTTGCTCGCGCGGGCCGACGGCGGAGTGGTCGTGGTGAGCATGGCCGAGCGCCTCGCGAGCGGTATCACTTCGCACCTCGATGCCGCGTTGGATGCGGGTGCCGTCCGCGTGGAGCGGGAAGGGATCGGCGATGTGGCTGCGGCTCGCGTGGGGGTGGTCGCGATGGATGAAGGGATCGACGACGAGGCAGCGCCCTCCGCATTGGTCGACCGCCTCGGCTTCCGGATCGATCTCGAGGCCCTCGACCCTCGGAGCCGTCCCCAGGACATGGATCTCGTCACGGTCCCAGCCGACCTCGGCACCACCACCATCGCACCATCCTTCGTCGAAGCGCTCTGTCGCGCGGCGCAGTCGCTAGGCATCGCCTCGCTGCGGGCGCCGCTGCTGGCTGCCCAAGTGGCCCGCGCCCACGCCGCCGTCCGTGGACGAACCGAGGTGGACGACGAAGATGCGGAGGCGGCCGCGAGGCTGGTGCTGGGTCCGCGCGCGGTGCAGCTGCCCTCCGAGCCCGCGCAGGAGGAGGCTCCCGACGAAGAGGCTTCTCCGCCAGAGCCGTCGCCAGAGACGACGACCGACGAGGACGAGGGCGAGGCCAACGAGCGGCCCCTCGAGGATGTGGTCCTCGACGCGGCCGAGAGTGGGATCCCCGCGGGCCTGCTCGACGACCTCATGCTGGGTCGAGCACGTGGCGAGAGCAGCAGCGGTTCACGCGGCGCGGCCAGGGCTTCGACGACGGGAGGACGTCCTGCGGGTGTCCGGGCCGGCACGCCTCGCGATGGTGAGCGCCTCAGCATCGTCGACACCCTCCGGGCCGCTGCCCCTTGGCAACGCCTCCGCCGCACCGGCGCTGGCCGCCGTGTGGAGGTTCGCAAGGACGACTTCCGCTTGCGGCGCTACCAGCAGCGCACCGAGACCCTCGTCATCTTCGCGGTCGACGCGTCAGGATCAGCGGCGCTCCGGCGCCTGGCCGAGGCCAAAGGCGCGGTGGAGCAGGTCCTGGCCGACTGCTACGTGCGGCGCGACCACGTCGCCCTCATCGGCTTTCGAGGCACCGCCGCCGAGCTGCTCTTGCCGCCCACGCGCTCACTGGCGCGGGTGCGGCGTCGTCTGGCCGGCATGGCCGGGGGGGGCACCACGCCGCTTGCCACGGGCATCGACGCCGCCCTGGCCCTGGCCCTCGACGCTCGGCGCCGCGGGCGCTCGCCCATCGTCGTGCTCATGACCGACGGTCGCGCCAACGTCGCGCGCGATGGTCAGCCCGGACCCGCGCGCGCAGCCGAAGACGCGCTCGCGAGCGCCGGGGCCGTGCGGCAGGCCGAGGTCCAGGCTCTCTTCCTCGACACCGCGCCGAGACCACGACCACGGGCACGTCAGCTCGCCGACGCCATGGGCGCGCGCTACCTGCCGCTTCCCTATCTCGACGCGACCGGGATCTCGCAGCAGGTTCAGGATCTCGCCAAAGGCGCGCCGTGACCGCGGACCTGCTGCGTAGCGAGTACAGCCGCTTCATCGAATGTGGGGGTCACCGCTGGCACGTCCAGGTGGCCGGTGCGGGGCCAGGCTTGCTACTCCTGCACGGTACCGGGGCATCGAGCCAGTCGTTTCGCGCCCTGCTGCCCGGCTTGAAGGGTCGCTTCACGGTGGTCGCTCCCGACCTTCCCGGTCAAGGGCTGTCGGTGGCTCCGCGCGCCTTCGCGCCCGCCCTGGAGAGCATGGCCAAGGCGGTGAGCGCCCTGGTGTCGCAGCTGAGCTGCTCGGTCGAGCTCGCGGTGGGTCACTCCGCAGGTGCGGCCATCCTCGCCGAGATGATCCGGCACCGCGCCATCGCCCCGAGGCGGCTGGTCGGCCTCGCAGCGGCGATGGTTCCGTTCGAAGGATTCGCGGGCGTGATCTTTCCCACCATGGCGCGATGGCTCTCGGGATCGCCTCGCGCGGCCGCCCTGGTCGCGCGCCGCATGCAACGAGGCGACCGCGTCGCCGAGGTTCTGCGCGGCACTGGCTCGCGCCCTTCACACGACCACGTGCAGCTCTATCGAGCTCTCACGTCCCGCCCCGAGCACGTGGCCGCGGTCATCGCCATGATGGCGCACTGGGACCTCGCACCCCTCTACGCCGCACTCCCTCGTCTCGAGGTCCCTGTGACGCTCATCGCGGGCCAGCGAGACCAGGCGGTGCCCCTCGCCCAGCAGATGAGCCTGGTTCGGCGGCTTCCCCGTGCAGAGCTCGTGGTCATCGAAAGGGCGGGTCACCTCCTGCATGAAGAGCGCCCCGAGCCGGTTCTGCGCCATGTGCTGGCCGCCGCGGAGGACGGGGCATGAGTGGCTACCGCGGCCTCATCGAGATGCTGCTGGTGTTCGGCATCGTCTTCGTCTTGGCGACGTGGGCCATGGTCTCAGCCATCCGCCAAGACAGGGCTGAGAAGGCGCGTCAGGCGGAAGATGAAGACGACGAAGCGTGAAGCGCTTCGGACAATCCGGTGTCAATCTTAATTGACACCATGCCGCGTCTAGGTATATTGACACCAGATCGGATGCAGTTTCTGGGGGTGCGCGCACGTGTCGTGCGTCGAGACACCCCTCGCCCGGCGATAAGGACCGGGCGGTCTCGTTCGTCACGAACTGGTGACGAACGTGGTTCTGACCGGAGGAATCCATGGCCCTTCTGAGCTTCGAACGTCGATACCGCGTACGCGGTGGCACCCTCATCGGCGGGGACCTTTTCGATTTCTGGATGGGCCCCTACTACGTGGGCTTTTTTGGGGTCACGACGCTCTTCTTCTCGATCATAGGCATCGGGATGATCCTGTGGGGCGCCTCGATGGGCGACACCTGGAACATCTGGCGGATCAACATCGCCCCGCCATCCATCGAGTACGGGCTGGGTTTCGCACCTTTGGCCGAAGGGGGCATCTGGCAGCTGATCACCTTCTGCGCCATCGGGGCTTTCGTCTCGTGGATCCTGAGACAGGTGGAGATCAGCCGAAAGCTCGGCATGGGCTACCACATCCCCGCGGCCTACAGCATGGCCGTCTTCGCCTACATCACCCTCGTGGTCATTCGACCGGTGATGATGGGCGCCTGGGGTCACGCCTTCCCCTACGGCATCTTCAGCCACCTCGATTGGGTGTCCAACGTCGGGTACCAGTACCTGCACTTCCACTACAACCCGGCCCACATGCTCGGGGTGACCTTCTTCTTCACTACGACGCTCGCGCTCGGGTTGCACGGGGGGCTCATCCTCTCGGCCCTCAATCCACAGAAGGGCCATACGGTGAAGGGGGCGGAATACGAGGACGCCTTCTTCCGCGACTACATCGGCTACTCGATCGGCGCCCTCGGCATCCACCGCCTCGGGCTCTTCCTCGCCCTCAATGCGGGCTTCTGGAGCGCCGTCTGCATCATCATCAGCGGCCCCTTCTGGACCAAGGGTTGGCCTGAGTGGTGGAACTGGTGGCTCAACCTTCCCATCTGGAGCTGAGACCAAAGCGCGACTGGACGGACTTCAATGGCTCAGTACCAAAACATCTTCACGCAGATTCAGGTCGCCGGTAATCCCGACGTACCTCCGCCGATCGACAACGAGCAGCTCCGCGTCGGAACGCCGACCACCAATCGGCTGATCGGGGCGTTCGGCAATGCCCAGATCGGTCCCATCTACCTCGGTAGTGTGGGTTTGACCTCCATTCTGCTCGGCACGCTCGCCTTCATCCTCATCGGACTGAACATGCTCGCCTCGGTGGGGTGGGACCCCATCGAGTTCGTGCGGCAGCTCCCCTGGCTCGCCCTCGAGCCGCCGGCTCCGTCGTATGGCCTCAGCCTGTCCGTTCCATTGAAGGAGGGCGGCTGGTGGCTCATCGTTTCGGTTCTTCTCACCTCCAGCATTCTGCTTTGGTGGGTTCGTTGCTATCGGCGCGCCAAGGCTCTCGGAATGGGCACGCACGTGGCGTGGGCCTTTGCCTCGGCCATTTGGCTCTTCTTGGTGCTGGGCTTCTTTCGCCCGCTCTTGATGGGGAGCTGGGGGGAGGCCGTGCCCTACGGCATCTTCCCTCATCTCGACTGGACGGCTGCCTTCTCCATTCGCTACGGCAACCTCTTCTACAACCCCTTCCACGCACTCAGCATCGCTTTCCTCTACGGCTCGACGCTGCTCTTTGCGATGCACGGGGCCACGGTGCTCGCGCTGACGCACCTCGGGGGAGAGCGTGAGATCGGTCTCGTGGTCGACCGCGGAACCGCGGCCGAGCGCGGGTCGCTGTTCTGGCGCTGGACCATGGGCTTCAGCGCTACCTTCGAATCCATTCACCGCTGGGCCTGGTGGTTCGCGGTGCTCACCACCTTCGTGGGCGGCATCGGCATCATCCTCACCGGGACCGCGGTAGACAATTGGTACCAATGGGCGGTGAAGCACGACTTCGCGCCCAGCTATGCCGAGCAGGGCTATCCGGCCGCGCCGGACCCCGTGACGACAGATGCGGAGTTCGAGATGCCCAAGGCTCCGGCGCCCATCGCACCCGCGACCGCTCTGCCCGACGCGCCAGCTCAACCCAAGGGAGCCCAGCCGTGAAGCCCTACATCAAGACATCGCTCGCCATTGGGGGCGGCTTCGGCTTCCTCGCGCTCGCAGGGGCCGCGTACAACAAGGTCGAGACGAGAGAGATCGGCTATCGCGGCGTGGCGATGCAGATCACGGACTCCAAGCCGAGGCTCGCCGACCGACAGGCCGCCAACGAGGTGCCGATCGCCATTCCACGAGCTCCCGACGGCGGGGCCTCGGCGGCGCACGAGTACGAGAACGTGAAGGTGCTGGGCCACCTCTCCACTGCGCAGTTCACCCGCATGATGACGAGCATCACGCAATGGGTCGCGCCGGATGCGGGTTGTGGCTACTGCCATGTGCCAGAGCGCGATTCGAGCGGGCAGATCGTGCGAAACGAGGATGGCTACGCTCAGGCCGACTTGAATCGCATGTGGGACGACGGCCTCTACTCGAAGGTCGTGTCACGCCGCATGATTCAGATGACCCAGCACATCAACGAGGCTTGGCCGAGCCACGTGGCCGAGACCGGCGTGACATGCTGGACCTGCCACCGGGGCAACAACGTACCGCGCTACGTCTGGTTCAATCACGCCGACAAGAAGGGGGCCACCAACATGGCCGCCAGCTACCACGGGGGCAAGGGACCACAGAACCACCCCAACACCAGCGCGGCCTACGCCTCTCTGCCGGGACAGTCCTTCGAGGTCTTCCTGACTGGCGACCGCCCGATTCGCGTTCAGACGATGCAGGCACTCCCGGCCGGCAATCGGAATTCGATCAAGTCGGGTGAGTGGACCTACGGCTTGATGATGCACATGTCGTCGGCGCTCGGGGTGAACTGCACCTACTGTCACAACTCGCGAGCCTTCGGGGACTGGGAACAGAGTCCGCCTCCACGGAAGGCTGCCTGGTACGGCATTCGGATGGTGCGCGACCTGAACAACCAGTTCCTCGAGCCTCTGGGTCCGACCTATCCGGATCATCGCCTGGGGCCAACGGGCGACGCCCCCAAGGCCAACTGCTCGACCTGCCATCAGGGAGCATACAAGCCGCTGCTCGGTGTGAGCATGCTCGGCGACTTCCCCTCGCTGGCCAGGGCCTACGAGCAGCCTGGGCCCAAGCCGGAGCCGGAGCCGGAGCCCGAGCCCGAGCCGGTGGAAGAGGGCGCGGGCGGCGGGGATGCCACCGAAGATGGCGCTGGCGGCGGCGACGTCGAGGAGCCGACCCCAGAGCCAGCTCCCGCAGCCCCAGCACCGGCGGCGCCGGCTCCCGCGGCCCCCAAGGCACCTGCTCCCGAAGCTCCCGGTCCGGCTCCGAAAGCGCCCGCTCCCTCGGGCCCTTGAGCCTCAATCCCAAACCCAATTGGTGACATGAAGTTGACGCGTAAGAACCAGGTCCCTAACAGCCATGCTGTGAACATTTCGGATGGTGATAAGCTGGGTCGGCGGCGCACGCTGCAGGTCCTCGGTATCGGCGGCCTGTCGGCGGCCGGCTTGTTGAGCCTCGGCTGTGGCGACAACAAGAAGTCGGCCGGCGACGACACGAAGACGGGCGGCGACAAGAAGGCCGGTGCGGACGCTACGGGCTGCGACGCCCCGGTCGACGCCCAGTCGAAGAAGATGCGCAAGACCCTCCAGTACAAGGAGAAGGCGTCCGATCCGGAGAAGATCTGCTCCAAGTGTGCGCAGTACGAGAAGGACAAGTTCGGCGACTGCGGTGGCTGCAAGCTGTTCGGCGGTCCCGTGAAGCCGGAGGGCGGTTGCCTCAGCTTTGCGCCCATCGGTGGTGGTGACGCGGCTCCCTCCGCAACCGCCACCGGCTGAGCCGCGCACGCGCCCAAGAGTCTCGACGGCCGGCCCGCTTTCAGCGGTGCCGGCCGAGCCTACTTGGTCTGAGACGCCCTCACCCGACGCACGAGATCGAACAGGTGCGTGGGCAGGGATGCGGTGACCAACAGGAGGACCACGCGGAGGTCGGCCTGTGCGACCGCCGCCCGCACCGCCGCGAGGAGAAAGGCACCGGCGAGTAGCTGGCCCATCGTGTCGATGGGTCGTAGTCCGCGCCCCGTGATCCAGCGGTAGGCGACGAGACCGACGATCTCGAATGCGATGGCCGCGAGGGCGACGTCGAGGAGCCGGCCTACGATCGCGGTGTCCACGCGGAGCTCAGGAGGCGGATGCCAGACCCAAGAGGTGGGCCATGTCCTTGAAGAAGATCCGCATGTGCGCGCCGGGCTTGGCCCGCACGAGCTCCTTGTTCATGTAGGCCTGCCAGGTCAGCTCCTGCACGTCTGGATCCTCGCACATCTTGACGAAGCGCTCGCGACGCTTGTCGTTCTTGTACCAAAAGTGCTGCATGATCCCGAGGATCCAGAAGACGCGGCCGTGGGCCTTCATGAAGGTCTTTCGCGCCCGCCGCAGGGCGCGCGCGTCGTTCGTCTCGAGGAACTCGGCCCCGGCCACTGCGGCGACCTGACCGCCCACCATGGCGTAGTAGATCCCCTCACCCGACGAGGGGGCGACCACCCCAGCTGCGTCGCCTGCAAGTAGGACGTCGCACCCATTGTCCCAGCGCTTCAGCGGCTTGAGAGGAATGGGGGCGCCTTCTTTACGGATCGTCTTTGCGGCGTGAAGGCCGGTGCTTCGGCGCAAGTCGGCGATCGAAGCGCGTAGCTTGAAGCCCTTCTGGGCGCTGCCGGTTCCCACGCTCGCGGTCTGACCGTGGGGGAAGACCCAGCTGTAGAAGTCGGGCGAGTTCTGTCCGTCGTAGATCACGTCGCAGCGGGTGGCGTCGTAGTCGGTCCCGAGCGCGGCCGAGGGCGCCTCGATGATCTCGTGGTAGGCGAAGACATAAGGAGGACGCTCCTCCTGGACTTCCTGCCGCGCCACCTGGGAGAGTGCTCCGTCAGCCCCGATGACCAGACGCGTGGCGATGCACCGCTCCTCGCCATGTTTGGTCTCGTAGTGAACGATGGCGCCCTCGCCGTCGTCGTCGCGGGTGATGTGCGTGTAGCTACCCGTGACGCGGATGGCGCCGTGGGTCTCGGCGCGGTCGCGGAGGAAGGCGTCGAAGATCTCGCGATTGACCATGCCCACGAAGCCGCCGTCGATGGGCATGTCCACCATGCGCGCCGACGGAGATACCATTCGGGCCGAGTTGATGCGGGCGCAGAGCAGATGGTCGGGGATGTCGAAATCGCGCATGAGCCGAGGCGGGATGGCGCCGCCACACGGCTTGATCCGGCCTGCCTTGTCGAGCAGCACCACCTGGTAGCCGGCCTTGGCCAGGTCATCGGCGGCGGTGGCCCCGGCTGGGCCCCCGCCCACCACGACGGCATCGAAGAGATCCTTGTTCATCAGCGCATTCTCTTTCCGATCAGGCGCCTAGGAGCGAACGCATCGCGAAGGCACTGACCATCATCCCGGCGACGTAGAGGGTCGTACCGGTCGCGTTGTAAAAGGGGGCACGCTTGCGAGGGGCGCGCACGAGCATGGGCATGAGCGCCACCTGGGCCGCGAGCAGGCCAGCGACCCCCAGGGCGTGGTTGGGTCGGCCCCCATCGTGCAGGAGCCACACGACCACCAGCTGGGGCAGGGCCATGACGGCGCAGGCGAGCAGAGCCGCGGGGCGGACGCCCAGCTGAACTGGAAGGGTCTTGATGCCCAGGGCTTGGTCTCCCTCGATCGCCTTGAAATCGTTGAGGACCATGATTCCGAAGGCCCCGGCGCTGTAGAGCAGCGCCAGGTAGACGATGCGCACGTCCGGCATCTGGACCGTGAGGGCCGCGGCTCCCGTGAACCACGGCAAGCCCTCGTAGCAGAGACCCACTGCCGAATTGCCGAACCAGCCGTTCAGCTTGAGACGTAAGGGTGGGGCACTATAGATCCAGGCGAGTACGAGCCCGAACACCGAGGCGGCAAAGACCCATCGGCCGAGGAGGGCAGCCACCACCAGCGACACCGCGGTCCAGATGATCGCGATGTAGAGGCCCCATCGGCCCGGGATGCGACCGGAGGGAATGGGCCGGCCCGGCTCGTTGATGGCGTCGACGTGGCGATCGAACCAGTCGTTGGCAGCCTGGCTCGTGCCGCAGACCAGCGGTCCAGCCAACAGAACCGACCCGACCACCGACGGCCAGCGCTCAGCGACCGGCACACCGACCGACACCGCCCCACATGCAAGAGCCCACATGGGGGCGAACCACGTCACAGGCTTCAGCAGCTCGAGGACGGCCCGAGGTTCGGGATGTCGCCGCTGCACGAGATGAGGCTGGACCACACTCGACATCGTCCATCCAGAGGTATCACCCGTCCCCAAATGTGTAAAGCTAGATTGACGTCAATTATTGTTGACAGTCTTGCCCGCAGAGGTGCACGCTCTTGGACACGATGCTCTACACGCCCGAGCAGCGCCGGCGTCGCGACGAGACGCGGTGGACCCTTGTTCAGGGGATCCTCGCGCCACTGCAGTTTCTGGCCTTCGCCATCAGCTTGGGCCTGGTGCTTCGCACATTGGTCACGGGCGCGGGGGCCGATGCGGCTGCCGCCTCGGTCGTGATCAAGACGCTGTTTCTCTACGCGATCATGGTCACGGGCGCGGTGTGGGAGAAGAAGGTCTTCGACCAGTACCTCTTTGCGGGACCCTTCTTTTGGGAGGACGTGTTCAGCATGCTCGTGATCGCGCTGCACACGGCCTATCTCGGCGCGCTCTTCACCGGATTCCTCGACCTGAGAGAACAGCTCTTGCTCGCCCTCGCCGCCTACGCGACCTACGTCGTGAACGCGGGGCAGTTCATTCTCAAGCTCCGTGCCGCTCGTCTCGACGAGGGCCTCGCCACGGGAGGTGCCTCGTGAGTCGCCTCCCGATGGTGCAGCCCGACGTGCTGCGCGAGCGTGGACAGCGCGAGGTATTCTGCGGCCTCACCGGGATCATCTGGCTGCACCGGAAGATCCAGGACGCCTTCTTTCTCGTGGTCGGCTCGCGTACCTGCGCTCACCTGCTGCAGTCGGCCGCGGGCGTGATGATCTTCGCCGAGCCGCGCTTCGCGACCGCCATCCTCGAGGAGAAGGATCTGGCTGGCCTGGCTGACGCCAACGACGAGATCGATCGGGTGGTGAGGCGCCTGTGCGCACGCCGTCCCGACATCAAGATGCTCTTCCTCGTCGGATCTTGCCCGTCGGAGGTCATCAAGCTCGACCTCGGTCGCGCCGCCGCACGCCTGTCGCATCAACTGGAGGACGTGCAGGTACTCAGCTATTCGGGCAGCGGCATCGAGACCACCTTCACCCAGGGCGAAGACGCCTGCCTGGCATCGATGGTGCCGGAGCTACCCGAGAATCGGGCGCGCTCGCTGTTGGTGGTCGGGACGCTACCCGACGTGGTCGAAGATCAGTTTCAGCGGCTCTTCACCGCCATGGGGATCCCGGTCGACTTTTTTCCGCCTCGGCGGTCGGGCGCCATGCCGGCCGTGGGTCCGAACACCGCCTACCTCCTGGCTCAGCCCTTTCTCGCGGACACCGGCCAGGCCCTCGACGAGCGAGGCGCTTCTCACCTCGCCGCGCCCTTTCCATTGGGCATCGAAGGCACGCGTGGTTGGTTTCAGCGGGCGGCTGACGCCTTTGGCGTATCGAAGGACACCTTCGAGGCGGCCGTGGCCCCCGCGGAGGCCCGGGCCGAGGTGGCGCTGGCGCGACAGCGGCCGCACCTCGAGGGCAAGAGGATCTTCTTCTTCCCCGACTCGCAGCTCGAGATCCCCATCGCCCGCTTCTTGTCTCGTGAGATGGGTATGGAGCTGACCGAGGTCGGCACGCCATACC
>JGI12210J13797_10008839_pt1 | contig 13228 bp, 5 predicted proteins | sample ElkSlonscriptome_3_FD_13797 | JGI IMG/M metagenome (IMG submission 13797)
GCCGCACTGGCCATTTGTCCCAGAGCGGTCGCACCGCTGAATCCATCGACTGCGGTCCAGACCTTTTCGCCACTGATTTCAGCGGCGTAGGCAAAGTACAAAAAGGCTCGTGCCGTTAACGCGACGTTCAAGAAGTTTCGGCCGGTGCCGCCGAATACCTCCTTTGCCACAATCACTCCAAAGGCAATCCCCAAGGCGACTTGCCAAAGTGGAATCGTCGGCGGAAGTGTCAGCGGGAACAGTAAGCCTGTAACCAGAAAACCCTCGTTAATCTCGTGACCGCGAAGCACACTAAACACCATCTCAACGTGCCCGCCCACAAACATGCAGACGGCGTAGACCGGTACGAAGTGAATCGCCCCCAATAAAAAGTTATCAAGAAAATTGCCTGGATCGTGCCCAAAACCGAGAGACTCGTGGACCCAGTACTGCCAAGTGGTCGAAATGTCCATTCCGACCGCTGTCATTTCTTGATAGGCACTATTGGCCATGTAACCAACATTCCACATGCCGAACAGCGTGACGGGAATCAGTGCGACAACCACGGTGGTCATCATCCGCTTCAGGTCAATCGCATCACGAACGTGGGTGGACCCCGTCGTTACCTCGCCTGGCGTGTATAAGAACGTGTCGAGAGCTTCGTAAACGGGATACGCTTTTTCTAATGGAGCCCCCTTGGCGAACCAAGGATGAGCTTTATCGAGAGCGTAGCGAAGTGCTTTCATAAGATTTTCCCACCGCTGGGATTGGTCGTAAAAAATGTGGTGATCGAGTCGCCGCGACACTCCGTGACGCGAACGTTTCGGTTGCGAACTTTCTTGCATCTCAAAGAGATGCTGCTACTATCCCTCTCGCTCGATCGTTGCCAAGCTCTGACGGATGAGCGATCCATAGTCGTACTTTCCGGGACACACGAACGTGCAGAGCGACAAATCTTCCTCTTCGAGTTCCAAGACGCCCAATTGCTGGGCCTCGTCGGTGTCGCGGTAAATCAGCGACCGCAATAACTGAGTCGCCAAGATGTCGAGCGGCATAACCTTTTCGTATGTCCCCAGCGGCACCATCGCTCGGACGCTGCCGTGAGTCGAGGACGTGAGCTTGAATTTCTTGTTGGGTGTTCCCGCCGACGCGTACACTCGCGTCGTCGAGAATTTGTCGAACCCAGGCATTTGCCAGCCCAAAAACTCTCGCTCATACCCTTCGGCGATCACGGAGATTTGATTGTGGTAACGCCCCAAGAAACCGACGTCGCCCACACATTTGCGTCCGTAAAGGACCGAGCCCGAAATCACTCTCGCTGGATCGTCCGAGTTCAATTCGCCTTCGACTAACGGAGCGATCTCAACGCCTAATTGCGTCTCCAAAAGTCTTGGCTGTTTGACCATCGGTCCTGCCATCGAGATGACGCGGCGTGTATCGAGCAAGCCGGTTTGAAACAGACTGCCGATCGCGCAAACATCTTGATAATTGATATACCAAACCGTCTTGTTCGGCCCGACGGGGTCCAGAAAATGAATGTGAGTGCCAACCAAACCGGCCGGATGAGGGCCAGCGAACGATTCCACCTGAACACGATCGATGCCCGATCCAGGGATCTCGGCATCATCGGCTTTGCACAGATAAACCTTGCCCTCGGTCAGCTTCGTCAACGCCGCCAAACCGAGCGTAAACTGGTCCTTGCGGTTCGAAATTGCGACGGCGGGATCCGCCGAAAGAGGCGACGTATCCATCGCTTGTACAAAAATCGAGTTCGGTGAACTGCCAATTGCGGGAACTTTGCCGAACGGTCGCGTACGAATCGCTGTCCATAGTCCGCTCGCCACTAAATGCTTCTCGACCGCTTCGCGAGCCAGGCTCATGGGGTCGACGCCTTTGGCATCATTGAACTCGGTTCGTTCGTCGCCTTCGACATCGATCACAAGCGATTCAAACCGTCGCTTGGCACCGCGGTTAACGGCAGCAACCTTTCCCGAGGCGGGGGATGTGAACAGCACACCTGGGTTCTTCTTGTCTTCGAAAACCGCTTGTCCCTGCCGGACTGTGTCCCCTTCAGCAACCAACATGGTAGGCTTCATGCCGATATAATCGTCGCCCAAAAGCGCAACGCGACCGACTCGCTTCGCCACGTCGATATGCTGCTCCGGAGCACCTGCGATCGGCAGATCCAGCCCTTGTTTAATCGTTGTCATAAGATTTGAAGATCGACCTGATAAAGTTCGAATGTTTTTGTTCTAACCGCCACACAATCGTCAAGAGTTTTGACCATGTTGGAAAAGGAAAATCTTGACGACTTCGACTGCGTTCTCCCCTGTGTTCCCCAACGACAACGCGTTTAGTTTGTGAAAATTTTCACAAACTAAAGTGGTCTAAAGACCCACGCTAAAAACATTTTTAGCGTAGGCGGTACAACATATTGAGTCAAAAAGTGGCCCTTCTTTGCTTCGCCAAACTATGTCATACCATAGCAACGCTGGCAACGGCGAAGTAGGGAGCTTCAAAAAAATCTGCTTTTAAATAAGGGTAAAGATGATCGTCGCCCCCGTAGCCGATTGCAAGGGGGCGCGACATTAAAACGCGAACTTTTCGTCTCGACGAAATCGCTTCAAGCGGGTTTGATAGGAAGACGTCTATTCTCGACTATCCAAATCAAACCACCCACCTCTCGATGACATCATCCACTCTCGCGGCTACCGACGAAACCAACCACACCCTGTCCGAATCGGAGCGACCCGAACCTGTGCGACGAAACGATATCCGCAACGTGGTCATCATCGCTCACGTCGATCATGGCAAAACCACGACGGTCGATTGTCTGCTTCGGCAAAGTGGGCAATTCCGCGATACGGAATTGCGGGGCGAACAGATTCTCGATTCAAACGATCTCGAGCGTGAACGAGGGATCACGATTTTGTCGAAGAACATCGCGATCGAGTATCGTGGTGTGAAGATCAATCTGATCGATACGCCTGGTCACGCGGATTTCGGTGGCGAAGTCGAGCGAGTCGTCAAGATGGCCGACGGAGCACTCGTGTTAGTCGATGCAGCCGAAGGCCCGATGCCGCAAACTCGCTTCGTCCTTGAAAAAGCGTTGCAAGCAGGTTGTCGTCCGATTGTTGTGGTTAACAAAGTGGATCGGCCCGACGGTCGGCCACACGAAGCACTCGACGAGGCGCTTGAATTGCTGGCCGAACTCGGTGGCGAAGAACAACTCGACCAAGCCGCGTTTGTTTTCGCCAGCAGCAAGGAGGGCTATGCAACGCTCGATCCTTCCAAACCGACGACTGATATGCGTCCATTATTGGATTTGCTCGTCGACGCGCTTCCCGGCCCAGAAATCGATACCGAGTCTCCGCTGCAGATGATGGTGACAACACTCGATTGGAGTGAGTATGTTGGTCGAATCGCGATCGGTCGGATTTCAGGCGGCAGCATCAAGGCGGGGCAGACGATCGATTTGCATCACAAAACGGGGGTGACGAAACAAAAGATTGCTAACCTTTACGTCTTCGATAAACTTGGCCGGACGGCAGCCGATTCGGCGGATGCGGGCGATATCGTTGCCATCGAAGGATTGGCCAAAGTGGAAATCGGTGATACGATCACTGCGGTCGATGTCGGTGAAGCACTGCCGCGGCTTACCGTCGACGAGCCAACGTTGGAGATGGTGTTTAGCGTGAACACGTCACCGATGGTTGGCCGCGAAGGCAAATACGTGACGACTCGTCAATTAAAAGGCCGACTCGAAAAAGAACTCGAACGCAACGTCGCCCTGCGGGTTGAAATGGTCGAAGGCACTGAAGCGTACGCCGTCAAAGGCCGAGGCGTTTTGCATTTGGCGATTCTGATTGAAACGATGCGCCGCGAAGGTTTTGAGTTAAGCGTCGGAAAACCTCGTGTCATCTTTCGCGAAATCGATGGCAAGCAGCACGAGCCATTCGAAACGCTAAGAGTCGAAGTTCCGACCGAGTCGATGGGGCCCGTGATGGAATTGGTCGGCAACCGCCGCGGACAGATTGAAGAGATCGCCCAGCGTGGTGAATACAGTTTGTTGCGTTTCTTGATACCCTCGCGAGGTCTGATCGGGCTGCGAACGCGTTTGCTCAACGCCACTCGCGGAACGGCGATTATCCACCATCGCTTTGAAAGCTACCGCGAAGTGGAAGGCGATTTGCCCAAACGGGCCAATGGCGTGTTGGTTTCGATGACGTCAGGCAAAACGATGCCGCACGCCATGTTTTTGCTGCAAGATCGCAGCGAAATGTTTGTGCCTCCCGGGGTCGAGGTTTACGAAGGGATGATCGTTGGCGAAAACGCTCGCGAGAACGACATGATCGTCAATGCATGCCGCGAAAAGAAATTGACCAACATTCGTGCTGCCGGTAGCGATGACAACGTCATTCTAAAACCGCCACGCGATTTGTCGCTCGAAGCGGCGCTCGAATACATCGAAGAAGACGAACTCGTCGAGGTCACACCCGAGAGCATTCGTTTGAGAAAGATCATCTTGACCGAATCTGCCCGCCGCCGCCTCAGCCGCAACCGTTAAACTTAGTAGGCTGAGTCAAGACGCGGGAGCGGCGCTGACCCGGCAAGAGACCCGAACCAAGAGCCCCGAACCAAGAGCCCCGAACCAAGAGCCCCGAACCAAGAGCCCCGGAACCAAGAGACCGGCACGCCCCACAAAACGAAAAGCTACGACTGGTCGACTTGAAACGGGATTTGGCACTGTGTCAAAAAAACCTCGAGCCGTTCGTTGCCAAACATTCTCCATCCACCTGGTGATTGGTTGCACTGTAGCAAAATGGCTTCACAAGGTTCGACGATCTCCGCAGCGTACTCCGCTTTGCCGTTGTTCAAAACCAACTCAAGGACGCTGGGCCAACAGAGCCCGACAAAAGGTTTTGGTTTTGCCATCTCTCCCTTGGCTGCTCCCATCAATCGTTGATAGTGTTCAAGTAATGGGAACACGGGCACTTGCGAAAACAGAACGATAATGCCATTGGAGCCCCATCCGTTTTGGACCCATTCGACTCGCTGCTGTGGGTCGACAACGGGGATCATACGTGGCGAAACTTCGGCGGCAACCGTCGCGGGAATGTTCGCCAATAAATAATCGCTGATCGTCTCGTCCGCTGCTTCGGTTGCAGAAAGTTGAGTGCGTCCAAAATCGACGATAAACGTCGTCGGGCAAGCGAACGCCAAGCGTTCGACGATCATCGATGGGTCGGCCCACGCCGAAAGCTGGGTGGCACACATCAATCCTGACGGGCAACGCTGAACCTGTAATTCTAAGTGCCCCGGTACGGGGGATGTTTTCTTTTCTGTTTTCGGTTTGGGTAACTCCGGTGCATTTGCATCGTGGGAGCCGGGCTTGGCAGTGGTAAACGCGAGTGGTGGCGGATCAGAATCGGTTGCTCGAGTTTCAAATTCCGCAAACTCGTCTTCTGGCACCGTATCCTGGTTCGAAAACGCTTTTGGAGAAGTCGGCTCGGAAGGTTCGGCCGTCGGCGGTTGCCACTCGGGTAAGTCAGCAGCCGACGGCGACTCGGACGTAGCGGGTTTGGGATGCTGATCGGGCACGGCGGGGGAGGGGAGGATCGGATGGGTGGCATAAGACGAATCGAACTGGAATGCGAATACAAATTGTCCGGCTCGAACTCGATCTCCATCGTTAAGTACTCTCGATCGAATCGGTTCGTCGTTCATCCACGTGCCGTTGGTCGATTGCAGATCCTCGATCACGCACGCTTCGCCTTCGATCGAAACATGAAAATGCCGCGACGACAAACTCGGATCTTCACCTAGAATCACATCAGCACGTTCGGTTCGTCCGAAAACCATGGTTTCGCCTGGCCTCAGTAGCCAACGTGCGCCTGGTCGTGGGCCTGACTCGACAATGATGACAACCCGCAATGTATTCTCCTTGTGAAGTTGGACGAGGCCGTATTATAATCAAAACGCAGTGAAGCGGGGGGCGATCAATCCGCTCGAGTTGCGTCGGCTTACTTGTATCTATGTTAGCGAAAAAAGGCACGATAAACGATGCGGGGTAATCAGTCACGCGAAGAACGCAGCGGATGGCGGAAATCGACTCGGAAATCAGCAGCCCCGATCGCCAACGCGGGTGATTTCGGTTCGCGAGGGCGTGACCGGCGGCAACTTGTGTTTCGCGTCAGTGCTTTGGCGACGTTGGCAATCGGACTAGTCATTATTTTTATAGTTTACCTGCTTCGGCAACCCGACCGCGACGTGCCTCTGATCGCCATCGCGGTATCCCAATCAGCACCACGCAACGATTCAGACCCCCTATCGGCTCCCCCGAATCCGTTTGCGTACGAAGACGTTGAGCTGTTTAATCGATGGTTTAACGCCGACTCCAACCAACACGTTTTGTTCCACGGTCGAGTTGCGGAGCATACCGGCCCGATGGAACGATCCACGGGAGAAGAAAAAACTCTCGTCAATAAAGTGACGCGAGCCATCGCGACGGCCATTCCCGGTGGCCCAGGCGATGACATGATCGCGGTCTTCCTATCCGCTCATGGCTTGGTCCATGAAAACGTCCCCTACTTTTTGGTCGGCGATAGTGTCCCCGATGATCCATCCACTTGGGTTTCCGTCAAGTCGCTGCTCGACGGAATCGATCAAGAACTAAAACAGCATTCCACTCCGGATTGCCGAGTCATTTTGTTTATCGACGCAATGCGGGGAGGCGACATTTGGGAGTGGGGTAAGTTCGATGACTCGTTCACTCGCCGATGTCGCGAAGTGACCGAGGATGCAAAAGTCGATCGAATTGCTGTGTTCCTCTCCAGCGACAAGGGCGAGCGAAGTTGGTGGAATCCCGGTCGTGGATTCAGCTTGTTTGCTGGGGCGATCATTCAGGCATTTACCGGGAAAGGTGACCTGAATCGTGACGGTTATGTTACGGTCGGTGAGATTGCTGAGAAACTCGATTCGCAAGTTTCCACCGAAGCCGAAGTGATTTGGTCCGCTTCTCAGCATCCGGTGCTGCTCGGCGAAGCGGCGAAATCGTGGCAAGTGATCCAGCAACCTCGTGAGTTACCCGCCCCCGCGATTGACCCGGTAGATATCGATCGTTTGGCCAATACGTTTGACCGAATTTATCAGCTTTGGCAGCGTCATAACCAACTCGAAAATCATCCGCATCCTCCATTGGCAACCACCCCCGTTGCATGGTCGGTATTGGAGAAGCACTTAGCACGACTCGATCAATTGGCGTTGGCAGGAAAACATTACATGAGCGAGCAGGAGGACTTACTCGGCAGTTGCGAAAAAATGCTAAGCGAGTTTGAAGGTGGGTCACCTGCGGCACCAAGCCCGATCGATTTGCCCGAATTGCGTTTGCTCGACTACTTTCATGATCCAATGCCGGTCAGTGAAGCGAATCGTGACTTCTATAAAGCTTGGGAAAAAGAACCGCTGGCCGAAAAAATCCAAATCCCTGAACGTGTGGATGAGGAAAGCCTCATTCGTCTTCTATGGCCTTGGTTGGACGAACAATCGTTTACGCCGGAAGCGATGCAAGCGGCGGTCCAATTGATCGATAAATCAAAGGTTGCCGAAACCACGCCCGCTCGATTTTTAGAAACGCATCTGATTCGATTATTGACTTCCGATGATCTCTCGATGGTTGATCCTGAGGTTTCGAAATGGGTGGCCGAGACGAATCGTGCCAGCCGCGATGTCATTTTAACGCCTGACCTGCGGGCCTACTTTTGGATTCGTCAACCTTCGCTGCAGGCCGATCAGCTTCGCATGAATGATGTTGATCGCGTCTTTTCGCCTGGAACGAACAAAGGGGCCGGTGATCGACTTGAGCGGATGGGAGGCAGTCAGTATGCGGAACTGATCCGTCAAGGGCAAGCGGTTTCGATGGCGTATCGTCTCCGAGACCAAATGCTGCACGAGATTCCCCGTGTATCGCAAACACTGCTTTCCGATGTCGGTGCGTTTGTTACAGAAGAAAAAGGAAGCCGATCGATTCCATTGATCGTGAACGCGATTCGTGAAGCGAATTGTTTGGCTGCTAAACTGCGGCTTGCCGAAATTGGTAGTTTGACCAACCCTTCGACTGCCATTTTCGATGTCGTCACCCAGGCCGAGCAAGCATCAAAGGCGTTTGAAGGTTTACGTGGCAGGCTGGACGAGCGAGTTCGCTCCGTTTCGCAAAATGTCGCGGGCGATGAACGAGGACTACGACAATCGGTTGCACTGCTCAATGGGTCAGCAGTAAGAGATGCAGACCAACGCAGTAAAATCCACACTCGAGTCCTCGAAATGGTTAAACCGCTGAGCATTCGCTCAAGCGAGTTGGTCGTGACCGCAAGTAGTGAAACCGCAAAAGACGGCGATCGCCCCGGACAAGCGATCGAGACCGATGAACTTGATCGCATTGTCATGATTGAAAAAACTCACCCCTGGGTCTACTGGCTAAATCAATCGCAACAGTGGACGTGCGACGATCAGCTTCCTCAATCCAGCAATATCAATGCGTCCGCAAAAACAAGCACCGTCAGCGACACTTCGCTCGTTGAGCAAGGTGGCGTGGTTCGCGATGCCTCTGGTCGATTGATCGCCGACAATTACCTTCCAACACTCGCACAGCCCGAAATCTTGACAAATGAGGGTAAGAGCATTGCCGTGGTCCGCCAATCGGTGGATGACTTGGATGCACGTTTAAGATCGCAAACGTTTTTACTGACTTACCGAAACCGGAATGTGCAAAGAGCAGGGCAAGCTCGCTTTGATCTCGATGTTCGCTTGTTTACGCTCGAACATGCAGCACGGACACTCAATGAATTTTGGTGCGAAGCGAGACCGAGCGAATTTCCGTTTTGCATTTCGGCTGCGATGCGACTTCTACAATCCGGCGGATTTCGCTTGACCCATCGAATCGACAACGAGGATTTAGATACCCGTTTGCGTAGCTGTGAAGCATCGATTAACGATCGGTCAACGCTGACGGCCAAACCCATTGGCGAATTTGCAAATGGGGCACTATTGAGTTTGGTTAGCGACAAACCCGTCGACTTTGAACTCGAACGCCCCGACGTTTTACCAAGCGGCAGTGTTAGCGTTCGCACTCGGTCACAGTCGCCGCTGCTGGCCAATAATCCTTCCGAGAGAGGCCCCTTGTCGACGTCCATCGTCGTCCCGCGAGACATGGAACCCGACGATGATTTCTTCGAAGTAAAGAGTTTTTTTCGTGGGCTAAGGCGTAGCGGCGGAATGTCGCTCCGCCATATCGGGCAAGCTCAAACCGTGGTCTACGAGTTACCTCGGTACGACGCGCCAAAAGCCTTCGTCAAAGCCGACCCGAAAGCCGCCGAACGGATCGTGTTTGTGTTTGATTGCTCGCTATCGATGAACAAATCATCGGGCAATATGTCTCGACTTGACGACGCCCGTGAATCCTTAAAAGCTTTTCTGAAAGTGTTGAATGAACGTCGGGCAAATGTCGGACTCATCTTGTTTGGCAACCGCTACGGATGGGTTCAAGACGACGATGATCGTTTAATCAAAGACACGACTGCAAGCGGACGCAAGTACAAAACCGTGACGATCCGTGATCGAATTCGTGTGCCGTTACCATCCCTATCACTGACGGATACCGACGCCAGACATCACCCCGATACCGACGTCCAGGTCGTTTCGGAATTGTCGCAAATGAATCGTGCTCACCTTGATGATCTTGTCGAGCAACTTGACAACACCAACGCCATCGGCGTCACGCCAACCTACTTGGCAATCGATCAAGCTTATGAGGTGATCGGTCGTGACCCCGGACACATTATCGTGTTGACCGACGGGAAACCGTTCTTAACCGGTGGACGCCCTTCACCCGACCGGGATCGCGCGATCGCAAAGTTCCAGCAACGGTCGAGTAGCGTTCGATTGAGCATCGTGAGTTTCGCGAATGCAGACAAACAACTTGATTTGCGAAGTGACTTCAAAGACTGTGTCGTCAATGCAAAAGATGGTCGTGAACTGTCGGATCTGCTGGAGAAAACTTTGGCCGAAACGGGTGTGCTTTGGAAAGAGGACAACAATGCCGCCAGCGACCGCGTCGAACTGGGACGAACCGTCGCGATCAAACGCTGGCCGCCGACTAACTCGAAAACGCTGCCTGGACAATTGGTTCGTCAGCCCCTTCGATACGATGTCCAAGCGACAAGCGGCACCAAAGAGCCGGCAAATGCAGCGGTACGGGTCACCGGTGGCGAGTCATTTCAGTTCGAAGTCCAAGGGGAACGGCTGGAGCACATTCCCTTCCCACGCCACCAACATGTGTTCGAAGAGCTAGCGATGGAAGATCAAAGCAGCCGCTTCACCGTTTTGGCATTACCCCCAGACTTGTCGAATAATCGTGAGTTGACTCTCAGACTAGTGATCGAAAACAAAAACCGATCCGCCTTCACTCCTCGCCCGAGCGACGTGTGGATTGATTTGGTTGGCTACAATTCGCGAACATCCGAAAAAGCGACCTATTCGATTAGTTTGGCAGAGTTCGAGCTGAATCAGCCCGTGCCGGTACTAATGTGCCGCGTCCGCGATTGGCCCCTCTGGGCGACCCGCGTACAAATCGATCTGGCCCTGCGTTTTGCAGATCCCGAAGCACCTCGTGATTCACTGTCACTCGACCAAGCAGGCAGTTTTTCGGTTGCGGGGGTAAAGGATGTTGCGTTCCGCGTGACCAGAACGAGGGACCAAACGCAGCGTTTCACGATCACCGAAACGCATTCACCCGGCGTCGCGACCGAGCGGTTAAGGATTGACAGTGAACCGATGCCTGACGAACTCGAAACGCGATACTACCCCAATGATGGAATCGTTGTTCGTGACTTCAGCTATTCGCAAACGCCCGACGATTTGCAGGTCTTTGTCACAGAGAAAGACAAGATTGTCGAAGGAGCAACCGTCCGAGCAAGAGGCAGTATCGCAGTCAGCCGAGGACGCTAGACTTTGTATGAAACCACCGCAACCGTAGCGGAAGTCGTCAAGACTTTCGTTTTATTGGGCGATACGACGCGACGAAACTCTTGGCGAGTTCCACTGCAAAAATCACAGCCTTAAAGGCCGTGCCGTTTACTTAGCCCAGCCCGTTGGCATCCAACCAGTCTCCTCAATCTGACCTCATCGGATCTGACGGAAAGATCATTGCCTGCGATCTCCCTCGACAGGCTTTGCGCAACGGTTTGAAGACCACCTTACGGGACAATCGGTAATGATTGATCGATCGTAGCGATTGCTTCTTCGATGGTCATGATCTTTGCATAGCGGTCACGCAACGTCGCCAAGGACGCTTCGTGCAATTCAGGCGTCACCGTTGCACAGCAATCTTCAACCATCGTTACCAAGTAGCCTAAGTCACAAGCATCGCGGATGGTCGTTTCGACACATTCATTGGTGTAAACGCCGACAATGAACAACGACTCAATTCCCATGTTTTTCAGCACGTAATGCAAGTTCGTTGATGAAAACACACCACTGGCCGTTTTGTTGATCACGATCTCGTCTCGTCCAGGCAGCGGTGCGACTTGTTCTAAGAAATCCGCTTCGCGAGATCCTGGCGGTGCGAGCAAATTTAAGCGTTTGTGTCCTTTGCTGCGGTCGCGACCGTCACGAGTCAACGATTGAATCCGCGTATGAATTACTTCCAAGTCATGTCGGCGGAATGCGTCTTGCAGGGATCGTGTATTTGGCAATGCGGTCGTTTTCAATCGCTCAAAATAGTACTCTTGGGCTTCCGGCGATACACCGCTTTGATTCTCCTCGGCGAAAACCCCGAGCCCCGGCGCTGCATCAAGGTATTGCATGTCGATACACAACAACGCGGTCGCTTGACGGCGGAGAAAGTCCTGATGAGCAGGATTGTCGATAAAGGACTCGAGGTAAGCTACCTTGAGCGGATCGATGTGTTCGAGCGAATCGTCGTATTGCATAAAAAGGATCGTTTGCCGGAGAAAGAAAAGTGGTTCAACAAAGTAGGGGCTACAAGTCGTTTGCGAGTCGGACAAGTGTATGGAGCATCACATTGGCGCCCGCTTCGATATCGGTCCAAGCGGTCCATTCCGAAGGCGAATGACTCATTCCGTTCTTGCTCGGTACAAAAAGCATGCCAACGGGAACGATGCTGCCCATGATTTGGGCATCATGCGCTGCACCGCTTGGCATCGCATGATACTCTAATCCCAACTTTGTTGCTTGCTCGGACAATTCACGCACGACGACTTCGCTGCATTTGACAGGTTCAATAAAACTCGATTGTTCAAATTCGAACATCAAATTTCGTCGCCTTGCGATCGCCGAGAGGGCTTTGCGAAACGCCGCTTGCAACTCTTCCAATATAACCTCAGACGTATCGCGAACATCGAGCGAAAACTCGACAAGGCCCGGTACCGTGTTGGCAGCACCGGGCAAGATTTGAGCTTTTCCGACCGTTGCCCGTGTTCGCTCGCTACCGTTTTCCTCTAGGATTCGAGGGATCTCGTGAGCGAAATCGGCCAGTCCCATGAAGGCGTCATTACGCATGTCCATTGGTGTCGTCCCGGCATGATTCGCTTCACCACGCAGCCAAACGGACCAGCGAAACAGGCCCGTGATTTCGTCAACCACGCCGATCGGTTTGTGGATGCGATCAAGGACCGGCCCCTGTTCAATATGCAATTCCAAATAACTGGCGATGGAGTCCGGATCACGGGCGGCATCGAGAGCCCCAAGCGGATCGTAGCCGTGCCGACGCAGTTCATCTTTAAGAAAGATGCCGTCGAGATCCTTCATCGTCGCCAAACGCTCGGGATTGAGGTGACCGCAAAGCGATTGGGATCCAAGCATGCCTCCGAAACGTCCTTCCTCATCGCTAAAGGCGACCAATTCGAGCGTCCGCCGCATCGATTGTCCTGATTCGCGGAGGACTCGCAAGCATTCCAATCCGACAACGACCCCGAGCGTTCCATCGAGGGCTCCGGCACAGGGCACGGTGTCGATATGCGATCCGACAAGCACGCGAGGCTCATCGGATTTGCCATCGAGAATTCCAGACAAATTAACGGCACCGTCAACGCGGCAATCCAAATCTGCCGCCTCGATTCGGTCGGTCAACCAACGTTTGCCCTCGATATCGGCATCGGTGAACGCCATCCGATAGATCCCGCGATCAACCGTGTTGCGTCCGATCTCAGCCAACGTCAAAATGTCGGACTTG
>JGI12210J13797_10014654_pt1 | contig 13227 bp, 12 predicted proteins | sample ElkSlonscriptome_3_FD_13797 | JGI IMG/M metagenome (IMG submission 13797)
GACCGACACATATCCCGCGACCGTGTGGCTCAACCCCGTGCCCGAAAAGCAGTGGGGCTATTCGCAATCGACCAAGATGATGCGCCAGCTCGTGGACGACCGGATGTATCCGTTGACGCTCGACGGGCTGGAGGATGCGACGCGGGAGCTATCGCGCAAACAGGGGCATTAGTTCGGTCGCACGTTCCCGGTTTTGCATTTGCCCAAAACCTGTCCGATGCCGGGACACACCCCTCTTGAACCGGTCCGAGGCTCGCTCGCCGTCTGGCCGGCCGGGCAGTTTCCGTATATTGACGAAGGCTAACACGGCGGGTGCGATGGACGCGCCTGCCGCCTGATCCTCCGAGGGGTTTCGTCATGAACCGCACTTTCAAGATGCTTGCCGTTAGTTCGGCGTTACTCGCCAGCGCGCCAGCCATGGCGACCGAGACGATCTGGCTCGATTCAGACAACAGCCCCTACGGCGGATATCAGGGCTTCGGCACCGCCCTCACCTTTTCCAGCGGCGCCATCAGCGCAACGGTTACCGGTTGGTCGGTCAACAACAACGGTGTCATCAATGACGGCGAACTGGGTGTCTGGTCGCAGGGTATCGGCGTCAAGAACAGTTCGGGCGACAATTCCCACACGATCGACAATCAGGGTTGGACCGATTTCATCGTTCTCGAATTCAACCAGCTTGTCTCGTTGAGCGAAGCGCGTTTCAACACCGGCTGGCACGGCATGAACGATACCGATGCCACGATCGGTTTCATGTCCGCTGCGCCCGGCTCGCTCTCGCTGGATGGCGCCAACGAATCATCGCTGAGCATGTTCAGCCCCTATTTCGCCGGTGAAGGCGGCGCGAGCGGGAATATCACCCGCAATATCAATCCTTCGGGCAATGTCGGCAATGTCTGGATGATCGGCGCCACGACCCGATCGGGCTATTCGGGCAATGACGGGTTCAAGCTCGAAGGCCTGCGCGTGAACTCGGCCGTGCCCGAGCCGGGAACCTGGGCGTTGCTCCTTGTCGGCTTCGGCTTTCTCGGTGCGTCCATGCGCGGGCGTCGCCGGCAGCAGCAGCGGGCAAGCTTCGCTTTCTGAAACGCCGCCCTTTGGCCTTGCCCGGATCCTCTGCTAACATGGCGCTTGCCATCGAAGGAGGAGACCATGCGCCTTATCGTCCTGCCCTTCGCCGCGCTCGCTCTGATCGGCGCTGACGGGCCGCCCGCTGGCGAAACGGCAGTTGAAATACCTGCCGAAGCTGCATCTGGGCCTGATCGCGCGACCTGCCGGGACCGGATCGAGGAAGTACGTGCGGCTTCGGGCCAGCCACCGCTTATCCAGCGTGGTCCCGCGACGCCCGACGAAGCCTTGCTGATATACGCCGTCGACCGGCGACAGGATGGCTGCGCGGTCATGGTCGTGAAGGGCGATCCCTCCGACATTCGCCCGGTTCCCGAACAGCGCGAAAACGCCGAACTGCTCTGGCCCGCACGCCCCTCGAACTAGGGTCCTTCAGTAGAGCAGGTGCTCCCTTACATCGGCGATCCAGGCTGCCTCGTCGTGTGAGGCCAGCGCGTCGAGATCGCCCGGTGCCGCCTCGCTGTCATCGACCCAGTCGCGCAAGGACGGCCCGCCATTGATGACATCGATGGCAAGGCGGTCGAGTTCGTATTCATAGGGGAAGTCGCGCCACAGATCGTAATCCGCGTAGAGCGTGCGGATCGCCTTGAACGCCAGCGCCTGCAATCGCCACGGACGGAACGCATCGTGCCCGTAGAACGCAGCTTCGGCGTGCAACATCAAGCCGTTGCAAAGCTTTCCTGCGTGTTTGTGGAAGGTCGGCTCGAACCAGCATTCGCGGATTGCCGCGCCCTCGCACCACTCGGGCGCCAGCGCGCGCATTTCCGCCAGCACGGCTTTGGCATCGATGTCGGGCGCGCCGAAAAGGACTTCGAGCGGCCGGGTCGTGCCACGCCCCTCCGACAGCGTCGTGCCTTCGAGCATCACGGTCCCGGCATAGCAGCGCGCCATGTTGACATTGGCGGCATTGGGCGACGGGTTCACCCAGACCCGCGTTGTCGGCCAGCCATATCCTTCGCCGTCAGGCTGCCAGCCCTCCATCGCCACCACGCGGTAATCGACGTCGAGCCCGAAATGACGGACGAACCAGTGCCCCATTTCACCCAGGGTCAGCCCGTGGCGCATCGGCATGGGCGCAGCGCCGACGAAGCTCTCCTGTCCCGGCACCAGCATCGTCCCTTCGACCGGCCGCCCCGCCGGGTTGGGGCGGTCCAGTACCCACACGCTCTTGCCCTGTTTCGCGGCCTCCTCAAGCAGGTAGAGCAAGGTCGTGACGAAGGTGTAGATCCGGCAGCCGAGATCCTGCAGGTCGAACAGGAAGACGTCGGCGCTGTCCATCATTCGCGCGGTCGGGCGGCGCACTTCGCCATAGAGCGAGAAGACCGGGATGCCGTAGACCGGATCGAATTCGTCCGCGGTCTCGACCATGTTGTCCTGCTTGTCGCCTTTCAGACCATGCTGGGGGCCAAAGGCGCTGGTGACGTCCACCCCCGCGCCGACCAGCGCATCGAGGCTGTGGACGAGGCTGCGCGTAACGCTCGCCGGATGGGCGACGAGCGCGACGCGCCGCCCTTCGAGCTCTGCCAGCAGGGAGCGGTTTTCGAGCAGGCGATCGATGCCGAATGTCACGTCAGTCATGGGGGCAAGCGTTGGAACAGCCATGCTGCAAAGGCAAATCTTTTGCACGGCTCGCCCCGCGCGCGGGAACCTTGTGGTCTCTCCTTCGCTTGCGCAGCATGGATATCGAATGGACCCCCGCGATCGTCGCCGCTGCCTGGGCGATCATTCTCGGCGGCGCGGGAGGCGCGCTGACCGAGATCGGGGAATGGTATCGCAACCTGAAAAAGCCGAGCTGGCAACCGCCCGACTGGCTGTTCGGCCCGGCATGGACGATCATCCTCGGGCTTTCGGGCTGGAGCTTCTACCTCGCCTGGACCGCCGCCGAAACGACCGCCGACGGCATCGTCATCGGCGCCCTGTTCGGTGTGAATTTCGTCCTCCACCTCGCCTGGTCGCCGCTTTTCTTCAAGATCAAGCGGCCCGATTTCGCGTTGGTAGAAAACGTGTTCCTGTGGCTTTCGGTGCTTGCCCTGTGCCTCGTCCTGCCGAGCTATTCATCGCTCGCCGGTTGGCTCAACCTGCCCTACATCTCGTGGGTCAGCTTCGCGCTTTTGCTCAATTGGAAGATCGTGCAGCTCAACGCCCCCTTCGGCCAGCGCCCGCAGGAGGCCTAGGCTTCGCAGATCAGCTGGCGGCAGGCCTCGGAATGAAAATCGGGCGGCCCCGGCGGAAAGGCGAGCGCCCAGTATTGCAGGGCCCCGGCCCGATATTCGATCACCGCGCTGAGGCCCACCTGCGCCGGGCTTGGCAAATCGGCGGCAATCCTCGCTTTCAGCACCAGCTCCCCCGTCCCGTTCGCGCTCGAATGGGAGCAGGCGACCGAAATCCCATCGACCGGCGTCTCGCGCATGCCTTCGCGGTAATTGTCGAACGCATAGGCCGCCCATTGGCCGGAGGGCGCCAGGTTGAATTCGCGGTAACCCTCTTCGCCGATGCCCTGCCAGAAGATTTCGAAACAGGTCGATTTCCACAGGCCGTCGGTGCGGATCGAGGGGCCGGCTGGCGGCAGGATCACGCCGTCGAGCAGGCCGTCGAGCCGGAACTCGGCCTCGCATCCGGTTTCGGTGGCTGCGACACGGGCAAGCACCGCGCGCACCGGGCCGAGGTCGCAGGTGCGGTGAAGCATGAGCGGGATCATGCCGCCCTTGTCGCCGCGGCGCGGGCGCTGCGCAAGGCTCTAGGCGACCCGCGAAAGCGCTGGTAAGCGCCCCGCCCATGACCACGGCCACGAAACCTTACCAGTCCGACCTCCTGCGCCTTCTCGAAGAGCGTGGCTATATCCACCAGGTCACCGACCCGGAGGGGCTCGACACGCTCGCGGCCCGAGGCCCCGTGCCTGCCTATATCGGTTTCGACGCGACCGCCCCTTCGCTCCATGTNGGCAGCCTCGTCCAGATCATGATGCTGCGCCGGCTCCAGCAGGCCGGGCACAAGCCGATCGTCGTGATGGGTGGCGGGACGACCAAGATCGGCGATCCGTCGGGCAAGGACGAAAGCCGCAAACTGCTGACCCCCGAGGCGATCGATGCCAACATCGCCTCGATCCTGACCGTGTTCGAGCGGCTGCTGGCATTCGGCGACGGGCCGACCGACGCGGTGATGGTCAACAACGACGAATGGCTCTCGCAGCTCGGCTATATCGAGCTCCTGCGCGATGTCGGCCCGCATTTCACCATCAACCGGATGCTGACCTTCGATTCGGTGAAGTTGCGGCTCGACCGGGAGCAGCCGCTCACCTTCCTCGAATTCAATTACATGATCCTGCAGGCCTACGATTTTCTCGAGCTTGCGCGGCGATACGACTGCCGTCTGCAGATGGGCGGGTCCGATCAGTGGGGCAATATCGTCAACGGAATGGAACTCGGCCGCCGCATGGAAGGCCGGGAGCTGTTCGGATTGACGACGCCGCTGCTGACCACCGCCGACGGGGCGAAGATGGGCAAGACCGCGAGCGGTGCGGTGTGGCTCAACGAGGAGCAACTGCCAGCTTACGAATTCTGGCAATACTGGCGCAACACCGACGACCGCGACGTGGGCCGTTTCCTTCGCCTGTTCACCGATCTTCCGCTGCGGGAGATCGCACGGCTGGAAGCGCTCGAAGGGGCCGATATCAACGCGGCCAAGGTGGTGCTCGCGAACGAGGTGACGAAGATCGTGCGCGGCGAGGAAGCGGCGCGCAATGCGGAGGCGACTGCGCGCGAGACTTTCGCCGGCGGCACCGGCGAGGACCTGCCGAGCCTTTCCGTGGGCGATGACGGCATGCGCATCGGCGCCGTGCTGACAGAGCTCGGCTTCACATCATCGGGCGGCGAAGCCAAGCGCAAGCTCGCCGAAGGCGCGGTGAAGCTGGACGGCGAGACGGTCACGGACCCCGGCCGTATCGTCCTGCCGCGTACGGGCGCGAGCCTGCGGCTGAGCCTTGGCAAGAAAAAGCACGCTCTCGTCACGCGTTGAAGGGCCCTGCCGCGCGGCAAGGTAAACCCGGCGCAACCATCGCACTTTACCAAATGTCAGCCTTTATCTCCCATTAGGAAAGCCTGCGAAAGCCAATAGAGAAAGGGGCGCCGTGTCCGTCGGAGCGAATCTGAGCGTTACAGACATGCGCCGCGCGGCGCGCCATCCGGTCGATTTCCCGGTGATCGTCGAGCATTTCCAGCATGGCGACCTAGAACTGCATGTATGCAACCTGTCGGCGAACGGTTTCATGGTGGACGACGCGCACAGACTTGCGCGGGGTGACCGGATCATCATCCGCCTGCCGCTGGTGGGACGGATCGAGGCCTATTGCATCTGGACCCGGGACGTGCGCGCGGGCTTCCAGTTCGAACGGATCATCCGGGTCGACGATTTCATCGCGATGATCGACACGCTCCAGCCCAATCCCCGCCTGCGCCGGGGGCGTTGAAGCGAACCCGCTTCGCGCGCCGAAAGCAACGCTTGATGTCGACCTAGCAGCGCTCGCTTGGCAGGCGCGCGCGGGCCTGCCATGGGCGGCAGCGTGACCGAGACCGCCCATCCTCACCCTTTCCGGATCGCGAATTTCCGCGCCTATTGGCTGAGCCGCCTCGCAATGACGCTGGCACAGTATGCGATGCTGCTCATCATCGGGTGGCAGACCTACAATATCGGGCGCGATGGGGGGATGAGCATAGCGGAAGCCTCGGGCCAGCTCGCGCTCATCGGCCTGCTGCAATTCCTTCCGCTGTTCGTGCTCACGCCGTTTTCCGGGCTCGCTGCCGACCGGTTCGAGCGGCGCTCGCTCGGGCGGCTTACCGTGCTGCTGCAACTGGCCTGCGCCGGGGCGCTCGCCTGGGCAACCGCGAGCGGGGCCATATCGCTGTCGATCCTTTACGCGGTCGCTATCGTACTTGGCGTCGCGCGCGGCTTTGCCGGGCCGGCCCTGTCCGCCCTCGCCCCCAATCTCGTGCCCAAGCCGATCCTGCCGACGGCCATCGCGCTGTCTTCGATCGCGTGGCAGGTCGGCATGATCGGTGGGCCGGCGCTGGGCGGATATCTGTTTTCGATCGAACCGCACCTGCCCTACACCATCGCTGCCTGCCTGTTCGCGGTCTCTGCCACGGCTCTCACGGTGATCGGCCGCGTCCCCCAACCCGCCGTGCGCAAGGACCAGCGGCCCATCGGCGCGGTCGTCGACGGACTGCGGTATGTCGTCCACAACAAGATGGTCCTCGGCGCGATCACCCTCGATCTCGCGGCGGTCTTTCTTGCGGGCGCGACCGCGCTGTTCCCGGTCTATGCGCGCGATATCCTCGAAGTGGGAGAGACCGGGCTCAGCCAGCTCGCCATGGCCCCGGCGGTGGGCGCGGCGATCACCGCGGCGTGGTTCTCGTTCCGCCCGATCCATTCGAACGTGGGCCCCAAGATGCTGGGCGCGGTCGCGATCTTCGGGGTCGCTACCATCGTGTTCGGCCTGTCGAAATCGATGCCGCTCAGCCTTGCCATGCTGTTCATCGTCGGGGCAGCGGACATGTTCAGCGTCTATATCCGCCAATCGCTGATCCAGCTTCACACGCCGGACGACAAGCGCGGGCGCGTGTCTTCGGTCAGCCTGCTCACCATCAGCGCGTCCAACGAGGGCGGCGATTTCTTCTCCGGGTCGCTCGCGTTCCTGATCGGCCCCGCTGCTGCGGTCGTGGCGGGCGGAGCGGGCGCGGTGGTGACGGTCGCCCTGTGGGCGAAGCTGTTTCCCGTGCTTGTCACCACCAAGACCTTCGATCCGCCGCCGGACCTGCTAGAAGGACAGCAACGAAAAGACACACAGGAGGCCTGACATGAAAGCTGCCAACATCCTCGAGACCATCGGCGCCACCCCGCATATCCGACTGTCGCGCCTGTTCCCCGACCACGAGGTGTGGATCAAGTCCGAGCGCGCCAATCCCGGTGGCTCGATCAAGGACCGCATCGCTCTTGCCATGGTCGAAGATGCGGAAGCCTCGGGCAAACTGAAGCCCGGCGGCACGATCGTCGAGCCGACCAGCGGCAATACCGGCATCGGCCTCGCCATGGTCGCTGCGGTGAAGGGTTATCGCCTCGTCCTCGTCATGCCCGAATCGATGTCGATCGAGCGCCGCCGCCTGATGCTCGCCTATGGCGCGAGTTTCGATCTCACGCCCAAGGAAAAGGGCATGAAGGGCGCGATCGAGCGCGCAGCCGAGCTGGTCGAGACAACCGCTGGCGCATGGAGCCCGAGCCAGTTCGAGAACCCGGCCAATGTCGCGGTCCATGCCCGTACCACGGCGCAGGAGATCCTGAGGGACTTCGAGGATTCGCCGATCGACGTGATGATCACAGGCGTCGGCACCGGCGGCCACCTCACCGGCTGCGCCGAGGAATTGAAGAAGGCCTGGCCGAACTTCAAGGCATATGGCGTCGAGCCCGAAGCCTCCCCCGTCATCAATGGCGGTGAGCCTGGCCCGCACCCGATCCAGGGCATTGGCGCGGGCTTCATCCCCGACAACCTTCACACCGATGCGATCGATGGCGCGATCCCCGTTGCTGCCGAAGATGCGAAGGACATGGCCCGCCGCGCCGCACGCGAGGAAGGAATGCTGGTCGGCATCTCATCCGGCGCGACGCTCGCCGCCATCGCCAGGAAACTGCCCGAACTCGAAAAGGGCGCGCGCGTGATGGGCTTCAATTACGACACCGGCGAGCGATACCTTTCGGTGCCGGATTTCCTGCCGGTGGAGTGATCGCGGCCCACGCCGTGACCGGAATTGGGCGGGTCAGGCGCGGTCCGACCGGAGCCGCACCTGACTGCGTCCCATCGCGAGCCCACCGGCGATCCGAACGGTTTCATCCGAGAAAGGACTGTCGCAGCGTTGAGAAAGGATCCTCGGCGAGCGGGAGCCCGCGATCGGGCTGCTGCATCGGGGCGCGATTGACACGTGGTAACATTACCGACAGTTTCGTCGGCAGGGCAACTTCTTGCCGGCAGACAATATCCCGGACGTAATGGTCTTGGATCGTTCTCGCGGAAAGGGACACAAACGTGACAGCCGCGATCGAAGGCTACCTGTTCTACGAGATCGCCGCACTGCTCGTTCTTGCCGCTGCTGTCGGCTTCGTCGGCTTGATGCTCCGCCAACCGCTCATCGTCAGTTTCATTGCCGTCGGTATCGCAGCAGGGCCATCTGTGCTCGACATCGCCCAGTCCGACGAACAGATCGACCTGCTCGCCGAACTGGGCATAGCGGTGCTGCTCTTTCTTGTCGGTCTCAAGCTCGATCTCAATCTGGTGAGAACACTCGGGCCGGTCGCGCTCGTGACGGGTCTGGGGCAGGTGCTGTTCACGACCGTTTTCGGCTTTCTCATCTCGTTGGCTCTCGGCCTTGACCCGCGTACCGCTCTTTATGTCGCGATCGCGCTTACGTTTTCCTCCACCATAATCATCGTCAAGCTGTTGTCGGACAAGCGAGAGATCGACGCGCTGCATGGCCGGATCGCGCTGGGATTTCTGATCGTGCAGGATATCGTCGTGGTGATCGCGATGATCTCGCTTTCCGCGATCGGCGTTGGCGATGCGGCCGGGGGTGATGGCGCTCTCGGCGATGTCCTGCGCGTGCTCGGCTATGGTATCGCGATGCTTGCCTTTGTGGTCGCGTTCATTCGTTTTATCGCCAACCCGCTTGTCGAACGGCTTTCGCGCGCGCCCGAATTGCTCGTGTCCTTCGCCATCGGATGGGCCGCGCTGCTGGCGGCGGTCGGCCACTATCTCGGTTTCGGGAAGGAACTGGGTGGGCTGCTGGCAGGCTTCTCGCTGGCTTCGACGCCTTTTCGGGAGGCCATCGCTGCGCGACTGGCTTCGCTGCGCGATTTCCTGCTTCTGTTCTTTTTCATCGCGCTCGGGGCCTCGCTTGACCTATCGGTTCTGGGGGCGAGCGTCGGCCCTGCGATCGTGCTCTCGCTGTTCGTGCTTGTCGGGAACCCCCTGATCGTGCTCGCGATCATGGGCGCGATGGGCTATCGCAAGCGTACCGGGTTCCTCGCCGGCCTCACCGTTGCGCAGATCAGTGAATTCTCCCTCATCTTCATGGCAATGGGCGTTTCGATCGGTCATGTAAGCGACGAGGCGCTCGGCCTGGTGACGCTGGTGGGCCTCGTGACGATTGCCGCATCCACCTACATGATCACCTTCAGCCACGAACTCTACCGTGTATTCGAGCCTGTGCTCGGAGTGTTCGAACGCAAGGGAGCCCATGCCGAGCCGGAGAACGTCGCCGCAGCGGACCGGCCGCACGACGTCATCCTGTTCGGGCTTGGGCAATACGGGCTTGGCATGGCCCACGCCTTGCGTGACGATGGGAAGAAGGTGCTTGGCATCGATTTCAGTCCGGAAGCGGTGCGGTATGCCCGTTCGCAGGGGTTCGATACGATGTTCGGAGATGCCACCGACCCCGAATTCCTGTCTCACCTGCCGCTCGGGACCGCCCGCTGGCTCGTCCTTGCAGTGCCCGAACATCATACCGGTCTGACCCATAGCGACGCCCGTCAGGCGCTTTTGCGGGCGATGGAGGATGTGGGTTACACCGGCAGGATCGCAGTGGCGGCGCACCACGAATCGACAGCTGAAGTCTTGGCATCGGGACGGGCCGATCTCGTCCTCATGCCCTATAGGGACGCGGCCTATGCCGCCGCCAGGATGATCGCCAACGACGAAACCGCGCCGGAACGCGCTGCGGACGATCCCTTGGGCCAAAAGGAACTTCCGGCATGACGGCTGGCTTCATTCCCCCACGCAGGATCCTCGCTGTCATGGGAGAAGGCACTGGCGCGGCTGCGCTTGAAACGGCAATCGCGCTGGCCGATCATCACGGGGCGAAAGTGGAAATCTTCACCTGTGTCCAGCCGCCACATGACCTCAGCATCCTGGCAAGGCTTGCCGGCAGGCAGCAAGACGAACTGCTCGAGGATTTGCGCCGTCGGCGCCGGGAGGAGATTGCGCAAGTGCTCGCGCAAACGGGCATGGACCGATCCTTCGAGATCCATTTGCGAACCGGGAAACCCTTCATCGAGGTCATCCGGTTCACTCTCGCCTCCGATGTCGATTTCGTGGTCAAGACTGCCGAGCCCCTGGGCAGCGTCAGGCGGTTTCTTTTCGGTAGCACCGATCAGCACCTTCTGCGCAAATGCCCCTGCCCTGTCTGGCTTGTCGCGCCGGACGCGAACCCCTTGCCCCGAACGGTGCTCGCGGCGGTTGATCTCGATATGGAGGATGCGGCTGAACCGGAAACCCTCGCATCGCTTAATCGCCGCGTGATCGGGACGGCTCTCAGGATCGCCGGCCCCGGAAATGCCGAAGTCTTCCTTCTGCATAGCTGGGATGCGCTCGGGGAAGGACTGGTCTGGACATTTTCGAACACCGGAAAAGCGCAATCGGCGACCGAAAGATACACCCGGGAAGTTCGGGAAAAGCGCCGACGCGCAATGGATATGCTTCTGAAGGAAGCCGCAGCCGAAGGATCGGTTGAGGGGGCAGACCGGATCATCCCCCGCCTCGTAAAAGGGCAGGCCGAGCAAGTGATCGCGGAACAGATCCGCTCGCTTGGCGCCGAGGTCCTGGTAATGGGGACCGTGGCTCGAACGGGGTTGGAGGGCGTCATTATCGGCAACACGGCCGAGAACATCATAAACAGTATCGAATGCCCGGTTGTGGCCGTCAAACCGGACGGTTTCGTAAGTCCGATTTCTCCTGATTGATCGATTTACCTGTCCAATACCTCAAACACTCGCGGCGTCCGCTAAGGGCTCGCTAGCAGGAGGGCAGCCTTTGGCCGTTTGCGACCGCACGAAGCCGCCGGTTTCCTACTCGCACGCCTGTTGCTAGCTTCGTACCGGGTCTTCTCGTACCCGGCCCATGCACGAACGCGGGCCGTCATATCGAAATACGACGACCCGCGAATGAACTATGTGAACAAGCTGCCTGCGACTCGGCGTCGCGGAACCTGTAGGGTGCCTCAGGCGGCGGTGGCGAAGGCGTCCTCGGTGAGCTTCATCATGTTTTCACTGCCCGCCTCGAGCTTGCGGCGCAACGCGCCCGCATCGGGCAGCCAGCGTTCGGCGTAATACGCGGCCGAGGTGAGCTTGGCTTCGTAGAATGCCTTGTCCGAAGGCTCGCCCGCCAGCGCTTCCTTCGCGACCTTCGCCATCTTGAGCCACATATGGCCAAGGGTCACGATGCCCATGATGTGCATGTAATGATGCGCGCCGGCGCCAAGGTGGTTGGGGTTCTGCATCGCATTCTGCATGAACCACATCGTCGCCGCCTTCTGTTCGCCGAGCGCCTTTTCAAGGGCGGTGGCGATGGGTGCGAGCGTCTCGTCGCCCTTCACGCCAGCGATTTCCTCGTCGATGACGGCGAAATATTTCTGGATCGCCTTGCCACCCTTGGCGGGGAGCTTGCGGCCGCACAAATCCATCGCCTGCACGCCATTGGTGCCTTCGTAGATCATCGCGATGCGGCTATCGCGGACGAACTGTTCCATGCCCCATTCGCGCACGTAGCCGTGCCCGCCATAGACCTGCTGCATGTTGTTGGCGATGTCATAGCCCTTGTCGGTGCCGTAGCCCTTGATGACCGGGGTCATCAGGCCGATCAGCATGTCGGCTTCCTCGCGCTCTTCCTGCGTCTGGGCCTTGTGCGTCAGATCGACCTGGAGAGCGCCCCACAGGCAAAGAGCGCGCATTGCCTCGTTGAAGACCTTGGCGTCCATCAGCATGCGGCGCACGTCGGGGTGCACGAAGATCGGATCGGCCTTTTCCTCGGTATCCTTGGGGCCGGTGAGCGCGCGGCCCTGGCGCCGGTCAAGCGCGTAGGTGACGGCGTTCTGATAGGAGACTTCGGCCTGGGCGAGACCCTGCAGGCCCACCCCGAGGCGCGCTGCGTTCATCATGATGAACATGGCAGCAAGACCGCGATTTTCCTCGCCGACCAGCCAGCCCTTGGCGCCGTCGTAATTGAGCACGCAGGTCGCGTTGCCGTGGATGCCCATCTTCTTCTCGATCGAACCGCATGAAACGCCGTTGCGCTCGCCCGGCTCGCCGTTCTCGTCGAGAATGTACTTGGGCACGATGAACAGCGAAATGCCTTTCGAGCTGTCCGGTGCGCCCGGCGTCTTGGCCAGGACGAGGTGAATGATGTTGCTGGTAAGGTCGTGCTCGCCCGCGGAGATGAAGATCTTCGTCCCGGTGATCGCATAGGAGCCGTCATCATTCGGTTCGGCCTTGGTCCGGATCATGCCGAGATCGGTTCCGCAATGCGGCTCGGTCAGGTTCATGGTGCCCGACCATTCGCCCGAGATCATCCGGGGCAGGTACATCTCCTTCTGCTCCTGCGAACCGGCCGCCTCGATCGCGGCGGTCGCGCCGTTCGTGAGGCCGGGATACATGGCGAAGGCCTGGTTGGCGGTGCCGGTATATTCCTCGATCACGAAGCCCAGCACATGCGGCAGGCCCTGCCCGCCGAATTCCTCCGGCTTGGCGATGGTGCCCCACCCGCTTTCGACATAGGCGTCATAAGCTTCCTTGAAGCCAGGGGGCGTCGTCACCGAACCGTCTTCACGGCGGGTGCAACCGTGCTCGTCGCCGATCTGGTTCAAGGGCGCCAGGACCTCGGCGCAAAACTTGCCCGCCTCGTTGATGACCGTGTCGATCATGTCGGGAGTGGCGTTCTCGAAGCCCGGCAAGTTGCCGTAGCTGGCAAGGTCTAGCATTTCATTGACGATGAAACGCGTATCGCGGGTCGGGGCGGTATAGGTCGGCATCGCTTTGATCCCTTTGTAAGCGGCGTGAAACGGGTTTGGCGGGAGTTTGCTCAGCCCAGGTCGAGCTTTTCGATCTCGGCGACGAATTCGGTGAGATCCTTGATCGACGAATCGATGTCGGCGCGCTGCTCCTTGAGCTTCGCGATATGTTCGCGGCACTTCTCGATCGTGACGCGGCGCTGTTCGACGCGGCCATCGTCAAGGTCATAGAGGTCGATCATCTCGCGGATCTCGGTAAGCGAGAAGCCGACATTCT
>JGI12210J13797_10377978_pt1 | contig 13227 bp, 14 predicted proteins | sample ElkSlonscriptome_3_FD_13797 | JGI IMG/M metagenome (IMG submission 13797)
CATCGCCCTCGTGGCCCTCTCCCAGCTCGGGCTGAACGTATCCGCCGTGGTGGCTGGCCTCGGGATCGTGGGACTCGCGGTTGGATTCGCCGCTCAGGACTCCCTGGCGAACTTCATCGCCGGTGTGACCATCCTCGTAGACCGACCGTTCCACGTGGGTGACTGGGTCAAGATCGGTGAGACCGAGGGCCGGGTCCGGGAGATGACGCTCCGGTCCACCCGGGTGGCGACGCGGACCCGGGAGGTGGTGGTGATCCCCAACGAACAGATGGTCAAGCAGGCCGTGACCAACCAGTCCGGCAACCTGCCGCTCCGGGTCGACGTTCCCTTCGGAGTCGCGTACAAGGAAGACCTCGATGAGACTCGCTCAGTGGTGCTGGGTGTGGTCGAGGGGGACGATCGCCTGGTGAAGCAGCCGGCGCCGGATGTGGTCGTCACCACCTTGAACGACTCCAGCGTGGACCTCCTCCTCAGGTTCCATGTCCAGGACGCGTCTCTCTCCGTGCCGCTCCGGTTCGAGTACACCGAGAAGATCCGCAAGGCTCTGGGCAAGGCCGATATCGAGATCCCCTTCCCGCACCTCCAGCTCTTCGTGGACGGCGTCGAGGGGATCGATGGCCTCAAACTCGATGGGGGACGGTTTCAGGTGGACGGGTCCTGAACCGCCTGTGAAGGCGACCGCTTCGATTCTCGACCGCAGGGGGCGTTGACCGACGCCTCGGGCTTCCACTACCATCAGGTGCCCCAGGTCCGCAGGGCGGGAGCCCGCCAACCCCGTCAGGACCTTGCCGGTAGCAGCGGTACGTGTGGTGATCGCAGCTGCGGGTCGCCTGGGGCACTTTTTTTTCTTCCCGACCGCTCCCGGTCCATGTCCCATCAAGCGCTTGCTCGCCGCTACCGTCCTCGCCGCTTCGAAGAGGTGGCGGTGCAGGAGCACGTCTCCGAGACGCTCCGACGGGCCGTGTCCGGTGACCGGGTCGCACACGCCTACCTCTTCTGCGGTCCCCGGGGTGTAGGGAAGACCACGCTGGCCAGGGTCCTCGCCATGGCCCTCAACTGCCCGGATCGACGCGACGACGGGGAGCCTTGCGGGGAGTGCGACAGCTGTCGACGGATCTGGTCGGGACACACCGCCCTCGACGTCGTGGAGATCGACGCTGCCTCGAACCGAGGCGTGGACGATGCGCGGGATCTTCGGGAGAGGGCCATGTACGCTCCGTCGGAGGAGCATCGGTACAAGGTCTACATCGTCGACGAGGCCCACATGCTCACCCGGGAGGCCTGGAATGCCCTCCTGAAGGTGCTCGAGGAGCCTCCGCCGCGGGTCATCTTCGTCTTCGCCACGACGGAGCCTCAGAAAATCCAGCAGGCGGCGGCCCCCATCCTTTCCCGGTGCCAACGGTTCGACTTCCGTCGTATCGGCGTCTCGGAGATCGTCACTCGCCTTCAGCAGGTCCTCGCCGCCGAGGGCCAGGAAGCACCGGAGGACGCCCTGAGGACGCTGGCGCGGAAGGCGGACGGTGGGATGAGAGACGGTCTCTCCCTCCTGGACCAGGTTCTGGCCCTTTCCGGTGGAGAGATCACCCAGGAGGCAGTGCGCCGGGTGCTCGGCCTGGTCGAGGAGGAGCGGTACCTCGAGCTCCTTGACATCCTACAGCAGCGCAGGCCCGGCGAGATCTTCCCCTTTGTGCAGGGTCTCCTGGACGAGGGGTACGACCTGAGTGAGTTCTACAGTGGGCTCGTGGACGCCTTCCGGACGCTTCTTCGACTGCGCCTGACCCCGGACGAAGAGGTTCCCGAGCTTTCCCGTGAGGTTCGCGGCGCGTTTCAGGAGCGAGCCCAGCTCTACCAGCCGGAGGACTGGGTGCGGACGCTGTCCCTGGCCTCGGAGTTGGAGGCCAGCGGGAGCCTGCGTCGGAGCGGCAACCCGCGTCTCCTGCTGGAGATGCTCCTCCTGCGCTTGAGCTATCTGGACCGCACGGTGGAGCTCGAGGCGTTGGTGCGTGGGCTCGGGGGTGCCCCCCTCGGCGACCCTCCGTCGGCGCCGGCGACGCCGGCGCCGCATCGCCGTCGGGACCTTGATCGGGGCCCTGAGAGTCCCGGGGCCCCCCTGCCTGAAACGCAGCGTCCTGCGTCGGCTTCCGACGACCCACCGCCAAGCTCGACGGCACCCGTGCCCCCTGAGAACCTGCAGGATGCATGGACGCGAGGCGTGGACGCCGTGGAGACACAACTTCCCGCCGGTACGGTGGATCTGCTCCGGGGAGGGGAGGCCGTTTCTGCGGAAGGGCAGATCCGGGTCCAGGTGCCGGAGCTCGTCATGGAGCGCTTGAACGATGGGCACCGGGAGCTGCTCACGAGCGCGTTGTCCCGGGTTCTGGAACGAGAGGTCGATCTCCACGTCGAGGCTGAACAGCCGCCGGCGGGTCGGGTCTCTCAGGAGCGCGTCCGGGAGGGACGGCTTCAGGCGCTGATCCGACAGGAACCCGCCTTGGAGCACGCGGTACAAGAGCTGGATCTAGAGCTGTTGGATTGAGCGGGCCGCCAGAGTGGCGGCCCTTGTCGTAGGCACCGAGGAGGCGTGCGTCGAATGACCGATTTGTCACAACTGATGCAGATGGGACAGCAGCTGCAGGCCCGGATGACCAAACTCCAGGAGTCTCTGGACCAGCACACCGTGACCACCAGCTCCGGCGGTGGTATGGTCGAGGTCACGGCAGACGGAAAGGGGGAGGTCAAGAAGGTCAAGATCGATCCGGCCTGCGTCGATCCCGGCGATGTGGAGATGCTGGAGGACCTCATCCTCGCGGCGGTGAATCAGGCTCAGGGCAAGGCCCGGGAGCTGTACGAGCAGGAGATGCGCAAGGCTGCGGGCGGGCTCCCGTTTCCTCTCCCCGGCATGTAGCTGGCCGTGTCGGTCATCGAGGAGCTCGCCCGGGAGTTCGGGCGGCTTCCTGGCGTGGGGCCCAAAACGGCGCAGCGGCTTGTCTACCACCTTTTGAAGGGTTCCGCTGACGACGGCCGACGCCTCGCATCGGCGATCCGCGAGGCCGTAGACCGGGTTCATCCCTGTCCCCGGTGCGGCAACTTTGCGGAAGGGAGTCTCTGCGGTGTGTGTAGCAATCCCCGGCGTGACGGCTCGGTCATCTGCATCGTCGAGGAGGCTTTCGAGGTAGGGGCGGTAGAGCGGACCGGGGGATTCAGGGGCCTCTACCACGTCCTGGGAGGCCACCTGTCGCCGCTCGACGGCGTGGGGCCCGACGAGTTGAACGTTGCCTCCCTCCTGGAGCGGGTCCGGGCGGAATCCGGGGTCGTCGAGGAACTCATCCTCGCCACGAGCTCGGGCGTTGAAGGGGAGGCCACAGCGGTGTATCTGGAGGGGATCTTCCGTCCCCTGGGGGTGCGGGTCACCCGCCTCGCGCGTGGGATCCCCGTCGGGAGCGACCTGGAGTACGTCGACGGGAGTACTCTTGCCGAGGCGCTGACCGGGCGCCGGGAGATGTAGGCCGCACGATCGGAGATTGCCCCCGGCCGGCCGGCGATGATGTACATTGGAGAGACACGCTTGTGAACCACGAACTCTAGGGGATGTCAGGACGATGACACGGAAGGGAAAGATCGCGCTGATCACGGGAGTCGCCCTGGCCGGTACGGCTGCGATTCTAACCCTCGTGGTCCGGGACCAGGTGTCTCGTGCGCGGAGGGATCTCTTCAGCCCCCACTCTCTGCGGCGCCTCGCTGCCCTGTCGCACCTCAGGAATGCGCCCGCCAGCGTCGACCTGGTGAATCTCCTCCGGGATTTCATCTCCTGGGAGCCTCGACCGCTGCTGAGAAACCGGGCCCGAGCCATCCTCGTTCGGATGCAGGATGATCTGGGCGAGGACCGAGCCATGATTCGCGCCGTCTGACGCCGCTCGACGAGGCCATCGCCGACCTTGCTCATGGGGCGTTGGCCCGAGAACTTACGGCCGCCTCGCACCGAGATCCGGGCCCGATCCTCCCTCTGGCAGAGAATCGTACGAACATGCTCAAAGCGCTGTGCTACAACGACATGATGGAGCTCGTCTCATGTCGATGATCAACTATGCCAGCCGCGAGATCAATTGCAAGGTGGTCTATTACGGCACCGGCCTTGGCGGGAAGACCACGAACCTCGAGCACATCTATTCTCGGGTGAATCCCGACACGAAGGGGAAGATGATCTCCCTGGCGACGGAAACCGAGCGTACGCTGTTCTTCGACTTCCTCCCGCTGGATCTCGGCGAGGTGAAGGGCTTCAAGACCCGCTTCCATCTCTACACGGTGCCGGGTCAGGTCTACTACAACGCGTCCCGGCGACTCATCCTGAAGGGCGTCGACGGCATCGTCTTCGTGGCCGACTCCCAGAAGGAGCGTGCCGAGGCCAACATCGAGGCGATGCACAACCTGTACGAGAATCTCGAATCGTACGGGTACGACCTCCAGTCGATCCCCTTCGTCATCCAGTACAACAAGCGGGACCTGCCCAACATCCTGCCCGTGGAGCAGATCAGGGCGCAGCTGAATCCGAACGGAGTGCCGGACCACGAGGGCGTGGCTACGGAGGGTTCCGGCGTATTCGAGACCCTCACGTCCGTCAGCAAGCTGGTCGTCAGCGCGCTGAGCTGAGGGTCTGACGGGTGTCGGAACGGCGTCTGACCCTACCCAATCTGATCACCGCCGCCCGCATCGTCGCGGCGCCGGTGGTGGCCTGGCTCGCGCTGTCCAGCGGCACGGGCCTGCGATTTGCCGCCTTCGCGCTCTTCCTGGCGGCGGCGCTGAGCGATCTCTGGGACGGCTACCTCGCTCGGAAGCACGGGTGGATCACCGACATCGGGAAGCTGTTGGACCCTCTGGCGGACAAGCTCCTTCTGGCAGCCACCCTTGTCCCCATCTACATCATCTCGCAGCGGGCAGGGACCCTGGACGATGTCCCGTTCTGGGGCCCCTTCCCCCTCTGGGCTATGGCAGTGCTCCTCGGGCGCGAACTGTTCATCACCCTCTTCCGGAGCTACGCCAACCGACAAGGCGTAGTCATCGCTGCCGGGCGATCCGGCAAATACAAGGCTCTGGTCCAGAATCTCTTCGTCGGCGGTCTGCTCCTCTGGTATCCTCTCCAGCAGTGGGCGCTGGGCCGCGGCTTCTCGGGCCCACTCTGGGGTGCCTGGAGCACCTTCCATCGGCTGTTCGTAGCGGTGACCTTCGCGGTGGCTCTCGTCCTGACCATCTACTCCATGCTGGACTACCTCTGGCGCTACCGGTCCCTCATGGGCTTCCGGACGTGACGCCGAAATCGGCTGAACAGAGTAGGCCTCTCTGCTCGGCGCTGATTACCGTCGGCGACGAACTCCTGCTGGGACGGACCGTCGATACGAACGCCGCCTGGCTCTCCAATCGACTCGCCCTCCTCGGAGCCCCGGTGGTGAGCCGTTACACCGTGGCCGATGACGACCATGCGATCCAGGTGGCGCTGGAGGCGGCCTTGGACAGGGCCGAGATCGTGGTCACCTCGGGGGGGCTGGGCCCGACGTCGGACGATCGCACCCGGGATGCGGTGGCGGTCGGGCTGGGACGGGGCCTTGAGGTCGATCCGGCAATTCTGGCTGCCCTGACGGAACGGTTCCGTGCTCGCGGCTATGACCCTCTTCCGCGAGAGAACCGGAGGCAGGCCGAGGTGCCGGAAGGTGCGACGCCTTTGACGAACCCCGTCGGGACCGCTCCCGGGCTCATGCTCGAGCATCTGGGCTCCACGATCGCCTTGCTCCCGGGCGTGCCCCGTGAGTTGGAGGCGCTGTATCCGTTGGTCGAGGATCGGCTTCGGCGGCGCCACGGCCACCGTCTTCGCCCCGTGGAGGTGCGTACCCTGTACACCTCTGGAATTCCCGAATCGGTCTTGGCTCCCGAGGTGGAGCGGGCCATGGGCGACCCAGGTGAGGTGGAGGTGGCTTTCCTCCCGGGCCTCGAGGGAGTGGACGTCCGTCTCACCGTACGCGGCGCCGATCATGAGGCGGCGCGGGCGGCCTTGGATTGGGCTGAGGCTCGAGTGGGGCCGGTGGTCGCCCCGCACCGGATCCGGGGGACCGGGGATGTGGCGCAGGAGGTGGTCTCGCTACTGGCAGAACAGGGGCGCAGCCTGGGCCTCGGAGAGAGCTGCACCGGCGGACTGGTGGCGCGCAGGATCACCGACGTGCCTGGCGCCTCGGCGGTGCTGCGGGGCGGCGTCGTCGCCTATGCCAACGAGGCCAAGACTCGGCACCTCGGGATCGACCCGGCTCTTCTGGAGATCCACGGCGCGGTCTCCCGCCCCGTCGCGCTGGCCATGGCTCGAGGCGCGGCAACCGCCTTCGGTGCCGACTGTGGCATCGGGATCACCGGCGTCGCGGGACCTGGGGGCGGGACCCGGGAGAAGCCAGTCGGGACCGTCCACATCGCCGTCGTGGTCGGGGGCGGGTCGAGGGCCGAGGAGTGGCACTTCCCTGAGGACCGTGAGGCGGTGCGGGTCCGTTCGGCCCAGGCGGCGCTAATGCTCCTCTACCGCCTGGCCGGGGGGGGCGCATGATGGGGCTCTGGCGTCCTGGTGGGGGTGGGCGGTGAACAGTGGTCCGGTGGTGGGCACCACCCGAGGGACCGGCGGCGCCCGTCTGCGGACGCTGAGCTGGCCCGTATCGAGGCCTCGGGGAAGGGTACAGGTGATTCACGGTCTTTCGGAGCACATCGGACGCTACGACCTTCTCGCCGAAGCTCTCAACGCGGAGGGCTGGTCGGTCTTCGGCCATGACCAGCGGGGGCATGGAGCCTCCGACGGGCGGCGGGGGGTGGTGGGAGAGTTCCCGGATCTGATCCAGGATGTGGCCGTCGTCGGAGGCCTGGCCGACGAGCTTGCGCCGGGCCCGGGGCCACCGGTGCTGGTTGGCCACTCCTTGGGCGGTCTCGTGGGCATTCGATATCTTCAAGAGCTTCGTCCCAGTCTCGGGGCTGCGGTGATCTCTGCGCCCTGGCTTGCCACGGCAGGAGGGTTCTCATGGAGGGATCGGATCGTGTTGGCCGTACTTCGAAGGGTGGCGCCGGATTGGCCGGTGTCCCGGGCACCACGGGCCGATCTCCTGACTCGGGACGAGGAACGGGCACGGGCCTTCGTTGAGGACCCGTTGGTGAGCACCAGTCTGGCGGTGAGCTTCCTGGATCAGGTGACGGAGGCTCAGCGGATGGCGGTGAGTCAGGGGCTGCCCTCGGACCTTGGTGTCCTGGTACTCCTGCCCGGGGACGATGAGTTGACGGATATCGACGTAGCGCGGGAGTGGGCCCGCCGGTCCGGTGCGAGGTGCCTGGAGCTTCCAGGCACCCGGCACGAGCCGTTCAACGACATCGACCGGAACACGACGTTCGAACGACTCGTAGAGTGGCTGAATATCCAGATGGCAAAGGGCCTTTAGGAGGTTGGATGAAGGACGAAAACGGGACCGACCGCGCGACGGTCGATGAAGGTGGTGAAGGGGTGGGCGAGGTTCGGGAGGACGTCACAGACGGCCGGGCTGGACACCGGGAGTCCTCCGGGCACCCGACGACGCCTGAGGAGGTCGAGGAGGCCTTCGCTCAGGCGGACCACGAGGGCGAGTTGTCCTCGCTTCAGACCGAGCTGGACGACCTGAATGATCGGCACGTCCGCCTGGCGGCGGAGTTCAACAACTACCGTCGCCGTGCCGAACGGGACTCTCTCGCCACCTGGGGTCGGGCCCAGGCGGATCTGGTGCGGCGCTTCCTCGATGTGCTGGACGATCTGACCAGGGTCAGCGGGCTCGACCCCGCAGAGGAGTCCGTCACAGTGGAGTCGATCGTGGAAGGCATCGATCTAGTGGAGCGGAAGTTCCTCCGAGCTCTGGAGGACTCGGGCACCGAGCTTGTGATCCCGGGTCCCGGCGACGTCTTCGACCCCGAGAGTATGGAGGCCATGATGCGGGTGCCCGCTGATGATCCCGCCATGGACGATCAGGTGGCCCAGCTCTTCCAGAAGGGCTATCGCGTGGACGGAAACCTGGTCCGTCCCGCCCGGGTGAGCGTCTACAAGGCCGACTGACGTATGGCGGCGCAGAAGGACTTCTACCGCATCCTGGGCGTCGGGGAGAAGGCGTCCCAGGACGAGATCAAGAAGGCCTATCGCAAGCTCGCGAAGCAGTACCATCCCGATGCGAACCCCGACGATCCGGCGGCCTCCGAGCGATTCAAGGAGGTCGGGGAGGCGTACGGGGTGCTCTCCGACTCCGACAAGCGCAAGCAGTACGACCAGATGCGTCGGTTCGGCGGCCTCGGGTTCGGCGGGAGGGGGGGAGGCGGGGGGCCGCGACCGCCCGGCGGGTCCGCACCGGGGGCTGGCTCATTCTCCTTCGACGACCTGCAAGGGCTCGGGGGTCTTGGCGATCTGTTCTCGTCGATCTTCGACCGGGGGGCTCGTCGGACGGAGGAGCGCCGGTCGGAGCGGAGGAAGGGTCAGAATGTCGAGTATGTGGTCGACGTCTCCTTCGAGAAGGCGGTTCGTGGCGGCAAGATCGCCATCGAAGTGCCGATCACGGAAGAGTGCGCCACCTGTGGCGGTGCCGGGGCGGCTCCCGGGTCGTCGCTCGCGGTGTGTGGGGAGTGCGGCGGGAGCGGGACCGTGTCGTTCGGACAATCGGGATTCGCCGTAAAGCGGCCCTGCCCCGCCTGCTTCGGGCGCGGACGCATCCCGGAGAAGACGTGCCCCTCCTGCAACGGCCGAGGCGAGGTCCGGCAGAACCGCAAGATCACGGTCGCAGTGCCCAAGGGGACTGATGAGGGCACTCGGCTGCGGCTGTCCGGTCAGGGTGAGAAGGGAGCCGCCGGGGGACCCCCGGGGGATCTGATCCTCACCTTCAAGGTGAAGGAGCACCGGTTCTTCCAGAGGGAAGGGCTGGACATCCACGTCACGGTGCCCATCAACCTGGTGCAGGCGGCACTCGGATCAAAGATCAAGGTCCGGACGGTTCACGGGAAGAAGGTCGTCCTTACCGTCCCGCCCGGTACCCAGACCGGTACCAAGTTCCGGATTCGCGCCCAGGGGGTGGAGAAGGGCGAGCGGATCGGCGACCAGATCGTCCAGGTGAAGGTCGAGATCCCCGAAGTCCTGTCCGAAGACGAGAAGGAGGCCATGGAGCAGTTCGCTCAGGCCTCAGGGATGAAGCACTGACGGCGGGGAACCGCTAGCGGTCCACCGAGGCGGCTCCTGCATTCGGGGTGGCGGTGCGCCGGAGTCCCCCTGCGATCCGGCCCCCCCCCAGGACCTCGTCGTCCCGAAAGACGACCGCCGACTGACCCGGGCTGACGGCACGCTGCGGCTCCCGGAATCGAAGCTCGATGCTCTCGGCGTCCCGGCTCACCACCCACGCCGGCACCGCCGGCGCCCGGTAGCGGATCTGCACGAGGGTCTCCGTCTCGACCTCAGGGGGTGTGCCCAACCAGTGGGGACGGGTAACACGGACGCCGTGGGCGTGAAGCGCCTCCCGGGGGCCGATCACCACGTCCCGGGTTTCCGCTCGGATCTCCAGCACGTACATGGGCTCGTCGAAGCCGCCACCGAGACCCTTTCGCTGGCCCACGGTGAAGCCTGCGTACCCGTCGTGCTCCCCCATGTCCGTCCCATCCTGCAACACCAGGCGACCTGGCTCCAACGCCGGGTGCCGCGCCCGGAGGGTGCGCTTCAGCAGGTCACGGTAGTCTCCGGTGGGGATGAAGCAGATCTCCTGGCTCTCCGGCTTCTCCGCCGTCGGCAGGACCAGCCCCCGGGCCCGATCTCGCACCTGGCTCTTCGTCAGCTCGCCGACGGGGAAGAGGAGGCGGGGGAGGATCTCCGGGGGGAGCCCCCAGAGGAAGTAGGATTGGTCCTTGGCCGGGTCGCGGCCCCGGAGCAGGCGGCTCCGGTCGGGTCCATGTTCCACCCGCACGTAGTGTCCCGAGGCGATCGCCTGACACCCGAACTGCTCGCCCCTGAGGAGCAGGTCCCGGAATTTGGTATTGGAGTTGCAATTTACGCAGGGGTTCGGGGTGCGACCCAGAGCGTACTCATCGACGAAGTCGTCGATCACATCCCGAGCGAACTGCTCCTCCACATCGAAGACGTAGTGGGGGAAGCCGAGGCGGTCTGCGACACGGCGAGCGTCGATGATCCCGTCGAGACCGCAACACGTCTTGCCGTGGTCTCCGGTCCCGGAGTAGCAGAACGTCTTCATCGTCACCCCGACCACGTCGTATCCCTGCTCGACGAGGAGGGCCGCAGCCACCGAGGAGTCCACCCCCCCGGACATGGCGATGAGGACCCGGGCCCCCTTGTCGAGCTTCACGTCCCCCGCGCCCCCAACGCCGGCTGGAGTCGCTGGACCACCCGGACGGTGATCTCCGCGGCCTGATCGACCTCGTCCAGGGTCGTGGTGCGCCCCAGGGAGAACCGGACCGCGGCGGGAAAGGCGTCGTCACCCATGAGGGCCTGAACCACGTGGCTCCCCTCAGTGGAGCTGCTCTGACATGCGGATCCTCCCGAGACAGCGAGGCCCTCCAGGTCCAGGGAGATGTGGAGGAGTTCAGCCTCCAGATCTGGAATGCCCACGTTCAGGATGTGCGGGGCCCGGACCCCTTCGAGTCCGTGGATGCGGAGGCCCGGGATCGTCTGGGCCAGGCGGGCCTGGAGCCGATCCCTCAGGGGCTCGCGAGTGCGGGCGAAATCGACCTGCTCCTCCAGAGCCAGCTCCAGTGCCCGGGCGAGACCCACGGCTCCAGCCACATCCTGGGTGCCTGGCCGGAGCCCGGCTTCCTGTCCGCCCCCGTGAAGCCGAGCAGAGAGGGGCGAGCCGTCTCGAACGAACAGTACGCCGGCGCTCTTGGGTCCGTAGAACTTGTGCCCGGACAAACTGAGGTAGTCGACCTTCACGGCGTCGAGGTCCATGGGGACCTTCCCGACAGCCTGTACTGCGTCGGTGTGGACCGGGACCCCCCAGGCCCGGGCCAGAGGGACGATCTTCTCCAGATCCTGGATCGTCCCGACCTCGTTGTTCACCCACATCAGGCTCAGGAGGCAAGGGTCGTCCGCCAGCGCCTCCTCCAGCACGTCCTGCAGGACCCGGCCACCCCGGTCGACGGGGAGGACGGTACACCGGCCCCCGAGGGAGCCCACGGCGTGAGCTGCCTCCAGCACGGCCTTGTGCTCGATGGAGGAGGTGACGATGTGGGGACAAGCACCCTCGAGGTGCCGAGCTTCGGCTCGGCCCAGTACGGCCAGGTTGTCCGACTCGGTGCCACCCCGGACGAAGAGGATCTCCCGACGCTGCACGCCGAGGCAGGCCGCCACCCGGGATCGAGCCTCCTCCAAGCCGGCTTGAGCCGCTCGGCCCCACCGATGCGTGGACGACGGGTTCCCGAAGGCCTTCCACAGGAACGGTTCCATGGCCTCACGAACCTCCCCCCGAACCGGGGTGGTCGCGGCATAGTCCAGGTAGATCGGATCCATCGAAGGACCTCACGTTTCGGCGATTCGGTGGAGGCCCTAAGTTACGGAAATCTCAGGATCCATGTACCGATGGTACCGCGTGAGCGATTTCCACGATCCCGACGCATCGCCCTGTCCCGCAGAATTCCGGGCCACCCTTCACGGCATCGCCTTCGCCGGTCGGGAGAGGCATCTCGACGCGCTGGAGGAGGGCGATCCCTTCCTCGTCGTGCCCGACCCCCCGGGCGGTGAAGAGCCGGAGGTGTGGATCCACCTCCCCTCCGGCGACCCTCTAGGTCACCTTCCCCCCGAAATCGCCGCCTGGCTCTGGCCCCACCTTCAGGCCGGTGGAGAGGCCCAGGCCCGGGCGCTTCGGGTCCACGGGGCCGAGACGCCGTCGTGGCGCCGGGTGGTGGTGCAGGTGGAGCTGGCTGGAGGCCACACGGGCTGAGGAAGACCGAGTCCAACGCGCATCGGCCGCCGCTCCGGCCCGGCGCTCCGGCGTCCTCGATCCTGGCAGACTCAGAAGGTCGAGACGTCCAGGGAACCCAAGGTGGGCCAGCCCATGGTCTCCTGAACCCGGTACGGTTCGCCGAACGCGACCCGGATCAACGACCCGTAGTGGGCCAGCCCTGCCTGGATCTGGTCCGGAAGGGCCCGGTCTCCGCCAGGGTAGACCTCTCCCGCCTGTTTGAGACCCTGGAACTGGGACTCATAGGCCGCGATGGCCTGGAGTTTCTGCTCGATGTGGTCCGTGACGTCCACCACGAATGAGGGCGGCCCCGCGTCCTCTCGGAAGGCCGTGGCGTGGACGACCTTCAGCGGCCGGTGCCGGAGGCCGGCAGCCGGGTAGTTGCTCAGCCCGGAGAGGAAGGCGGCGTCTCGGGTGAGCTCTGCGCAGGCCCGGTGGTCCGGGTGCCGGCTCGCGGTCCAGTGGGTGACGACGATCCGGGGCCGAAGGTCCCGAAGAAGCTCGACCACAACCCGCCGGGCGTCTCCGCTGTTCTCGAGGCGCCCGTCGGCGAGCCCGGCGTTCCGTCGTTCCGAGACGCCGAGGATGGCCGCAGCCCGCTCCGCCTCCCGGCCCCTGATCTCCGGCGTGCCACGACTTCCGAGTTCGCCTCGGGTCAGGTCCAGGATCCCGACCCGTTCCCCCCGGCTGGCGCTCTTGGCCAAGGCCCCTCCGCACAGGAGTTCGGCGTCGTCAGGGTGAGCCATGACGGCCAGCACGTCCAGGGCGTCGCTCACGGCCTTCTCTCGCCGGACGAGTCCATGGGGCTCATTCGGCGCGCAAAGCCTCCACCGGCTCCATCCGGGCTGCCCGCTGAGCCGGCACGATGCCGAAGACCATGCCGGTGAGGGCCGCGGCGGCCAGTGAGACGACGACGGACCAGAAGGGGATGCGAGCCGGCACCGGCGTGATGCTCGCCACGATCCAGGCAAGGCCGCCACCCAGCACGAGGCCGACGACGGCCCCGAGTACGGTCAATACCCCGGCCTCGACCAGGAACTGCCAGAGGATCTCACGCCGCGTGGCCCCGAGGGCCTTCCTCACGCCGATCTCCCGGGTCCGCTCCGTGACCGAGATCAGCATGATGCCGATGACCCCGACGCCACCCACCATGAGGCCGGCGGAGGAGAGCGCCAGCATGATGAGGAAGAACACCTCGGTGAACTGGTCGAAGAACTCCAGGAGCTGGTCCGAGGCGACGAGGTCGAAG
>JGI12210J13797_10744361_pt1 | contig 13227 bp, 13 predicted proteins | sample ElkSlonscriptome_3_FD_13797 | JGI IMG/M metagenome (IMG submission 13797)
GGAGCGGCGCTCTCTCGCGGTTGATGCATGGGGACCGAACTCTAGGGCCGAGCTGTGACACACCTCCCCGCGGGTGGCAGGCCGCCAAACAATGGAACGTGCCGGCCGACATGATACCAGCTAGCCTTGGGGCAGTGTCCGACGACCGACTCGGCCATCCTGCAATCACAAGGTCCCGCCCGTGCCGCTGGAAACGCTCACCATACAGTAGGGCGGATCCCAAGCCCCTTGAAGCGGATCCACGGGAAGACCGACCCTTACCAACGACGCGAACCGCAAAGTGAGGACCAAGTGACGCGCGCCTTGAATCCCGAGCAGGAGAGAGCTGCACGCCACGGGCGTGGTCCAGCATTGGTGCTGGCGGGCCCGGGGACGGGGAAGACCACCACTCTGGTCGCGCGGTTCCGGTATCTGTTGGACCAAGGAGTTGATCCGACAGGCATCCTCGTTACGACGTTTACACGAAAAGCGTCACGTGAGCTCAAGAAGCGAATTGCGGACGAGTGCCGCCTCGACCTTCGGGGCTGCCCGGTCGGCACGTTCCACTCTGTCTGCATCAAGTTGCTGGGCAATCCCGATGTGATCCATCAGGAGAGTCAACGGTTCAACATTGTCCGGAAGGTCTCCGGAGGTCGATGGAAGGCCGACCTGAAAGATCTGCTGGATATCATCGACCGGTACAAAGACTCGATGCTCACCCCCAGGGATGCACTGGCATCAGCCAAGAAGGTGAAGGGTCCGCAGAGCGCCGACCACGTCTTGGCGGCTGAAATCTACCGGAGCTACCAACACGAGCTCATAGACAGAGGACTACTCGACTATGGCGACCTGATCGTGCGCGCGGTTGACGCCCTTCGTGGCGGAGATCCTCAGGTCACCGGTAGGGCGCAGTTTCGGCACCTCCTCGTTGATGAATACCAAGACATCAACCCTGCACAGGATGCGCTGATCTCCCAACTGCTCTCGAGGCACAGGGACCTTTGGGTTGTGGGTGACGACGATCAGGCCATTTACGGCTGGAGAGGGAGCAACGTCGGATTCATCACCGGCTTCGCGGAACGGTACGAGGGGGCTGCCACGTACCGGCTGAAGAGAAACTACCGGTCCACTCCGAGGATCGTCGCCGCGAGTGCAGGGGTCGTTGCGCCGAACAAGAAACGACTGGACAAGAACCTCAAGGCTGTCCGCTCGGACGGCGCGCCAGTCTGCCTTCATGGATTCGCTCTGGCTTCGGAGGAAGCCAGTTGGATCGTCCAGTCGATTCAGAAGCTGCTCGATCACGGAACCCGTTTGGGAGAGATCGCCGTGCTGATGCGCGTGAACGCGCTTTCCGCCGAGCTGGAATCGCGGTTGGGGCGGGCGAAGATCCCGTTCGTGATACAGGGGGGTGGGTCGTTTTGGGAGCTTCCCCCTGTGCGCGCCGTGCTCGCGGCTCTCTGGGGTGCGGAGGATGCTCTGCGGCAGTCGGTCCCGCCTTGGCGAGCCCCGGACTTCCAACGGTCTGCCCTTAATAGTCTCGCTACGGCGGGCAGGGCGGACGGGGTTCAGCGGCTAGTTCGTTCTTTGGCCGCCAAGCTGAGGGAGGGCTTTCCGCGTAGCCTCGGATGGGAGACGCGTATCCAGTGGGAAACGGCCTTGGATCAACTCATCGAGGAGGCGGTTGATCAGCGGGATATGGTGACGTTCTTGACAAATTGCCGTGCGGGTGCCGCCGCAGCGAGGGCTCACGACACGAGAGAAGCAGTCACCCTATCAACCATTCACGGGGCGAAGGGCCTCGAGTGGGACGCCGTCTTCGTTTGTGCGTTCGAGGAGGATTTTCTTCCGCATCGACTGAACGAGGATGAGGCGGAAGAACGCCGGCTGGCGTATGTCGCTGTTTCTCGTGCCAGGGACTACCTCGCGGTGTCATGGTCCGAGACGAGGGCGGGGCGTGAGTCGTGGCCGTCGCCGTTCCTGCGGGACCTCTTGGACGGGGTGAGTGAGGATGGCGACGTGGACAGCCGTGGCTTGCGACCGAGGTGGCGACCCGACAAGACGCTGCGTCAGAAGGTCGGTGGCGAACGAAGTGGGGGGCGGGACAAGCGTCGCTCTCCGACCACCACAGTCCGGCACCCCGCCAAGAGGCCGCGTCAGAAGGTCGGTGGCGAACGACGCAGGCGGCGGGGCAAGCGTCGCTCTCCGACTACAAAAGTCCGACACCCCGTTTTCGGCCTTGGGCGGGTCGTGAACATCAACTCACAAGACTCCTCGTACCGTGTCGAATTCGAGTCCTGTGGTACCAAGGACGTGCCGTCGCGCGATGTGGAGATTGTCCCCAACAAGGGAACGTGATCGACAGTGCAGACGCCGATCGGATCTTTGAGATCAGGGGGGCGCTGAACTCCCTCACTTGTTATCAACGGACCTGACTATCCAAGGAGACTCCGTATGGCCAGTTCCTCGCTCGAGAAGCTCCAAGCAATCGTCGGTGAGCGAGTCGAAGCCGTTGTGATCACGAAGTCGAAGAGTGGTATGCGGCGCGGATACATCGTTCTCCCTGACAAGACGCACGTTGAGCTCTTCGTTCGGGACGGGGGCGTCGCAAGCCGCTTTCCTGGGGACGTGGATGAGCTGATACGAATCACCGAGCGCGACGGAGGGACCGTTGTCGCTGTTCGGACCTTGGGCGACGAGGACGGGACGTGAGACAGTCTGGATTCTTTCCGCTCAGACCGACCCACCATGACTGACAACGGAAGGGGGATGTTTGCACGCGGACGCGAGCAGGTGGCGCTCGCGGTCAAGCTGGTACTCGGCGTTGCGCTGAGCGTTCTCCTCCTGGAGTACCTGACCAGCGGCTTCGCGGGTCTCGGCAACAACGCGGTACGGCTCGCGCTGACCGGCCTGCTCTGCTGGTTTCTCTACCGAGGAGCCTCGTGGGCCCGGTGGCTCACTGTTGGGCTGGCGGGGCTGGGCGCCGTGGGGATGCTCCTCGCGGCGACCCGGGTCACCGGGCTCCCGGCCGTGCTGTTCGCCGCCTACGCTGCGGCGTACGCATGGGCGATTCGGCTGCTGACGTTCAGTGCCCACACGTCTGCCTTCTTCCGCGGTGTGGGGCCCAGTCCACGGAGCGGGGGCGTTCAGCCTGATGCGTCGGACCAACCGAGGATCAGGGTGAGTCAGAGCCCTGCTCAGAAGCGCATGTACGACATCGCGTCGGGCGACCCTTCTCGGGGATTCATCGAGATGTGGCGTCGAGCCGGACTCCACATTCAGAGCCGAGCGTCCGGTACCGACATCGTCTGGTTGAAGTCCGAGCCTGTACCACCATTCCTGCACCACCTGAGTTTCCGGCTGGGGAGCGAGGTCTTCTTCGTCCGAATAGAGGACCACAGCGAACTACTACCCGTACCTGGCAACCGCGGGGGTCTGCTCCGGGTCACCAATGGATGGCGCGGCTGGCCGTGTGTAATGCCGATGGAGCTTGCCGATGACGAATGGCGGCCTGTGCTCGGCGGCTGGGGGCTGGTCGATCTTCGGAACGGCGAACCCGTGGCGCCCGACCAGGTTCGCCAAGATGGGCCCGTCGAAATGACGGATTGGGAGGTGCACGACTTCGCAGTCCAGATCGTGCGTACACGTCTCGAGGATGAACTGCATCGTCCCGTCACCAAATGGAGTGGAGACCCCGGAATTTCGCCGTCGATCTGGTTCGTCGATGCGTCGGGTGCGCCGGCCTGGGTTGTCGTGAAGGCTGCTCGCCACCCGGGGCCCGATCCTGCGCCGCCGGACAACCTCGCCAGCGTGGCAGCGCAATGCAGAAGGGTGTCGGATGTCGGATACTTCGCCCCGGTCACGGTCGCGAGTGGGAACGACCCGTTTCACCCGGACGGACGGGATGCAGCGCCACTCATGCGCGGTGAGCGACTGGTCCCGCGATTTCTCGGGCTTCAGAGGGTGGAGATGGACTGATTGGCGACACTGCGTGGGAATTCGCGGCTTCAGTCGAGCCTGTTCACTCCCCGTCCCAGGCAGCCGAGAAATCACCCGGGCAGGAATCCAGGCCTTCGAAGTAGGAGTCCAACATCGACTCGGCCAACTCCTCGGATCTCCGCGGAAAGAAATAGCGGTCCGCCGTGACCATCCCGAATCGCATGGCGCCCCCAACCACGAACAAGACCTTGTCGGCCGTGTCCCGACCGTAGTGACGTAGCGGACGGTAGTGGAACTTCGGTTCCGCACTCGTGCTGTGTGAGTCCGCCGTCGTGCCGTGCACTGCCCAGTTCCAGGGCACGAAGAATTTCTCGTAGGCCTTGTCCAGTCCGGCCTGACGGAGCCGTGCGGCAGGACCGGACGGACCGTCGAAGACTGCATACCACGGTGCGCCCGCCGGGAGCTCCTTCAGTTCTTCGCTCGCCTTCATCTGCGCCCATGAACTGTACTGAGCGTTGACCGTTTCCTTGTGGATGCGATCCAGTTCAGCGTGGATCTCCTCTGGGATGGTTGGAACGTCACTGAAGGCCTTCATGACCTGACGCTCGAATTCCATCCGCATGGCCAACGATCGAACTGCACCGACTCGCTCATCGTTCCGGTCCACCAGGTACTGGATGGTAGCGGCGAGTTCGAGGACGGTTCGGCCGATGATGCGACTCGGTCCGACCGCTCCTGCACGTACAAGGATATCGACTGCGTCCGCCGCCTCGAGGAGCTCGCGCCAGGTGTCCTTGATGGCCCACGCCGTGAACGTCTCGTGCCCGGCGGTGATACGCCGGCCAAGTAGATCAAGCCCGGCATCGACTGTCTCCTTGAGCGAATCGGAAACGCCGGGCAACAGCCCGTCCATCCGGCGTTTTGCGTCTTTCCGTCGCAGGACGAAGCTGTTTCGAGGCTTGTAAAGTCCCATGCGTCGCGATTGAGGCTAGAGAGTCTGAGTGGTCAGCGGACGCGCCAGATCCCCAGCGTGGTGTGCCTTCCGCGGTACCAGTCGGTCTGGAACTCATGCCCGAGCTGGCGACCGTACCGCCGGGCCGCGGCGTCGAGCCGGTCTCGGGCGGTGCCATGCTCGACTTCGCCACGGCTCCCCCGGATCGATATCCTTCGCCAACACTAAGGAAACTCAGAAACGACCAGTCCATGCGATCGGGATCCCAGGGTCGCCAGGGGAGATCCCAGATCACGACGCCGTAGTCGCGTCCGTCCGACAGGATCTTCCAGACCTCGCCTTCATCACGATCTGAGAGGCGGCCGTACTTGGCGATTCCGGATTCAACCCAGAGCCACGCGGCGCTCGCGTCCCGCCACGCTGCGTTCCGTTCGGCCGTGTCGGTGGTGCTCTCTTCTATCTGTTCCGCCTGCTCGCTGAGGTGGAAGTACCGCACCTCCCGCAGCTGCAACTCGGCGAAAAGCTCCTCCAACTCTGCTTCGGTCTGGGGCTGACCATCTTCCGAACTGCTCATTTCAGTCTCCACGGCGGTGTGTTCCGGTGCTGTCTCCTACTACAAACATAGGCCCAATTTTGAATAACCGGAGAATAACCGAAATGGCTGTGACGGCCGGGCTTTGAGTAGGGCGGGCAGGTGTTTGCAGCGGGCAGGAATTTGGACGAATTAGGTCGAGCGCTGATCGGACGTTCGAAGTGTCCGACGAAGACTCCCACCGGCTACTAGAGCCGCACCGGTTGAGGCAGAGCTCATCGACTGAGGGCGCGATTGGCGTCCCCACCCGCGCGAGTTGCGTTCCCCGGGATTCCGGCGGTCTGCGGTGTGCATGTGCGTGTGCATGTTCACAGGCACGACGACCGTGAGATTCACCTCGCCCATTTCACAAGAACCGCGTAGTTCTGCCCGGCCTGTCGCGGAATCCGCGAAGTCCCCGCCTTCTCATGCGCGCTTTGCAAGCAGGGGGTCGCCGGTTCGAGCCCGGCTGGCTCCACTGCATAAGCCGTTGTCTCGCATGCACTTGCGGGCAGCGGCTTTTGTCGTTCGGGGCGCAAGTGTCGCCGCGCACACAATGCGCACACGGCTCGATCTCGGAATCCGCAGAGATTCGCCGCCGCTGCCAATCGACTCCAGAATTCGGAGGTTTACGTGGTCCGCGGGTGTGGGCGGCGGCGATCGGGGCCGTAGATGGCCCGCAGACGTTTCAGGGTATCCGATCGGATGCCCGGTAAGTGATCGTGGTGATCGTCGCGGTCAGAGGTGTCCCTGCGCTTGTCTGGCCATCCCATGCGGCTCGGCCAATCCCAATCCAAGTAAGCCATGGCGTATGCCACCGGATCGCGTCATCGGTGCGTCATCAGTTTCGCCACATTTCTGCGGATACGCCGCGCGCAGTATATCTTTGGATTCCATTCGCCACTGATAGTCGGAGCAATCAAAATGCAGCGCGCGCCAATCGTAGCGTTTCTCGTGGTCACGTGGAGCGCGCTCGTCATCGCGCCTCTATCGGCCCAGCAGCGGACTCAGGCCGAGGCATGGCAGGCAATGCCGCGAGAGGAAAAGTACGCCTATTTCAACGGGTACGCGGTTGCGTTCCTGAATATCGCCGAGTTGTTGATTGACATACGGGACGGAGCCACTGACGAGGGTACCGGAGTGACCATGAACCTCTTGGGCCAAACCGTGCTGAGCGTCATGCCCTCCTCTCCCTCAGCCGTCCAGGCTGCTGTGGGGATCATCGATGGTATATACGACGACCCGAAGAACCGTTGTGTCGGCCTGCAGCACGCTACTTGGGCAGCCGTCATGCGCGTCGGCGGCATGGAAGAAGGCCCCTACCAGGAGGTTCTGTCGGAGGGCCGCGAGGCTTCCGCGGGCTGCTAGAGCGAGTGATGACTGCGAGGTGCGCTCAAACCGCGTCGAGGGCTGGGTGGGCGCTCGAGGCCAGGACGTAGTACACCTTCGCATTCTGCGCTCCAGAGCCTGCCGTTGGATGCCCAGCACATTGTCAGGTTTCGGCGTACGTCCCTCCGGCCAGCCCATCCCGCTCGGCCAGTCCCAATCAAAGTAGGCCATGGCGCATGGTACGCGCGGGCCTCATTAATGCGTCATCCGAAGGATGGCTAGGTCAAACTTTCCTGATCCCGAATGCCGCCTTGGGATCTTCTGAACGATACCAGTCAAGCCAGGCTTGGGCGGCCGAGAGGTTGGCCACCTCCTTCACTACCGACCGACGACCATCGCTACCGACGCGCCTGATCTGGTAGCCGCTGCCTGACCTGCCGTCGGGAGTTTCTAGGGAATCTAAGGTCGCTGGTCGGGTACTCGCACTAGATCTGGTGCCCACAGGACTTGGCCCAAACTGATTCGGTCCCGGTGTCCCCCCTTTTGCGGAGAGATAGACCAAGAAACCTATCTGCAGCACGAGCACTAGCATCCGAATCGGGGCTGATTCCTCCGGTACTGAAGTGGACGCCGCGGCGAGGCCGAGGAGCATCGAGACGGCCCACACTCCAGCAAGCACCCAACCACTCTTGCCAGTGTCATGCAGCCTCTTGATGCTCCCGGCAATCATCGGCACAGCTGCGATCAGCGAAGTGAGAGCGAACAATTCCCAAGAGTTTGTAAGCGCGACCAATAACTCGGCTGCGGTGACAGGCAAGAGATAGCGAGTGAGCCACTGCGCTCTGGAGACTCGTCCGCTAGGACTGATCCACCGCACCCACCCGCTCGGCTTCGCTATGGGTGACGCACGGATCTCCGCGAGACGGGACGGCGGCGCACCGCACTCTGGGCATGCAGAGGCGCCAATGGGGATTCCACCACCGCATTCGTCGCACTCTGTCGTTGGCGTGACGGGGCTCCCACAGTGCGGGCACGCTTGAGCCCGTGTTGAGACCTTTCCTTCGCACTCTTGGCAGCTTGTCAGGGCCATCCGTGTCTCGCACGTCGAAGTTAATCGCCCCGGGTTCGCCGGAGACTCCAGCTTATGAGAGCATGGGGTCATGAGCAGAACAAGCGTGAGGTACTCCCCGGAGGTCAGGGAGAGGGCAGTCCGGCTGGTCGAGGAGCATGCGTCGAGCTACGAGAGCCAGTGGCAGGCGATTCAGTCGATCGCCGAAAAGATCGGCTGCACGTCGGAGACAATGCGCCGGTGGGTGCGCCAGGCCGAGCGTGACGCCGGTCATCGGCCCGGCCTTTCGACGGATGATCGGGCACGGCTGAAGGAGCTCGAGCGGGAGGTACGCGAGCGCCGCCATGCCAACGAAATCCTTCGGAAGGCGTCCGCGTATTTCGCACAGCCGGAGCTCGACCGCCGAGCGAGGTGATGGTGCGCTTCGTCGACGACCATCGCGAGGAGTACGGAGTCGAGCCGTTCTTCGAGATGCTGCCGATCGCTCCGTCGACCTACTACGCGGCCAAGCGCGTCGAGCGCGAGCCGGAGCGGGCGTCCGCCCGAGCTCGGCGGGACGGATGGCTCAAGGAGCAGATCGAGCTCGCCGGGAAGGCCAACTTCAAGGTCTACGGCGCGCGGAAGGTCTGGCGGCAGCTGCACCGCGAGGGCGTCCACGTGGCGCGCTGCACGGTCGAGCGCCTGATGCGGGATCTCGGGCTCCAGGGAGCCGTCCGTGGCGGCCGTTTCAAGGTCACGACGGTGCCGGGCGAGACGGGTGAGAGGCCGCTCGATCCGGTCGATCGCGACTTCCGGGCGAGCCGCCCGAAGGAGCTCTGGGTGTCCGACCTGACCTACGTCGCGACGTGGCAGGGCTTCGTCTACGTGGCGTTCGTCATCGACGTCTTCGCGCGCCGGATCGTCGGCTGGCGCGTCTCCCGGTCGCTTCGCAGCGACCTGGCACTCGACGCCTTGGAGCAGACCATTCACGAGCGGCAGACCGACGCGGTCGGTCCCCTCGTGCACCATCGCGACAGGGGCGTTCAATACCTGCCCATTCGCTACACCGAGCGGCTCGCCGAGGCGGGCATCGAGCCGTCCGTGGGAAGTCGCGGCGATTTGTACGACAACGCCCTCGCGGAGACCGTGATCGGCCTCTACAAGACTGAGGTCATCCATCGCAACGGTCCGTGGCGGGCCTACGAGGACGTCGAATTCGCGACCCTGGAATGGGTCTGGTGGTTCAACAATCACCGCCTCCTCGAACCGCTCGGCCAAGTCCGTCCGGCCGAATACGAGGAGCACTTTCACCGCGGGCTACTGGGTCACACCGACCAGCCCGCACCCACACAAACCGGTCTCCGGTAAAGCCGGGGCGATTCACCTACTGTCAAGGCGGACGTTTGGGTGTAGGTACGTTCCGACTTAGCGCTCTTCTGGTTGAGGTGCAGGAGATCCGAAGGGAAGCACTATTCGTCGGAGCTGTTGCGCGAATGCTCGTCGAGCCTCAAGCATGTCTACCTGTCCGGTCCCGGTCGGCGCATTGACGTCCCTACCTTCCGAAGCTCAGTCGTCGAGAGTAGTTCGGCTGGGCAGGGTTGTGGGCCGTGGTCGGACACTCTGCCATCTCGGTCCTCCAGGAACGTGGTAGAGCTGGGCCTCGGCTCAGACGTCTTCCTCACGGGCTAGCGAAATGGGCAAGGAGAAGTTCGAGCGCACGAAGCCGCACGTGAACGTGGGAACGATCGGACACGTGGACCACGGTAAGACGACGCTGACGGCTGCGATCACGCTGATCCAGGCGGCGAAGGGTCTTGGCGAGAAGGTGGACTTCGCCAACATCGACAAGGCGCCGGAGGAGCGGGAGCGCGGGATCACGATTGCGACGGCGCACGTCGAGTACGACACGCCGGAGCGTCACTACGCGCACGTGGACTACCCGGGCCACTCGGACTACGTGAGGAACATGATCACGGGAGCGGCGCAGATGGATGGCGCGATTCTCGTGGTGTCGGCGGCGGACGGCCCGATGCCCCAGACCCGTGAGCACATTCTGCTCGCGCGTCAGGTGAACGTGCCGAACATCGTCGTGTTCATGAACAAGTGCGACATGGTCGACGACGAGGAGCTCTTGGAGCTCGTCGAACTCGAGGTCCGCGAGCTTCTGAGCGAGTACGACTTCGACGGCGACGACGTTCCGGTGGTTCGCGGTTCGGCGCTGAAGGCGTTGGAGTCGGCGGATCCGGAGAGCGAGTGGGGCAAGAAGATCACCGAGCTGATGGACGCGGTGGACGCCCACATCCCGATGCCGGAGCGTGCGGTGGACAAGCCGTTCCTGATGCCGGTCGAGGATGTGTTCTCGATCACAGGTCGCGGGACGGTTGCGACGGGCCGGATCGAGTCGGGCAAGATCCATGTCGGCGACGAGGTCGAGATCGTCGGGATGGACAACGACAAGAAGACGACGGTGACCGGGGTGGAGATGTTCCGGAAGCTGCTCGACGAGGGGCAGGCGGGCGACAACGTGGGTCTTCTTCTTCGCGGCGTCGCGAAGGACGAGATCGACCGCGGCCAGGTTCTTTGTAAGCCGGGCACGATTACTCCGTACACGAAGTTCAAGGCGGAAGTCTACGTGCTGACGAAGGACGAGGGCGGCCGTCACACGCCGTTCTTCGACAACTACCGTCCGCAGTTCTACCTCCGTACGACGGATGTGACGGGGACGATTCAGCTTCCGGAGAATGTTGAGATGGTGATGCCGGGCGACAACGTGCAGATGGAGGTCGAGCTGATTACGCCGATCGCCATGGATCAGGGCCTGCGTTTCGCGATCCGCGAGGGCGGCCGCACCGTTGGAGCCGGCGTCGTCACCGAGATGATTGATGGGTCCGACGATGGGTCCGTCTCTCGGCGAGCCGAGGCTGACCCTCTGAGCACAAAGGGTTCGGGGGAAGCGAGCTTCTTTGAGGACTACTCAATGCACCTGCGGAGGGCCGAGCCGAGAACCCCTTGGGAGGCCAAGCGTTTCAAAGGGGAGCTCGACCTTCTGGGCCGCCTTGTCGCAGCCACGAATGCCCTGGACGCTGACCCAGGACCCGCAGCCGGGGCAACCACCGCACTCAGAACTGCTCAGCTGTGCGAGTCAGCAAAGGATGCGCTTCTTAGCTTGAGGACGTCTCCGGGCCGTGAAGTCTGGCAGTGGCTCGCTGGGGATGAGGAAAGCAACATCCCGCAGCAGCCTTGGTCGCTCCGCCGCGGCGATCCTGCAAAGACGACGGGGCGGGCTTGGCTTGAAGCTCGCCCCGACTTCGTTGCTGGGTTCTTCGAGTGTGTCGATGCTCTTCACTTGATTGAAGCCCCGGCTGAATCACTGGTGCCACGTCCCATTGACGGACCGACGAGTGGGCGGGAAATACTCGGCGTCCTTGGGGTCCGCGAAGTCCGTGACTTACACGATCGTGTAGTTTCCGTACTCGCTGTGCTCTCCCTTGACGAGCAGCTACACAGGTTGCGAGATCCTCTACGAATCCCGACTGAGGGCGCCACTGACCTGAGTAGAATCGCGGCCGCATGGGCCACCTGGGTTTCTAGCCGCACAGGGTGGGCGTTCTCGGTTGACCCGGGCGCTGTCGAGTCCGCCGCAAGAGCCTTATTTGAAGCTGGGTATCGCTCAGACTCAGACAACCAGGAGAGGGGAGATGCAGAGCGGCCCTAGCCGCCCGTCGCCTGGGGACTGGCTTCCGATTGACCTGGACATTGGAAGAGGGAGCCGGGGATTCTTGGTACGGGATCAGACTCCCCGCAGCGCCTTAGTCTTCGTACACGGATTCAAGGGTAAGCCGACTAAGACGTGGGGCGATTTTCCGTGGCTACTTCGGGAACATGAGCGCCTCGCAGGAACGGACCTAGTCTTCTACGGATATGACTCTCGGAACCGTGTCGCATCACTAGCGGCACGGTTGGCCGCTGACCTTGAGGCGTTTGGTTCCGGCGATACACCCCCAGCCCCCCGCGTCCCTGTAAGGACATACGAAAACATCCTCCTTGTGGCTCATTCGCTAGGCGCCGTAGTGGCGCGACGTGCCCTTTTGGACGGCCTAACGAAGGACTCTGTGTGGGCGAGGAAGGTGAGCCACGTCCTCTTCGCGCCGGCACATCAGGGGGCCGACGCGATGCGACTGCTGAAACAGGGACTTGGACAGGTACCATTCGTTCCGGCCTTCATCCAGCACACCTTTGCGTCGCTGCTCGATATTGAGAGTGCCAACACTCCGTGCCTTTCCAACCTCCGGGCCGACGCCAAGCGATTGGTCTCCCGGTACCCGAACGCATCTGCTGCGTCTGTTGAAATAGCGGAGCACGAGAACGTCGTTGATCCGAGCAGGTTCCCAATAGACCCACCACCCGGGGATCCAATCAAGCACACCGACCATTGGTCGGTCTGCAAGCCTGCTCGGGAATTCTTGGGTCCGTTTGAGGCGCTAGTCCCGTGGTGCCCCGCCAGTGAAGACGCCGCCCAGTAGGCTTCGTGCGTGTCAGTCGCTCTTCTTCGAATCTGTCCTGGGACGGTAAAGGCTGGCCCTTGGGAGCGGCCAGAAGCTCCTAACCCAGAGAGTTGGGGAGGCTGTTCCAACGTGGCTGGCTCTTCAGCTGAAGCGCTGAGTGCAGACTCCTGAGAATCGATCTTGAAGATGGAGTGGGGTCCCCACTCCTTCAGCAGCTGGGCTAGAGGGTGATTTCCCGAGTGCAAGGGACCGAAGCCCCTCCTTTTCATGTGCCGCTCTGGGCCCGTCATTGGGCCTCTTAGTTACGGCAGATTCCGGCATCGATATCGGACGAGAACGGCAGATCGTGCGCCCTACCAATAAGTTAGACGTGTTCTTGCCGTGATTCGGCCCTGCTCAAAGTCGATTTGCAAGCAGGGGGTCGCCGGTTCGAGCCCGGCTGGCTCCACTCGGGTAACACGATGCCTCGGGACGACTTCGGTCGTTTCGGGGCGTTTGTGCTTCTGGGGCGACTGCATCCAGGTCTTCAATGAGTGTACGCAGCGCGAGATCTGGCCCGGCTTGTTCGGCGGCCGACTCCTGGTTCGCCCCCCGCCTCCGAGGCGCTGTCGAGGTGGGTACGGATTCCTCACCGAACCTCGAGCGCCGACGATCGACGGACTGTGCCGATATCGTTGGCGGTGCCGGGGCCCCTCGGTGCGTTGTCCATGCCCTGACCACCGCGGTCGATAGCAGGAGTGACGGCGCCACTGTCTGAAGGCCACATCCTCCCCATCCTGTCCCACAAGGCAGTAGACGAGCCCCTCCCCGACCCGTCCGGACAAGATTCGGGAGACGACGGAGTGGGTGCAGGACGGGGTGGGCTCCCAGGAGGATCGGCCGGCGCGGATCCTGGAGCCGGGGCTAC
>JGI12210J13797_10035797_pt1 | contig 13223 bp, 13 predicted proteins | sample ElkSlonscriptome_3_FD_13797 | JGI IMG/M metagenome (IMG submission 13797)
CTCGCGACCCGCCCCCCGCCCGCCGAGCCCAGGCCCGTCGACTCGCCGAGCTGACGGGTTCGCGAGCGCGGTCTCAGGCAGGAGTCGCGGAGCCGCTCAGCGGCTGGCTTGCAGCTGGTACGTGTCGCAGCTCGCACCCAGCGTGGTGCGATAGACCCGCACGTAGACCTGGTTGGGCCACGGCACCAGCGAGTCCATGGGCGGCGTGCAGCACCCGGGATCGTTGTCTTCGAACGTCCACGAGGTCAGGGCCTGGGCCAGCCCCATCGTGCCGCCCTCGGTGCACGTGCCGCCCATCGCGTCGCACTGGTTGTCGACCACGTCGAACGCAAAGGCCTCGCCGGTGTTGATCGAGAACCCGAGGGTCGGAATGCCCATGCCGGGCCGCGCCGCGGCCGGGAACGACACCGTGTACCAGTCGACCGAGTTCTCCTGCGGGATGGTGCCCACCACCCCCAGCGCGCTGCCCCCCACGTCGATCATGCCCAGATCGGTGGGGCTGTTGCACGAGCCGCTGATCCCGTCCTCGGGACACTCGCAGCCGTTGTCGATCATCTCGTCGCAGTTGTCGTCGACGCCGTTGCAGGCCTCGCCCGCCCCGGGGTTGATGTCCGGGTTGGAATCGTCGCAGTCGGGGCCGGCCGCACACGCCTCGCCGTAGTCGTCGCCGTCACCGTCGATGCACTCCACGCCGTCGGCGTTGTCGTCGTTGCCGGTGACATCGCCCCCGCCCCCGCCGCTGCCGGTGCCGTCGGGCGAGGAGGCGGAGGTCATCCCTCCCATGCTCTCGTCGCCCGGCCCGTCGGCCCCACCGAAGGTGAAGTTGTCACCGGCCGAATTCTCTCCGCCGGCACACCCCGCGACCCACGCGAGCAAGAACGAACTGGTCAGAGCCCCGATGCGCATCGATGACGCCGCTCCCGCCGGGGAGCGCCTTCGCTCCTACCATACCAAACCCAGGCCCCCCGCTGGCAAATGGAACCGCATGCGTGTTTTACGCATGCCCTCCAACGACGACGGGGCCCCCGGACGTGCCGAGGACCCCGAAGGTTCGCGTGGGCCGCGGCCCGCCGCTCAGCCCATGTGGGAGACGACGTCGGAGCCGAACTCCGAGCACTTGCGCAGCGTGGCGCCCTCCATCAGGCGATGGAAGTCGTAGGTGACCGTCTTTGCGCCGATCGCCCCGTCCATGCCCTTGATGATGAGGTCGGCCGCCTCGGTCCACCGCATGAAGCGCAGCATCATCTCGCCCGAGAGGATCACCGAGCCCGGGTTGACCTTGTCCTGGCCCGCGTACTTGGGCGCGGTGCCGTGGGTGGCCTCGAAGATCGCGGTGCCGGTGTCGTAGTTGATGTTTCCGCCCGGCGCGATCCCGATCCCGCCCACGCATGCGGCCAGCGCGTCGGAGATGTAGTCGCCGTTGAGGTTCATCGTGGCGATCACCGAGTACTCGGCCGGCCGCGTGAGCAGCTGCTGCAGGAACGCGTCGGCGATCACGTCCTTCACGATGACCTCGTGGCCGTCACGCGTGAACGTCTGCCAGGGGCCCCCGTCGAGGTCGCTGGCCCCGAACTCCGACTTGGCCAGCTCGTAGCCCCAGTCGCGGAACGCCCCCTCGGTGAACTTCATGATGTTCCCCTTGTGGACGAGCGTGACCGACGGCAGCCGGTTGTCGACGGCGTAGGAGAGCGCCGCTCGCACCAGCCGGGCCGTGCCCTCCTGCGAGATCGGCTTGATCCCCAGGCCCACCGAGTCGGGGAAGCGGATCTTCTTGTAGTGCTCGGGGAAGTTCTCCGACAGCAGCTTCTTGAAGCGGTTGGTGTCGTCGTCGCCGTGCTGGAACTCGATGCCCGCGTAGATGTCCTCGGTGTTCTCGCGAAAGATCACCATGTTGGTCTGCTCGGGGCGCTTGACCGGGCTGGGCACGCCCTCGAACCACCGCACCGGCCGCAGGCAGGTATAGAGATCGAGCCGCTGGCGCAGGGCCACGTTGAGGCTGCGGATCCCGCCGCCCACCGGAGTGGTCAGCGGGCCCTTGATCCCCACCAGGTACGTGCGAAAGGCATCGATGGTGGCGTCGGGGAGCCACTCCCCGGTCTCGTCGTAGGCCTTCTCGCCCGCGAGCACCTCGTGCCACTCGATCGTGCGCTTGCCCCCGTACGCCTTCTCGACGGCGGCATCGAACACGCGGACCGCAGAGGCCCAGATGTCGGGTCCAATGCCGTCGCCCTCGATGAACGGGAGAATGGGGTGGTCGGGGACCTCGAGCCCCGCGTCGGTCATCGTGATCGGTTCGCCCATGGAAGGAATCGCTCCTGAGCCCTCCGTCCAGGGCTCGCGACCGCCAAGGCGCAGGCGAGCGGGAAGGGCGCGCCCGCCTTGTACCACCCTCGACCGAGCAAGGAAACGCCTGATGCCCCTCGCCTCGGGTTGGTCAGCGCACGAACACGGCCTCGGCCCGGGCGCGCGAGCGAACCATCACGCCCCGGCGCCCCCCAGATGCCATACTCTGCCCCGGATGGATCGCCCTCGGTGGGACCAAGGATGGGCCCGCGACCTCGCGCTGGGCCTCGCCCTGCTCGCCTGGCCGAGCACGGCAGCCGCCCAAGATCTCTACGTCGATGCCACCGCGGCCGCCGGCGGTGACGGCAGCGCCCTCGACCCCTTCGACCAGCTGCAAGACGCGCTCGACGTGGCCCTGGCCGGCGACGTGGTCCACGTGCTCCCCGGCACCTACACCCCCGTCGCCACCGTGGCCGACGGCACCGCGGCCGCCCCCATCACCGTGGTGAGCGAGCCCGCACGCGGGGCCGTGGTCGAGGCCAACGGCACCGCGCTCCAGGCCCACCACGCCTGGCACACCATCCAGGGGGTCGTGTTCGACGGCGGCTACGGCCCCGCCGAGACCATCGACGCCGACGGGGCCGACGGGCTCGAGCTGTTCGACGTGGAGGTGCGGCGCTCCGGCTCCCACTGCGTCGATCTCCACACCGCCGAGGACGTGCTCATCGCCAACGCCTCGATCCATCACTGCGTGGCCTCGGGCGGCGGCGGGCCGGCCGAGGCCCACGGCATCACCGGCGACAGCGTCTTCGACCTCGAGATCCGCGACACCGAGATCTACCTCGCCTCCGGCGACGCGGTGCAGCTGTCGCCCGCCGAGCTTGCGTGGGACCAGGTCCAGGTGCGCCGCTGCACCCTGTGGGCCGGCCCGCTCGACGAGGCGGCCGGCCCGATCGCCGCGGGCACGGTGGTGGGCCGCAGCGCCATCGGCACCCGGGTGGGCCCCGAGCTCAACGGCTCCGGCGCGCGGCCTCGCCTCGACATCGAGGACACCATCGCCCACGGCTTCCGCGGCTTCGCCCCCGGGCAGGCCGCGCTCGCCCTCGAGGGCGACGTCGACGTGCTCGTCGACCGCGTCACCGTGTACGACAGCGAGGTCGCCATCGCCCTGCACGGCCCGGACCTGCTCGCCCGCGTCCAGACCGCGGTGATCTACGACGTCGACGCCGGGTTCCGCCTCCAAGACGGCCCCGCCGGGGCGATGGTGCTCGCGAGCACCATCGGCGGCGACGTGGCCGAGCCCTTCGTGCTCGGCGGAGGCGATCCCCCCGTCGATCTCCAGGTCGAGGACCTGCTCGTGCTCGCCGACACCCTCCCCGCCGAGGCGGCCGGCGGCCAGGCCAACCTCGCGGTGGGCCCCTCCGTGTTCGTCGACGCCGCCGCCCACGACTATCACCTCGTCATGGGCTCCGCCCCCGTCGACGCCGGGGTGCCCCTGCGCGACGTCGCCCTCGATCGCGACGGCACCTTCCGCCCCGTCGGCGGGGCGATCGACGTGGGCGCCTACGAGTGGGACGGCGGCGCGCCTCCGCCTCCGCCGCCCACCACCGGCGGCGCGGACTCGTCGGGCGGCCCGAGCGGCAGCGAGACCGGGCTCGATTCCACCGGCGGCGACTCGACCAGCACCGGGCCGGTCACCACCAACCCCACCGGGGCCGGCTTCGATCCGAGCGGCGGCCAGGTCTCGGGCTGCGGCTGCCGCCACGCTCCCCCCCGAGATCGCTCTCCGTGGGCGATAGCGCTGGTGCTGCTGCTTCGTTCCCGCCGCCGGTCCCGCCCGGCCTCGCCCGGCAAACCTGGTAGCCTGCCCGGGAGCGATCGAGAGGACATGGGGTGACCACGCGCGCACGCCAGGACGCACGCCGGCCGCTGCGGGTGCTGGTCGTCGACGACGAGCCGCTCGTGCGGCGCTTCATGACCCGACTCATCGGTCGCTTGGTCGAGCACGTCGACGTGGCCGCCGACGGCCAGGAGGCGCTCGAGTTCATCATGGAGACCGATGAGCCGCTCCACCTCGTGCTGAGCGATCTCTCCATGCCCCGGCTCAACGGCATCGAGCTCGCGCGGCGCCTGCACCAGCTCGAGCACCCGCCTCCCGTGGTGCTCATGACCGCCTTCGATCCCCCCGAGGTCCACGATCTGCTCGAGCAAGGGATCCTCGCCGACTTCCTGCGCAAGCCCATGCCGCTGCCTCGGATCATCGAGGCCATCGAGCGCCATGCCCTGCCCCCCCGAGGGGTGGCCTAGCGGAGGCGGGCGAGCGGGCCCATGGATCGCGACGAGCCGCTGCGCGCAGTCCTCCGCCGACACGTGCTGGGCACCGCCCTGGTGCCGCTGCTGGTCATCGAGGTCTCCCTGCTCGCGCTCTACCTCGCGTTCGGCCAGGAGGTGACCGGCCGGTGGCGCGAGGAGGTCACCGTGGGGCTGCGCGCCAACCTCCAGGCCGTGGTCGACGCCCGCGCCCACCAGCTGGCCCTCACCCTCTCTCGCATCGAGCGGCAGACCGAGCTCATCCGCACCCAGACCGGCCTGCTCGTGCGCGGCGAAGCCCAGCCCACGCACTCCTACCGCCCCGAGCTGTACGGCCGCGGCCCGGGGGGCTCACTCTACCAGCTCGTCGACGACGGCGGCGCGTCGATCTACTACTCCGCCGCCACCGACGTCGGTGAGGCCGAGCAGCGCAAGATCGCGGCCACCGAGCCCCTCGACCCCCTGCTCGTGCGCATCGTCAGCGACGACCCCCACGTGGTCGCCGCCTACTACAACACCCACGACGACTTCAGCCGCTACTACCCCTTCATCCCCAACGCCGAGGAGCAGTTCTCCCCGCAGCTCGAGATGGAGGACTACGCGTTCTACTACGCCGCCGATGCGGCCCACGATCCGCAGCACGCGGTGGTGTGGACCGACGCCTACCTCGACCCGGCCGGCCACGGCTGGATGGTCTCGTCCGTGGCCCCCGTGTACGACGGCGACCAGCTCGAGGGCGTGGTCGGGCTGGACGTGACCGTCCCCGTGATCGCCGAGCGCCTGCTCGAATTCGATCTCCCCCATGCCGCCCCCGCGCTGCTGCTCACCGCCGACGGCTCGCTGCTGGGGCTCAGCCACGCCGCGGCCCAGCGCTTCTCCGAGGGGGTGGCCATCCTCGAGCAGGCCCCCTCCCGCGTCGATGACCGCGAGCGCACGCTGGACCAGGAGGCGCCACTCGCTCGCCTGCTGAGCGATCATGCCGCCGCCGAGCAGCTGCGCCTGCTCCTGGGCGACGACGCTCCGCTGAGCGAGCTGACGATCGACGGCGAGGTCTTCTTCGTGGTGCACGCCTCGATCGACGCGCCGCCCTGGAGGCTCGCGCTGCTGGTGAGCAAGCAGGAGGTCATGGCCCCCGTGGATGCCATCGCCTCGCGCTCGCGCACCATCGCCCTGCTCGTCATCGGCGGCATGGCGATCTTCTACGCCCTGTTCTTCCAGGTCATCTATCGACGCTCGCGCCGCCTCGCCGACCGCGTGGCCACCCCGCTGGCCTCCCTCGAGAAGGCCGCCGAGACCGAGGTGCCGCTGCAGGTCACCTCCGCGTCCGGCATCGCCGAGATCGACGGGCTGTGGCTGAGCGTGCGCGAGATGATGCAGGCCAACCGCCGGCACCAGGCCCGGATCGAGGCCCTCAACCACGACCTCGAGGCCGAGATCCGCGAGCAGGTCCGCAAGAACCGGGAGAAGGACCACCTGCTGGTCGAGCAGTCGCGGCTGGTCTCGCTGGGCGAGATGGTCGCCTCCATCGCCCACCAGTGGCGCCAGCCGCTGACCTCCTTGCAGTTCTTGGTCGACGACCTGCGGATGCAGGCCGACGACGACAGCCCGCCCGACGCGACCGCGCTGCGCGAGTACCTCGACGACGCCCAGCAGCTCATCGGCCACATGAGCCAGACCATCGACGACTTCCGCACGCTGTACCGCGCCAGCCCCGAGCCCGAGCGCGTCACGCTGCGCACCGTGGTCGACCGCGCGCTCTCGGTGGCCGACGGCGGGCTCAAGTCGGCCGGCGTGGCGGTGGAGGTGCTCGACGACAGCGACGGCGCGACCGTCGAGGGGCGCCCCAACGAGCTGTGCCACGCGGTGCTCAACCTGCTGTCGAACGCCCAGCTCATCCTCACCCAGCGCGAGGTCACCCAGCCTCGGATCGAGATCCGCCTGAGCACGAACGACGGCGTGTGCGTGATCGAGATCGAGGACAACGCCGGCGGCATCGAGCCCGAGATTGCCCCGCGGCTGTTCCAGGCCTTTGCCACCACCCGCCCCGACGGCACGGGGCTGGGGCTGTACATGAGCCGGCGGCTGGTGGTGGAGCGCTTCGGCGGCTACCTCGACGTGCACGACGGTAAGGCGGGAGCGTGCTTCCGTATCGAGCTACCCGAGCCCGACGCGGAGCCGCTGGGCTCGATCGCGCCGGTGGGATAGCGCCGGCCCGACGAGCGGACCCATGGCGGCGGAATCAGCGTTGCTTCACGCGCCGCGGGCGGCCCGAGACCGCGGCGCTCGGCGGGCCCTCCTCGTCGTCCGCGAACGCCTCGCGGGCGTGGTCTGCCACCGCATCGACGAAGTGACGCACCTTCGGCGCGAGGTGCCGCTGGCTGGGAAACACCGCGTAGATCGGTCGCTCGAGCGCGGGCGTCGAGGCGAACAGCCGCTGAAGCCGGCCCGCCCGCACCGCGTCGCGATCGACGAACGACGGCACCTGGGCGATGCCCACGCCCGCCATCGCTGCGTCGCAGGCCATGCCGAGGTCGTTGACCACCAGCACGGGGTCGACGCGATGCTCCACCCCGTCGAGCGTCCAGACCTCGCCCGCCCGCAGGCAGATGCAGCGAGCGTCGGCCAGCGCGTGAGGCTGCGGGTCGTGCTCCGCGACGAAGGCGGGGCTGGCCACGTAGTGCACCCGGCCCGTCCCCAGCCGCCGGGCGATCATCGACGACTCGCTCAGCTCCCCCACGCGGATCGCCAGGTCGAACCCTTCCTCCACCAGGTTCACCCGCCGGTCGTGGAGCATCAGCTCCACCCGAACCCGCGGGTAGCGAGCGAGGAACGCGGCCACGATCGGCACCAGGTACCGGCGCCCGTAGATCTTGGGCGCCGACACCCGCAAGAGCCCCGCCGGCTCGTGCTGCATGCCCCGCACCTCCGCGTTCGCCTCGCGCACCAGGGCCGACAGCGCCACGCAGCGCGCGTGGTAGAGGGCTCCCGCGTCGGTCAGCCGCATGCTTCGAGTGGTGCGCTCGGTCAGCCGCACGCCGAGGTGCGCCTCCAAGCGCGCCATCCGCTCGCTCACCGACTGTCGGGTCACGCCATGGCTTCGTGCCGCCGCGGCGAAGCTACCCTCCCGCACCACCCGCGCGAACAACAGCATGTCTGCCGGGTCGATCGCCTCGATCGCCTCGATCGCCTCGATCGTCTCTCTGCTGCCTCTCTCGCCCATCTGCATCGATTGTCACATAATAGTTGTCAAAATGTCAACGAATTCGCTCATTGTCTAACCGGTGAGCACGACCCAAACCAAGGGCCATGACCGACTCGATCGATGCACGAGACCTCCAGGAGATCCGCAACCTCGTCGTTCTCTACTGCCTGACCACCGACAATGCCGACGCCGATGCCTTCATGAAGTGCTGGGTCCCCGCCGAGCAGTTCGGAGGCTATGATAGCGGCGCCTTTGGCTCGATGAAGACCTGGCAGGAGATGTACGAGTTCGAGCAGCATCACGTGGGCCCCGGGGGCATGGCCAACGGCAAGCGCCACCAGGCCACCAACGTGCTCATCGAGCCCGTCTCCGCCGATGAGGTCCATGTCACCCACGACCTCGTCGTGCTCGAGGTCGCCGAGGCGCCGCGGGTGATGGCCACCGGTCGCTACGATCGCAGCGTGGTGGTGCGCACGCCCGAGGGCTGGCGCTTCAAGTCGCGCACCCTGACCGTCGATCCTGGCTTCTTCGTCCTCACCGGCCAGGCGGGAGAGGGCTGATGCGCGCCGAGCCGACGGCCCGTCACCCGCTCGCCCCTCCACGTACCCCATGAGCTTCGAAGTTCGCGCGACCACCGACATCGGGGCCTCCGTGGAGACCGTGTGGCGCGTGCTCATCGAGCTATCCAGCTACGCGGAGTGGTCGACCCTCCTGCGCTACGAGGGCGGGGTCGCGGAGGTAGGCCAGAGGCTCTCGCTGCGTCTCACCCTGCCCGACGGCGGCGGCTATGCGTTCTCGCCCGAGGTGCTGGTGGTCGATGCGCCCCACCACTTCGCGTGGGTGGGGCGCACCGGCATCAAGGGCGTGTTCGACGGCGAGCATCACTTCCGCCTGAGCCGGATCGACGCCGGCACCACGCGGCTCGAGAACGTCGAGCGCTACTCGGGCATCCTGAGCCCGCTGATGAAGCGCATGCCGCAGATGAAATCCGCCGACGCTGGCTTCGAGCAGATGAACCAGGAGATCCGCCGACGCGCCGAGACTCTCGCTGGCGCGTCGGCGTAGCCGGCCTCGCCCGCGCCCAGCCCGGCGAGGGGGAGCAGCAGAGCACGAGAGCGGATCATCGTGAAGCCAACGCCCGGTGGCGGGTGAGCTTACGCGGGCCACCAGCCATGGCAGGGCTGGTTCGTCCCTCCGCCGCGCACCTACCAGTCGTCGCGGTAGCGCAGCAGCCCGTCGCGCACCCGCTGGTACACCCGCGAGGTCGCCCGCACGTCGCCCGCGTTGTACTCGGCGATGGTGGCCAGGTCGCCCTTGGCGAAGGCGGTGGCCACCATCGAGCCGTCCATCACCTCCTTGGGGCTGGGCATGCCCAGCGCCCAGCACACCACGTCGAGCGAGGCGGGCCCCCGGCCGTTGCGCCCGCCCATGGCCTGGTACAGATCGAGGTGCGGCCGCAGCGAGTAGCGGTTCGATTGCAGGTCCACCCGCACCGGGATGTCGTGGATGAGGCTGCGCCCGGTCAGGAACGGCACATCGAAGCCGCGGCCGTTGTAGGTCACCACCACCGAGGCGTGCCCCGCCAGCGCCCAGAACCCCTTGAGCAGCTCCTGCTCGGTCACCAGGTGCACCCACGGCGGCAGCTCCTGGGAGGCGTCCACGTCGTCGGGCGGCACGATGAACACGTCGACCTTCTGCTCCTCGAGCGCCGCCTCGCCGTCACCGATGGCCAGCGACACCACCTTGCCGAAGTAGGGCGACAGGCTCATCACCTTGTCCTCGTCCCACTTCTGGCGGTCGGCGTACTTGGTGACGGCCTGGGCCACCGTGGGCGGCACCTTGCGCAGCTCCACCGCGGGCACCGTCTCGATGTCGAACACCAAGGTGTCGGTGAGCATCCCCTCGACCAGCGAGAAGCCCTCGTCGACCAGCGCGGCCGCGTCGTAGCCCGGCTCGCCCTCCTGCGCCCGCCGCAGCCCGCGGACGTTGAGCTGCAGCGCCCCCTTGAACGTGTCGATCTCGAACAGCACCTTCACGTGCGCGCCCGGCTCGAGCTGCTCGGCCGTCTGCATCGCGCGGCCCGCCTCGCTCCAGACCTTGGCCGCCACGGTGCGACCCCGATCGGCCAGCCGAACGTCGAGATAGGGCTTTCCCGCCCGGGTCTGGGCCTTGCGCACGTGGCGGAGCACGGCGTAGGCGGTGTGCAAGCCCCGGCCCTGCTGTTCGAGGGCCGAGAGCTCGGCGACGAGGGGATGCTCGCGTTGCGCGTCGGAATCCATGCGGCTGCGTGGCCAACTGTAACCCGCAACGTTGCGGCCGAGCCCGGCGCGGGCCGGATCGGGGCGAACCCGCCGGGGACCGGCATTTCGGGCGCCCGGCCGCGTGGGCCCGGCGCCCCGGCCCCCCGTGGCCAGAGCCCAAGGGTCCGTGCTATCCATCGGAGCGCGGTGCGGGGCCCGCCCGTCGGCGAACGTGCCCCCCGCCCTCACGGAGCATCGGAGACACACATGAGCAAGGACCTCAACGGCAGCAAGACCCACGACAACCTCAAGGCCGCCTTCGCCGGTGAGTCGCAGGCCAACCGGCGCTACCTCTACTTCGCCAAGATGGCCGACGTGGAGGGCTACCCGGAGATCGCCGGCAACTTCCGCGACACCGCGGAGGGTGAGACCGGCCACGCCCACGGCCACCTCGACTACCTCAAGCAGGTGGGCGACCCCGCCACCGGCCTGCCCATCGGCGACACCGAGGGTGCACTCAAGGCCGGCGTGGCCGGCGAGACCCACGAGTACACCGATATGTACCCCGGCATGGCCAAGACCGCCCGCGAAGAGGGCTTCGAGCAGATCGCCGACTGGTTCGAGACGCTCGCCAAGGCCGAGAAGTCCCACGCTGGCCGCTTCCAGAAGCTCATCAGCGAGCACTTCTAGCCCGGCCCGGCCGAGCCCCGGCCCGGCGACCCGAGCACACGCGGCCACCCTCGGGTGGCCGCCGTCGCGTGAGCCCCTCGACGACGGACGATCATGGGAGACCCCACCGAAAAGAACATCTCGTACGGGCCCACCGACGGGCTGAGCTACGACCCCAGCGAGCCCAAGTACTGGGACGAGCAGGCGCTGGGCAAGGAGCTCACGCGGGTGTTCGAGGTCTGTCACGGCTGTCGCATGTGCTTCAAGTACTGCGACTCGTTCCCCACCCTGTTCTCGCTGCTCGACGAGCGCTACGACGGCGACGTCCGCAAGATCGACGGCGACGACACCCGCGCGGTGATGAACGCCTGCTTCCAGTGCAAGCTGTGCGAGGTGCAGTGCCCCTACACCCCGCGCGACGGGCACGAGTTCCAGCTCGACTTCCCCAAGCTGGTGCACCGCTACAGCGCCATCGAGCGGCGCAAGCGCTTCACCACCGCCCAGGACAAGATGCTGGGCGACCCCGACTTCGCCGGGGCAGCCGCGCGCGCCAGCCACGGCGTGGTCAACTCCATGAACCGCGTGCGGCTGCATCGCTGGTTCATGGAGAAGGTGCTCGGCGTGCACCGCGACAAGCTCCTGCCCGACTTCGCCGACGACACGTTCGAGAGCTGGGCCGAGGGCGAGGGCCTGAACGCCGAGGGCCCCGGCGGCGAGGCGGTGCTGTTCCAGACCTGCTTCGTGCAGCACAACGAGCCCCAGATCGGCCGCGACACCGTCGAGGTGATGAAGCGCAACCAGGTCGACCTGAGATGCGCGAAGGGCCTGCAGTGCTGCGGCATGCCGGCGTGGGAGCGCGGCGATCTGGCCGGCCTGCGGCGCAAGGCCCACTTCAACCTCGACGTGCTCATGCCCTACGTGGAGGCCGGCGCCAAGGTGCTGGCCATCAACCCCACCTGCTCCATGATGCTGCGCCGCGAGTGGCCCGAGCTGCTCGAGGGCGAGGACCGCATCCGTGCCGCCGCCCTGGCCGAGGCCACCATGGACCCCAGCGAGTACCTGTGGTCGCTGCGCACCGAGGAGCGGTTCAACACCGACTTCGCCAGCTCCCCCGAGGGCCCGGTGGCCTACCACGCGCCCTGCCACCTGCGCACCCAGGGGGTGGGCTTCAAGGGCCGCGACCTGCTGCGCAAGCTCCCCGGCGTCAAGCCCCAGCTGGTGATGGAGTGCTGCGGCCACGACGGCACCTACGCCATGATGACCCACGGCTACGAGACCTCGCAGCGCGTGGGCACGCCGGCCTTCGAGGGCATGAAGAAGGCCGAGGCGCAGTGGTGGGCCACCGATTGCCCGCTGGCCGCCATCCAGTTCGAGCAGCACGCTGGCCGCAAGCCGCTGCACCCCATGTCGCTGCTCGCCCGCGCTTACCGGGGCGACAGCTTCGAGACCGAGAGCGACGAAGGAGACGATCCCACATGAAGCCCGTCGATCGCAGCGAGCTGCTGGACCACGTGACCTACTCCGAGCAGCGCGAGGCCACCCGGCCCGAGGCGCTGCGGGCCAAGGCCGCCCGCCGCGTGATGCTGGGCGACGGCACCATCACCGTGCTGTTCGAGAACCGCGACACCGTGCGCTACCAGGTGCAGGAGATGATGCGGACCGAGCAGATCGTGAAGGAGGCCGACATCGAGCACGAGCTGGCCACCTACAACGAGCTGCTGGGCGGCCCCGGCCAGCTGGGCTGCACCCTGCTCATCGGCATCGACGACGAGGCCGAGCGCGCCGAGAAGCTGCGCGCGTGGCTGGCCCTGCCCCAGCACGTCTACCTCGAGCGCGCCGACGGCACGCGGGTGCACGCCACCTTCGACCCGCGCCAGGTCGGCGACGACCGGCTCAGCTCGGTGCAGTACCTGAAGTTCGACGTGGGCGAGGCCCCGGTGGCCATCGGGATCGACCTGCCCGCGCTCACCGTGCACGAGACGCTGTCGGCCGAGGTCGGGCAGGCGCTCGCCGACGATATGGCCGACGACTGAGGCTATTCGAAGACGCGCTGGCCTTCGTCGGTATCGCTATCCGCGAGCACGTCGGCCGATTCCGTCTGGGGAAGCGTGACTCCTCGTCTCTGCATGAACTCGCGTTCCCCCTCGATGAGCGTGCGTCGGCGGCCCTCGAGCAACCCGGCGTGATCGCCGGCGATGATCGTCTCGACGGCATCGGAAGCAAAGCCATGAGACGCAAGGAGTTCCAGGTCCCTTCGCTCGGCCGCACGCACGAGCACGTCGAGTACATTACCTGTGAAGCCCTCGTCGACGAAGAGACGGTTGGCCGGACTGTAGTGGAGGCCGGGATCTCCCCGCCGGCCCACGACGTGGGACAGAGCACGAGCTCCCAGCAGCGAGAGCAAGCGCGCTGGCTGAAGCAGCTCATCCGGCTCCAGCAAGGAGCGTGGCTTCAGTGAAACTAGATATGCCAAGAAGGCACGAACGCGAGCGCTGCGAGTGTCGAGCCGTTCCGGAAAG
>JGI12210J13797_11845665_pt1 | contig 13223 bp, 10 predicted proteins | sample ElkSlonscriptome_3_FD_13797 | JGI IMG/M metagenome (IMG submission 13797)
TCTTGCGAACTATCGTCTTCATCTGTAGGACGAGGCCGTGCAGCCCGGTCGAGCGCGTCCAGCCATGCGGTTGCCCCACCAACAACCGCGAACTCACGAGCGATACGCTCCAGCACCGACAGCGCCTGCGCATCCAGCCCTTCCACATCGCAGTAGGGCGAGCGCAGCACATCTAGCAACGTCGCTGTTGGGAAGTCCACCAGATGGCGTTGCGTATCGTGCAGCGTAATGACCTCCATCAGCACCAGTATAGGCGGTATGTCGCTGAGCAGCTCGTTTAGGTGAAACGAGAGCGGTAAGCCGTAGGCACGGCCTATATTTTGCAGGTGGACACCGTACATTTGATGGTCGCGGACAGCGAGTATAATTTCGTCCGCCGGAACGCCTGATAACAGCAGGTCTTTGACAGACCGCAGGACAGCAGCGGTCTCGTCGGCGGGGTGGGGCGCAGACAGGAAAGCCACGGCCTCATCGGCAGACCGCTGAGGGGCATCCCGCAGGAAGATGGTGTCCGCCAGATGTTGCAGCGGTGGCAATCGTTGTCCCTCGACGGAGGCGGTCAATTCTTTGACGGTGAAATCCGTCTGGTATGTGCGGTGCGCCTCCTGTAGCGCTTGCTGCGCGGCCATGAAACGCCGTCCGACACCCTCTTCGCGGCCCGGTACTGTGGTCAGGGTTACCTCGGCTTGCTCTACGCACTTGCTTAACAGCGCAATTAAAGTGGCTTGCAGAGGCGTGAATTGGTCGAAACCGTCCACAATTAGCAGGTCGATATGGCTGCACAGATCTGCATCAGCTTGGAGTGCCTCCAACGCCAGCCAGCCTTCGCCGTCCCGGTCAACGATTGAGTGCTCCTGCAAACGGGACTGATAGGCCGCATATAAGCGCGCCAGCCCAGCATCTTTCTCCCGCCCGGCAAACAATTCATCAGCCGCACGGGCGTATTCCTCTGGTGCGGCCACTGCCTGTTTTAGCTCGTCGATGAACGTGAGCGTCACGTCCACAAAGCCGGATTTATCGGCAATAGCCTGGAAGGCTGCTAGCTCGCCGTTGTCCGCCAAGTGCATCGCCAGAGCGCGCAGCAGTCGCATGCGTGCTGCGGTCTTGATCTTGCGCGTGGGCTGGCCAGCCGTGTTTAGCACGCGCTCGTAAAGGTCGTAAAAGCTGAAGAACTCGACATTGAGGAGCGGGTTATCATCCGCGATTTCCTCGATCAGACGCTGACGAAAGTCGGTCACCTGTCGCTGGGTTGCCAGCAACACCCACACCGGGGCAAAGGGCTTTTCTGCGGTCAGGTTAGCAATGCGGGATAGCACATGCTCGGTTTTACCCGCGCCCACCGGCGCCAATACCAACTCGGTTGGCATCGGGCGCTACTCCTCGCCCAGCAGTGATGTGGTAATCTTCTCGATACGATTTTCCGACATCCGTTCTGCGGCCAGGTAATTCTCGCGCAGCACATCTACCAGCGCGCTTAGGTGGGACACAGGCACGACGGGGGATTGCAGCTCAATGACCAGCTCTGGCGGCTCCGTGGTGAAAACGACGACACCAAACACTTTGGGCTTCTTGAAGCCCTGCCTCTCTAAGTAGGCCCGCATGGCCTTGATGTCTACAATGGCCTCTTTGGTGGGGTTGACCTGCATCGGCACCCAGTTTCCCCGCCCATTACGGCGCACCCACCCGCCCTTCTCGTTCAGCAACTCACCGGCTTGCTCCAATATACGGAAAACCAGGACGCCGGGTGGGCCGACAAGAATAGCGTCGATGTACCCAAGGTCTGGCTGGTTGATATTGCGGATGAAGTTGTAACGCTCGTCCAGGTAATCGTTCAGATATTCCCCGGTGATGAAGGCCAGGTCGTTCTCTCGCCGCCGGGTAAGCGCCCGCAGAATCAGCGTGAGGCCTACTAGGCTCGCCGCACTACCGGCCACGATGAGGATGACACCCAGCGCATTCTGAATCTGCTCGCCTGTTGTGTCTGGGCCGAAGAAGGTTGGCACGAAGAAGAAGAACGAGCCAATCGCAAACACGAAAAGGCCAACCGATAAAACCGTAAAGCCCACAACCAGCAGATTACGAGAGCGTCTGCTGAGTGAGCGCGAGGGGGCTATGTTGAGCATCGAAATCCTATTCCGTTTGGGTGCTGCTGTCGGGCATCATCGTGCGGCGGCGGGCGATGACATCTTCCAAAAGCTTCTGAAGCTTTTCGAAGCGCGGCAGCGGTTTGTAAAGCAGTTTATCTGCACCGGCGAGTTGGCACGCTTGTCGCTCCTCATCTGGGGCCATTTTGTAGGCGGTGTTCAGCACGATCGCAACATTGCCTAACACGGAGCTTTTCCGTAGTCGCTCACCCACCATCGGCCCGCTAACACTACCGGGCAGGCGAATGTCCAATAGAGCTAGCTCTGGCAACTCCCCCTGGAAGCGGCCCCTATCCACATCTTCGATCCAAGCAACGGCTTCTTCGCCGTCCACAAAGGCGACCCCGTCGATACCCCACATTTCGAACATCGCCAGCAACACTTCGTAGATATCTGGCTCGTCCTCAACTACCATCCACGTCGACAAAGTTTACTCCTCAAAGACGACAATCAAACCCAATTCTACACATAATAATATGCGTCAATCAAGAATTCAGCAAACAATGTTTTGTAACCGGGGCTTTCGTTATAATACACCTTTCATAGACGGAAAGCGAAATTGGAGACGCGCACGTGATTTGGATGATAGCCGAAGACGAGGCCGACATTCGCAACCTCGTGGCGATGATGGCGCAAGCCTGGGGGCACCAGCCTATTGCCTTCGCGACAGGTGGTGAGGCGTGGGACTTTTTAGACCAGGTAGAAGCTGGAACGAATAGCCAGCCCCTGCCGGAGTTCGCACTGATGGACATCCGAATGCCAAGGCATACGGGTGATGAAATCGCCCATCGCATCCGTACTATCCCTGCCCTGCAACACATTCCAGTTGTGCTGATGACAGCATTTTCGTTGGACGACGAACAACGGGCGGGCATGCTAACCAATGGCGCAGACCGCATCATCAAAAAGCCGCTGCCGGACTTTATGGAGTTGAAAGCTATTCTGGATAAAGTCATCGAGGAAAAGGCGAAGGCGTAGCCCATGCACAATAGTGGAGATACCTCTGACTTTGACGCCATCACCGGATTTGCCCAGCGGATTGGCGGACTAGGGAACGCTGGCGAGTCGTTTTTCGAGCGGGTCTACAACATGTTGACGCGCCGCAAGCAACGGCGCGAGGCGCAAGCTCAAGAGCGGCTGCTAGACCGACACCGCAAGGAGAAGGAGCGCCAGCGGGAGGAACTCGCTCTGCTAGGGGGGATCATCGCCAAGCTAGACGAAGGCGTCGTGATGATGGACTTAGAGGGGCGGGTGATCTACAGCAACGAGGCCGCCAAGGAAATGGCGGGCGGGCAACGCGGCCTACGCAGCGACGCGCTCAATCAACTCTACGATGAGTATCGGGATGTGATGGAGGCAGAATCTGAGGTCACACCGCTAAGTGCGCCGCAGAAGGTCGAGATTAACGGGCGCATCTTGGGCGCGACCCTGGCCGCCGTGGGCGACGATGATGGCGCTCGTATCGGTACGCTCATCGTGCTGCGAGACATCACAGAGGCCGCGTTGGGCGAGCGGTTAAAGGAGAACTTTGTCACGGCCATCTCGCACGAGCTGCGGACGCCGATGAACGTCATCAAAATGTCCACCGAGATTTTGGCCCATACTCCAGGAGACAAGCCCGTCAACAAGCGGATGCTGGAGAAGATCGGGCGCAATGTCGATGTGCTGGATCGAATGATCGTGGAACTACTAGATATCTCTGAGATGACGGCTGGCACTTTTGAAGTCCGCCAGGATGTTGTGAACCTGGAGAAGCTGATTTGGAATGTCGTCCAGGGCCTTACGCCGGAGATTAAGCGCTCCGGCTTAGATGTTTCGGTCATGGCACAAGACCTGAGCAAATTACACGCTCGTGGAGATGTCGAGCGGTTGCGGTGGGCGCTGGATCATCTGGTGCAGAACAGCATCCACTACACAGACAGCGGCAGTGTTATCGTCGCCCTCAGCCTGACCGACGATCAGAATATCGCGGTGCAGGTCATTGACACGGGAGTCGGCATCCTGAAAAAAGACATGCCGAATATCTTCGAGCGCTTCTACCGTGGGGAGGCCCGCACGCCAGAAGGCAAGCTGCTGGACCCGCGCGGCCTGGGCCAGGGGCTATTTGTAGCCCGCACTGTCGCGGAGGCCCATGATGGCTATCTGAGCGTCCAGAGCACCCCCGGTGAGGGCAGCGTCTTCACAATGGTGATCCCGCGCGCTGCTGACGTCCAGGCGGCCTGAAGCCAATTGTTGCGACGCCCCCCTGCCAAACGCTACAATCAGGCTGGATAGACGCATCCTGACGCACGACCCAAGTTCACTTTGAATTGAGAGGTAAGCCGTGCCCGCAATTGGCGCATTTACGTTCGTGCTTCATAGCCACCTGCCCTACGCCCGGCTGGCTGGACGCTGGCCCCACGGTGAGGAATGGATTCATGAGGCGGCCATCGAAACTTATATCCCACTGCTAGAGACACTTTACGACCTCAAAGACGAGGGAGTGAACTATCGTCTGATGCTAGGCATGACGCCTACCCTGGCGGAGCAGCTTACCGATGCACTGGTGCTGGAGCACTTGGGGCAATACATCGAAAATCGGATTGAAGCGGCCAAGCAGGACATTGTGCACTTCGAAAAGGAGGGTAATGCCCCCCTGCGTGACCTAGCACAGTGGTATCAGCAGATGTTCGAGAAAACGAAGTGGTTGTTCAATAAACGCTTTGACCGCGATATTGTCGGCGGCTATCGGCAGCTACAGGAAGACGGCTACATCGAAATCTTCACCTCCGTCGCTACCCACGCCTACCTCCCCCTGTTGGCGCAGGACAGCAGCATCGACGCGCAGATCAAAACGGGTATTGCCAGTTACCAGCGTGTTTTCGGGCGCAAGCCGAAGACGCTGTGGCTACCGGAGTGTGGCTACCGCCCAGCAACGGTAGACGAAGACGGCAACGACCGCCCCGGCATTGAGCATTTCCTGGCAGAGAACGACATCCGCCTGTTTTTTAGCGAGACGCACACCATCACGGGCGGGCAACCGGTGGGTGTGGCCGCCGGGGATGTAATTGGCCCTTATGGCGACGTCAAACGGCGTTACACCATTCCAGACACCGCCAAAACCCCCCAGCGCCTGGCGACAACCTATCAGCCGTACTATGTGAGCGACAGCCTGCGCAGCGACAAAACGCGTAAGCACTCCGGCACGGTGGTTATCGGGCGTAACAACAACAGCGGGCAACAGGTTTGGAGCGCGGAGTGGGGCTATCCGGGCGACTTCGACTATCGAGAGTTCCATAAGAAGGCGGGCACAAGCGGTTTGCAGTATTGGTGCGTAAGCGGGGAGGACGTGCCGCTAGGCGAAAAAAATGTCTATCAACCGGACTGGGCGCGCTACAAAATCGACCAGCACGCAGAACACTTTGCACATCTGGTGTGGGATTTGCTCTCCGACTACAACCGTGAGACAGAGCAGTTCGGCATTGTCTGCTCTACTTATGACACGGAGTTGTTCGGGCACTGGTGGTTTGAGGGCGTAAGCTGGCTGGGCAAAGTGCTACGCCACTTAGACAGCAACTCAGAAATCGAGATGACAACCGCCAGCGAGTTCATCACAGCTCGCCCGCCAGAAGCAGTGCTGCGGCTAGCAGAAGGCTCTTGGGGCACAGGTGGCACGCACTTCACCTGGGACAACGGCGCAACCCACTGGATGTGGCAACCGATCCATGAGGCAGAGCGCCGCATGGAAGCTTTAGTAGCAAACTTTCAGAATCCGACAGAGGACGAGGAAGTGGTGCTTAACCAGGCAGCCCGCGAACTGCTGCTGCTGCAAAGCTCCGACTGGCAGTTTCTCATTACGACCGGGCAAGCCAAGAACTATGCTATTCAGCGGTTCAGCCAACACCTGGAACGGTTCAATGAGCTAGCGGACAGCGTGGATGACTTCCAGCCGGCCCGCAAGCGTGCTGAAGAACTATGGGAAATTGATAAGCTCTTTCCAGACATTGACTATCGTTGGTTTGGTACCTACACAAACGGAAAGTAAAAACGTGTGAATATTCTGTTCGTATCCGCAGAGGCCTCTCCTTTTGCTAAGGTGGGCGGCCTCGGAGATGTGATTGCCGCTGGCTCTTTGCCGACGGCCCTTCGAGACATGGGCGTTGACGCCCGCGTGATCATGCCGCTTTATGGCATCATCGACTACGCCAAGTATGACATCAAGCCTCATTTTAGCTTTCATTTACCCCGCGCTGTGGGGGACGCTCATATTGTGGTTCATCACACAGTGTGGGAGAACGTGCCGTTCTACTTCATCGAGAGTTGGCCGTTCTTCGGGGAAGAAACCAGCATTTACAATGACTGGCACACCGATATGCCCCGCTATATTTTCTTCTGCCAGGCTGCGATGGCTGTCGCCTGGGAACTGCGCGAACAAGATGGCTGGTTCCCAAATGTGATGCACGTCAACGACTGGCACACCGGGCTTATTCCCTTCTTCTTGCGCAGCAGCAGCCACAAACCCGTCTGGGCGGATGTGCGTAGCATGATGACCCTGCACAATGTGGCTTACCAGGGAGAGCATGCTAGCATCTTTGCAATTGAGCTGGGCATCGCCCCCAGGGATCATCCTGCCTTGGATCGTATGGACTTGGGCGATAACCTACTGGCGACAGGCATTGCCTACGCAGACTTTGTAACGACGGTCAGCCCGCGCCACGCCGACGAAATTCAATACTCCTACATGGGCTACGGCCTAGAAGGTCTCATCCGCACCCGCACGCATGAGAACAAGCTCTACGGCGTGCTCAACGGCATCGATGTTGAGCAGTTCAACCCGAAGACCGACCCACACCTCCTAAATAACTACGATGTGGACACTTTTGTCGAGGCCCGACGCAAGAATAAACAGCAGATTCAGGAGTTTGCGGGCCTAGAGGTGCGCGAGGATGTGCCCCTCATTGCCATCGTGAGCCGATTGGTGTGGCAGAAGGGCATCGATTTGGCGATTCCGGCATTGCGAAGTATTTTAGAGGAGCGTGATGTGCAACTCATCGCGCTGGGGACGGGTGAGCCAGAACTGAGCCAAGAACTACGGCGGCTCGGTGAGGACTTCCAAGATCAGGCGCGGGTCTTCATCATGTACGATGCCACATTGGCGCAGCGCATCTACTCATCGGCAGATTTATTCGTGATGCCCAGCCATTACGAGCCGTGCGGCATTGGACAAATGCTCGCCATGCGCTACGGCGCGTTGCCCGTCGTCCGAGAGACAGGTGGACTGGCCGACACTGTCGAGAATTATGACAATGCCGACGCAGAAGAAGGCACCGGCTTTCTCTTTTTGTGGGAGGAGGCCAGCGCACTGGTCAATACGCTTCACTGGGCCATCAACACCTACACACAACGTCCAGAAGCCTGGAAACGGATGCAGCGCCGTGCGATGCAGCTTGACTTTAGCTGGGAGCGGAGTGCAGCCACCTATAAACGGCTTTACGAACGTGTGCTATCTACGTAGGTAAAAGCTGTTTTATTGCAAAAGTAACTTTTTATAGATCAGGGAGAACTACATGAGAACAAAAGCCGTTATCCTCGCAGGCGGGGCCGGAACGCGCTTAAAGACGCTAACCATCAAGCGGGCTAAGCCAGCCGTGCCCTTCGCAGGCAAGTACCGGATTATTGACTTCACACTCAGCAACTGCGTGAACTCCAGCATCTTCGATGTGCTAGTGCTGACGCAGTACCGCCCACACAGCCTAAACGATCACATCGCTAAGGGCCGCCCGTGGGACTTAGACCGCAGCTTTACGGGAGGCGTGCAACTGCTCCAGCCCTATCTCGGCCAGTTCGATACAGACTGGTACGCGGGCACTGCCGACGCCGTCGCACAGAACCTCAACTTCTTGCGGCAGGGACGCCCGGAGCATGTCCTCATTCTCTCTGGCGATCACATCTACATGATGGACTACGATGTGCTTATTCAGTATCACCGGGAGCGCAACGCGGCGGCGACCTTCTGTGCAATTGACGTGCCGCTAGACGAGGCCAGCCGCTACGGCATCCTGGACGTTGACCCGGATACCTATCGCATCAAGGAGTTCGTCGAGAAGCCCGAAAACCCGCCCGGCACGCTGGCTAGTATGGGCGTTTATGTCTTCGACTACGATGTTTTAGAGAGCCTGCTGCAAGAAGACCGGGACGATCCCAACTCCAATCACGACTTCGGCAAAGACATTATCCCCAAGATGCTAAACCGTAACCTCGATGTCTACGCCTATCTGTACGGCGGATATTGGATTGACGTAGGGACGATTGAGGCTTACTGGGAAGCACACATGGACTTGTTGAAGTCGCCGCCCGCGCTCAACCTCAATGACCGTACTTGGATCGTTCATACACGGAGCGAGGAGCGCCCATCCGTAAATGTGATGTCGGACTCGACGATTGCCAATAGCATGCTTACAGACGGCGTGGTCGTCGCAGAGGGGGCCACAGTCATCAATTCTGTTCTATCGCCGGGGGTCTTCGTGGGGCCAAACGCCGTCGTGCGAGACTCGGTGATCCTCAACGATGCCTACATCGAGGCCAACGCCACTGTTGACCACTGCATTGTCGATAAGATTGTGGTGGTGGGACATGGGGCGCGTGTGGGTGGCAGCGACGATGGCCGCCCCGGCATCACGACCATTGGCAAGAACACACATATCCCAGCCAACTGGACAATCGGGCACGGTACAACGCTAGGAACTGACCTGAAGAAAGATGACTTCAGCGAATTCGACAATCGGACGGTACCGCCGAACACCATGCACGGTTACAAGTCCCGTAAGTAGTACAAGCACAGATCAGGGCAGCATTGTTGCGCTGCCCTGACCAATATAACTTTTGCTTCTACTTTGGCACCGTAGAAACGACCGAGTTGTCCCCGCTGAACGGGTTGGGAGCGTACTTATCAGCCTCCCAGTCGTTGTGCCATTCCCCATCGACCAAGTAGCGGAACTGATACTCCTTGTCCGCTTCCAAATCCAGGGTCGCCTTAAAGCGCCCATCCTTCAACTGATCCATAGGCGTGGCGTGTTCGCTCCAATCGTTGAAGTCTCCCACTAGATACACCTGATCCCCCTCCACTGCCTCTGGCAGGTAGAAGGTCACTTTGCAAATAGGCTTGGACTTCAGAAAGCGTTTTTTCAACATTGTTTCCTCTGATTTGCTTTTCATAATCGCGACGTTTCATAAACGCGGCACCATTCTAAACGGATAACAAGCTGCCAGAAAAGTGTGTTTTAGGAAGTGTGGGCATAAAATGCCCCTTATTCTTATGATGTAGGGTCGTTTTCGGGGTGCAGTAGCTTGGAATACAGACTGTTACACGCTATGCTCACAGGTTGGAAGTTCATAGCAAGCTACATCTAAGGAGCATATTGACCCGATGGTCAAACCCGTAGCAAGAATCAACGTTGTTCCAGACCTTCCCAAACCGCTGAGTCGGCTTAAGGACTTGGCCTACAACCTACGCTGGTCGTGGGATCACGAGACAATCATTTTGTTCCGCCGCCTTGACCCCGAACTGTGGGAGAAAACCGGGCACAACCCCGTATGGATGCTGGGTTTGCTCAGCCAAGAGCGGCTGCAAGAAGCGGCTAAAGACGGTGCTTTTATGGCACAGTTCCAGCGTGTGCTGGACGAGTTCGACGCGTACATGAAAGACAAGAAGACCTGGTTTAAGCAAAATCACAAGAGCCTCAAAAATAAGCTGGAAGTCGCCTACTTCTCGATGGAGTTCGGCCTCACTGAATCGTTCCAGAACTACTCCGGCGGCCTGGGCATTCTCTCCGGCGACCACCTCAAGAGCGCCAGTGACCTTGACCTCCCGCTTGTGGGCGTGGGCCTGTTGTACCAGGAAGGCTACTTCCACCAATACCTGAACGCAGACGGCTACCAGCAAGAGTCCTACCCAATTAACGACTTTGCCAACTTGCCACTGCAACTCGTAGACGACCCGGACGGCGACGGACCGCTCAAAATTAGCGTGCCGATGCCCGGTTATGAGCTACACGCGCAAGTGTGGCTGGTACAGGTCGGGCGCATACCGCTCTACTTGTTGGATACCAGCATCGACGACAACGAGCGCCAGGAAGATCGCAATCTGACTGACCGCCTGTATGGCGGCGACCGTCGCACCCGCATCCGCCAGGAAATTTTGATGGGCATCGGCGGCATTCGCATGTTGGACAAGCTCGACCTACGCCCTAACGTGCTGCACCTGAACGAAGGCCACTCCGCTTTCCTGGCGTTGGAGCGCATCCGCCAGTTGATGAACGAGGAGAACCTGCCGTTCGAGGAGGCGAAGGAGATCGCCGGGTCTAGCATGGTCTTCACCACGCACACGCCTGTTCCGGCGGGCCTAGAGCGCTTCGGGTTCGATCTCATTGACGAGTATTTCACGGACTACTTCCAGGAGATGGGGCTGAACCGTGAGCAGTTCATCGACCTGGGCCGTGAGCAGATGGACGGTTACCAGCTTTATTCGATGCCCGTAATGGCCTCCCGCCTAGCTGGTATGTCGAACGGTGTGGCCGCCCTGCACGGCGAAGTCAGCCGGCACATGTGGCAGTGGAACTTCCCCGATGTGCCAGCAGACGAAGTACCGATTGGTTCTGTAACCAATGGTGTTCACCTCAAAACGTGGATTAGCCGGGAACTAGGCGGACTCTTTGACCGCTATCTTGATCCAGAATGGCGTAATGACACCAGCAACGAAGAGGTCTGGAAAGCTGTCTATGACATTCCAGACACAGAACTGTGGCGCACACACGAACGCCGCCGTGAGCGCCTGGTGACTTTCGTTCGCGCCCAGCTCCGCAAGCAGCTTGAGAACCGAGGCGCGCCGCAGTCGGAAATCCAGGCGGCAGAGGAAGTCTTCAGCCCGGATGCGCTCACAATTGGCTTTGCGCGCCGCTTTGCCACCTACAAGCGGGCCACCCTGTTTATGAGCGACATCGAACGGCTGAGCAGGCTGGCGAATGATGCAGGCCGCCCGGTACAGTTCATCTTCGCTGGTAAGGCGCACCCGCACGACACCCCCGGCAAGGAACTGATTCGCAAGATTGACCAGCTTTCGCGCACGCCGGAGTTCCGCAATCGGATTGTCTTCTTGGAAGACTACGACATGAACAGCGCCCGCTATATGTACCAGGGTTGCGATGTGTGGTTGAACAATCCGCGCCGCCCGAAGGAGGCCAGCGGTACCAGCGGCATGAAGTCCTCAATGAACGGCGGCCTGAATTGCAGCATCCTAGACGGCTGGTGGGCAGAGGGCTACAACCCCGGTGTCGGCTGGGCCATCGGCAAGGGCGAGGAGTACCCGCCGGAAGAGTGGGACATGCAGGACAAGATCGAGGCCGAGGCCCTCTATAACGTCCTAGAGAACGATGTGGTACCGCTTTTCTATGACCGGGGGCGTGACGGTTTGCCACGCGGCTGGATTACCAAGATGAAGAACGCTATCGCGGAACTCACGCCGTACTTCAACACCTGGCGCATGGTGAGTGAGTACACCGACGATTACTATGTCCCCACCTACAAGCGCATGGTCAACCTCTCCAACCCGCTGGAAAACGGCAAGGAATTGGTAGAGTGGCAAAACAAGGTGCGCCATAGCTGGGATCATGTGCAGGTGACCAACCTAGACCTGACCCGCAGCGAAGTCAAAGTCGGTGCCAAGACCACCGTCAAGGCTACGATCCAGTTGGGCGACCTAACGCCAGACGACGTGCATGTGCAAGCCTACTACGGTCAACTGGACTCACGCGGTGTCATTGTCGATGGCGCCCAGGCCGTAGACATGAAGCCCGCCAAGGAACCCAATGATGATGGGTCTTACGACTTTAGCACCAAGCTGAGCTATGACAGTAGCGGCGAGCGGGGTGTGTCTGTTCGGGTGCTACCCAAGCATGAGCACCTGGCTAATCCCTTCTCGCTAAGCCTCATCCGCTGGGCGTAACGGCCAAAACTGACAGTAAGGAATACCAATCTATCAAAGCGGTATTCCTTACCGATGTAGGCGATCAGTGGAGCCAGGCTTGTGCTCGTTGCTACCGCTAGGATGTGAGTTGCAAGGACTTGGTGGCTAGTGGTAAAATGAAGATGACATAAAGAAATTGTCGGACTCATAGACTGGCTTACGTCTCATAAGTGTGACGATCCGGCTTATTAGCCATTGAGATTCCCCGGAGGAATGGATGAAACAGACTATCCTCGTCGTTGACGACGAGATCGGTGCACTGACGCTAATTGGTATTATGCTAGAGCGGGGCGGCTTCGATGTTCTGAAGGCGAAGGACGCGAACGCAGCCTTAGCCACTTTGGATCGGACTCATCCCGACTTAATTATTACAGATGTGATGATGCCGGGCATGGACGGTATCGAGTTGTGTGCGGAGATCCGCAAGCGGGAGGCGTTTAGAAGCACGCCCGTCCTCATCCTCTCTGCACGGAATGACTCTGAGTATGTGATGCGAGGGATGGAAGCCGGTGCAGATGACTACCTGCCCAAGCCCATCTTGCACCATGATCTGGTGACGAAAGTACGCAATATGATCCAGGAAACCGCTGCTTAGGTATCATCGTATGTGCCGGGTGTCTCATTGGCTACAGGCCATACAGCGCCCGGTAGATATTGTAGTTGCGATAGATAAGACGGACATAGCCGCGTGTACTGTTGATGGTGATTGTCGTCATGAATAAGTCGGGATCACCGCCACTGAGCCGCACCCACTCCAGCGCCCGGCCTGGCCCAGCATTGTAGGCTGACAGCGCCGCCTGCACATTCCCCTCGAACAACTCCAACTGCTCTTGTAAATAATAGCCCCCGAACTCCACCGCTGCGTAAGGACGGAACAAATCCGCGTGTTGGTAGTCCGGCCAACTGATTTGCTGGGCGATGTACTCGCCCGTGGGCGGGATGACTTGCATCAGGCCGATTTCGCCAGCCGCCGCCGTTGCACTGGCATTGAACAGACTCTCTTGGCGGATGAGTGAGAACACCAGCAACGGATCGACCGTGCGCCGCTCAGACATCTCTAGCACCACGTCCAGGTAGTA
>JGI12210J13797_10117092_pt1 | contig 13220 bp, 12 predicted proteins | sample ElkSlonscriptome_3_FD_13797 | JGI IMG/M metagenome (IMG submission 13797)
GCACCAGCGGAGCGGCGGACACGTCGAGGACGTCTATCGTACCGGGGTTCGCCGTGCATCCGGTGATCCCCTGCCACCATCCGTATTCGACCCCGGCGTGGAATCCGCCGATCAATCCCGACGTGATGATCGCCATCCCGGCCAATGCTGCCCACACGCGATGGGGAACCGCCACCCACGAAACGATCGCGAACGCCAGCGCGGCGAAGTGCGGATAACGCTGCCACCAACACATTTCGCACGGATACAGGCCGAACACGTATTGCGACACGTAAGCGCCGCCGAGCAAGACGGCAGGAATTGCCAGCGCCAGGCTGCGCGCGAGGGCGATGCCGTTCACGTTGGAAATCCTGCCCCCGAACAACCGATCAAGGGCGCAGCGCGACCGAGCTCTTGGTGGTCCGGCGCAAGGTTTCCAGCGCGTAATGCAGCTGGAAATCCTCGATGCCCTGTTCTTCCAGTTCCTCGGCCGTCAGTTGGAAACGCGGATCTTCGATCTCGTCGTTCTCCATTTCCTCGTCGTCGATGCCAAGTTCGTTGATGAGGTGACCGCGAAGATCCGATTCGCGCGTCTGATACCGTTCGCGCAGGGCGAAGTCGGGATCGGACAATTGAGGTACGCGGATATCGGGGGCGATGCCGCCCTCCTGCACCGATTTGCCCGACGGGGTGTAATACCGCGCCGTGGTCAGTTTCAGCGCGGCATCGCGGCCCAGCGGCAGGAGCGATTGAACCGAGCCCTTGCCAAAGCTGCGCTGACCCATGACGAGCGCGCGGCGATGATCCTGCAGCGCACCGGCGACGATCTCGGAAGCCGATGCAGAACCGGCATCGATCAGGACGATGATCGGCACACCTTCGGCCATATCGCCGCGAAACACGGTCTCGGCATCGTAAAGCAGGGTTTCGCCCTTGCCACGCCCGCGCTGCGACACGATCCGCCCTTCGCCAAGGAACAGGTCGGACAATGCGACCGCTTCATCCAGGCTTCCACCCGGATTGGAGCGCAGGTCGAGCACGAGTCCGCCGATCCGCCCCGCCGCCTCGGTTTGCAGGGCATCCCACGCACCGTAGACATCGGCGCCGACGTCGGCGGAAAATTCGTTGACGGTGATGACCCCGACATTGCCGTCCATCAGGCTGTGCGTGACCGGCTCAAGCTCGATCACGCCGCGCGTAACATCGACTTCGAGCGGTTCGTCGCGGCCCGGCCGGAAAATCGTCAACCGGATATCGGTCCCCGCCTTGCCGCGCATCCGGGCAACCGCGTCGTCGAGGTCGCCGCCATAAATGAGTTCGCCATCGAGATGGGTGATGAAATCGCCCGCCTTGATCCCGGCCTGATCCGCAGGGCTGCCGCGGAACGGCGAAATCACCTTAACCGCGCTGTCCTCCAACACGACCGACAGGCCGAGGCCCGAATAATTGCCGTCGATCATGGTTTCGAGTCGCTGCAGATCGCTGCCGTCGAGATAGGCCGAATGCGGATCGAGCGCGGCCAGCATCCCGTCGATCGCCCCGCGCACCAGCGCATCGTCCTCGACCGGCTCGACATAGCTGGTCTTGATCCGTTGATAGGTGGCGAAAAGCTTGGCGAATTCAGGCCCGGCGCGCCCGTCGACCTGCGCCATTGTCGCAGTGGCGGTAGGGACAAGGGCAACCGCGGTGACGAGCGCGGCTGAGCGGAGCAGGGCGGCGATTTTCATGTGTTCCAGATCATCCTTTCGACATGGACATAGATATATACGCATCATCCTGAATACCAGATGATACCGGAATACCCGATGATACGGAACAGGCGCTATCGCGGATCGACGAAAGTCAGCGGGTTGACCGGCTCTCCGCCGTTTCGCAATTCGACCGTGATGGCGGGATCCTTGTTCGCGGCCACGCCAACCGGCGCACCTGCGATTACGGTGTTGCCGATTGTGGCCTGAACCCTTGAAAGCCCGGTGACCAGGCTCGTCCAGCCACTTGCGTGTTCGATGATGACGATGCGTCCATACCCGCGATACGGTCCGGCGAACACGATGCGACCGGCATCGGGGGCAACCACCTGCGCGCCGGGAATGGGCGCGATCGTCACGCCTGTCATTCGAAGACCGCTGGCGCGTTGTTCGCCAAACCCGGCGAGGATACGGCCCTGAACGGGCAATCTGTAACCCGATAGTTCGCTCTGTCCGCCCACGGCCTCGATTCTCGCAACGCCGCCTGTTCCTGCAGCGACAGGCGCACCGATATCGTCCGGGCGGAAAATCGGTCCGGGCAGCGCCGCCAGATCGCGCCGCAAACGAGCGGCATCGTCCAGTTGCGCCATCAGCCCGTCGAGATCGCGCGCCTCTTCAACCAGCGTCAGTGCACGGTTCCGCTCTCGTGAGGCGGTCCGCCGCGCATCACGCGAGGCGATCCGCTGGCGATTTTCCAGCGCGGCGAGCGCGGTCCGGCGGGATTCAAGCTGTGCTTCGGATGCGCGCAGATCGGCAAGCGCCTTTGCCGCGCGCTGTTCGAAACGCTCCCTGCGCGCCAGATCCTGTCGCAGCCCGCTGGTCTGCTGACGTATCCGGGGTATCGCAGATGCGAGAACGGCGCGCACGTGGACCAGATCCTCCAGCGAACCGGGCTGCAATGCCGACAGTGCGAGCGGACGGCGCGCATTGACCTGCAAGGCACCCGTCAGGCGCGCGAGCGGCTGCCGACGCTGCGTCAACCGGGCCCGCAATGCGTCCCCTTGCGCTTTGGCGAGGGCGTGGCGTGCGCGGGCGGCGGCAATATCCGCCTCGGCGGACTGTATCCGGGCGGCGAGAGCGGCGGATTGCCGCGCGGCTTTTTGTGCGGCTTCGCTGGCCTGTTCGGATTGTTGGGTGAACCGGGCCGCACGGCGATCCGCCTGTCGCCGTTCGGCCAGTGCGCGGGCAAGGTCGGCTTTGATATCCCCGATATTGCGCCCGGTCGCGGCCATATCAACCGGGGACGGAGCGTCGCTCTGCGCCATACTCCACGTAGCGCCGCCGAACAGCGTGAGGGCAAAGCCCGCGGGGATCAGGAAAAAGGATACGAAGCGCCCCATCATGCAATCATCCTGCCCGATGATAGGGATGCCCGGCAAGAATGCTGGTCGCGCGGTACAATTGTTCCATCAACATCGCCCGCGCCAACAGGTGGGGCCAGGTCGCCGGGCCGAACGCGAACAGCAGGTCCGCGGCGTCGCGATCTTCTTGAGAATGGCCGTCCGCCGCGCCAAGGACGAAACGCGCCTCACGCACGCCATCGTCTCGCCATCGACCGAGCGTGTCTGCAAATGCCGAGGAAGCCATGCTTTTGCCCCGTTCGTCCAGCAGGACAGTGCGGTACGGCGTCTGCGGTTCGGCAACCTTGCCACCGGTTTCAGGCAATTCGGTCAGCCGGACGGGCCAGGTAAGCCGTTTTTCATACCGCGCGACAAGGTCGGCTTCTGCCGAGCGGGCGATTTTCCCGCGAGCGATGACGTGCAGAAGCATCAGAATTGCATGGCGCAAAAGGGTGTCCGAAGCCGCAAGCGCAGGCCAGCAGGGTCAGGCGCGACCCTGTCTCGCTTCGCCGCCTTCGAACGACCACATCCGTTCGAGATTGTAGAAACTGCGAACTTCGGGCCGAAACAGGTGCACGATGACATCGCCCGCATCGATCAGAACCCAGTCCGCCGCTGGCAATCCCTCGATCCGAACCGGGCCAAGACCCGCCTGCTTGATCTTTTCCGCGAGTTTCTGTGCCATCGCGCCGACCTGCCTCGTGGAACGGCCGCTGGCGATCACCATGTGGTCGGCAACGGAGCTTTTCCCTTCGAGCGGGATCGAGACGATTTCCTGCGCCTGATCGTCATCCAGTTGGTGCATGACGAGATCATGCAGTTCGTCCTCGGGAGCGTTGGCCGGCATTGGGTTTGTTTTCATCCGCTTTCGTGCTGGAGCGCTCATCGCGCCATAAGCCTCAGTCATAGGCAGTTTCGATTCTCCGGTTTGAGCCGTTAAAATGGGTGCATGCCCGCATAAATGCAAGAAATTCGCAATTCCGGGGGTGCGTCGCAGTCACGATCCAACCGCATCGATCAGGCGAAAGGTCAACGGATCGCGCACCGGCTTGTCGGAATAGGTGGAGGCCCAATCGCCATTGTCGCGGCGAATGGCCGATGCGGAGCGTGTATCGGGATCGAAACGCAGGAACACGAGTGCCGGGGCGTCGATCCGTCCCGACTTCAAAAACCGGGCGGCCGGCATACGATAGCGCCGCAGCCAATTCATGGCCGGACTGGTCAACGCTTCGTGATCGTAGCCGGGCCGGGCAATCACGGCGATCGGGACAGATCGTGCCAGCGCACGCCAATCCTTCCAGCGATGAAATTGCGCAAGATTGTCGGACCCCATGATCCAGACGAACCGGCGCGCCGGATACCGCCTGATCAAAGCGCGGATCGTATCGAGCGTGTACCGCGTGCCCAGATGGCGTTCGATCGCGGTCGGCACGATCGGCGCGCGCCGCGCCTGATCGCGCGCAGACCGCAATCGCGCGTTGAGCGGGGCCATGCCTGCACGCGGTTTCAGCGGATTGCCCGGAGAAACCAGCCACCACGCCTCCGAAAGCGCCAGCGAATCGATCGCAAAGCGCGTTATCCGCCGGTGCCCCCCATGGGCGGGGTTGAAGCTGCCGCCCAGCAGCCCGGTGCGCATCAGGCCGCGTTCGCGTGTACAGGCGTCACGGACGCTCCTGTCCCGATCCGCGAACGAGCCATTTATAGGTGGTAAGCCCTTCGAGCGCGACCGGTCCGCGGGCGTGCAGACGTCCCGTGGCAATGCCGATTTCCGCGCCCAGACCGAACTCCGCTCCGTCGGCGAATTGCGACGACGCGTTGTGCATCACGATCGCGCTGTCCACCTCGGCGAGGAAGCGGGTCGCCGCGCTGTCGTCGTCGGTGACGATCGTGTCGGTGTGTCCCGACGAATGTTCGGCAATGTGGGCCATCCCCGACGTGATGTCGTCGACCACCGCGACCGAAGCTATCGCGTCGAGATATTCGGTGTCCCAATCGGCAGCATCTGCCTGCTTGACCCGCTGATCCAGTTTTGCCGCGCGTTCATCGCCGCGCACTTCGCACCCGGCATCGATCAACGCACCGACGAGGTCGGCCTTGTTGTCGAAGCTGTCATCGATCAGCAGCGTTTCCATCGCACCACAGATTCCGGTCCGGCGCAACTTGGCGTTGATGACGATTCTTTCCGCCATTTCCGGGTTCGCGTCCTTGTGAACGTAGGTGTGGCAAATTCCGTCGAGGTGGGCGAGCACGGGAACGCGCGCATCGTTCTGCACACGCTCGACAAGGCTTTTCCCGCCGCGCGGCACGATCATGTCGATCAGGCCGGACGCGGTCAGCATTGCCCCCACGGCGGCGCGGTCCTGCGTCGGAATCAATTGCACCGCTTCGGCGGGAACGCCGCCCTTTTCCAATCCCGCGCACAAACTCTTGTGGATTGCGCGATTGGAATGGACGGCCTCGCTCCCCCCGCGCAGCAGGGCCGCATTTCCGGCGCGAACGCACAGGGCGGCGGCATCGGCGGTAACGTTCGGACGGCTTTCGTAGATGATCCCGATCGTGCCGATGGGGACGCGCACCCGCGTCATGGCGAGACCGTTGGGGCGCTGGCTCTGATCGATCACCTGCCCGACCGGATCGGGCAGGTCGGCAACCGCTTCGATCCCGGCCGCAATCGCCTCAAGCCGGTCTTCGTCAAGCGCGAGCCGGTCGAGCATGGCCGGGGCGAGATCGTTCGCACGGCCCGCCTCCAGATCCTTGGCATTGGCGGCGAGAATGGCATCCTTGTCTGCACGAACCTGCGCGGCGGCATGGCGCAGCGCGTCGGCGCGCGTTTCCGAAGATTTCGCCGCCAGCTTGCGCTGCGCCGCGCGGGCAGATTTGGCGAGGTCCTCAACGAGGGTTGCGGGGTCGGTGCGGGGGGGATCTTTGATAAGTTGTGACATGCAGGTCCGGTAGCAGCGCAAACCGGCATTGTCAGCACGAGTCCGGCCAAATTCGAACGATGCCGGCCGCAAGATCATGCGATTTCGCGCCCGGTCGCCACGTCGATAGAGCGCCAATCGGCAACGGTTCCCGTTCGATTAAACGATTTATCGTGAATTATACTCGGTTCGCCTGTCCAAAGCTCCCCTTGGTTAGGTTTTGTAAACTTTGCTTGGTAGCCCTTGCTTCGGGATCGAAAACAAAACCGGGGTCGATTTGTCCGATAGCAAAAACAGCCTGAACTGGCTTGAACGTGCGCGTGCATGGTTTCCTGACAGGGAATTCTTCATGCGCTCGAACGGGCAGGTGCGTTTCATCAAGGTATCCTCCCGCCTTCAGATCGGAGCCGCTGGTGCTCTTGCCGTCGGCTTCGTCGGCGTCGCGGCATCGATGGGCGCGATGGCGTGGACCAACTACCTGGCAGAAGCCCATGTCGCCTCGTTCCAGGCCCAGAAAGCCGAAGTGGAAAGCAGCGTCGAGCGGCTGGAGGCTTACGGCGGCAATCTCGATCAGGTGATCGAGGATCTGGGGTCGCGGCAGGACGTGCTCGACGCCATGAGCGAGATGCTCCCCGAAGATATCCGTGACATCGACACCAACGTCACCGATTCGAGCGCGGAAACCGCCAAGACCATCGAGAGCGTAGGCGCCGTATTCCCGCAGGCCGCGGGGCTGGCCATGGTCGAAGCGCGGCAGCTCGCTTTCGTCGAGAACGTGACGCGATTCGCCGATTGGCGGGCACAGCGGGCGGAAGCGGCTTTGCGCAAACTCGATCTTGATCCCGGCGCAATGGCCGCCGCCTCGTCCAGCGCTTTTGCCACGGCAATGGGTGGCCCGCTTGAATCCTTGCCCGCATCGGATGACGGCACGCTCGACCCGCGTTTCGAACGCATGGGGCTCAGCCTGGCACGCATGGACGCTCTTGAACGCGCGCTGGACCGGGTGCCGCAGGTCGCGCCGGCTGGCGATGAACGGATCACCTCCCGGTTCGGATTTCGTCGCGACCCCTTCAACGGCAGGGGCGCGATGCACAACGGCATCGATTTTCGCGGCGCGACCGGCTCGCCCATCTACGCCGCGGGCGGGGGCAAGGTCGTTTTCGCCGGCCGTCGCCGCGGTTACGGCAAAGTGGTCGAAATCGGCCATGGCGACGGTATGATGACCCGCTATGCTCACCTTTCGCGAATCGACGTTGCACGCGGTGACGCCATCGCAGGCGGCGAGGTGCTGGGCGGGCTCGGCAGCACCGGGCGTTCGACCGGTCCGCATTTGCATTTCGAAGTTCGTATCAACGGGCGCGCGGTAAATCCCCGCCCATTTCTGGAGACAGCCCCCGATGTTCTCGAAGAAGCCCGCGGACGCACGTCAGTCCGCACCCGACCAACCCGCCCCGACAAATCATAGGTCCGCGGCGAACAACGCAAAATCCCAAGGGAAAGCAGGCAGAGCCATGTCCAGCAATTCGACCTTTTCAGTCATAGGGTCAGATGTCACGATCAAGGGCGACGTGAGCGCCACGGCAGATCTGCACGTTGACGGTACGATCGAAGGCGACATCGCGTGCGCCTCCATCGTTCAGGGCGAAGGCAGCGTCATCAAGGGCGGGATCGAAGCCGAAAGCGCGCGGATGTCTGGCACGGTGGTCGGGTCGATCAGCGCGCGTGAACTCGTCATCCTCAAATCGGCCCAGATCGAAGGCGACGTCCACTACGACGCGCTGACGATCGAACAGGGCGCGCAGGTCGATGGCCGATTCGCCCCCGGTGCACAGCGCAAGTCCGGCAAGGCCGGGTCTCAGTCGCCCGCCAAATCAACGTCCGAAAAGGAACCGGCGACAACTTCGAATGATCCGCACCTGCACGTAGCGAACTGACTGTCCAGACAGGGTCGGAGGATCGGCAGTGCCAGGGCGCTCGAAACGCTCCGGACCAGATGCGCTGCCTGTTGCGGGCATGGGATGACCGCGAAAACGCTGGCGCGCTTGAACCTTCGACCTACGCAGCCTTAGCTGTTCAGGGGGCGGCGAGCCCTTTAGAGCACCTCGGCCCTCAGCGCCTTGCGATCGAGCTTTCCAATGATCGTGCGCGGCAGATCGGTACGGATGACGACGCGGTCGACGCGTTCGTGCTTTCCGACCCTCGCGTTCAGCCATTCTTTCAGCGTGTCGGCATCGCTGCCTTCATCTTCGTTCAGCGTCACGAAAATTCGCGGCACCTCGCCCAGATAATCTTCGGGCACGCCGATCACGAGGGCCTCTTTTACCGCCGCGTGTTCGAGCATCACATCCTCGACCGAACTTGGGAACACCTTGAACCCGCCGACGGAGATCATGTCCTTGATCCGGTCGACGATTTCGAGGAATCCGTCCTCGTCCATTGTGGCGACATCGCCGGTTCGCAGATATTGCTCGCCATCGCGCGTGACGAAGGCATCGGCGGCGGCCTCCGGGCGGTTCCAGTATCCTCGCATGATCTGCGGCCCGTGTATGGCCAGTTCACCCGGACCGCCCTCCGGCGCCAATTGCGTCGGGTCCTCCTTGTCCAGCAGGACGATTTTGGTCCCGGCCACCAACTGCCCGATCGTGCCGCGCTTTCGCTCACCGCGGTAAGGATTGACCGAAACCACGCCCGCGCTTTCCGTCAGTCCATATCCCTCGACCAGCCGCACCCCGGTTTCGCGTTCGAACTGTTCGTGCACTTTCGATGGCATCGGCGCGCCGCCCGATATGCACACCTTCAGCGAGGACATATCGGTTTTCGAAAGCTTGGGATGGTCGAGCAAGGCCTGGAACATCGTGGGCACGCCGGGAAATCCCGTCGCGCCATATTTTCCGATCAGATCCAGCACCTGTCCCGCATCGAATCGCGGCACCATGGCGATCGAGGATCCGGCCACGACGCAATGGTTCAACAGCGCGGTATTCGCGAACACGTGGAAGAATGGCAGCGCGCCGACGAAAACCTCTTTTTCAGGATTCTCGAACGGGCTGATCGCGGCGACCTGCTGCGCGTTCATCGACAATTGTTCATGGCCAAGCATCGCGCCCTTGGGCCGTCCGGTCGTCCCGCCGGTATATTGCAGCAGCGCCAGGTCGTCGGCGGGGTCGATCTGCTCCGGTTTGTCGGCAGGTCGGGCCATCCATTCATCCCAGTTCCATTTCCCCAGAATGTCGAGCCAGCGGCGCGTCGCCTCGTCCCATGCGACATTGGCGATATCGCCGCGCTTGAACGCGCGATAGCCCAGCGCCTTGAGCGGTGGCAGCATATCGGCCAGTGATCCGACCACCAGCGTCTCCAGGTCGCTCGTTTCGAGCACCTTTGACGCCGTGTCGTACAATTCCGGCACGTCGATCGTGACCAGCACGCGCGTGCCGCTGTCCCCGACCTGCCACGCCAGTTCTTCCACCGAATAGAGCGGCGAATAATTCACCACCACCGCGCCCGCCATCATCGCGCCGTAATAGGCCGAGGCGTAAATCGGCACATTGGGTAGAAACAGCCCAACCCGATCGCCTTTCTCGATGCCCATCGCCTTCAACCCGGCGGCAAACCGGCGCGCGGAGGTGTAGATAGCGCGATAGGAATAGGTCCGGCCAAGGAAATGCAGGAACGGTGCTGCGGGATCGCGTCGCACGGTCCGCTCCAGCATGGCTGGCAATGTCATCGGTTCGAACACTGCGTCCCAAGGGCACGGGTGATGATAAGAGGCGGTGTTTTCAGGCGTCCAGGTCATGCCCGTCGCCATGGCCGATGGACCGCGACGGCACAAGTATCGCCCTGCCTTTTCAAACGATCGTTCGGGTCAGACTGCCAGACGGATCGTCCTGTGCCCATCCACGCAAAGAGCCGGGGGCGAGCAGTCGGTTGCCGTCGGCTCGCCCCTGATCGTCACTATTCGCTCTTGCCCTCATCGTCCGGTGCGGGTTCGAACGGCGATGGTTCGGTTTGCTGCTCGTCGCTCGCTTCGGCTTCGCGCTTGGCGGAAAGCCATGCTTCGGCTTCGGCCTCCTGCGCCGCTTCGGCTGCGGCCTTTACATTGGCGGCGCGTTCGGCGTGCAGTTCCTCGATCAGGCGATCCTTGTCGGTCGGGCCGCTTGCGGCCGCCGCCGGGGCAGCTTCGCTATCGTCGGTACCGGCCCGTTTTGCCGCCTTGGCAACGACCGCGTCGAGTTCGCGCTGCGAACACAAGCCCAGCGTTACCGGATCCTTTGGCTGGATATTCTGGATATTCCAGTGGCTCCGCTCCCGGATCGCGCCGATCGTGGTGCGCGTCGTCCCGATCAACTTGCCGATCTGGGCATCGGATACTTCGGGATGGTTGCGCAGGATCCACGCGATGCCGTCCGGCTTGTCCTGCCGTTTCGAAACAGGGGTGTAACGCGGCCCCTTCGTCCGGGTGACTTCGACCGGCGCTTTATGCATCTTGAGCGAATATTCCGGATCTTTCTGACCCTTTTCGATCTCTTCCAAGGTCAGTTCGCCGGCATGGACCGGATCGCGGCCGGTATATTTGCTACCCGCCAGATCATCGGCCATCGCCTGCACTTCGAGGATATGAATCCCGCAGAATTGCGCGATCTGTTCAAATGACAGGCCGGTTTGATCGACCAGCCAGGTCGCCGTTGCGTGCGGCATCAGCGGGGTGGGCTGATCTTTTTGACCCATGAGGGTTCTCCAACTGTAAAACTGTCCAAACACGATAAGGGCCGCCCCTTTCGGAGCGGCCGCTTCGTCATGTCAGATAGGTCAAAGCGAGACGATCGGCAAGGAATACCGGCGAGAGGGCACCGGACAGGCCTCGCACCCGCGATCCTTCGCGCCTCTCATCGCGGTCCGACGGCCAGGACGATCTTCCCGATATGCTCGCCCGCTTCCATGCGCGCATGCGCTTCGCCGGCTTTGGCCAGGGGGAAAACACGGTCCATGACCGGGGCGAGATCGCCGCCGGCGAACAGCGGCCAGGCGTTCTCGACGATCTCGTCCGCCAGCCCCGCCTTGAACCCGTCGGAACGCGGGCGCAGCGTCGATCCGGTCATTGTCAGCCGCCGCATCATCACCAGCGGCATGAACAATTCGGCTTTCGGCCCGCCAAGCACGGCGATAGTGACGTGGCGTCCATCTTCGGCGAGGCATTTGAGGTTGCGCGGCACGTAATCGCCCGAAACCATGTCGAGGACGACATCGACGCCCGCGCCATCGGTGTGCGCGGCAACGGCGTCGACGAAATCCTCGCTGCGGTAATTGATCGCAAGGTCCGCGCCCAGTTCGCGCGCAGCATCGCACTTTTCATCGCTGCCGCAGGTCGTGATGACTTCCATGTCGAATGCCTTGGCCAGCATGATCGCCATCGTGCCGATGCCCGACGTTCCGCCATGGACCAACAGACGCTCCCCGTCGCGGGCAAGGCCGCGCTGGAACACGTTGTGCCAGACGGTGAACAGCGTTTCGGGAAGCGCCGCCGCTTGGTCCAATGCCATGTCTTCGGGAACGGGAAGGCAATGCCGCCACGGGGCGGTGCAGAATTCGGCATACCCGCCACCGGGCGTCAGCGCGGCGATACGTGCGCCCAGCATTTCGTGCGGGACATTCGCCCCGGCGGCGACGACTTTCCCCGCTACCTCGAGCCCGAGGACAGGCGATGCGCCGGGAGGTGGCGGATAGGCGCCTGCGCGCTGCAGACAGTCGGGCCTGTTCACCCCGGCATAGGCGACTTCGATAAGGACATCCTCGGGCCCCGGCCGTGGGACGGCGATGTCGCCGACTTTAAGCACTTCGGGCCCGCCCGGTGTTTCGAAACCGATCGCCTGCATCCGCTCGGGCGGCGACACCTCGTCATTTCCGGTCATGGCACGCTGCCCCCTTCGAATTATCGCGCGCGTTCCGTTGAGGGCACGACGCGCCAGTCGTTTTCGCAATGTTGGCACCCCGCAGGGGCACACATGGTGCGGCGAATACCGGCCTAATCCATTGACAGCAAGCGCGAGTCCTTGCGATGTTGATGTTGCAATGAACGAAGACGATCTTCCGCGCCCGACGGGCGATGCCGCGGGCAGGCTCGCGAGCGAGGATCTGGCCCCCTATTCGCGCGACGAACTGGACGCACGCATCGCCATGCTCGAAGCTGAAATCGTGCGCGTCCGGCAACATCGAGAGAGAAGCGCCGCCCACCGCGAGGCCGCCGATGCGCTGTTCAGCAGATCCGATCCGCAATGAAACAAGCTGCCACCCCGATGCGTATCTATCGCATCAGGCGCATCCGCCGGGGATTCGCAAAAACGAAAGCTTCCCCCATATAAGCTGAAAACCACCATTCTTTCTCGTGCCCCCTTCGCCCTCGCAACAGAGACCAGCCCATGCCCAGTTTTGCCCAGAATCTTGAAACCACGCTGCACAATGCGCTTACCCACGCATCCGATCGGCGCCACGAATACGCGACACTGGAACACCTCCTGCTCGCCCTGATCGATGATGAGGACGGCGCGCAGGTCATGGCCGCGTGCGGTGTCGATCTCGCCGAACTGGGCGAGGTGGTGAAGCAATATCTCGACCAGGAATACCAGTCGCTCAAGACCGAGGACGATTCCGATCCTCAGCCGACCGCCGGTTTCCAGCGCGTGATCCAGCGTGCCATCCTGCACGTGCAATCGTCGGGCAAGGATACGGTGACCGGGGCGAATGTACTGGTCGCGCTGTTTTCCGAACGCGACAGCTACGCGGTCTATTTCCTGCAACAACAGGATATGAGCCGGCTCGACGCTGTCAGCTACATCAGCCACGGCATCGGCAAGGGCGGTCGCCAGATCGAATCCAAGGGCGGCGCACCGGGCGCGGACAATGCCGCCGATGCCGAACAGGCGAAAGATGGCGGAAACAAGAAAGAAACCGCCCTCGACCAGTTCACCGTCAACCTCAACGCCAAGGCAGAGGCGGGCAAGGTCGACCCCCTGATCGGGCGCGGTCCCGAAGTCGACCGGACGGTGCAGATCCTGTGTCGCCGGTCCAAGAACAATCCGCTTTACGTCGGTGATCCGGGCGTCGGCAAAACCGCCATCGCAGAAGGATTGGCGCGCAAGATCATCGAGGGCGACGTCCCCGAAGTGCTGGAGGAAGCGGTCATCTATTCGCTCGACATGGGCGCGCTGCTGGCCGGTACGCGGTATCGCGGCGATTTC
>JGI12210J13797_10220690_pt1 | contig 13215 bp, 9 predicted proteins | sample ElkSlonscriptome_3_FD_13797 | JGI IMG/M metagenome (IMG submission 13797)
ACAAAGCGTCGTACCCCAAAATGCAGGTGTGGCCCCGTGCTACATCCTGTATTTCCCGATAGGCCAATCACCTGCCCAGCCGTCACCCGTTCTCCCGATCGCACATCAATACGGCTCAAATGAATATACTCCGTCTCATAGCGATCGCCCGTTTCAGTCTCATGCTCCAAATACACATAGAGTCCTGTTGTCATTTGGTCTAATGGGGGGCAGAAAAATTCGTCTCCCTCGCCCGCAAACTTCACCACTCCATCCGCAACCGCCAAGAGTGGAGTTCCTTCAGGCGTACCCCAGTCATATCCCGCATGACCATCAATGCCCGCCCCCGGACTCCCCACCGATAGGCGATCGCCCTGCCAGTTCACCACATAGCCATTCGCATCCACAAACTGGCGTGGCGTATCGTGGTCAAAGTAGTTCGTCATCAAAAACTCTTGTTCAAAAGGCTTTTGCAACAGAGCAACAGCAGGCATTTTGACAGGTTTGCGCGGAGATGGGAGCTGGGTTAACCGAAACTCTCCCGATCGCCGACGGCAAATACCACCGGCCTTAGCCTGCCCAGAAAACTCATTCACCCCAGCTTTCCGACCTTGGTATGAAATTTCAAATCCCTGCTGATTAGGAGGCACAAGTTCCAAAGAAATACGACCATTCTCTAACTCACCGTCAAAGCTTGCTCTTGTGTGCTCACCATCCCAAATCCAGGGCATGGTTCCCGTTAGGCGATCGCCATATTGAACTAGCAAGGTTGAACTTGTCCCTCGCACCTCACATCGCCCCTGAGTTGACCAATATTGGGGGAACTCAAGCAGCCAAGTCTGACGCTCGGCCATACCCCCAACCTGCACATCAGGCTCAAGCGTGCCCTGCCAGAGAGGGCCAGACGAAGTAATATCAGGGTGAAAAAGACAGCTAACCAGCGCCGCCACGCCAATCATTACCCACCATCGCATCACCCGCTGCAAAGACCGCATCTCTCCCTTAATCTCCGTATCGCCGTCCAGACTTCCAAGCTCAAACTACGATTTGCTACCAATTTCTGATTATCCCAACCGATGCTCTCGACACCTCAATCGATTCCCGACCACACTCTTCAACCTCTATCCAGTTGGATAGACACAACAGCCTTTGAAACGCTGTGGGCTATCTCGAGTCAGGCCAATACTATCCAAAACAATGGTGCCAGCCCTTATTACTCGTACAGCGGTTTTTGTCCAGAAACCGGAGTTCTCCTGGGTTTGCCACGCACCCCGCTTGCTGAAGCGATCGCCCAACACCTCATGCAGCAGCTCGCCCAAAATTCGTTCTACAACCAAGAAGGGAAAATGTACGGCGTTCTCATCGTGCGATCGCCCCAGATTCCCTTCACTAAAGATTCCCAAACCTCACTCCATGGTGCACGTTCAATCTGCGACCGTAACCCTGTTCATCCCCCCAACCTCGACGAACTCTACGTCCTCAAAGCCTTCTCCGGTTTGCTCGATCGCCAGAGTCATCACAGCGGGTGGGTTCCCCCCATTCCCGGACGCGGACAAGTTGCCCTCGCAGAAGCTCAGACCCTCACCCAACTCAACACCATCAAGCAGCAGCGACTGACGCTGCAATCTCTCCCCGAACGATCGCAATACACCACCCTCCAACAACAACAACAACAAGAGCGGCAGCAGTTGCGCGATCGCCACCAGCAACAAAAGCGCGATCGCCATCAGCGCCGCCATCAGCTTCATCAATCTTTCTCTGGAGAAGAACTTCAGCACGCTCTCCAAAATCTCAACCGAGCCAGCCAGCAAGACGGCATCGAGCAACGCAACCTCAAACGTGCGCACGAAAAAGCGATCGCCCCCTTACATCAACGCATCCAACAGGCAGAACAGAACCTTCGCACCCTCAAGCAGCAACGAAAGTCTCTGTCTCGAAAGCTTCAAGCCCAAATGCACGCCGCCTACCAACTCACCAATTTTGCTGGAAAGTCCACCTCCCTTGAAGCCATGTCCGACCAGCCACTCCCCACCGGAACGGGAGACTGCTGCGCCCCTAAGCTGCTCCACTACGCCGCCACCCACCACCTCATCCCAGTCAGCATGGCCGAATTCTGGTGGGGAGGCACAGCAGCCAAATCCTCCGATTCATCAGAGTTCAGCTCCAAAATTCCAGGAACATTCTACGGAGCTTGTGCCGAACGCTGCCAGCCCATTATGGGCTTCCTGCTCTCCGGGCTTGTATCTCAAATCGACTCAGGACAACTTGACAAACCTCAACCGCCAGCCGGATTTGAACTACCGATCCTCTATCAAGACGAATGGCTCATCGCCATCAACAAACCCGCCAATCTCCTCTCCGTTCCCGGACGCCACCTCACCACCCAAGACAGCGTCCTCACTCGCCTCCGTCAGCAGTTTCCCAAGACAAATTTCACCCCAGTCCACCGCCTCGACCAGCCCACCTCTGGCATCCTTTTGTTTTCGAAAACTCCAGAACTCCATCGCCATCTCAGCAACCAGTTTCAGCAGCGCCAAGTTCACAAAGTCTACGAAGCCTTACTGCCTCAAATGCCTCACCACTCTCAAGGAACCATTGATCTACCCCTCTGGGGCGACCCTAGCGATCGCCCTCGTCAATGCGTTCACCCGACCCATGGAAAACCCAGCATCACCCACTATCGAGTCCTCAATCCAAAAAACCAACCTGAAACTCAAGAGACTTACACCCGTATCGAGTTCACACCCATCACCGGACGCACTCATCAGATTCGAGTTCACGCCGCCAGTCCCCAAGGACTAGGCCAGCCTATCGTGGGCGATCGCCTCTATGGATGCACCCGAAATGCACCCCGCCTCTATCTCCACGCTCAAACTTTACACCTCACTCATCCCCATACTCACAGGCCACTTCGGATTAAAGCCATCTCTCCCTTCTGACTTGCCTATAGAAATCGCAGTTAGGTTGAGGCAACCTCAAGGGTTAACCCTCTTGCGCAGCAAGCATTTCATTCTGAATCCCGAATGCTGAATTCTACCTCTTGCTATATAGTGCTACGCGCTGATATAAAACCAATAGTTGATGGAGAAGCCGCGCACCGCGCGGCTTCTCCATCAATATCTGTCCTAACCTATCTGCGCATTGCTATACCTCTTGCTATATCTCAGACACAAAGCGTTACGGCCACTCCTCAGATCAGAAGGCGGGCATGTTGTACATACCCGCCTTCTCTACACCACCAGTTCTAACTCGTTCTCAGCTCAGCGGGTTCACTAATGTTGCATGGGGTTCGAAAATCCACACACCGTATCCTTGAGGCATTCGAGTCACAACCGTTTTGTCCCCACGCTGAGACATTTTCTTAACGATTTGTGCCACCTGTTTAATGTCTTGACTGGTTTTGAACAGGCTATAAAAACAGCCCTCAAACAACACAGCCGTAACGGCCCTATCCAGCCCCGGCAATCGGACATAATGCTTCGAATATTGGCTCTGCGATGTCAACACCCGATAAAGCATTTCCTCTTCCGTAGAAGAAATATCCAGATCAGAAAACAATGTAGTTGGGTATACCGAGCGATTCGAGTGCGAGGTTTGCTCTGCCGCCGTCGGCAGCAAAGATTGCAAACGACTTCTTGAGTCAACAGAAGATTCTATTTCTAGAACCCAAATCGCATACCCTTTGGGAATTTGCGTGAGAATCGGGCGATCGCCCTGCTGTCTTAATCGATGGCTAATTTGGAGTGCCCTAGATTGAGTTTTGACAACCCGAAAGAAGCTATATCGTAAGCCATCCACTTCAATAGCAGGAAGTCGATGATTGCTATTGAAAAGTTGAATGTAGCAGGTTTTGTAGCGATCGCGAGACCGAAGAATTTGAATATTGGGAGTACGACTCATCGAGTTGAAACGCGCACGTGACGATTCGACCTCACCATCAGACTGAGACCGGAATTTTAACTTTGCTTGATCAGATAACGTTTGACTAGAATGCATTGCCGAAACTATTCCAAGACTTTTTAGACTAACCCCAGTGGCGAAAAGCCAAGCCTGAGAAGCATCGCTCGTGATGTCAATTCTGATATTGCTAGCTCTCAAGCATTTCGAACTAAGAAACTATCAAGAAATTGCCTCACCTGGGTAGCCGCACCTCATCCATCACCCAACAACAAGACTAAGGAGCCTACAACAGACGCAATTTTTGAGCAAGTCAACAAATTTGTCAGACAAGCCCCATAGCTCCAGAACCTTATGTATTTATTCTCTGGCGATCGCCTACTTTATGACATCCGTTAAAGCACCAGTCCAGAAGGTTTTGTATCAAAAACGTCTCAAAAAAGTTCCCGTAATTTCATAGCAACCGTCTAATTCAGTCTTTCAGTCTGCTCTACGGCTCCCTCATCCCAATGCTAATTTCATCGAGTTCGTTGAAACTCGACTGCTTCTTCTCAAGTTGCTCAAGAGTCAGAGGCTCATCCTCATGCACAGAACTCAAGTATTCATGCGGGCTGACTGAGACTTCAGCACCATTGATAACCGCACCCAGAAACTGGATATCGTCTGAATCCATAAATCGTTCAGCGACTTCAGTGATCAGACCCTCTTCCGTGTAGCCAGGACGAGTAACCACAATCATGCCGTCCGTGTAAGGTTCTAGCAACAGCGCATCATTGTGGCGACTGAGAGCAGGTGAGTCGAGAATCACGAAGTCAAATCGAACTCGCACATCTTCGAGAATGCGACGCATTTCTGTCGATTCTAAAATCGCTGCCGCCTGCCGTTGAGGAGCTGGACAGGGCAACACATACAAATTCTCAACAGCAGGAGCCAATCGAATCGCGCTGCTGGAGTCGCTATAGTAGCGCAGTGGTTCCTTCTCACTCTCCGAGTCAAGAGCCACGTCAAGTAAGTGTGCTTGAGAGGGCGATCGCAAGTCAGCCTCAATCAGCAGCGTTCGCTTACCCGCCAACGCCGAGGCGATCGCCAAGTTGTAAGCGCTAAACGTTTTCCCCTCACCCGTGACCGTACTCGTGATCACCACCATTCTGGGTGCATTCGAGCCTCCTACCCGTCGCAAATTTGAGCGAAATCGCTCAAAAAAGTCCAGATAAGGAGATTCTACCGTCGCCACAATAGGAATAGCCGTGTTGGGCGATCGCGGAATTTGTGGCAGGAGACCTAGCACTGGAATTTCCTGCTGACGCAAAGCATTCTGCAAATCTGGAAGCGTGTGGAAGGTCGCGTCAAGACTATCGAGCAAGACAACTAAGCCGCCTCCGACCAGAAGTCCCACAAAACTACCCACCAATAAAATCACAATCGGACTCTGGGGCTGTTCCTCACCCGTGCTCACCTGAGGCGGTTGAGCTTCAACCAGACTGCCCACAGTTTCCTTCTCAGCCAGCGTCACATCCTCCAGCCGCGCCTGAATTTGATCGAAAAAAGCTCGCTTTAAAGACGCCTCTTGAGCCAATCGTGCCTGCTCAAGTTGTTTGTCAGGCAGCGCTTCATATTCCTGCCGTAACTCTTGTTCAAGCTCACTTTGAGCCTGTAGCAACCGCTGCTGAGTCTCTCGTTCCGACTGTAGATCCACCAGACGATTCGCTAATGCCTGCCGAGCCGGGTCAAGACTGCTCCGCTCTCGAATCCGCTCTGTACTCTGCAACGGAGCCGCAACGTCATTACCGCCAATCACTTCCTGAACTCGTTGCCGTAAGAGATCCTCATAGGCGCGTTTCTGATCAGCCAACGCCAGCATATCGGGATGCTCTGGTCGAAGTCTCTGTCCCAGCACTGCCAGTTGAGACTCCGTGAAATAGAGCTGAGAGCGCAAATCCGCAATGATCGGATCGGCACTCATCGCAGCCGACGCATAAGCCTGATCGGGAGTCAGACCCAAACGATTTTGCAAATTCTCAATTTGAGCATCCAATCCTTGCAAGTTGAGAGCGATCGCCCGTTGTTGAGATTGACTACCCGTAATTGATTCAATCAGCGTCCCATCCTGAGCCGCCTGCAACAACGGGCCTTCTTCACGCACATAATTCTCCAAGCGCTGCTCTGCCCGCCCCAAATCCTGCTCGACCTGAGGCAGTAGAGAATTCAGGTTTTCTGTAATGCGGTTGAGCTGAATCGTGTTGAAAACCCGACTCTGCTCTGCCATCGACTCCATCAGAAGGCTCGCCACAAGATTGGCTCGCTCAGCATCGTCGTCTCTGTAAGAAACCGTGACTTGAAGACCCGTTTCGTTGTTCACTGCAACATCGGTATTGCGACGAATCCGCTCTGGCGGAATTTCGATCTCCTGATCAGCTAGCTGTTGCGACACAAACTCCACAACACCGTCCGACAGGAGCCGAGCTTCAGTCAGCGACTGACCTTGTTGCTGCAGCGTTGCCACCGTCGTCGAGAATGTAAGAGGAGGTTCAACATAAACCATGATGCCTTCTGACACATAGCTCACAGGCTCCTCAGGCTGGAGTGCCGCCAATCCTGAAAGCCCCAAAACAACAGCAAATCCAGCAATGCCCGCCCACTTATGACGGTCGAATGCAATCAAATAACGTTTGACGATTGGAGGAGTCATGGCAATGCCAGTCGTTTCACTGAAGCTAAAGAGAGGGGCAAAGAGGCAGTCAGTTCACCATTGTAAAATCCATACAAAATCAAACTTGCAGTCAACTGGCTTCAATCGTTATCGTCAGAATCAGGTCGAAACAGGGTATCTGCACTTTCGCTAATGGTGTCGAAGAACAGCAGAAAACCCAAAACATCTCTGAACGGCTGAGTAAACGTGTTGAACAGAAACGCAACCCGTGCCACCAGATTACGACCAATCACCAAAACATCATTGTCCTCAAGAATTGGATTTTCTGACAAATCGCCCGTAAGCGCAGCTCTGGCATCTAACTCTCGCTGAATCACACCTCCTGTCTCTGGGTCAAATCGAATTAACGCAATTTTCCGCAAATTGGATACGCTCTGGTCTGGAGACAAAGCCGTAATCGCATCTAGAAAATCGCTGCCGCTCGCCAACTCCAATCGACCAATGCTTTGAGGATAGCTCAAGACCCTGACCTGAATAGAGGGCTGAGCCAGATTGGAGCGGGCAACAAGGGTTCGGTCATAGTCCGCAGCCTCAGCCGTAGTCAGAGCTGGAATGATGACCACATCCCCATCAGAAAGCTGCACATCTGGCAAAATTTGACCATTAGCGAGGGGCGTAAACAAGTCCACATTTTGCTCCACCTGCTCCACGATCGTCCCACGCGGATCTCGCAGGGTTCGACGAATCTGCACCGTCTTGAGATTTGCCAAGCGAGTCGCTCCCCCCGCACTCAGCAACGCAAACGTCAACTGCGGATCGCCAAGCGGATAAAGTCCCGGTCGCACCACCTCACCTAGCACCGTCACCTGCACAGGGCGCTGTACTACCAGCGTCATATCTACCACGGGATCAATGATGTAGCGGTTCATCTCCTGCTGAATCGAGCGTCGAGCCTCTTCAATCGACAACCCCTGAAGAGACATGATACCGACCAGCGGCACAATGATGTTTCCCTGCAAATCAAGCGTCGCCTGAAAGCTCAAAGCAGGAAACCGCTGGACATTGACAAAAATAGAATCTCCCGGCCCCAAACGATAGAGAGTAAATTCACTATCCAGACCTTCTAGCTCCCCAATTTCCGTAACCTCTTCGGTGACTTCTGTTTGCTGCTGAAGCAGACGGATTGCCTCTTCCAAGCGCTGTAGCGAATCAGAGCTAGGTAACTCAGCATTAGGCAGTTCGGGAACAACATCGATCTGAATAGAATCCGTATCGATAAAATCCGCATCTGAATCGACCTGACCCGCTTGCTTCAGCCCCTGAGTCTGAGCAGCGACGCTTTGACCCAACCCAGAAAAAACCGCACCACTTGCACAAAGAGAGGCGATCGCCAAAAACCTAGTAAGACCCAAAGCCCGCAACTGAGAGGGGCATCGAGATATTAACTGGTACAGTTGCGAAGCTAACACACAGGTCATACTCAAGAAGATTCGGTAAACACATCACCAACGAGCGTAGACTGAATCGTTCGGCTCAGAGATTCAGCAATGGTACGCACTGTATCGATGTTGCCCAGAGGCTTAATCGGAACCAACACACTCACCGCAACCCACGGCATCCGTTGGCGATCGCGCAACTGCTTCCACTGATCCACCCAAAACCATTGGCTCACCGCAGGACTTCCCCCAGTCGTCCAGGCATACCACTGCACTACAGCATAGGTCTGCTGACGACTCCAGCCCCGAAAATATCGTGCAGAAAACGAAATCGAGCGATCGCTCAATCCTGAGTTCAAGTGCAACCCTGCCAACACAGAATCGTCACCTACGTCACGACTCAAAAAAATGCGCTCGTGGTGATCCGCAGTCCACCGCTGCGCCCCATTGATGTCCATCCATTCCACCTGAGGTTGTTCAAGATGCCACACCTGAGGCCGCAACATGACCAAGACGGGGCGATCGCTCCCTGTATTCAAAACTGGGGTTGACCCTTCCCCGTCTGACCCTTCAACCTCCGCAGCACCCAAATCAGGCTGAATCGCCTGAACACTCCACTTCGAGCCGCTAATCGAAACAGTTTGCTGCTCCAGCGTTTGCCATCCAGGCAACGTCAGTCCCTCGGCTTGAAGGCGATTCAGCTGACTGGCTTGAGGCAAAGCCGCAGGCGCATTCCAGATCCAGCCTCCCGTAAAATAATTGGGCAAAATGCTAAACGTGGCGATCGCCAACACAGCCACCGTAGCCAACAGCTTCAACCGCAACGTTGGACGATGAGCCCTAAAGCTCACTTCACGATCGCTGTAGACAGGCGCGGAATCTTGGTTAGAAGAATGACCGTCAGAGGGAGTCAGAGGTAGCGACATAGCCTTCTAAAATCGGTAGTGCAAAAACTCAGTCATATCAGAATTCAGGTCAGAACGTTCGAGCATTTCACCACCGCTGATTTAGTGCTAGACATCTTGACCACAAGTTAAGAGCGAAGTTCCGTTGTAGAATCATCCGCCATTTCCCCAGGTTCCGACAACCGATCATCGATCACGCGCAACAGCACCACCAACGAACCCAGCATCAAAGCAGAATAGAGATCTCCGCCCCAGCCCTCGTGCAGCCAGTCAAACGCTGCATCCTGACGCGACCCGTGAAAATAGGTCAGCACTGTATTACGAATGATATTCGCTGTCACGCTAATGGCGACAATGCCGGAAAAAAACGTCACCATTTTCAACCGCGACCTCCAAGTTCCTGTCCAGTAGGCCAGCATCAGCCCCACATAGAGACTCGTAAACAACATTTTCAGCCCTGCACAGTAGGGAGCCACCTCAACAATGCGATCGTTCACATACAAATAGATTTGGTTGACCGTCACATCCATGCCAAACTGCCACAAGATAAAGCCAGCCATGCCCGCAATAAATCGCTGAAGAGGCAAGGTATAAGGCGCAATTAAATAGGGCAGTTCGTTAGGGGTAGCCAACAAAACCAATATCAGCGGCAACGCCTGAAGCCGAAATCCCGCAACGCCTTTGAGCCAGAGACACAGTCCTCCTAAAACCATAGGCAACGATAGATTGACCAAATCATCTAGCGGACTGAAATAGAGAAGTATCCCCACAGCAAGCAAGACCAGTCCCGCAGGATGAGCCGCATCTGGCAGCGATCGCCAGCAATCGCGCCGAGTCCAAGCTAAATATCCCGCAAACGGTAGCCCCAAAAGTCCATGACTAAAATATTCATGCTCAATACTAATAGACTTGTACAACCAGCCGTCATACCAATGCAGCAAAAGAGGCGCATACATCAGCGTTAGCAAAATGGCGATCGCCCACTCCGCAGCATGATAACGAAACTCATTAGACAGAGATAGGGACTGTTTACTCTCCATACGCACTCACGGGTTTAAACAAACTGCCACGGCACAATATTACCCCTCTCCATCTTGCCTCCCAATTCCCAAATCTGCCCCTATCGAGTCACCGGTTGAACAAGACGAGAGACAATCAGCTGTTTAACCGCAGCCACCACCGTCTCAATCTGCTCGACCGTAATACCGGGATACATCGGCAAAGACAGAATTTCATCACACAGCATTTCAGCATGGGGAAACTGCCCAACCTCATAGCCCAAATGGCGAAATGCCGGTTGAAGATGGCAAGGAATCGGATAGTGAATGCCCGTTTGAATGCCTCGCTCAATCAAAGCCTCTCGCATCTCCTCCCGAGTCAGAGGACAAGACTCGCCAATTTTCACCACATAAAGGTGATAAACATGACCCTCACCACTATCGTTAGTCAAAGGCACAACGCCATACTCTTGCAGAGGCTGAAGCAACTCGTCATAGACCTGGGCGGCGTTGTAGCGAGCCTGATTCCACTCCGATAAATAGGGTAGCTTGGCAGACAAGACCGCCGCTTGGAGAGAGTCAAGACGACTATTCGTTCCAATCTTGGTGTGATAGTACTTGCGGGATGCCCCATAGTTTCGCAGAGAGTGAGCGATCGCCGTCAATTCCTGATCTTGGGTGATCAGCATACCGCCATCACCAAACCCACCCAGGTTCTTACTGGGGTAAAAGCTAAAGGCCGCAGCAACCCCCAAAGACCCAGCACGAAACCCTTCTCGTTCCGCCATGTGAGCCTGCGCCGCGTCTTCGAAAATCATCACATCATAGCTTCTCGCCAAGTCCAACAATCCGTGGGGAGAAACCATTTGCCCATAGAGATGCACCGGAAGCACAGCCCGACTTTTTGGCGTTATCGCTTTAGCTGCTGCGACCAAATCCATCAGCCCCGTATTCGGATCGCAGTCAACCAACACCGGAGTTGCCCCAACCCGCAACACCCCAATTAACGTAGCGACAAAGGTATTAGCAGGCAAAATCACCTCATCACCCGGAACAATTCCCGCCGCCTGCAAACCAAGTGCGATCGCATCTGTGCCACACCCGACACCAACGCCGTATTGTACACCCGATGCACCCGCAAACGCCTGCTCAAACTCTCGTACGGCCTGCCCCAAAACGAAATCCCCGCGCTGAATGGTTGCCCAGAGAGCCTGTTTAAGCTGCGCTTCAAGAGGCTTATGCTGCGCTTCTAAGTCAACAAACGGAACTTTGACAATACTTTTCATGGCGGTGCGTGAGGTTTGCAGAGTATCGATTGATCACGCAAAAACGCGAGCAATCAGGGAAAAGCCCGTTGGCGATCGCCTTCTCCTAAACTCAGTTAGCCCTAACCCAGAACCCTTTGCATAGCCGTGAACGATGAAGAGTCTGTAAAGCTATCAGTAAACGATGCGGTCTGAAGGCATATCCCCCAACAGAGAGCACACCTCCTTTCTCTCTATTAGTTTTGATCCCATGCTTAATACACATACTCAATCATTTAAAAGACGCAATGCGATCGCACCTTGCAATGCGATCGCACCTTGTGTTAATAGCGAGCTTAAGCTTACATAATACCAAGCCACTGAAGAACGCCTTGTCCGGTCACGAGTTCAACGATGATTGCGCTTAGGAAGCCGATCATCGCGAGACGACCATTCCATAACTCAGCACTGGGGTTAGAACCAAATTCAAATTTGGTTCCAAACTCACCATACTTACGGTTAAATTGATCAGTGTAGGCGTTTGAGACGTCTTTCTGGTTAGTCATTCAGGGTTCCTCCGAGAGAACTAAGAATTGCGATTTTTAGATTGCGATAGATGCAGACCAAGTAACACTCTTTCATCGTGCATCTCGTGCATCTTGTTAATGAATGTAACGAACACTGTTTACTTTTTGTTCTTCATATGGGGAGAGGTTACGTCCTTAATATCTCTACATTTAGTTCAGTTGTTGCAATCGCTTTCCTTCCTCAGTTGTGCGAAACATAAGCTAGGTAGTCTCTTGAGGCAATTCCAGGTTCTGAACTGGAACTGCCCAATTAAGACTGACCACAGCCGAACCCTTATCGAGACAAAGACAAAATCAGCGCCAAGGGCGATCGCCTCGACGGAGCCGCAAGTCGGATGATTTGCTTCATTAACCAAGGAGCAAAGCGATCGCCCCACAGTGCCAAGTGTCCCTGCCAGCCCACCACGATCTCAGGCGCATCGCGATGCAGTCCTCGGATCAAGGATTGCGCCACCTGCTGAGTACTCATCGGCGTCACTCCCCGAAACCAGTCAAAGCGTTTCACCATATCCGTATCAGTCAACGAGGGCAGTAGCACTGCCACCCGAATATTGTGATCAGCCAATTCACACTGCAAAGCCTGGGTAAAGCCGACAATGGCAAACTTTGTTGCTGAATAAGTCGCCATCGTCGGCGCGGCAATTTTTCCCATCAAACTCGACACATTCACAATGCTGCCCTCCCGCTGCGTCACCATACGCCGCCCGATCAATCGCGTAATTGTATAAAGCCCCACCAAATTTGTATCAATTTCAGCCTGAACCTGAGAAAGCTTCGACTGAAGAAACGGAGTTTGATGAGCCACGCCAGCACAGTTGACGAGCAGGTGAATCGGGCCATAGTCTTTCCATGCGCGAGCGATCGCAATGCTGACCTGTTTGACCTCAGTCAAGTCGAGCGCTAAAGGAACCGCCTCAACGCCGAAAGCTTCAATTTCTGATGCCACTTCTGCCAGATCATAAGGGTTGCGAGCCGTGATGAGAATCCGTTTCATGCCCTGTTGAGCCAGTTCGAGAGCGATCGCCCGGCCAATACCACGCGAAGCCCCAGTCACTAGAGCTGTTTTTTCTACTAATTTCATGAAGCCTCCTTTGATGAAGGTCTGAACTGTTCTCGTAGCTGTTCTCGAAAACATGAGAGGCCAGTGTTGAAATGAGAACAAAGCCAGTCAGACCTATAAATGGGTTGTCAGAATGTCTGTAGTCACAATGTCTGTAGCAGTGAACCTGTCAAAAGAATGCAAAGAGTCCAGTCCGGCAAATTTGTACACCTATGATCGAAACGATGGTCAAGCCATAAGAGACTAGAATTCAAGCCGTTCTCAGAGCTAAATTAATCTTTGAATGGAGTTTTGAGCGCGGCATCCAACTCCAAACTTGAACATGGGAACTAATTACTTGAATAAGGCACATCAGAACATTTTCTGTGCCTAAAGGTGCACAACAGCACTATATTTCTGAAATCTAAACCCGTAGGTTTTATCAGATATCAAGTCAGCGCCGAGTGACCACCTCGCTAA
>JGI12210J13797_11055439_pt1 | contig 13206 bp, 13 predicted proteins | sample ElkSlonscriptome_3_FD_13797 | JGI IMG/M metagenome (IMG submission 13797)
GCCCCATCCGCGAATACTCCTGCGCAGCCCGACGGCGCGACCGGGGCCCTTGTCATGGCCGATGGCACGGTGATCTGGGGCAAGGGGTTCGGCCATATCGGCGATGCGGTGGGCGAGGTGTGCTTCAACACCGCGATGACGGGGTATCAGGAGGTGATGACCGATCCGTCCTATGACAGTCAGATCGTCACCTTCACCTTTCCCCATATCGGCAATGTCGGCGCGAACGAAGAGGACGTGGAATCGCGCGGATTGGGCGCGGTCGGCTGCATCGTGCGCGAGGAGGTGACCCCGCATTCCAATTTCCGTGCACGCGAAGAATTCATCGAATGGATGTCCGCCAACGGAAAAATTGGCCTGTCGGGCGTCGACACCCGCGCGCTGACCCGGCGTATCCGGTTGAACGGCGCGCCGAACGCAGTGATCGCCCATGCGCCTGACGGCGTGTTCGACATTCCCGCCCTGCAACGCCGGGCGGCGGAATTCTCCGGGCTGGAGGGGCTGGACCTGGTCCCCAACGTCAGCCGGACGGACCGGGAGGACTGGCGCGGCGGCACGTGGCAATTGGGGTTCGGCTATGGTGAGGCAACCGCGGAAAGCCCGCACGTGGTAGCGATGGATTTCGGCGCGAAGGACAATATTTTCCGCACGCTGGTCCGCGCCGGGGCAAAGGTCACCGTCATGCCGGGCCGCAGCAGTTTCGACGATATCAAGGCGCTGCAGCCCGACGGTGTGTTCCTGTCCAACGGGCCGGGCGATCCGGCGGCGACGGGCGAATACGCCGTGCCTGTGATCAAGGCACTGCTGGACGCGGACGTGCCGCTGTTCGGCATTTGCCTCGGCCATCAATTGCTCGGGCTCGCGCTGGGGGCGAAGACCGCGAAGATGCACCAGGGCCATCGGGGCGCGAACCACCCGGTTCAGCGGGTCGGATCGGGATGGGGCGAGAGCGCGGGCCCAAGTCGGAATGGCGTCGAGATCACCAGCATGAACCACGGCTTCGCGGTAGATGGCGAGACCCTGCCCGATGGCGTGGAGCAGACGCATTTAAGCCTGTTCGACGGTTCGAATTGCGGCATCGCGGTGACAGGCAAACGCGCGTTCGGGGTGCAATATCACCCGGAGGCATCACCGGGACCGCAGGACAGTTTCTACCTGTTCGAGAAGTTCGTCGGAGGGTTGGGGTGAAAATTGCCGCCGCCAACTTGCCAAAGCAATTCGCGGCGACAGCCGTCGGGCCGGCGGCACGGGCATTATCGCGAGTGACCCTGCTGTGCGAGGACGCTGAATACAATGGTAAATTGATCGGAAAGGGTGTCAGGTGAATCGTATTACGACCCTTGGCGCTTTGGCCTTCGTCGCGCTGCTACCCGCCTGCGACCTTATCGACCCGCCTGATTGGCGGATCGGCGAGGAGCCGGTCAGCGAATGCACTCAACGTCTTGCCGGTTGGGACAGCAATCTCGACGTCGCCAGCGGGGCACAGCAAGTCTACGTGCCGACCTTTACCTACGACATTACAAAGATGGACCTGGAGTCGATACAGGCCCTGATCGGGGAGGGCGATGAAACAGCCGGGTCGCGCACGATGGCCTCGACCAACGAAACCTCCACCGCGATTGCCGATTTCAAATCGCTTCCGGTGGATGATAACGGCGCGTTTTTCCTCGGCAACGATCCGGCCATGTTCCGTGTTCGCGGAGGAGCTCAGCCGTTCGAAAACATCGCGCAGGCCGGGTGCGAGCGCCAACAGGCGAACATGCGCCTCATCGAAATAGACGCCGCCGCCATGCAGACCGGAAGCCCCGTCGAAGCCGAACCGAGCGAGACACCCCAGTAATGCCCAAACGCACCGACATATCCTCCATCCTCGTCATCGGCGCGGGGCCGATCATCATCGGTCAGGCGTGCGAATTCGACTATTCGGGCACTCAGGCGATCAAGGCGCTGAAAGAGGATGGCTATCGCGTCATCCTGGTCAATTCGAACCCGGCGACGATCATGACCGATCCGGAATTCGCCGATGCCACCTATATCGAACCGATCACGCCCGAAATCGTCGCCAAGATCATCGCGAAGGAAAAACCCGATGCGCTGCTGCCGACGATGGGCGGGCAGACCGCGCTCAATTGCGCGCTGAAGCTCGACGAGGCGGGCGTGTTGGCCGAACATGGCGTTGAAATGATCGGGGCGAAGGCCGACGCCATCGACAAGGCCGAAAACCGCCAGCGGTTCCGAGAGGCGATGGACGCCATCGGACTGGAATCTGCGCGCAGCGGCGTCGCCACCACGGTCGACGAAGCGCGCGAGGTGCTGGAACGCACTGGTTTGCCAGCGATCATCCGGCCCAGCTTCACCCTGGGTGGGACGGGCGGCGGCATCGCCTACAACAAGGCGGAATTCGACCAGATCGTGCGCGACGGGCTCGACGCTTCGCCTACCGACGAGGTGCTGATCGAGGAATCGCTGCTGGGCTGGAAGGAGTTCGAAATGGAAGTCGTGCGCGACCGCGCCGACAACGCCATCATCGTGTGCGCCATCGAAAACGTCGATCCGATGGGCGTGCATACCGGGGATTCGATCACCGTTGCCCCCGCGCTGACCCTGACGGACAAGGAATACCAGATCATGCGGTCGGCCAGCATTGCGGTGCTGCGTGAAATCGGGGTGGAAACCGGCGGATCGAACGTGCAGTTCGCTGTCAATCCGGACGACGGGCGGCTGATCGTGATCGAGATGAACCCGCGCGTATCGCGGTCGTCGGCGCTCGCGTCGAAGGCGACCGGCTTTCCCATCGCGCGGATCGCGGCAAAGCTGGCGGTGGGCTATACGCTGGACGAGATCACGAACGAGATCACGGGGGCAACGCCCGCCAGTTTCGAACCGACGATCGATTACGTCGTCACCAAGATCCCGCGCTTCGCCTTCGAGAAGTTCAAGGGCACCGATCCGCTGCTGTCCACTGCGATGAAATCGGTTGGCGAGGTCATGGCGATCGGGCGAAACTTTGCCGAATCGCTGCAAAAGGCGCTGCGAGGGCTTGAGACGGGGCTGGACGGATTCAATCGCGTGCCCGAACTCGAAGGCGTCCACCGCGATGTCATCAATGCGGCGATTTCACGCAGGACGCCCGATCGCCTGTTGAAGGTGGCGCAGGCATTCCGCGAAGGGCTGAGCGTTGCCGACATACAGGCCGTCACCGGTTACGACCCGTGGTTCCTGCGTCAGATCGAAGCGATCATCGCAGCCGAAAAGGGCGTGCAGGCCGACGGATTGCCGCGCGATGCACAATCGTTGCGACGGTTGAAGGCGATGGGCTTTTCCGACCGACGCCTTGCCACTCTGGCGGTCCGGTCCATTGGCGTTGCCGGGGGAATGGCGGAAACGCAGGCAAAAAGTTCGGGGCTGCTGCACACCGCGTTGCAGGCGATGGCCGGCGCGACGGATGAACACGAAGTGCGGACCCTGCGTCACAAACTTGGTGTGCTGCCCGTGTTCAAACGAATCGACAGCTGCGCCGCGGAATTCGAGGCGGTGACGCCCTACATGTACTCTACCTACGAAACGCCCAGTTTCGGCGAACCGGAGGACGAGGCCGCACCTAGCGATCGGCGCAAGGTCGTCATCCTTGGTGGCGGACCCAACCGGATCGGGCAGGGGATCGAATTCGACTATTGCTGCGTCCATGCCTGTTTCGCCCTTGCCGAACAGGGGTTCGAGACGATCATGATCAATTGCAATCCGGAAACGGTTTCGACCGATTACGATACGTCCGACCGACTGTATTTCGAACCGTTGACGACCGAAGATGTCCTTGAAATCCTGCGGGTCGAGCGGCAGGCGGGAGAGCTCGTTGGCGTGATCGTCCAGTTCGGCGGACAGACCCCGCTCAAACTCGCCGAAGGATTGCAGCAGGCGGGCATTCCGATCCTTGGCACATCGCCCGACGCGATCGACCATGCGGAAGACCGCGAACGGTTTGCCCGGCTCGTCAACAAGCTGAAATTGAAACAGCCGGTCAACGGCATTGCCAAAACGCGCGACGAAGCCGCCGCCGTGGCCGCGCGGATCGGCTATCCGGTCCTTTTGCGGCCCTCTTTCGTGCTGGGCGGGCGGGCGATGGAAATCGTCGATTCCGAAGCGCAGCTGGACAATTATATCGCCAATGCGGTTCAGGTATCGGGCGAAAGCCCGGTGCTGGTCGATCAATATCTGCGCGATGCGATCGAATGCGATGTCGACGCCCTGTGCGATGGCGAGGAAGTCCGCATCGCCGGTGTCATGCAGCATATCGAAGAGGCAGGCGTCCATTCAGGCGATAGCGCATGCACCTTGCCGCCTTATTCGCTGTCGCCCGACATCATCGCCGAAATGGAGCGGCAGACCGAAGCGCTTGCCATGGCGCTGGGCGTGCATGGCCTGATGAACGTCCAGTTCGCGGTGAAGGATACGGGCGAGGGCGACGAGGTTTACCTGATCGAGGTCAATCCGCGTGCCAGCCGGACCGTGCCCTTCGTTGCCAAGGCGATCGGACAGCCTGTCGCCAAGATTGCCGCGCGGGTGATGGCGGGTGAAATGCTGTCCGAATTCGAACCGTTCCGCCGCGACCTGCCGTATATGGCGATCAAGGAAGCGGTCTTCCCCTTCTCCCGCTTCCCCGGCGCGGACCCCGTGCTGACCCCTGAAATGAAATCGACCGGAGAGGTGATGGGCATCGACGAGACATTCGAAGCCGCATTCCTGAAATCTCAGATCGGCGCGGGGATGGCCCTGCCGGGATCGGGCACCGTGTTCGTTTCGGTAAAGGACACCGACAAGGCCGGGATTTTCGGAGCGATCGAGAAATTGATCGAGAGCGGGTTCGATATCGTCGCCACCGCAGGAACGCGGAACTTCCTGACAGATCGGGGATTGAAGGTCGAACGTATCAACAAGGTGGCCGAAGGACAGCCGCATATCGTCGACAGGATCATCGATGGCGACATCGACCTGATCTTCAACACGACGGAGGGTTGGCAATCATTGCTGGATTCAAAATCGATCCGGCAGGCGGCACTGGAAAAGAAGGTTCCCTATTACACGACGGCGGCCGGCTCGCGCGCTGCCGCATCTGCGATCGCCGTGACCGGACCGGATCGGCTTGAAGTCAAATCGCTTCAGGCCTATTACGGCTAGGCAATAGTTTTCGCTCTCTTCCGAAATTTTTCAGGATCGAGGCTGCCTCTCGCACGGCGCGGGGCCTGCCCGAAGGTCTTTCTGACGAAATCGGGCATGAGCGTGTCAAACAGGAAAGAAACGAGATGGCTACAATGGAAAAAGTCCCGATGCTGGCCGAGGGCTATGAGCGTCTGACTGCCGATCTGAAAGCTTTGCGCGCCGAACGCCCGCGCATCGTCGACGCGATCGAGGAAGCGCGCGCGCACGGCGATCTTTCGGAAAACGCCGAATATCACGCGGCGAAAGAACGTCAGGGACAGGTCGAGGCGCAAATCTCCGACATCGAGGACAAGGTTAGCCGGGCGCAGATCATCGATCCCAAAACGCTGTCGGGTGACAAGATCATCTTCGGCGCGACCGTCACCCTGCTGGACGAAGACGACAAGCCGGTGAAGTACCAGATCGTCGGCCAGACCGAAGCAGATGCGGCGAAGGGACGGATTTCCTATTCCTCTCCGCTGGCGCGCGCGATGATCGGTAAACAGGTCGGTGACGAAATCGAAGTCACCGTTCCATCGGGCGACAAATTCTACCTTGTCGAAAAGGTCGAATTCGTCTGAGGCGGATGGGTCGGCCAGCGCCTGTGATCTGGCGATTGGCCGCTAAAGGCGTTTTTCCATCGCGTAATTGTGAATCGCCACTCCGGCGACGCTGAAATCGCGCCGGTGCAGGATGGTGAAGCCAGCCCGCTCGAAAGCCGGACGGGCCAATTCGCTCGCCTCGGTGAACAATCGGGTATGACCCCTGGCGCGCGCATATGGTTCGGCATGGGACAACAAGGCGTCGGCAAGCCCGCGCCGCGAATGGTCGGGATGGCAATAGAGCATATCGACATGGCCGCCATTTTCCGCGCCGTTTTCCAACAGCAAATAGGCCGCAGGCGCATCAGGTTCGCCTGTATCTGCATCTCCATCGGCACCGCCATCGACCGCGACGACGATCGTGTCGCCTGCGGCAAGGCTGTTTAAAAACCGTTGCGGCCCCGGATGGCGGGATGCCCATACTTCGGTCTGTTCAACGGAATAGGCGTTCCGTCCGATGGTACGGATCGCGGCCTGCGTCACATGGGCGAGGGCGCACGCGTCACTCTCGCGGGCAAGGCGGAACTGATATGCCGTGCGCACGGCTGATCTATTCGTCAGGCGTCAGCAATTTGTGGATATGCACCACGACATATTTCATCTCGGCATCGTCGACCGTTCGCTGCGCCTGTGCGCGCCACGCGTCGACAGCATCTTCGTGCGTGCTGAACACGCCGACGACGTGCAGGCTTTCCGGATCCTGAAATTCGTGTCCGCGCGGATCCTTGACCCGGCCACCCATCACGAGATGGAGGCGTTGTGGGGCTGTTGTTTCTTCCATGTTCGATATCCTTGAAAAAAGGGCCGGCAAATCAATGCCAGCCCCTTATCAATCCGTGAAATCGGCACAAGGCACGATGCACGCTACTTATGCCGTGTGTGCGCGATTACCGCCCGGTTATGCCTCGTACGGCGCGCCCCGTGCGGCGACTTGCACGGCGCGACGCAGTCCGCGCGTTGTCGGCGGTGCTACCGGCGAGGTATTCGGCCTCACGGCGCAATTTGCGCGCCTTGGCCGCGGCGCTGTCGCCGATATCTTCGAATGCGTCCTGTCCGGCGCGTGCGCCATCAACAGCGCCATCCATCATCTTGATCCCGTAGCCCACGATCATGTCGCTGATCATATCGCCCATGCGGTTCGCCTTTTTCGCGGTGGCCTTACCAGCATCGCGCGTTTCTGCCGCTGCATCGGTGACGAATTCGCTCGTGCTCGCGGCGGCGCTGCGGACAAGTCGGCGGCCCGGACGCGTTGCCGCGCCGACTAGCAAGCCGAAGACCACTGCACCACCAATGACGACCAACGGGTGTTTGCGGGTATAATCCCGCGCATTTTCCGCAGCTTCCTTGGCCTGATCGGCAAAGCTGCGCTCGGCAATGCGGCGCTCGCTCGCCTCGATCTTGGCACGCAGTGCGTCCCGTTTCGTCTCGGCGCTTTGCGTGTCGGACGCAGGGGCATCGGGGGATTGGGGAATGGATTCGTAGGTATCAGTAGTCATCATTTTCTCCGGGAAGATCGTCTTCATGGAAATGCGTGTTGGCAGCCTTAGGTCTTGCAGGCCGGTCGTCGTCCAGGCCGCCGGGATCGAACCGTTCGGCGTTTTCCCCCTCTTCGTCGCCCGTCGATCCGAACAGGTCCATAAGTCTGTCCCGTCCGAACCAAAGGACCAGTGCGCCGATCAGCGCCGCAACGATTCCGCGATTGTCGTCGGCCTGGCTCTTGGCCGTTTCGAAGACGTCTTTTGCGCCTTCGCCGATGCGACCGAAAATGCGGCTTGCCACGCCTGATCCGGACAGGCCTGCGCGGGTATGTGCGATATCCGCCATCAAGTTGCGCTTTGCCGCGTCCCGCATCGCACGATCTTCGACAAAACGACGGTCCATATTGCTCATTGACCAACTCCCGCTGCGTCCGCCTCGGGATTGGCGAACAGCGCCGATATCTTGTCGGCTTGCCTTTTCGCTTTCAGGGCGAGCCATACGGTGATCAGCAGCAATACGCCGACCACAATCGCAATCGCGCCCCAGATGGTAACCAGCGGCGCAAGCGCCATCACCATGCCGACCGCAAAGGCAAGCAGGGCGATATGAAATGTGACCAGCGCAACGATGAGGAATACCGCCGCCATGCCAGCTGATTTACCGGCGAGCGCAGCCCTCGTTTTCTGGAACGCCACCTCAGCCCGCGCATAATTCATGCCGTCATCGGCGAGATTCGAGATCTCTTCGACGAGCGTTTCTTCAAAATGCGGTTCGGGCGACAATTCGTCTTGCGCCGGATCGGGCGGCGTTGCCATTGCATCGCGGCTGCCGATCGAGGACGCTGGTTGCCCAGTCCGTTCAGGCCGGACGGGATCGCTTTCGAATTCGGCGGTAGCGGTGCCTTTCCGTTCTTGGTCGGTCATCGGCGAACCTTCATTCCATTGAATTCACAAGCGAATTGACGGGTAAACTCAAGAGTGGCGGGAGGTCGCGTATCAGCACCGATGCGGATCGCAGGTACGAACCCGCAACGCGCCCGGTGCAATACGAACGCTTGCAGCGGGATCAGCGGCGCGAACCGCTGAACAGGCGGGCCAGCATGTATCCGGTGACAGCTGCAATACCGACGGCTGTGCCGGGACTGCGGCGAATTGCCTCGCGCGTGTCTTCACCCAGTTCCTCGATGCTCTTCGATTCCAGCTTTGCCGAGGTTTCGCTCAGATAGCGAGAGGTGGAGCGCGCGTAATCGCCGTACTGCTCGCCCAGCTTCTCGTCGATGTCGACGGCGGTTTCGCCGACGGTGCGTCCGAGCGACGCGATTGCATCGCTCGCGGCGGATTTGCCCTCGACTGCCAGTTCGCTCGCACGGGTCCGTGCTTTCTCGGTGTAGACCTTCGCATCGTCCTTCAGCCCGTCGGACCGATCCTTTGCCTGGTTGCGATAGGAGCTCGCTCGCGCTTCGGCCTCGCCGCGGAGCGCAGCCGCACCGGCCTTCGCTTCGTCGAGGGCTGCATTGAATCGGCTTTTCGCTTCACGCGTTCCGGCACCGGTCGTCGGTTCGCCGCCCGTCGATCCCGTCGATGCGGTCTTTACCGAAGATGCCTTCTTTGCGCCTTTCGACTTGGTCGTTGCGCCCTTGGTCGAGGTTTTCGCGGGGGTCTTTGTCTCTTTGGTATCGGCCATGATGTAAGTTTGCCCTCCATGTTTGAGCCTTTCCAAAAAGAAAGGCGATTAAGTGTATCGAATGCAACCAACGCTTCTTGCACGGGTCCGTTCCGACGAATAGGGGTCCGATTTTGGACTGATCCACGTGGAATTGTACCATGCGATCGGTGCAGTGTTGACCCCTCTATCCAACAGCCAGGAGGCTGGAGCCTGACATGACCGCAATCCTCGATATACACGGACGTGAAATCCTCGACAGTCGCGGAAATCCAACGGTCGAGGTGGACGTATTGCTTGCCGATGGCAGTTTCGGTCGCGCAGCCGTGCCATCGGGTGCGTCTACTGGCGCGTACGAGGCCGTTGAATTGCGCGATGGCGATCCGGCGCGATACATGGGAAAGGGCGTTCGCAATGCGGTCGCGGCGGTCAATGGCGAAATCAGCGACCTGCTGATCGGGTCGTTCGATGCCGAGGATCAGCGCGATATCGACCATGCGCTCATTGCGCTCGACGGGACGGAGAACAAGGGGCGTCTTGGCGCAAACGCGATCCTGGGGTCCAGCCTGGCTGTGGCGAAGGCGGCGGCCAATGCGCGCGGATTGCCGCTGTATTCCTACCTTGGCGGGGTGTCGGCACATCTGTTGCCGGTCCCGATGATGAACATCATAAATGGTGGGGAACACGCGGACAATCCCATCGACATTCAGGAATTCATGATCATGCCGGTCGGCGCAGATAGCATTGCCGAGGCGGTACGATGGGGCGCGGAGGTGTTCCACACTCTCAAATCGGCATTGTCGGAAAAGGGATATTCGACCGGGATCGGCGACGAAGGAGGGTTCGCCCCCGACCTTGCCAGCACGCGGGCGGCGCTGGACCTCATCGTCGCATCGGTCGAGAAAGCGGGGTTCAAACCGGGGAGCGACATCGTTCTCGCACTGGATTGCGCCGCGACCGAATTCTACCGCGACGGCAAGTACGAGGTCACCGGCGAAGGGTTGAGCCTCGGCGCGGACGAAATGGTCGATTACCTGGCCAGCCTTTGCGCCGACTATCCGATCCGATCAATCGAAGACGGCATGGACGAAGACGACTTCGAAGGGTGGAAGGCGCTCAATGCAAAGCTGGGCGAAAATGTCCAGCTCGTCGGCGATGACCTGTTCGTGACCAATCCTGACCGTCTTGCACAGGGGATCGACTGGGGGTTGGCGAATTCGCTGTTGGTGAAGGTCAACCAGATCGGCACGTTGACTGAAACATTGACGGCGGTGGATATGGCGACGCGGGCCGGGTTCACATCGGTGATGAGCCACCGTTCGGGTGAAACGGAAGATGCGACCATCGCTGATTTGGCGGTGGCAACGAATTGCGGTCAGATCAAGACGGGATCGCTGGCCCGTTCGGACCGGCTTGCGAAATACAACCAGCTTATCCGTATCGAAGAGGAATTGGGCAAAAGCGCCGATTATGCCGGGCACGGTTGTTTCGGTGCGTTGTCGACAAAGAATTGAATGGTGTTGGCGGGGGGATTCCTGCCCCGCCAACACCATAGCCCTGTTCCGCTATTTAGCGAAGTTGGCGAAATAGGCGTCCATGCATTTCAAGCCGTGGTCGGTCAGCCGAACGAGAACGCGCCGCTGATCCTGAGGATCGTGTTTTCGCATCGCCAGTCCCTGCTCGCACAGGATGCCGAGCCAGCGCAGACCCGTCGTTGGCGGAACGGAAGATGCGATACAGGCGCTCGACACGGGCACCTTGGCTCCGTTCGCCTGCGAGACATAGAGGTCGAGCAGGATGTCCCATGCCGGTTCACCGAAAATATCGGATCGATCGAACGCGGCGGTGCGAAGGCGACGCTGTTCGTAATGTTCTCTCGCAATGGCGGCATAGCGCGTGCGCGCATGATCGCTGTCGCCGCTCGCAGCCCGATCCGGGTTGGTCGGCAGATCCATCGTGCCGACCGTATCATTGTCCGGATGTAACGGGGCACAGTCGGAACCGCAGGGCTGTCCAAAGGCGTCCGACTTAAGGCGATCGGCGATGGCGCTCAGCTCCTGCGCGATCGATCGCAGATCGCTTGCGCGCGAACGCTGCGGATGAATACGCGTTGCAGCTACCCTACTTTCCCTGTCGGGCGATTGGGCCACGTCGGGCGATTGAGATTTGCTCACAATCGCGTCAACCCGTCAGGGATCGCCTCGAGCAGTCGAACGGCACAATCACGGTGCCGGCACTCGGGACCGGGCCTGCCGTTTCGGCTGTCAGTTCGACCTGTCATCAAGGGCGCCCTCCGCATTGCGCGGGGACAACCTTTCACCGCCACCATTGTGATGGGAAAGCCCCGCGCCACCCCTTTAAAGAGGCTGAAGCGGAGATGACATTGCGGAGAAACACTTAGCGTTGAGCGCAGACAATTCCAAGCTCACTGATCGAGCGCAGCCTTCGCTAGCGAGAAGACTTTGGGGGGAAGGTGCGAATCTCGCACCCATCTTGATTGCCCCCATCCAGATCGTTGACGTGTGTTTGGCAGCGGTCTGATCTCGTTTCCAGCGGAGCCAGATCGACGGGAAAGGCATCGAGGATCGCGCTGACCTCTTCAATCGCCATCTCGACATGAGCCGCCGGGACAGCCGCGCGAAGCCGGTCGAGTTGCTGCAATTGCTGTTGCAGTGTCTCCGCTATGCGCCCCAGGCATAGCATCCGATCCTCCGCCAAAAACGGGGCGGTCACAGGTCGCGGCCCTTTAGCTTGTTGAGAATCATAACACTCCACCGCCCGTTTGCCGAACCACCGCACTGCTTTGGTCGCAGGAAAGGAGAGATACCCTACCTCTTAAGCAATGCTATAGAGTAAAACTACGTATGGCGCCGTCCGACATTTGCTAGACGAAGGGGCGGGGGCGGTCGAAACGCTTGTATTTGCAGCTTAGGCGAACCGCCTCGCTATCTGCAGCATGGTCAGCGCGGCATTCGCGGCTTCACCGCCCTTGTTCTTCTGCGTCGGATCTGCCCGAACGAGTGCCTGCTCTTCATTCTCGGTCGTCAGGATGCCGTTGCCGATCGCAATGCCGTCCATCGTCAATGCCATGATCGCGCGGGCGCTTTCCCCGGCGACTATTTCAAAATGATAGGTTTCGCCCCTGATCACGATCCCGATCGCAACGAAACCGTCGAACTCACCGCTTTCCGCAGCCAGTGCGATGGCGCCTGGAATTTCGAGCGCGCCGGGAACCGTCAGCACTTCCGCTTCGTGTCCGGCGCCCTCTATCGCGGCTTTCGCCCCGTCGATCAGCATGTCGTTCATGGCCCCGTAGAACCGTGCTTCGACAATCAGTATTCGCGCCATGTTCATTTACTCCGGTATCGGCCGATGGCCGGTAATTGTGAGTCCATACCCTTCGAGCGCGACGAGATCGGGCCGCGAATTGGACAGCAGGATCATTTCGTGGATGTCGAGATCGGCGAGGATTTGCGATCCGATGCCGATGTTCCGGATCTCTTCGTCTTGCGACCATTCGCCGCTCGATCCGACACGCTGTGTCAGGATGACGATCACCCCAGACCCATGTTCCCCGATGACGCTCATCGCCCGTTGCAAAGTGCGTTTGCGCGGGCCGGGCGCGCCCAGCACATCGTCGAACACCGAAATCGGGTGAACCCGTGCGATAGTGGGCTGGCCCGGATCGACATGCCCTTTTTGCAGCACGTAGGCCTCACTGTCAGAGACCCTGTCGCGATAGGTGATCAGCCGCCACTGGCCGCCGTAATCGCTTTCGAACGCGCGATCGCCCAGCCGTTCGACGAGGTGGTCGTTACGCATGCGATAGGCGATCAGATCGCGGATCGTCCCGATTTTCAGATCATGACGCCGGGCGAACGCGACGAGATCGTCGAGCCGGGCCATCGTGCCGTCCTCGTTCATGATTTCACAGATCACGCCGCTGGGATTTAGCCCCGCGAGCCGCGAGATGTCGACGGCGGCTTCGGTATGGCCGGCCCGCACCAGTGTTCCACCTTCGCGCGCCACCAGCGGAAAGACATGGCCAGGCGTTACAATGTCGTCGGCCCCTTTGCCCGCGTCGATCGCCACCGCAACGGTGCGCGCCCGGTCGGCGGCGGAGATCCCGGTCGTCACGCCTTCTTTTGCCTCGATCGAGGTAGTGAAGGCGGTCTGCATCGATTCCGTGTTGTTGCGGCTCATCGGTTCGAGGCCGAGCGTATCGACCCGCGATTTGTCGAGGGCGAGGCAGATCAGGCCGCGCCCG
>JGI12210J13797_10010027_pt1 | contig 13201 bp, 11 predicted proteins | sample ElkSlonscriptome_3_FD_13797 | JGI IMG/M metagenome (IMG submission 13797)
CTCCCTGCTCGCCGGAAGGAAATTCACCGGCTGTGATGAAACCCCGCCTCTGCTGAGGCGAGGTTTTTTTTATGGACGGCTCAAGCCCCCGACTGAATCGCCTTTTGGACCCGATCGGGAGTCATGGGAAGCTGCAACACCTTAGCGCCCACCGCGTCATGAACGGCCGTGGCGATCACCGCACCCATGTTGATGACCGCCGGTTCTCCCCCGCCTTGGGGGTCCAGGCCGGGGTTGTCCACCAGCACCGTCTCGATCTTCGGCACCCAAGAGAACCGAGGCAGGGTATAGGTGTCGAAGTTGCGGTCCAGAATCTCCCCGTTTTTAAACCGCACCTCCTCCTTCAGGGCATACCCGAGCCCCATGGTAATGCAGCCTTCCATCTGCATTCGGGCCCCGTCCGGGTTGACCACGAACCCCATGTCCTGGGCGCAGACCACCCGTTTGACCGCTACCCGGCCTTTATCCTTATCCACCTCCACTTCAGCCAGAGTGGCCACATAGGTACCCGCATCGATGCCGCAGGCGACCCCCATACCACGTCCGCTGGGCGGGGGCCCCGGGGTCCATCCGAAGGTATCCGCCGCCGCCTTGAGCACCCCGATCATCCGCTTGTCTTTAAGATGCTTCAGGCGAAAGGCGATCGGATCGGCGTTGGCCCGGGCCGCCATCAGGTTCATCTGAAGCTCCCGGGCATAGGTGTTGGTGTTGGCGGCCGGGGCCCGCCACGGCCCCACGGCGAAGGGATGAACGGAAGTGCTGCTCCCCATCCAGTTGCCGTAGGCGGCCACCCGATGGTGGGGGATGTCGTAGAACTGGTCCGATCCCCGTTCGCCGGCGAAATAGACGTGGTAATCCCAGAAGGTGATTCCGCCCGCCGAATCGAGCCCGGAGCGGATTTTAACCACCGCCGCCGGCCGAAAGGTATCATAGAAAAATTCCTCGGCCCGGTTCCAGGCCACCTGCACCGGCCGGTTCGTGATCTTGGCCAACCGGGCCGCCTCCACCGCCTGCTGAGAAGCCGATTTGCCGCCGAATCCGCCGCCCACAAAGGGGGTGATGACCCGGACCCTGTCCGGAGAGAGGTTTACCGTTCGGGCGATCTGGTCCCGCAGCGGAAACGGCGCCTGGGTGGAGGCCCACACCGTCATCTTTCCGTCTTTGAGCTGAGCCGTCGCCGCATGGGGCTCCATCGGGGCATGGGCCACATAGCTGTTCAGATAGGTCTCTTCCAGCACCTCGGCGGACGACTTTTTTCCGGTCTCGAGATTCCCCCCGGAGGATACAATATTCGGCGAAGGCGCCTTCTTCACCAGGTGGTCGAAAATCGATTCATCATCCACGCCTTCGGGCGGCGGATCGAACTCGGCGTTGATCTTCGAAAGGGCCTGGTCCGCCCGATCCGGCCGTTCATGAAGGACCGCCACGAAATCGCCTTCCCGGACCACCCGAACCCCGTCCATCTTTTCAGCGGCCGAGGTGTCGACCGTTTTCAGACGGGCCCCATGGGCCGGGGGACGCAGAAGTTTCGCATACAGCAATTCCGGAAACCGAATATCGGCCGCATACTCCGCCTTTCCGGTCACCTTCTCTTCTCCGTCCCGGCGGTCGAAGGATCGGCCCATCACGGTAAATTCCGAAACCGGCTGCAGAGGCGGCAGCTCCTTCAAATGCCTTTCGATCACCTTGCCGCCGGTGAGCTCGGCATAGGGGACCTTTCGGCCGGGGTTTTTCGGGTCAAATACCGCGCCGTCGGCCGTGTCCAGGCGATCGGCCGGCACCTTGAGCTGCTCCGCGGCCATTTCCTTGAGCACCCCCCGGGCTTCGCAGGCCGCCTCCCGCAGAAAAATCCCGAAATACCGGGTGGTGAGCGACCCCCAGGTGCCGGCATCCCAGGGACAGAGGTCGGTGTCGCCCATGACGATATCCACATTCTCATAGGTCACGTCCAGCTCCTCGGCCAGCATCTGGGGAAGCGATGTGATGGGCCCCTGGCCCATTTCGATCTTGCCGGTATAGCAGGTGACCCGGTTGTCGGCGCCGATCCGCAGAAAGGCGTTGAAATCGACCGGAATACCGGACCCGATATACCCGGTCCGCTCGGTGCGGGCCAACAGCTCGGCCGGGCCGAGGGTGTAGTAGAGAAGGATGCCGCCGCCCAGGGCGGACATCCGTTTCAGAAACCCGCGCCGGGTCATCGGTGCGGTGTTCGGAGATTCGGTGGTCGAATGCAGGTCTTGATCCGGATGGGTCATGAGGCGCCTCCTTTCATGATTCGGGCCGCGCTCTGAATCGCCTCCACGATCCTTACATGGGCCCCGCACCGGCAGAGGTTGTCCTCCATCCCCCACACGATATCCTCGGGGGAGGGATTCGGGTTGGTTTTGAGCAGACTGTAGGCCTTCAGGATCATGCCCGGGGTGCAGTATCCGCACTGAAAAGCGCCCTTTTCGATAAACGCCTCCTGAAGCGGATGGAGTTTCCCGTCGGAGGCCAGTCCCTCGATGGTGACGATTTCGGCCCCGGCCGCATCCGCCGCCCGCAATTGACAGGAGGGCATGGCCTCGTCGTCGACCAGGACGGTGCAGGACCCGCACAGCCCTTCTCCGCACCCGTACTTGGGTCCGGTCATCCCCAGATCGCTGCGCAAGACCCACAGAAGGGTCCGATCGCCGTCCGTGTCCAGGGTCACCTTTCGGCCGTTCAATGTAAACTGGATGGTTTCACGCATGGGCGCACCTGCCTTTTTGAAGGGTGATCGAGTATAGAATCCCCCGGCGTCTCGCATTCATGCGGCGCGGGGGTCGGGTGGAACGGAGGTTTATTTGTTCAGCTGGCGAATGCGACGTTTGTCCCGCACCAGGAGTTGGCCGCTGTCCAGCGGTTTGACTTCGAACAGATCGATGGCCCGGATCAGATCCCCGAGCTTTTTGTAGCCGTAGTTTCTGGCATCGAAGGAGGCCTGGTTGGAAATGTGGGAGCCGATGGAGGCCAGATGGACCCAGCCGTCGTCATCCTGGCCCGCATCGATGGCGTTGCGGATGAGGTTCATCAGCTTGGAATCGGATTTCAGCTCCTTGCCGGTGGCCCGGGAGGGGGTGGACTCTTCTTTTTGCGATCCCGGCTGCTTCAGCTCTTCCAGGTAGAGAAACTTGGAGCAGGCGTTCACAAAGGCCGTCGGCGCCTTGCGCTCTCCGAATCCGAAGACCGTTTTGCCTTCGGAAAGGATGCGGGTCACCAGGGGCGTGTAATCCCCGTCCGAGGAGACGATGCAGAAGATGTCCATGTTTTTGTTGTAGAGGGTGTCCATGATATCGATGGTCATGGCGATATCGGTGGCGTTCTTCCCCTTGGTGAAATCGAACTGCTGGACCGGCTGAATGGCATACTCGAACAGGGATTCCTCCCATCCTTTGATGCAGGGGTTTTTCCAGTTGCCGTAAGCTTTTCGAATGTTGACCACCCCGAACTTGGCCAGCTCCGACACGATAAAATCGATCATCTTGGCCGGGGCGTTGTCCGCATCGATAAATACGGCGATTCGCTTGGTATCGTTTTCCATGGGCTCCTTTCGATTCCCTTGTTTTCATCCTAAGGGTGAAACGCGGAAATGTCCACACCCTTTCACAGTCAGTCGCTGTTTCCGGTCGGGTCTTTCAGGCTGCACGGCACCAGCACCTGACACTTGCCGCAGACATGGGTGGAGGATTTCAGCCCGACCAACGCATCGACATGGGCGATGTTCTCTTTCAGCCGTTCCCAGCAGCGTTTCCGGTCGATACCCGAAACCGACACCGCCCCCACCGGACATCGGTCCAAACAGACCAGGCACTTTTGGCCGTTCTTGTGCAGACAGAGTTCTTCAGCATTCACCAGAGGGCTGTCTCCGAGATCGGCATCGGTGACCAGGCTGCCCATCCGTCCGGCGCATCCGGCCGGGGTAATGAATTGGGCATTGACTCCGAACCGGCCCAGGCCGGCCAGATAGCCGAGGTGCTTGTGGGACCACCGGGCCATCAGTTTCTCGGGATCAAAATTGTGGGTAGCCGGGGTCAGTGCGGCCCGGTATCCCCGGTTTTCCAGTTCCTGCTGAAGCACCTCACATAAATGGCCGATCAGCCGGTTGGTGGCCTCGTAAGCCAGCCCCCAGCTTCGGCTCGGATTCTCCCCCGGGTGATTTTCATTGGCCGGCTCCTTTGAAAACGGCACAAAAAAGACCACCACCGATCGGGCCGTATCCAGCAGGTCCCGGGGCAGAGCGTGATCCTCGGCCGCGATGCGGGGCAGAACATTGAACCGGTCATTCACGGCAGAGGTGGCCAGAAGCGGGGTTCGCCAGAAATGGCGGATGCCCTTTTTTTGCGAATAGGCTTGGACCGCCGCTTCGATGCGCTTTCTCAGGTCATCGGGAAAAACAGGGGTATTCATTCAAAGTCCCGGCACAAAGACGATGGCAGCCGAAGTTCAAATACCGGCAAAATGGATAACCGTATCCAACCGGATAATCCTTCATTCAGCCGATTGGAAACCCGGAAACGAAACGATCGGATTCACCACTCCAACACCGACTTTTTGCCCATTCTGTTTTTGATTTCTTGCACCTCTTTCCAAAGAATCTCATTTGCGAGATCTTCGGCCACTGTATCATTCGGCCAATCCGATTTTCGCGAACAGGTAGTCCGGAAATTTCGCATACACTTCTTCAAGCACCGCCAACCGCTAATCATCCCTCCCCGAATATGCACAGGCAGCCAGGAGGTAATTGTATATTTCAGGCACGTCCGGATGCTTCTTCCGGAACGCATGAAGGATCGGCAGGGCCTTTCCCCGGGTGCTTGCTATGCATTCGATGCCCCGGCTTCAATTTTACCATAGCCGCTTCCTTTCTTCAATAATCCTGTCGCTTCGGAGAACGTCGTACGGGATTCACCTTCCAAAAAAGGCGATGGGAATCCGATTCTGAATAGTTTCTACTTCATTTTTCACCCTTGGATGGACAATTCACCGTATTGAAGAAAATGCCAGGAGGCGGCAATATATGGCCCGAATATTGCTGCTTGCATACAAGACATTGACATTTTGCATACATAAAAGTATACAAAGGCGGTCAAACACAACTCTTATCGACGCGGAGGAGATTAAATGATTAATTGCAACACGTCATTACAAGAAAAAAGTTTATTGAGTGTGTGGGGTCCCTGGGCACAGTTCACCGTGTGCCAAATCAATTTGTGGCGCTCCTGCTGCTCTTATTTCATCGGAAACGCGGGTGGAAAAAGCGCCGACAATGAATGTTCCGCGCATGATCTCTATGTGAACGGATGTGAATAGGGATTCTTCATGATCTTGCGCACCGCAATTATCGCGAATCGATCCGGTTCTTGAAAATCGGATCGATTCGCAGACCTGACGGAATCACAATTTTTTTTTAATTCCTGAAAGTTTTTTTATAGCGGATTTCGATCCTCTTATTTGAACACCCTCCCTCTCGAATCGCCGGCCGCTTTTCGCGCCCGCCCTCCCTGTTTTTTTCAGCCTTGAAGGAGAAGACACCCGCGGAATGCACCCTTCCGCTGAATGAACGAAATATAGGGCGCATTTCATGACGGTTTCGGACCGTTCCGGTTGCAAGACGCCCCGAAATGGTTTACGAACCCTGAAACCGGCTTCGTTATCCGGCACTCAAACGTGGCAGACCTACTCCGAGGATGATATGATGAATAAGGAACCGAACATGGATGCGGGCGCCGGGGTGGGTCGGACCATGAGCCTCTTCGGGGCGATCAGCGTCGGGGTGGGCGCCATCGTGGGCGGCGGGATTCTGGCCCTGGCGGGAACGGCGTTTTCCGTGACCGGCCCCGGGGCCATTCTGGCCTTCGGGCTCAACGGGGGGATCGCCCTTCTGACGGCCCTGAGTTTCGCCGAGATGGCGGCCGCTTTTCCGGAATCGGGGGGCACTTACACCTTCGCGAAGAAGGTGCTTTCGGTGCGGGCGGCCTTCATGGTCGGGTGGGTCGTCTGGTTCGCCTCCATCGTGGCGGCGGTCCTTTACGCGGTGGGATTCGGCTCCTTCGCCGCCATCATCATCGAGAAAGGGTTTTCCTTGCTGAACCGGGCCATGCCCCCGCTCCTGCTTGAGTACCATCCGACCACCGTGCTGGCCTTGGCGGCGGTGGGCGTCTACACCCTTCAACTGACGCTCCGGGCCGGAGGCGGCGGGCCCTGGATCAACGTGGGCAAAGTGGTGGTTTTTCTGCTGCTCATCCTCGGAGGCGCCTGGGCCTTCATCGGCAAGCAAACGAATGTTTCATCGGCGATGACGCCCTTTCTTCCCAACGGCTATTTCGGATTGATCCAGGCCATGGGATACAGCTTCATCGCTCTCCAGGGATTCGACCTCATCGCGGCGGTGGGCGGAGAAGTGCGCCGGCCGGAAAAAAATCTCCCCAAGGCCATGCTCGCCTCCCTGGGAATCGCTTTGGCCATCTATCTTCCCCTGCTTTTCATCGTATCCACGGTGGGGATGGAACCCGGCCGGTCGGTCCTGGAAGTGAGCCGGGCCGAACCCGAGGCCATCATCGCCATCGCCGCGAGAAACTACCTCGGATCTTTCGGATACTGGCTGGTGATGATCGCCGGCGTCCTCTCCATGCTCTCAGCCTTGTCGGCCAATCTCTTCGCAGCCTCGCGAGTGGCCCACGCTATGGCCATGGACCGAACCCTGCCGCTTCTTCTGGAAGGCATCAGCGACCGCCACAGCACACCGGTCTGGGCCGTGCTGGCCACTTCGGGAATCGTTTGCGCCATCCTCCTGGTGATCTCCGACGTGGCCGTGGCCGGGGCCGCGTCGAGTCTGATTTTTCTAATCAACTTCACCCTGTCCCACGTCATCTGCATGCTTTTCCGTCGCCGGTCCAAGCGGCGGACCCCCTTCCGGATTCCCCTCTTTCCGCTGGTGCCCGTCCTCGGGGCCCTGGCCTGCCTGTCCCTGGCGATCTTCCAGGGAATCGCGGTTCCGTCGGCGGGGATCATCGTGGCGGCATGGCTGGCGGTCGGGGCGTTTCTCTACCTGAAGCTTTTCGCCCGCAAGGCGGGGGTGGCGGATATCTCCGCCCAAATTCGGGACCCCCTGCTGCTCCAGTACCGGGGCAAAAACCCTCTGGTGCTGGTCCCCATCGTCAACCCGGCCAACGCCCGCCCCATGATCGCCGTCGCCAACATGCTGACCCCGCCCGGAATCGGCCGGGTTCTGCTACTCTCGGTCGTGATGAAACCCGCTGCCGAATCGCCGGAATCCGCAGCCCGCCAATTGGAGAACGCCCAACAGGTGCTCAAGGAATCTTTGACCGCCGCTTTCCGGGCGCATCTGTACCCGGAAGCCCTCACCACCGTTGCGGAAGCGCCCTGGAACGAAATCAGCCGGGTGGCCAACGCACATCGGTGCGAAAGCCTGGTACTGGGGCTGACCCATTTTTCCGGGGAGGAGACCGAAAACCGGCTGGAGATGTTGATGAACGCCGTGGACTGCGATGTCGTGGTGCTGAAAGCGCCCGAAGGATGGCGGCTTTCCGAGGTGAAGAAGGTCCTCGTGCCCGCCGGCGGAAAGAGCGTCAACTACATGCTGCGGACCCGTATACTGGGCAGTCTCTGGCGCATAAACAAGCCGGAGATCGCCTTCATGCGGATTTTGCCGGAACACTTGAAAACCGAGGACATGAAACACGCCTGGCACCAGCTGGTCGACGTCGCCGGCGAGGAGGTGCCCGACATCCCCCGGATCATCGTGGTGCAAAACGATTCGGTAGAAGAAGCCGTTCTGGAAGAAGCGGCCAGGAGCGACCTGCTGGTGATGGGCCTCCAGCACTCGGGCCGAAGGCGGCGACGGTTCGGGGAACTGACGTTGAACATCGCCCGCAAAGCGGAGTGCGCGGTGGTTCTTATCAGCAAAGGGTTTGCATAGACTTTGTTTTCTTGAACCGAAAGCGGAAACCCTTTAATATCGAAGTTGTTTTATTAAAAGTGCATTCTTCCACCGAAGCCATTTCGAATGAAAGGGGAGGGACAAAGTGACCAGGGAAAATCAACCTGAAACGGTTGCACATCGCTTGGAACAATCGGCCCATTTATACAGGGAAGGGCAGGCCAGTGAAGTTATGACCAAAACGCTCAACAAATTATTCGGTATGGAGGCGGATACCTGCAAGCGCCAACTGAAAACCCTGAGAGAAGATCTCCTGGAATTCGAGCAAAAATACAAGATTTCGTCTGAAGACTTTTACAATCTTTTCCCAAACGGTCAGACGGATGATCGGATGGATTATGTCGAATGGGCTTCTTTATGTCAGACGGTTCGCCGGTTGGAAAACCGCCTCTCTCATGAGCAAAAGATAACTTTTTGAATATTCTTGCTTATTTCGAAAAACTGAAGACGCACCTGCTGATCGATCCGATCGTTGACCAATTTCAAATTATCCGCCAACGAATCACCGAAACGGATGGGCATATCCGAGCCAAATTATTAACCGCCGATCCCAGTCCGTCCGGTGTTCATCCGGGACCTGTATTCCGAAATCTTACTCACGAATCCACATCCCTAATACGGCGGCAACAACCGCCGAAACCCATGAAACAGAACCACCAACAGGAATAGCAGATTTCGCAGGGGAATACCGGGCACGAAGTACCTTGGAGAGTTCACCCCGGTCTGCCCTTGAGAGGAGGCTGCCACCGCCTCTCCGAGCCGCTCCATCCAGGTGACGGATCGGGGCCATTCGATCAGGTGGTTCACCCGGGGTTCGGGAATTCCCTGCCTGCCGACCCGGGCACCGATGATGCCGCCGAGAATGGCGGCTGTGGAATCGGCATCGCCGCCGGCGGAAATGATTTCCTGTATTCCGCCGGAGTAATTGTCAGAATACCGAAACCAGACCTGAAGAACGCAAGGGACGGTGTGGAAGATGTACCCGGAGATACCCTTGGATGAGCCGATTTGCTCGGCAAAGGCGGACACCGGCTCGTGTCGATCGACGGAAGCGAGGGCCTGCCGAACCAGTTCAAGGAATTCTCCGGCCGGTTCTTCCGCCAGCAAAGCGGTCAGATCTTCAACGAAGCGAGCGGGAGAGAGAACGGGCTCTACCGCACTTTGGTAGGCGGCCAACGCCACGGCCAACGCACCGTGAAACGCCTTGGGATCGGTATGGGTAATGCGGGTGGATGCCCGAACGAATCTGCGGAGGTCATCGGGAGCATGCCCCAGCACCACGCCCGGGATGGGGCTTCGCATAGCCGGTCCGTTGCCCGCAGAAAAGACGCCGCTTCGGCTCGGTGGGAATCCCAACCAAAGCTTGAGGGTCGCTTTCAGGGTGGCCAGGCCGGTGCCGGCAGGCAGGTTCAACAACCACCACCGAAGGGACCAGGCCAGCCGCTTTTCGAACACATCGGCCTGCCCCCGCCCCCGAATCAGGGCCTGGGCGGTGAAGCAGGCGTGCTCAGTGTCGTCGGAGACCATCCCTTTTCCGAAGAAAAAATGGTACCGGCCGGTATCCGGAAACAGCCGGGCCGCGCGCCGGGGGCCGATCCCCTCGTAGGGAAGGCCCAAAGCGTCTCCCACCGCCGTTCCGAGAAGGCATCCGATGCAGGATTCTTTCAGATCATGGACCATGCGTAAACCTGAGGCCGATGATGCCGCACACGATCAGACCGAGGCAGACCAGCCGGGCCGCGGTGGCCGGTTCTTTGAAGAGCAGGATGCCGATGATCCCGACGTGGGCCACGGCCAGAAAATTGGGTTTTCCGTTCACCGTTGCCCCCACCAGAGTAGTGGGCATCGGATAGAGGGCGTTAACGGGACCGATGGGATTCATTTTCGAAGCCTCCTGAGTTGAGGTGGTTTTCCTCTGGTCCAAAAAATTAAATGGTTATTTTCATTTTATAAATACAACTACTTATGCCGGACAATCCATATTTCACCCACAAGAGTTCAAAATTCTGAACTCAGCCGTTTCCAGGATAACCGATTGAAAAGTAATGTATATTTGTTTTTCCGGACCGTTTTCGTTCAAAACATTGAACAAAAACCTATCCTCAGGCCCGACTCCCGCGAAATTCCGGAAGACCGCCTGAAAAATCTTTTACTCTTTAACTGATTGATTTTTAGTTAAATAAATACTTAAATCCAGAAAAACCCTTCAAGATCAGGGGACTTTGGCAAGCCTCTTGCAATACATAAAAGCAACCTAATAATTTTTTCATCTTTTTTTCCTCCTAAGGGCGGATCAGGTCGGACCTGGTTCGCCCTTCCTTTTTGAAAACCACTTTACACCACCCCCTTCAAATACGTTTCCGCTCCGCTTCGGGAAATTTTTCAATCGCATACCGCAACATCGTCCGGGGCCTATTTCGATAATGTTCTTTGAGGAACGCTTTTTCGACCGCCGAATGTCGTTTTCATCGGAAATCTCCGTTTTGGATATGATCCGTCTTGGAGCAGAGTTGAGCGTAATCCATTATTCAGCGAATTCATAGGTAAGACCGGTAATACTGCCGCGCCAGTAGGGCTTGGGGCCGTCCGGTAGCATCCAGGCCACTTCGCCCTCAATAGGCAACCGCATGCCGTTTCGAGTTTCATAATTCCACCACCGTCCTTCCCACGGGGTCGGAACTATCTCGTTTTTTACAGCCCGTCCGCGATCTTCGGCCCGAACCGATTCGATCCATCCCTCCGGATTAAAGCGAAACCGAGCGGTCACGGTCGTGCCGCCGTCCATCAAAGTGGCCTGGGCCGACGTCTCGTCCACCGGCTCCCAATGCACCCCTTGGCTCGGCAGCAGGGCCGTGGGATACCAGGCCGCTTCCGCGAAGAAGCGCAGCAACTCCCCGTGGGCCAGCGCAGGTGTGGACCGCATATTCAACACTGTAACCCATCCCAGCAGCGAGGCGCTGAGAATCCCCTCACCGGCCAGGTAAGCGTCGTGAACCCGCACCGAAAGGCCCGGCCCCAGAGCGATTCGGGCATCCCAGACAAATCCGGGCCGCTGCACTACCACCCGCTGACGGGACCGAAACGGCTTCCATTGAGGCCGGTCTTCACCCGTGTTGAAGGTGCCGACGTGCGCCACCTCGACCGCCGCAATCAGAGGCTGCCCCGGTTCGAGGGCCGCCTCGAAATACCGTTTGACCGGCTCCGGCAGTCCGGCCAATTCTGCCGGATCATAGCTTGTCGGTGACACAGACCGGCGGCCTGCCGAGAGCTTCTCGTACATCTGTCGGGTAGCGGATCGCCACCGCCGGTTGCCGAAGACAACCACCGCCGACACACCGCCGACCAGTCCGGTGAGGATTATCCATAAGAGCATCCAGTTCATGATGAATCAGCCCACTGAGCAAGAATCTGGAACCGCAAAAAAGGATTGACGTCTTTCACCTGCATACCCAAACGAGATGAATTTTTCAAGAATCAGAGGCCGCGAATCAGCTCATTCTTCAATAGAATCGCCGAACTCGTGATACGGATCGAGGTTCGGATAATGCTTTTTGGCGCAGGTCGGGCAAAGGCTGTGGCTGAATTAGGCTTCGGGCACATTCACCATCAGTCGGCTCGGACGGCCCATGGCCTCTCCCTGGCGAGTAAAAAAGGAGGCCGGCGCCGCCAGTATACCGGCATCCCGAAGATATCCGCCGAGGGCGGCGGCGGCAGCACCCGTGGCCGGATCTTCCACCACCCCGCCTACCGGAAAGGGATTGCGAGCATGAAACAGGGTCGGCATCTCCCGCCAGATCAGCTGCAAGGTGGTGAAGTTCTGTAGAATAGTTCGATAACTATTAAAACAAACAGGAAGGGATGGCAAGCGGCGATTGAAACGGATGTATAGACAATCCCCAATGTTAGAAAAATACCGGGGATTGGCTCGGCGACTGAGATTTTTATTGTGACCAGGCGCTTAGGCATTCTTTCGAATCCGCAGGCTTATAGAAAAATATCCGCACTGCTTCTCCATATAGCCCAAAAGCGTGTAGATTAACCCGGCAATAGCGACCATCTCAAGAAATTCTTCAATCGTGTACAACACGCAATAAGCCGGCGAGTCATACCCGTTCAGTTCAGCCTCCCGGCCCCCGAGCATATCGAAAAAGACGGCGCCGGTGAGATAGACGGCGCCGGAAAGGATTAGAAACACGGCCGTTTGCTTGGGCAGCCCGAATAGGAATTTTGAATATACCAGAAGAAAGAGGATCAAGGCGAATCCATAGGGGAGAACCCACGGAAAATATAAGTAGCCGGTTGCGTGGATGTAATTTTCCACTATATCCCCGATAGTCTCGTGAATTTTGAAAGCTTCGTCCATGGATAAAAAGAGAAAAACAGCAGACAGACCAAACCACCCCAATTTTTGATAGCCCATCGGCAATTCTTGGAATATGCCAATAAAGAAGAAAAGAAACGCACATACCAGAATCGCAAACGAAGAATAGAAGGAAGGTATATTTTTCTCAATATCCAGATCGAACCATTGAACCCATACAAACAAATGCGGATTCTCGAGACGATAAAAAATAAACAATAAGATCGAATGGGCTAAGGTAAGAAAAACCGACATGGCCAGAAAGGATAGGCCCACCGGTTTGGGTTTAATCGTTATTTCTACAAAATCCATTTAACCAAAAGGGAGGTTTAGTGTTTATGCTTATGCTTTCCTTTCGAACCTTTTTTGATCTTTGAACCTTTAGATCCTTTGGAGCCTTTTTTTGCCTTCCATCCCCTTTTGCCCTTTGAGCCCTTCTTACTGCCCTTCGACCCCTTAGATTCTACAACCACATATCGGGTTATGACCGACGGGATGTTTGCTTTAAGCAGATGAAATTCTCTACTGCCCGGTTTGATCCCATAGGCCAGCGCGATGGCACCCCAGCCTCTTTTTCGGTGTGTTCTGTACTTTGTGATGACTGTACGAACCGGTTTGCCGGTGATTCGGACCAGCTGCAATATCATTAATGCGTCCGCCGGCTGCACCCTTTCCTCATAAATCAAAAAGTGAATGTCTTTTTCAGGAACCTGGAACCCGGAACTGAGATCTGAAACAAAAACATTAATGCTGTTTCCGCCGACTACATTAATCCTTCTCAGGAACGCGTCGAAATCACTGTCTCCGGTCACAGCGTTGAATTGCGCGTTAATCTGAATATCGGCTGCCTGAACCGGCAG